>Ga0163152_10005446_pt1 | contig 14951 bp, 15 predicted proteins | sample OliLakLV19MP8IB2_FD_148635 | JGI IMG/M metagenome (GOLD analysis project Ga0163152, IMG submission 148635) | Freshwater microbial mat bacterial communities from Lake Vanda, McMurdo Dry Valleys, Antarctica - Oligotrophic Lake LV.19.MP8.IB-2 | ecosystem: Environmental > Aquatic > Freshwater >... | reverse complement strand
GCCTCGTCTCGGCCCGGGAACATCGCCGACTTCTACTATCCGGCCCAAAACAGCGATCTCCTGCACAACCACCGACTCTCATGAATAATGCGGGCTAGGGATGCGGTGACGATTGTCGGCAGTGGCCTTGCGACGGTGTCGACCGTCGTTGGCAGCAGCACCATCACAATCGGGGCTCCCGCGCTGCCTACCGGTACTTTTGTCCTGGGCACGCCCGGCGACACCACGCTCATCGGGGCGGGGTACACAGAGGTGGGGTCAACGGGCCTGGAGGTGTGGAAGGCCACGACGACGACGGGGGCGCCGACGGGACGCTCTCGCCACACGGCGGTGTGGACCGGCTCGAAGATGATCGTCTGGGGAGGCGATAACGGGGCGTATCTCAACACCGGCGGCCAGTGGCTCACTTTCTCGTATTACGTGAAGAACTGACCAATGGTCCCGCTTCTCCTGGTTGCGGCGCTTGCGGGACCGGTTGAGCTTCCCCCGACCGCGCGGATCGAGGCCCAGCGCACCATCGAACGCGCACGTTACGCGTTCGTCATTGGCGCGACCCAGCCCTTCGACGACCTCTACCCGCGGTCGATGTTCGAGGCCCGTGTGGCGAAGCAGATGGAAGAGGAGCGAGTGTTACAGAACGCCTTCGGCATGGTGGTGACCCAGGCGGTCCTTGATGAGGAGTTCGACCGCATCGAGAAGACGACACGAGCCCCCGACCAGTGGGAGGCCATCAAGAAGGCCCTCGGCAACGACAAGCACCTGATCGAAGAGGCCTTCTGCCGGCCGCCGCTGGTCGAGCGCGCGCTCCGCGCCAAGTTCGACTTTGACCAAGAGGTCCACGCGGCCCCGCATCAGAAGGCGCGGGATGCGCGCACCGCGTTCCTCGCGAAGGGCGCGGTTAAAGGGTCCGCGGTTGTGACCCTTCTCCGCAAGGCCGACGCCGGCCCCTCCACCGAGGCGATGCTGCGGAAGGCGCAGTCCGAGGCCACCGGACCGCGGGTTCTCACACCGCCCACAGCACCTGACCGCGACGCCCCGCGTCCCGTCGATCCGGAAGTCGCCGTGGTTCTCGAGCGCGAGCTGAAGAAGCCCGGAGAGGTGACAACCATCCTCGAGCAGAGGGAAGTGTTCCAGGTATTCCGACTGGTCGAGATTCGGGCCGGCTCATGGAAGGTGGAAGGCGTGACCGTCCCAAAGGTCCCATTCGACGAGTGGTTTGAAAAGGCGAAGCAGGGATTGGTCCTGGCGGAGCGGGAATGACGATCCGAGATTTCCTGATTTGAGTGGGATTAGACAGGAGTAGTGGCCATGCGAAACGATGCGCCGTTCCCGTCACGCGTTCGCGTTGACGGCCGCCGCCGCAGTAGCGCCCTGCGTCTAGCCTTCCTCCTGCTGCTCGCCTCGCTTGCGCCCGCCGCGTTCGCGCAGCCGTATGCGATTCAGTGGTCCACGGTGGATGGCGGTGGGCCTTTTCATGGTGAGTCCGGACTTCGGCGCGCAGTTCACGGGATCAACGCGATGGCTGGGGATCGGCGTTCGTCCTGGCGGGTCGGCCGTCGCCTCCGCCCAGGACTTCGAAGCCGCGTCGGGTCTCGGCGGAGACGGCCGGTCGATCTCGACCATCGACCCTTCAGGCATCGCCCTCGCCGCCATTCAGGAACTGAACCGCAAAACGGAGGCCCTGACCGCCGCGAACTCCCGCCTGCAGGATATGGGGCGCCTGGTGGACTCCAACCAGCGCGAGATCGCTCTGTTGAAGGAACCGATGGCGGCGCTTGTGGCGGCGCTCGATCACGCAGCCGCGAACCAGGCATCGCGCCGCACCGAGGTCAAGCGATGAACCAGGCGCGCGTGACAACGCCATCCGACGGCGCTACGATCGAAAACACGAGGTGAGTATGCGCTTTCCCACTGTCGTCCTCGCCTGCATGACCTTTGTGCTGGCGACCGGGGCCGATGCCCAGCCGTATTCGATCGCCTGGTCCACCGTCGATGGCGGCGGCCATGGCCCCATCACCGGCGGCACATTCAGCCTGCAGGGAACCGCCGGCCAGCCCGACGCGTCGGGAGCGCTCAGCGGCGGCACATACTCGGTCATCGGCGGATACTGGGCCGGCCTCGTCGCGGGTACGCCCACCGTGGGCAGCCCGGCCGCCACCGCGGTCACGAGCACCACCGCCACCCTGAACGCCAACGTCACTTCGGACGGCGGCGATGCGATCACCGAACGGGGCTTCGTCTTCTCGCTCAACGCCACCAACCCGGATCCACTGATCGCCGGCACGGGCGTCACCAAAGTCGTCGTCTCCGGCACCACCGGCGCCTTCTCCACCAACCTCTCATCCCTGACTACGGCCACGACCTACGCCTTCAAGGGCTACGCGATAAATTCCATCGGCGCCGCCTATTCGCCGGTGACGACCTTCGTCACGGTGCAGCCGACGATCGCGATCTCCGATGTGAGCCTCGCGGAGGGCAACTCCGGCGTTACCAGCGCCGTGTTCACGGTCAGCCTGTCGTCGGCCAGTTCGCAGACCATCACCGTCTCGGCGGCCACCGCCAACCTCAGCGCGCTGGCGGGCGTCGACTACACCGCGACCGGCCCCACCACCGTGACCTTCAACCCTTCGGTCACCACTCAGAACTTCTCCGTGCCGGTCCAGGGCGATACCGCGGTTGAATCGGACGAGATGTTCGAGGTGATCCTGTCGAGCCCGACCAACGCGGCCATCTCGACGGCATCGGTTACGGGACGATCACCAACGAGGACGGAACGCCGCCGTCCCGCGTGGTCGTCTCGGGAACGGGCAGCGACGCTTCGAATTGCGCCAGCCAGACACACCGTGCCGCAACCTGGCCGCCGCGATCGGTCAACTTGCCATTGACGGCGAAGTGATCGTCCTCTCGCCCGCCGAATACGACACCGCCCCGATCCTCATCGGCAAGGGTCTCAAGATCACCTCGCCGGCAGGAACCGTCGCGTTCATCCGTCAGCCCATCACGGTGAACGCTCCCGGGGGGCGGGTGGCTCTTCGCGGGCTCACGCTCAAGGGCGATTCAACCGACACCGGAGTGACCCTGACTAACGCGGACTCGGTCTCCATCGAGGATGTGACGCTTGATTCGTGGAGCTTCGGGCTCGATATATCGCCGATCGCAGCCCTGAATGTCTCCATCGCGAATTCGTTCCTCCTGGCCAACGGAACCGGGCCATCTCCGGAGGTGGGATCGGCGACCGCATTTCGATCAACGAGTCCCGCTTCGAGCGGAACGGCACGGGCCTGGACGTCCAGGGCGGAGCCTTCATGGTCCGCCAGAGCTTCTTCACGGCAAACGGCGCAGGGATCCAGATCCAGGGCGCCGGGACTTCAGTGGACGTCAGCCGGTCGGAATTCTGGAGCAACCAGACCGGGATCTGGGCGGGTCCCCAGGGGACGGTCCGAATCGGCCGATCGCACGTCTTCGGGAATACCACCGGCCTCTCGAGGCATCCCGCGGGGACCCTGGCCTCGTTTGGTTCGAACATCATTCGCGGCAACGGCGCCAACATCAGCGGAACCATCACCACCATTCCGGAACAATGACCGGCTCCGCCAGGGGCCCGGGAAGCAATCCGCGAATCCGCACCCGCGGCGCGGGCGGGGCTAGACTTGGGCCATGCCCAAACCGACCCTCGCCGGCGCCTGTGGTGTTCTGAGTCTCCTTCTTTGTACCAGCCCGGCTTCGGCCCAGCAAAGGCCGGAAGCCGACCAGTGCACGGTGCCGCCCGGCGCGCAGCCCCTCCTCCCCGCCCGCCTGATGGAAGGCATGGGCGACACTCGGATGAGTGTTTCCACGAACTCCGACGACGCGCAGAAGTTCTTCAACCAGGGCATCTCGCAGGTGCACTCGTTCTGGTTCCTCGAATCCGAGCGGTCGTTCCTGCAGGCCGCGACGCTCGACCCCGACATGGCCATGGCCTACTGGGGTATTTCAGTGAGTGCGGGCGGCGACTACCGGCCCGCCTTTCAACTCCTGCGCGATCCCTTGGACGGCGGCCGGGCCCCGGGAAGCAATGACGCAACCGCGCCGACCGAGATCGCGCGCAGCGTGGGCGGCGCCGCCCTCTCGCCGGCGATCCGCGCCCGGGAAGCCATCGCGAAGGCCATGTCCCTTCGGGACAAGGTCACGCCGCGCGAGCGCCTCTACATTGAAGCGGAAGCCGCCCGCCGCAACCCCGCCTCGAAGAACAAGGATGCCGATCACATCGCGGGCCTGCGCGCGCTGGTCGCCGCCTTCCCGGACGACCTCGAAGCGAAGTCGATCCTCGGCCTGGCCCTGCTCGACGGTTTCGAATCGGCCACCAAGGCGCCGCGCAAGAACACCATGGAGGGCCTCAAGCTCCTCGAGGGGATCGCGGCGAAAGACGACAACCACTTCGGCGCCCATCACTACCTGATTCACGGATGGGAGGGCAGCACCACGCCGGAGCGCGCGTGGCAAGCGAGCAAGCGGTACCCCGAACTCGTCCCCAACATTCCGCACGCGCTTCACATGCCCGGCCACATCTACGCGCAAAGCGACCGGATCGACGACGCGATCGCCGCCTTCACCGCCGCTGCGGACAACGAGCGTTCGTATCTGAAGGCCGACACGCTCTACCCAAACGGCCACCACGGGCACAACGTCCACTTCCTCATCCAGGCCCTCAACCTCGATGGCCGTTACGAGGAATCGATGAAGCAGGTCGCTCACCTGATGAACGATTTCAAAGAGACGCCGCGCGAGCGTCGCGGCAACAGCCAGCGCGTGGCCTGGCGGCAGGGTTACTACGCGCTCGTGAAGACGCTGGTGCGGTTCGAGCGGTGGAACGAGATTCTCGATGGCAAGACCATTCCGATCTACGACCGGCCTGAACAAAACGCCTGGCGCCTGTGGGCGCAGGGTCTCGCCTGCGCCGCCACCTCCAAGCGGGCCGAATCCCAGATAGCGCTCAGGGAGATGACCGCGATTCTGCCCAGGCTCGACGCGTCGCGGCGTCCGCTCGGAATCGCGGCGATCGAGCTTGAAGCCACGATCGCCGCGCACAAGGGTGACCGCAAGAAGTCGCGCTACCTCTTCGCCAAGGCCGCCGATCTCGAGGCCAATCTTCTCTACACTGAGCCTCCTTCCTATCCCCGGCCCGTGGTCGAGGCCTGGGGCCACGCCGCGCTCATGATGCGCGACTACGGTTCGGCCGAGAAGGCCTACCGCACCGCCCTCGAGCGTGAGCCCGGCGGCGGACGCGCCTACTTTGGCCTCGCCGCGGCGCTGCGAGGCCTCGGACGGATCGCCGATTCCGATGCGGCCATGAGTCAGGCCAGAAAGGCCTGGGACAAGGCGGACGCCGACCTCCCGCAGATGAAGGACGCGACCCGAACCGCCGAGGTCGAAGGCTCGATCCACCCGTAGTCCAATTTAGAATCCCTGAGTCATGGAACGAGAGTCGACCGCGGCCGAGGTTGCTCAGTGGCATGAAGAGTTCGAGGCCGCGGCGCGCCGTCCTTTGAAGGTTCGGATGAAGTACGGATTCGTCAAGACCTACAAGCCTGTTCTGGACGACGCTCCCTACCGCAGTTTTGAAACGATGGCCGACTACCGCGAATGGTGCCAGAAGAACCTGCCAGACTGGCTTGGCTATGGCCGCACGGTTTGACTACGCCCAGACTGAGGAGATCAAGGTCGCCTTCGCCCGCCATGGAGTTTGATATCTGTTCATAGGGAAGTCTGGCGCGGTGCTCCTCGGGTACCCGGATACCACTCAGGATGCGGACCTGTTTGTCGAGAAATCGGAGCTAAACGGCAGCCGATGCCTCGCTGCGGTGCGCGACCTCGGTTTCGATATTTCGCACGAAACGGGGGCCGAGATCAAGCGCGGAAAGCACTTTGTCCAACTGAAGAACGGGCCGTTTGACCTCGATCTGGTCTTCGCTCCGGACGGAATCGAATCGTTCGAAGCCGCCTGGCGAAACCGGGTGGAGACGGAGGGGTTCCCGGTCGGTCACCCAGATGACATCATCAACAGCAAGGAGGCGGCGGGGCGGGCCAAGGACATCGAGGCGCTGCCGCGCCTTCGCGCGTTCCGCGACTATTGAAGGCCCGCCGGTAGACGCTGAGGCGCCAGCTACGGGTCGAGGACCGTGCCCACGAGGTCGGCGATCTGCCGGCCGGAGAAGCCGCGGCCCTCGACCCTCGCGCGCAGCTTTCCCTCGCGGTCTATGACCGCGGTTTGCAGGGTGTGGGTGATCAGGCCCTGATCGGGCCAATACTCGATCCCAAACGATGCGCACACGGCCGCGACTTCCTCCGCCGAGCCCGTCAGGAAGTGCCAGGCCGGCACGTTCCCGCCGTATCGCCTCGCGAAGCCCTTGAGCACTTCGGGCGTGTCGTACTTCGGATCGAACGTGACACTCAGCAGGGTCAGTTCCTTACCCATGCGATCGGGGTAGCGCTTGCGCACCTCGGCCAGGTTGTTGACCATGCGGGGGCAGTAGTCGGGCAGGGGGCAGCGGCTGTAGATGAAGGTGATCGCCACCACCTGGCCGCGAAGGGACGCGAGGGAGATCCGGGTTCCGTTTTGATCGGTCAGGGTGAAATCAGGCACGGCTTCGCCTCGCTGGACGAGGGCTGAGACCGCGGGCGTCATGGTGAGGCCCGCATCGGCGGCGGCCGCGGAGAGAGGTTTGATCCGGTCGATCTGCGTGCCGCCCTGGCGGGGTCGAAGACGAAACTGAATCACATCGCCCGGCCGCACGCCTCGGATCTGACCCGGATCACGCACCGTAAACGGCATGACCATGGCGTCCATGTAGCCGAGGATCGGGTCGTGGGAGACGGTCAGGGTGGATGAAGCCGGATCGACTCGAAGCACCAGGCCGCGCGTCTTGTAGGTGGTGGCGCAGCCGGTGGCCGTGATCAGGACGAAGGCGGCGGCGAAGCGGCGCACGTACTTGAGCTTCGCTCCGAACTCTTTCAGGCCGGCGAACAAACCCGTAATGAACCTTCGCATGGACGACCTCTACTGGGAAAGCTAATGACTGGGAATCCCGGAGGCGCTCGGGAACCCTTCGCCCCGCTCCGTGGCTCCGGATGATAAGCCGGGCCCCTCGACCCGGCCCAAACCGGGCGGTGTCCGTCAAGGCTCGCAAAAACCCTCCGCGAAGCGGGTAGCATCACGATCGTGGGAAACCGCCGACGCATCCCCGAACCTCCCCGCGGCCGTCTGGACGAAACCGGCATCGTCGCGGGTTTCGCGCAGCGGATGATGTACACCGTCGCCAAGGACGGGTACACCGCGAGCGAGTTCGACGCCTACATGGCGGTCGCCTACTCCGTGCGCGACCGGCTGATGGAGCGTTGGTTCAAAACCCAGAGCGCCTACTACGTGGCCGATGCCAAGCGGGTCTACTACCTCTCCCTCGAGTTCCTGATGGGACGCGCACTCTCGAACAACATCATCAACCTCGGCGCGCGCCACGCCCACGTGCAGGCGATGCGGCAGCTCGGCTACGACCTCGAGGCCCTCCAGGAGAAGGAATGGGACGCGGGCCTTGGCAACGGGGGTCTCGGGCGTCTCGCCGCCTGCATCCTGGATTCCGCGGCCACCCTGGCCCTGCCCTTCTACGGCTACGGCATCCGCTACGAGTACGGCATCTTCCAGCAGAGGATCATCGAGGGCGCGCAGGTCGAGTTCCCCGACAACTGGCTGCGCTACGGGAATCCGTGGGAGATTCCCCGCACCGACGCCATCTTCCCTGTTCGTTTCTACGGGCGCAGCGAGCATGCGGCGGGACCGGACGGCAACGTGCGCGCGCGCTGGGTGGATACCCAGGAAGTGTGGGCCATGGCCTACGACACTCCGGTCGCGGGCTTTTGCAACGACACCGTCAACACGCTTCGCCTGTGGTCCGCCAAATCGAGCCGCGAGTTTGACCTGAGGGTCTTCAACCAGGGCGACTACGTGAGCGCGGTCCAGAACAAGACGGAGAGCGAGAACATCTCGAAGGTCCTCTATCCCCCGGACAACCAGCAGGCCGGCCGAGAGCTTCGGCTGAAGCAGCAGTACTTTTTCGTGTCGGCAACTCTTCAAGACGTCCTGCGCCGCTTCTTCAAGGCGGGCGCGCGCGACTTCAAGGATCTTCCAGGCAAAGTGGCGATCCAGTTGAACGACACGCATCCCGTTCTCGGCATTCCGGAGCTGATGCGGATCCTGATCGACGAGTACGAACGGCCGTGGGACGAGGCGTGGGACCTCACCGTGCGCATCTTCGGCTACACCAACCACACGGTGCTGCCGGAAGCCCTCGAGCGATGGTCGGTCGACCTCTTCCGCCGTCTGCTGCCGCGGCATTTCGACATCGTGGAAGAAATCGACCGGCGCTTTCGGGCCCAGACCTCGGCCCTCGGAGACCCCGAACTCACCCGCCGCACCGCGATCCTCGACGAAACCGGCCACATCCGCATGGCGAACCTCGGGTTCGTGGGCAGCCATGCCGTGAACGGCGTGGCCGCGCTCCACACCGAGATCCTCCGCCAGAAGACGTTCGCCGACCTCGATCGCGTGCTGCCCGGCCGGATCTCCAACAAGACCAACGGCATCACCCCCAGACGCTGGCTGCTCGAGAGCAATCCGGGCCTCGCCGTCCTCATCAACGACGCCATCGGATCGGGTTGGATCCGCGATCTGAGTGAACTTCGCAAGCTCACGCCGCTCGCCGAAGATCGGACGTTCCGCGCCGAATGGGCGGCCATGAAGCACGTGAACAAGCTGGTACTCGCGGATCGAGTCAGGAAACTGCACGACATCACCCTCGATCCGGACACCATGTTCGACTGCCAGGTGAAACGGTTCCACGAGTACAAGCGGCAGCTCCTCAACACGCTTCATGCCCTGGCCCTTCACGACCGCCTGCGTGCGAACCCGACCGATTTTGTTCCGCGCACGGTGATCTTCGCGGGCAAAGCAGCACCCGGCTACGCCATGGCCAAACTCTGCATCCAGTTGATCCACGCGGTGGCCGGGCGCATCGCGGACGACCCCCTGGCCGCGGGCAAACTCTCCGTGGCCTTCCTGCCGAACTACTCAGTGTCGCTCGCCGAGATCATCTTCCCCGCCTGCGACCTGAGCGAGCAAATTTCGACCGCGGGCACCGAGGCTTCGGGCACCGGCAACATGAAGGCGGCGCTCAATGGCGCCCTCACCATTGGAACCCTCGACGGAGCCAACGTGGAGATCCGCGAAGAGGTGGGGCCGGAGAACATCTTCATCTTCGGCCACACCAAGGACGAGGTCGAGGCGCTGCGCGCTTCGGGCTATTCCCCCGATCCGTTCCTCGCCCAGAGCGAAGAGCTCCGCCGGGCCATCGACGTGATTTCGAGCGGTTCCCTCGACGGCGGCTCGGGCCTTTTCCGCCCGATCGTGGATGCGCTCCTCGGCGAGGACCGGTATCTCCTCTGCGCCGATTTCGCCTCCTACGCCTCCGGCCAGCGCGAGGTGGCCGCGGCCTACGCCCGGCCCGACGAGTGGTGGAGAAAGTCGATTCTCAACGTGGCGGGGATGGGGAAGTTCTCGTCGGATCGGACCACGAAGGAGTACGCGGATGAGATCTGGAACGCGAAGCCGGTCCCGGTGTTGTAAACTCCTCGGCTCTCACGTTCCATGCGCAGGCTTCCCGCCCCGGATGGAGCAAGGGATCATGGGTTCAGGGAGCCGACGCGCACCCCCTGGCTTCGTCACCGCCTCGACCCGATGAATATCAAAGTGTGACGGACCTTTGGCCATAGGGGCCTCGGTCATCAAGAAAGAGACAACATGCCTCGCGTAAAGCGTGGTTCCGCTAGGCGGAACAAGCGGAAGAAAGTACTGAAGCTCACGAAGGGCTTCTTCCTCGGCAAGAGCAAGCTGTACCGCTTCGCCAAGGAGGCCTCGATCCGTGCCGGACAAAACGCGTTCGAAGGCCGCAAGCAGAAGAAGCGCGATTTCCGCTCCCTGTGGATCGTCCGCATCAACGCAGCCTGCCGCCTCGCCGGGGTCAGCTACTCGAAGTTCATCTCCGGGCTCAAAGCTTCGGGCCTGACCCTCGACCGCAAGGTACTCGCCGACATGGCGGTGCGCGACGCTGCTGGTTTCGCCAAGGTGGTCGATCAGGTGAAGCCGCACCTCCCTGCACAGCCATCCCCAAGCGGGGGGCCGCAGTAACCGTTTCGTCGTCGTGCTCAGCCCCCCGAGCCCCCGGGCGGACTACGCCGAAGTGAATTCGGCTCCGTCCTTGGCCTCGTGCGGCGGCGTCGGCGACTCCGGGTTCCGCTCCCGTGTCCTCCCTTGATGATCTGAAGAGCCGGGCCCACGAGCTTCGGGCGAGGCTCGAGGGCCAGCTTGCGTCCGCCTCGGACTCCGCGGCCCTTCAGGCCGTCCGGGACAGGTTCCTCGGGCGCAAAGCGGGTGAAATCACCGCCCTCTTCAAGGATCTCGGAAAACTCGCGGCGGACGCCCGCAAGGACGCGGGCGAGGCGCTAAACGCGCTCAAGGAGTTCGCGGAGGCGAAGATCGGCGAAGCGGAGGCGCTGGTCGAACGAAGGCAGCGGGATTCGCGCCTGTCCTCCGAGCGGATCGACGTCTCGCTACCCGGCCGCGCCCGTGCTTCGGGAGGCAAACATCCGCTCACCCTCGTGCGCGAAGAAGTCGAGGATGTCTTCATCGGCATGGGCTTCGACATCTTCGACGGCCCCGAGGTCGACGACGATTTCCACTGCTTCGAGGCCCTCAACATGCCCGCGGACCATCCGGCCCGCGACATGCAGGACACCTTCTACCTCGAAGGCCTGCCGCCCCGGCTCCTTCGCACCCACACCTCCACCGGCCAGATCCGGTCGATGCTGGCGAACGAGAACCCCCCGGGCGTGCGCATCCTCTGCCCCGGTCGCGTTTTCCGGCGCGACGACGACATCACGCATTCACCCATGTTCCATCAGTTCGAAGGGCTCGTGGTCGACCACGGAATCACCCTGGGCGACCTGATGGGAACGCTCGAGACCTTCATTCATCGCCTTTTCGGGAAGGAATACCCGGTCCGGTTCCGGCCGTCTTACTTCCCCTACACCGAGCCTTCGGTGGAAGTCGACATGGGCTGCAGCACCTGCAAGGGCCGGAAGACCGGGTGCCGGGTCTGCAAGCAGACGGGGTGGGTGGAGATTCTCGGCTCCGGCATGGTTCATCCCGCCGTGTTCGAGTCGGTGAACGCGCGTATCGGCAAGGTCGTCTACGACCCCGCGAAGGTGAGCGGCTTCGCTTTCGGCACCGGCATCGAGCGGGTCGCGATGATCAAGTACGGCATCTCCGACATTCGTCTTTTCTACGAGAGCGACGTGCGCTTTCTCCAGCAGTTCTCATGAAGATCCCGGTTTCCTGGGTCAAGGACTTCGTCCCCCTCGAGGTTGAGCCGCAAAAGCTTGCCGACGACCTTACGAGCATTGGGCTGGCCTGCGACGGCATCGAATTCTTCGGCAAAGAGGCGGTCCTCGACCTGGACATCACCACGAACCGCGTCGATGCGATGAACATGTACGGGGTGGCCCGCGAAGCGGCGACGTTCTACGGCCTTCCCCTGATGCCGCTGTCCACCGACTTCCCCGAAGCCGGGGCGCCCGGAAGCGAGGTTCTACGGATCGAAATCGAAGCGCCCGAACTATGCCCGGTCTTCTCGGGCCGTGTCTTCGATGTGCGCGTCGGTCCATCGCCTTCCTGGCTCAAGGATCGGCTGGAACTCGCGGGCCAGCGGTCCATCAGCAACATCGTCGACCTCTCCAACTACGTGATGCTCGAGATGGGTCAGCCGACCCATGCCTTCGACCTCGCGAAACTGCGGGGCGGCGTGCTGAAGGCCCGGATGGCGTCCGCGGGAGAAGTCGTGAAGACGCTCGATGACGTCGACCGCACCCTCACCGCCGCCATGGGCGTGGTCGCTGATGCCGAGGGAGCGCTCGCCATCGCGGGCGTCATGGGAGGCACTTCGTCCGAGATCTCCGAAGCGACCCGCACCGTCGCCCTCGAGGCCGCGTACTGGAATCCCCTGATGATCCGCCGCGGGTCGAAAGCCCTCGGCATGCACACCGACGCCTCGCATCGCTTCGAGCGTGGCGCCGATCCTTCGGCGGGCCCCATATCGCTCGCGCGTTTCGCGTCCCTCGCGGCCAGGGGCGGAATGGGAACCGCGCGACCCGTCCTCGTGCAGGCCCGCGGCGCCCAGATCGTGCCGCGCAATCTCACCTTGAACCTCGGCAGCATCGACGCCCGACTGGGCGCCTCCGTCCCGAGCGAGTATTCGAAGACCACCCTCGTCCGCCTTGGGTTCGAAGTCAAAGAGCCCGATCCGGGCGCGGCGGCGCACCTCGGATCGGCCCGCACATGGGAGGTCGTCGTGCCGACATGGCGGGGCGACTGCGCGCGCGAAGTGGACCTCATCGAGGAAGTGGCGCGGCACTACGGCCTGATGAAGATCGCCCGCACCGTGCCGGCGTCGCGACGCGCCGCCGGACTCACCTCGGCGCAAACCACCGAGCGACGCTTGAAGGCGCTGCTGTCCGGCCTTGGCTACCGCGAAGTCCTGCAGTTGAACTTCGTCTCGTCCGCGAAGTGCGACCCGTCCTCGGGATCGGTCGTGAGGATCGCAAACCCCCTGTCGGTGGAACAAGATGCCCTGCGCACGTCGCTCGTGATGCCCGGTCTCCTCGAAGCCCTGGAGCGCAACCAGCGCCACGGGGCGCGGGACATCCAGTTCTTCGAGCTGGGCCGGACATTCGCACCGTCCGCCGAGGGCCCGGTCGAGACGCCCAGGCTCGCCCTTCTCATCTCCGGCGCCACGCCACGCGGATGGGCGGGTAAGCCGCGAACCCTCGACTTCTTCGACCTGAAGCGAACCATTGAAGACATCCTGCGTCGCCATTCGAGCGGCGCCTTGACCCTCACGCGCGACGGCGTGCCGCCCTTCCTTCATCCTGGCCGGAGCGCGGTGATCCGAATCGACGGCGCGGCGATCGGGTACCTCGGTGAGCTTCACCCGGATACGATCGCCGCGTTCTCGCTCCGGGACCGTCCGGTGGTGGCCGAGGTCTGGTTCGACGCGCTGACCTCGCGCAAAACTCCCGCTTTCGAGGCGTTCTCCCGGTATCCGGAGGTCGTGCGGGACCTCTCGATCCTGGCGCCTTCGACCGCCAGCGCGATCGAGATCCTGGCCCTCGCGAGAGATAAGGCAGGGGACATCGCCCGCGAGGTGGCGCTCATCGACCGCTTCGAGGGGGCAGGCGTGCCCGCGGGCCAGATCAGCCTGACCCTCTCATTCCTCTTCCAGGACGACGCCCGGACCCTCTCGAGCGAAGAGGTCGAGCGGGCCATCGACGCGGTCAGGGCGAGTTTTTCGGCGTTGGGCTACGTCGCCCGCGGACTGGCCTAAGATTTGACCTCACAACGCAGCCTGATCGGCGACACAGGAGAAGGAATGCAGGATAGCTTCGACATTCTTGAAGAGAAGGTCAAAAAGGCGGCGGAGCTCGTGAAGAAGCTGCGCAAGGACAACAAGAGCCTCGACGACCAGCTCAAGGACAACAAGGCGAAGCTCGCCGAGGCCGAGAAGAAACTCGCGGCCCTCGAGGCGCAGATCGGTGACGTGGCGGGCGACGCGGCCAGAGTCGAGAGCCTCACCGCCGAAATCGAAACCCTCAAGAACGAACAGGATCAGGTCCGCACCCGGGTCGCGAAGATCGTCACTCTCCTGGAGAGTCTGGACTAGCCTCTGAGCAGTATCACCATGGCTCCAAAACCCAAGCGCGTCGAGATCGACATCTTCGGTCAGGCCTTCTCGCTGATCGCCGAGGACGAGGCGCGCCTGCAGGAAGTGGCGAAGTACGTGGACGCGCAGATGAAGGAGCTTTCGCAGTCGACCGCGACCATCGACTCGTTCCGCCTGGCTGTTCTGGCCGCCCTCAACATCGCGAATGAGCGCTTCGATCTGGCCGATCGGCTGGCCAGCAAGGAGAACGCGGTCCAGGCACAGTTCGAGGCTCTGAGTGCCAAGGCGCAGCGGATCTCGATCGAACTCGACGAGGCTTTGAGCTAAAGAATCGGCCGTTCTCGGATCTCGCCTCTCAAGACCACTCCGACGTTCCGCCACACCCCCACCGTCATTGCGAAGGCCCCTTCGTTTCGAAGTGGCCTGAAGCAATCCTCGGTCGATCGCGGCAGCTCCGGGCCGAGGATCGCGACGCTCCCGCCACACCCCCACCGTCATTGCGAAGGCCTCCTCGTTTCGAAGTGGCCTGAAGCAATCCTCGGTCGATCGCGGCAGCTCCGCGCCGAGGATCGCGACGCTCCCGCCACACCCCCACCGTCATTGCGAAGGCCCCTTCGTTTCGATGTGGCCTGAAGCAATCCTCGGTCGATCGCGGCAGCTCCGCGCCGAGGATCGCGACGCTCCCGCGCCACACCCCCACCGTCATTGCGAAGGCCCCTTCGTTTCGAAGTGGCCTGAAGCAATCCTCCGTCGATCGCGGCAGCTCCGCGCCGAGGATCGCGACGCTCCCGCGCCACACCCCCACCGTCATTGCGAAGGCCCCTTCGTTTCGGAGTGGCCTGAAGCAATCCTCGGTCGATCGCGGCAGCTCCGGGCCGAGGATCGCTTCGCTCCGCGCCAGAACGCCGGGTCACTCGCGATGACGGAGGGGCGCGTCGCTCCCGCGCCACACCCCCACCGTCATTGCGAAGGCCCCTTCGTTTCGATGTGGCCTGAAGCAATCCTCGGTCGATCGCGGCAGCTCCGGGCCGAGGATCGCTTCGCCCCGCGCCAGAACGTCGGTCGATCGCGGCAGATCCGGGCCGAGGATCGCTTCGCTCCGCGCCAGAACGCCGGGTCACTCGCGATGACGGAGGGGGAGGCCAGAAC
>Ga0163152_10005442_pt1 | contig 14957 bp, 7 predicted proteins | sample OliLakLV19MP8IB2_FD_148635 | JGI IMG/M metagenome (GOLD analysis project Ga0163152, IMG submission 148635) | Freshwater microbial mat bacterial communities from Lake Vanda, McMurdo Dry Valleys, Antarctica - Oligotrophic Lake LV.19.MP8.IB-2 | ecosystem: Environmental > Aquatic > Freshwater > Lake... | reverse complement strand
GGACGTTGCGCTCGTCTTCGCCGCCGGCCCCGCCCACCCCAATCCCTTCCACACCGCCGCACGCATCGGATTTTCACTGCCGTTACGCGGCCGCGTCGCCATCCGAGTTCACGCCCCCGACGGCCGACTCGTCCGGACACTCGTGAACCAGGTCATGGACGCCGGCCCCCACGCCGTCGACTGGGATGGACGCGATGATGTCGGCGCGGAGGTCCCGTCCGGGATGTACTTCTATCGACTCACGGGCGATGCCGGACAGGCGTCGACAGGGCGGGTGTTGCGGGTGCGGTAGGAGGCCCCCAACCGAAAGACTACCCACGGATCATCCCGAAGCCAACTCTGAGCTGTCAACGTCCGCCGGCCGGCCCGGTCGTCCGCAATTCGCATCAATCCGGTTGAAGTTCTTGCCAGCGCTTTTAGTATGATATATTATCATACTAGGAGGATTTATGGCCAAGACCAAGGTTGCGGTAACACTTGATACACGCACGCTTCAACGTGTCGATCGGCTGGTACGGGACGCGCGCTATCCGAACCGGAGCCAGGCAATTGAGGCCGCTGTGACCGGGCAACTGGATCGCCTCGAACACCGGCGCCTCGCCGAAGAATGCGCAAAACTTGACCCGACAGCCGAACAGGCTCTTGCCGATGAGGGATTGGGCGCGGAAATGGACAGATGGCCGGAATACTGAGAGGCGAGATTCGCTGGGCGGATCTCAACCCTACGCGCGGGAATGAGCAATCTGGTCAGCGCCCGGTTTTGATTCTCAGCCAGAATGTGTTCAACGACCGTTCGGGTACCGTGATCGCCGTCGCATTGACAAGCCAGCCGCAGCGAGCCGCATTCCCGCTGACGCTGGAACTGACGACACCTCGCCTTCCAAAGCAATCATGGGTCAAGATCAGCCAGATTCGGACGCTATCGGTCGAGCGCATCGGCAAACGCATGGGCAAGGCAGCCCCGGAGGAATTGGACCAGGTTCTCGAGGGCCTCAATGAGATCATTGGCGCCTGACAGACGTGCGGGCGCCGGGTTGACGATGTCGAAGGACCAAATCGGTCGGGGGTAACCGCATTGCGGTTACCCCCGACTACTGCTGGTGGCGCTACGGGGAATCGAACCCCGGTTTGATGGCTGAGAACCACCCGTCCTAACCCCTAGACGATAGCGCCTGATATTCAAGTCATCTTTAATCAAAATGGCTGGGGAGCAGGGATTCGAACCCCAATTCTCTGCTCCAGAGGCAGATGTCCTACCGTTGAACGACTCCCCAACCGATTGTGTGATAATCGATTACGTCATTTGCCAATCAGGTGGCTTCAGGCCGCGCAGGAATTTACCAACTGCGTGGTGTGGATGCAACCACTTATTGGGACTGGTTCAGCGGGTTTCCTCGGCGATCGGCGAATACGACTCGGCCAGCAGGTGCTCCGCGTGCTCGAGCCTTTTGACCGCCTCCTCGCGCCCGGTCAGGACGATTGTCTCGAAGATGCCGGGGCCGACCTTCTTTCCGGTCAGTGCCACTCGGGTCGGGTGGATCAGGTCCCCCGCCTTCTGGCCCAGTGCTTCCGCTGCCAGACGCAGGCCGGCCTCCGTGGCCGCTTCGTCGAATGGTTCGACGGTGGCCAGCATGCGGCGGACGGCCGGCAGGATTTCCGTTACGCGTTTGCGCCTGGCCATGTCTTCGTAGGCGACTGGATCGAATTGGACCACGTCGACGAAGAGGAATCCGGCGTAGTCGATGATGCTGTTGATCCGCTTCAGGCGATCGCCGACGGCGTCGACGACCCGGTTGAGCCAGGCTTCGTCGCGACCGGCCCTGGGCCAGAGGTTTCGTTCGCCAAGATAGGTCGTCACGAGCGCCGTTCGTTCGGCCACCGGCATGCCGCGCAGATACAGGCCATTCAGCCACTCCAGCTTCTGAATGTCGAAGATCGATGGCGTTGAACCGCAGCGCTCCAGCGTAAAGACCTCGATCAATTCCTTTCGAGCGAAAATTTCATGCTCACCATCCAGCGACCAGCCGAGCAACGCCAGGTAATTGATCATGGCGTCCGGCAGGAATCCCATGTCGGCGTAGGCATCGACAGCCGTCGCGCCATGGCGCTTCGAGAGCCGGGTGCCGTCGCCGCCCAGGATCATCGGCAAATGGCCGAAGACCGGCAGCGGGGCGCCCAGCGCCCGATACAGGATAATCTGACGCGGCGTGTTCGATACATGATCGTCCCCGCGCAGGACATGGGTGATCTCCATCCGGATGTCGTCGATGGTGGCGGCAAAGTTGTAGGTCGGATTGCCGTCCGACTTCATGATCACGAAGTCCTCCAGGTTCTTGTGATCGAACCGGATTTCTCCCTTGATAGCATCGACCCAGGCGCTCTCCCCCGGTGGTGTCTGGATGCGAAGGGCCATGGGCAGCCCGGCGGCCATGTGGGCTGCAACTTCAGCGGCGTTGAGCGTTCGGCAGCGCCCGTCGTATCCCGGCGTACGCCCCTCCTTCATGGCGGCCTCGCGGCGCTCTTTCAATTCATCCGGGCTGCAGAAGCAGCGATAGGCCTGACCGCGCGCCAGGAGCTCCTCGGCCACTTCGTGATAGGTGGCCCGGCGTTCCGTCTGGACATACGGCGCATGCGGCCCCCCCCGGTCAGGCCCCTCATCCCAGTTGAGGCCGAGCCACCTCATCCCGTCGAAGATGGCCCGCGTCGATTCATCCGTTGAGCGCTCGGCGTCCGTGTCCTCGATGCGGAGGATGAAGGTGCCGCCGTGATGCCGGGCGTACAGCCAGTTGAACAGGGCCGTCCGCGCCCCGCCTACGTGCAGGTAACCGGTCGGACTGGGCGCGAAGCGGACACGAACGGGCGTTGCCATCATCTCTCCTCGAACCGGGCGAGTCTCAACGGATACGGGTCAGCTTGCCGCGGACCTGATCGGGCCCGGCGGTCAGCCGCCAATAATAGACTCCGGGAAGGACCTCCGCACCCGAGTCGTCACGGCCATCCCAGACAGTGCTGTACGTGCCGGGTGCCCGATCAATCGACTCGACCCGTCGAATCCGTCGCCCGAGAGGATCAAAGACATCCAGGGTCACCTTCGTCGGCCCTTCGGCAATGGCGTAGGAGAGCGTTGTACCGGCACCGAAGGGATTGGGTGCCGCGGATCCGGCCAGGGCCCTGGGTGCTCCTGCCGGGATCGAGGCGAGCAGTTCGGGGAAAGTCCGGACATGTCCCAGGCGGTCGATCACGCTAAGCCGGTAGGCGTACCGATCACCAGGCCGCGCCGTCCCGTCGAGGTAGGTCATTGTGCCCGTCCGGTGCGGCAACGCCTCCACGGTCAGGCGTTCGGCGGCCTCCGGTAGTGCTGCGGGGAAACGCTCCACGACCCACCCGGTCCAGCCATCCCCCGAAAGGGACCACTCGAGTCGAATTCCCTCCAGCGTGGCCAGGGCGGTCAAGTTACTGAGAGCCGGCTCGGCCGGCACCGACAATGGTTTGCCGACAAAGCCGGTGTTCATCTGGTCGTGGCGGAACATGGGCCAGGGGCAGCTGATTGGATTGAACAGGCCGGGGGTGTCGTACGCATAAATCTTCCGGTCGATCGATCCGAAGACGATGTTGGTATTGCCATCGCCATCGATATCCCAGAGGAGCGGTCCCCCTTCGATGTTGTCCTCGGCCCGGAGCGGAAAGCCCGGCAGAACCTGCCCGCTTGTCGACAACCCGTAAACACTGGCGGTCTGTGTGCCGATCAGGATGTCCGGTACCCCGTCACCCGTCACGTCGCCGAGGCAGGGTGTGCCGCGCACCGCGAAGGACTGGGCCTGCTCGAGAAGCGCCAGGTTGACCGGGAAACCCGGGAAGATGACGCCGTTCTGCCCTTTCCAGATCGACACACGGCCGGAGCCACCGACCATGACCACGTCCGGAAACGTGTCGCCGTCCAGGTCGGCCACCGTCGGTGAGGCATCCAGGTCCTGGTTGACGGCGATCCGGACAGGCCAGCCCGGAGGCGATGCACCGAACCGGTTGACAGCGTGAATTTCCGCGGTGTTTCGCAGCGGGAAGATCGCCTCCAGTTCGCCGTCCTTGTCGAGGTCGGCGATCGCCGGCGAACCGGTGATCTGCGCACCGGGGTAGACCTTTGGAAAGCCCGGCATGACGATGCCGGTGTCGTCGATCAGAAAAAACTGTCCGCTGCGACTGCCGACCGCAATTTCCGGCCGGCCGTCCTGGTCGAAATCGGCCGCGGCGGCGGTCCCGTAATTGAATGCGCCTCCCAGATCGAGCCAGGGGCCGTAGGTGGCCGGGTTGGAATCGCCGTCGGACACTTCTGTGCCGTCGGCGTGGAAGGCAAACAGGTACCGATTTCCGGGGATAATGATCTCACGCGACCCATCGTTGGTCAGATCAACGATCAGGGGGGAACCCCACGCCACGGCGGCATCGGACTGGCCGAGGGGGTTTCCGAGCGCTCTCGGCCATCCCGCGCGCGTTGACCCGTCACTCCCGAAAACGTACAGTTTGCCGTCGTTGAAGCCGGCGGCCACGATGTCGAGGATTCCATCCCCATCCACATCGGCCACCGCGGGAGTCGACCAGAAGTTGGCCTTGTTTGTCCGCGTCAGGATCCCGAGCGTACGGCTGTCATCGTCGCCGTTCCGGTATTCGGTGCCGTCGGCTCGCACGACATAGATTTCCTCACCGCCGATGATGATTTCCAGAATACCGTCGCCGTCAAAGTCATGGACAACCGGCGAGGAGGGCGTGGCCCCCTCTCGACGAATCGGCCAGTTTCCCAGCGTGGGATAGCTCGTGGCAAAGTTGACCGTGGCGCTCGTGCCGGACTGGTTCCCGGAGCGATCCATCGAGGCCACCCGGTAAAACCACCGACTGAACGGCGGCAGGTTGATGTCCTCGTAGTAACCCATGGCATTGTCGACATCCGGATTCAGGAGATCGAAAGGCCCGCTTTCGCTGGCGGAACGGTAGATGGCGTAACCCCGGATGTCCGGGTCAAGAACCGGAAACCAGGTCAACAGGATCGAGGAGGGCCGCGACAGCCCGAAGGGAATCGGTGGAACTCCCGGAGGTTTCAGATCAACGGCCCGCCGGCCGTATTCGGGTGACCCGATCGACAGCACCAGGTCGATGGTCGGCAAGGCCTGAAGGTCACTGACCCGAAACGCCAGCGGCACGGGCAGTGCCAGCGCCTGTCCGGCCTCCAGCGGACCCACGACGACCTGGGCGGTTTCCAGGGTGACCCGCGGATCAACGCTTTCCAGTCTTACAATGACGCTCCCGGTTCGGGCGCCGCCCTGATTGACAATCACCGGCGTCAGGTGAATCAGTTCGTTGGCCAGGACTACACCGTCGGAAGCCGGACCGCCTGGATCGTCCACATAGCTCTGCGAGCGAACGGCCAGGACGGCGCCGCCAACGCGCAACCCCACCGGTATGACGCGTGAACCACCGGTCCACGACAGGGTGACAAGCGATTCGACATCCAGCCATCCGGGTACGCCCGCTTCGACAGCAACCCGTATCGGGGCGCCATCCCAGGTCGAGTCCGAGGCGCCGGCGGCCAGCGTGCCGAGGAGACCGGTCGCGCTCGGAAAGCTTACTGCCGCGGTTGTAGTTCCAATCGATAATCCCAGGTTCGCCGCCGGAGCGCTGCCGTCGTTGCGAACGGTGATCAAGAGATCGGCCGTCTCGCCCGCCTCGAGCCGTCCGTTGCCGTTGCCGGAGGCCATGTCATCCACCCGAATGGATCGAATGACGGGCCATGCGGCGGCAGCCGGCAGCCCAAGCATCGGAGTTGCCTCATAGGGTAACGAATTCCGCGCGGTCACCACCAGCGACAGCGGGCCCGGGGTTTCAGCGGCGCATTCCAGCGTGACCTGCCCGTTGACGTCGGTGGTCGCCGTGATAAATACCTCACCCGCGCGGTACAGCGTGACGCGGGCGCCGGCCAGGGGTGCCCCGAGGCGGGTCACTGTGACCGGCACCGGCTGACCCAGCGTCAGTGATGACGCGTGCATCACGGACAGCGATCGCGGCAGGTCGGAATAGATCGGTACGGCCGGATCGGCCAGGCAGAGCAGGGAGAACTGATGCCAGCGCTCCGGCCCGTCGAACTGGGCCAGCGGCACCTCGGCCAGCTTGGCCAGCGCATGGGCCTTCCCCAGTGGTACACCATCCATCAGGTTCTCGATGAACTCCGACTGATAAAGATCGCCAGTTCCGGGAAAGTCGAAACGCGTCGACCCCATGTAGGCGAAGGCCCCGTTCGGCTGGCAGAGAAAGTGCTCGGCGATGCAATCGAAGTCGATGGCCGCCGAATTGCAGTTGATGCCGAAGAAGAGGAACGGCCTGCCGACATTTGCCAGGGCATCGACGTCGGTACGGACAACTTCCAGTCCGCCGATGCCGACCGAGAGATTGTTGTGAAAGCCATGGCCGTCATGATTCACGATGGCGGCGCCGGCGCTCATCGCGGCCAGGACCGCATCCCGGGTCTCGGGCATGGCCCCCACTTGTTGATAGGCCCGCCAGTTCTCGTAGAAACGGTCGATCTGGTAGAACGGCGATAGCCCCGCAATGAGTTCCTCGGACAGGAGCGCGCCGTCGAAGACCACCGTATCTGGAAAATTCCAGTTCGACGGCTGGAGTACCTCGGCCATGGACACGAACCGGTCCAGGTATCCGGGGGCAAGGATCGGCGTCCGCTCGTACTGGAAGGTCTTGTCGATCATCAAGCGGGTGCCCTCGGCCGAGGAGCAGGGAATCCGGGCCAGCCAGACATCGGGGATCAGGTCGGCGTTGTCGGCCGGCAGGGTCCCGTCGCCGGGAGGTGCCCCCTCGCCGAAATCATCGTTCCCATTCTCGTTCCAGGTGCGATCAAGACACTGGTAGTAGATGTCGGCGGGAATGTCCTCGCCGCCGAAGTACTGGTTCCGCCCGTAGCGTACCGGCACGACATCGGCATCGCCGCCGAGGAGAACCCACTCCACCCCCCAGCCCGACACGGCGTCCCTGATGAATCGACGAATGCGATCGGCCAGATCAACGCCTTCCGGGTATTCGGCGGCAATCCACTCGACGGTGCGGATCACGGTGTAGATGCCGCTTCGGGTCCGCCATTCGGCCAGTCGCTGATACTCCGATTCAAGCGCCTCACCGGTGATGATGACCATGTCCACGGGCCGGCCGTCGAGTGACGGTCGGAAAGGCCCTTCCCAGGCGTCGTCCACGAATGAACTTGGCGCGAAATCGCCCCGTAGTTGTTCGGCGGCGGGCGGGATTCCGTCCACGATCAGGCCGGGGTTGGCCACCAGGCCGCGCAGGGCGTCGCGAAATCGGTTGTCGCCGGGGCTACCCGGGCGTCCGGGCGTCAAGGCGGCGGCCGGCGCCGGCTCGGGGGCCAGATCAACGGTAAATTCGAGCCGCTGGTACAAGACGAGCCGCCCGCGAGCGGCATCCCAGGCCAACGGCGAGACGCCAAGACCGAGCAATCGCACACCGCGCGAGTTCCCCTCCGCGCGTCGAATCGAAAGCGGTGCCCCGACACGCGGCAGTCCCTCGAGCAAAGGGGCCAGGTCCAGCGCGGTAACCTCCTCGATGTCGACCGGGTCGTCGGCCGTCACGGTCACCTTTTCAGCCACCTGTCCCGGCGGCAGGGCGAACCAGGTCAGCGCCTCCGGCCATGTGCCTCCGGCCAGGGCACGAAACGTCTCCCCCTTCATTCGGATGACGGGGACGTTGGCGCGGCTGTCGATGGTGACATCGTCGGGCGACAATCGGCGATCGAGCCGAAGCGGGCCCGGGTTCGCGAAGGACGCCAGTGACGTCAGGAGGCCAATGGTGAGCGCGATCAATTGAATGAGGACGGGCTTGCGCCCGGGGGGACAGGGAGAATCGAGCATTCGGGAAACCTCCGGATCCGGCATGAATTGCGAACAGTCGCCAAGAACGAAACGTCAGATACCCGGCAGGCGTTGCCCGGATAGATCAGAATCGTCGTGTCAGCGGATTGCCTTTAGCCAGTCCCGATGAATGTCTCCTCATGCTGGTGACACGCGGGGCTCTGTCCCGGCGACGGATCCAGAACCATATGAGGCTAATGGAGCCCCAGGGCCCTGTCAAATTGGCAGGACGAACGAAATCCGCTCGGCCGCGATTGTTACCGCGCGAGCACCATCTTTCGAGTGATCGACTGCCCGTTCGCTTCAATCCGGTAGAAATAAACTCCGGACCCCACGGCACACCCGGCGTCATCCAGACCATCCCAGCGAAACTCGAATTCCCCCGCTGCCACCTCGCCCTCAAACAATCGGCGCACCAGCCGCCCCGATGGATCAAAAACTGCCAGCTGCGCCGACCGGACGTTTGAGTCCGGCGCCACGCGGAATCGGATCGTTGTCGCCGGCTGAAATGGATTCGGTGAATTCTGGGCCAGGGTCAATGGAAGAGGCGGTGCCGGCGGCGAATCGGGAGTCCCCGTCACAATGAAGATGGGGTTGCCGACCACGCCGGTTCGACGGCTGTCGTGGCCGAACATCGGCCATGGACATGATTGGGCGGTGAAGGGCGCCGGCGTGTCCCAGACATACAACCGCTGGTCGAAACTTTGAACGCATACTTCGGTAAGGCCATCCCCATCGACATCCCAGAGAACCGCCCCCCCTTCCACGACGTTATCGGTCTTGATCGGAAATCCGATGGCCATCGTGCCGTTTGTCTTCAGGGCATAGACGTTGCCGTCCTGCCCGCCGAAGACCATTTCCAGGTCCGGCGAGGTATCGACGTTGCCGATGGACGGACTTGACCGTATCTGTATGGACTGACCCGCGCCATTCGTCAGTATGACCGGAAAACCGGGAAAGATCCCGCCATCCTGCCCCTTGAAGATCCCCACCGTTCCGTTTCCAGCGCAGATGGCCACATCGAGGAACCCATCCCCGTTCATGTCAGCCAGTGCCGGACTCGAATCGAGGTCCTGGTTGAAATTGACCCCCTTCGGCCACCCGGGCGGGGCCACCTTGTTGATGTTGAAGGCATACAGCTTGTTGTCGCTGCAACCAAAGACGATCTCCTTCAATCCGTCGTTGTTCAGGTCACCGATGGCCGGCGTTGACGTGATGTCCCCGGTGTACGTGATCGGGAAGCCCGGATAGTTGGTGCCATTGAGATGCTTCACGTACAGCTTCCTGTCGCGGCTGGCGATGATCACTTCCATGACCCCATTGTTGTCGAGGTCGACGATACGCGGTGTCGAGTAGTTGGACGGCGCACCGAGGGCGGCGAAAACCCCCTGGGTGGCCGGGTTCGCATCCCCATCGACCAGTTCCGAGCCGTCAGCGTGAAATGCGTACGTGTGGGCTCCCGAGTTGATGAAGATTTCCATCACGTCGTCACCATCGACGTCAACCATGACCGGGGCGCTCCAGGTGCCGGGGTTGCCGGTGCCACTGACGTCAATGTTCACCGGAAATCCCGGCTTGGTACCGAGATGGCCATCGTAAAGATAAAGAAGTCCGTTGCTCCACCCGGCCGCGCAGACGTCGATGACGCCATCCAGGTCGATGTCGGTCGACGACGGCGGCGACCAGAACGTGGCGTAACCCGAGCTGGAGTAGACGCCATACGTCCGACCGTCGTTGTCACCGTCGACGAACTCGATTCCGAGCCCGCTGATGACGTACAGTTCCTCCGCGCCGCAGACAATTTCAGGAATCGTGTCCCCGTCAAAGTATGAGAATGTCGGGGAGGACGATGTCGATCCGCCAAGCAACAGCGGGTAGCCGGCCGAGCTGGACAGCGTGGTCGTGGCGGCTGCCACGATCGACTGGGGGCTTTCATTCCCGGACTGATCGATCGAGGCCACCCGATAATAGAATCGCGTCAGGGGCGCCAGGTTTTCGTCATTGTAGTAGGCGATTCGATTGTCAGCATACATGTTGACACGGGCGAACGGACCGCCGGCGGCTGTTCCCCGATAGACGACGTAGCCGCGATTGTCCAGTTCGATATTCGGCTGCCAGGTCAATGCGATGGATGAGGCCTTCCCGCCGGCGGCCGGCAGCACCGGCGTGCCCGGGGGGTACACGTCGACGTCAAAGCTCATCAATGTCTTGCCGAGACTCTCGACCACCAATCGCATCTTGCGCGAGGGGTTGATAGTGCTCCATTGAAAAACGAACGGGTCGCCAATGGCCACCTGGTCGGCACCGATGGTGCCGAAGCTGGCCATCGAGTCACTGATCGTGGTTTCGGGACCGAGCGGGCGGAGCCTGGCAGTGACATTTCGGACCGCGCCCCGCCCGTTGTTGCGCAGCGTCAGGGTCAGGGTCTGGTTTTCGCCGACCTCAATCAGCCCGTTTCCATTTCCCAAGCCAACGTCGCTCCGCAGAAGTCGATATCGTTCGAGAAGGGGGGCGCCGACCAGGATGATTACCGGCTCGGAACGAGAATAACCGGCCGCCGCAATGATCAATGTGGCGGTGGTCTCATAGCGATCGGTCGCGGTGCCCACCGCCCGGATGACGAACGGATCGATCGGCGGGGCCGAGGCCCCGACGCCGAGGCTGGGCCAGCTGGCGGTGCCGTCGATGATCTGAAGATTTGGATCGGCCGAGACAAGGGTGGCGGTCACCAGAGTGGCCGGGGCGGTCCCCTGGTTGGTCAGTACCAGTTCGAAACGGACCGTTTCCTCGAGGTCAAAAATCGTGTCACCGTTTCCGTCTGCCGGGGCCGTCGCGTCGTCGACGACCGCCAGTGAGGCGAAGAGGTGTGGCAATGCCGGCGCAAGGACGGCGATATCGGATTGCCACGGGCGAAGTGTCGGATGCGTCACGGTCAGCCGGGACTGGCCCGGCCGATCCGGATGGAAATCAAGTGTTGCCTGCCCGGCGCCGTCGGTGAGGGCAACCACGTAGTCGTCCGAATTCTTGAACAGGCAAACCACCGCCGAATCGACCGGTGATCCACCCCGCATCACCGTGACGACGACGACGCCGGCACCGAGTTCGATGGACGACGGGTGCGATACCGCCGCCGCCACCGGCTCGTACCGCCAGATGCGAAGCGACGGGTCTCCGAGGAGTACCTGGGCAAACTGTGTCCAGCGGTGCTCCGAATCGGAGGTCGATTCCGCGATGAACGGGATTTTCGAGCCGGCGAAGGCTTCACCAAGGCTCGGCACCGGCGCCCCGAACAGCACGCGGTAGAACTCGTTCTGGTACTCGGTGCCGGTGCCCGGAAAATCGAACCGGGTTGATCCGACATTGGCCACGGCACCGCCCGTCGCGTTCTCCAACCACTCCTCGCCGATGCAGTTGAAGTCGAACGCCGCCGAAGTGCAGTTGATGGAGTACAGAAGCGAATACCGGGGTCCGTTCGAAAACGCGGCCACATCGGGATTGCCGAGCGTCAGTCCGTCGATGCCGACGGCCATCGTATTGATGTAGCCGTGACCGACATGCTGGATGATGCCGTAACCCGAATTGACTGCGTCAACGACAGCCGTTTTGGTCTCGGGCAACGCGCCGAGAGGGGCATACGGTGGGAAATTCTCGTAGTAACGCGACAGTGTGAACGAGGGGGGAAATCGGGAGAGCGCCTGCTCCGCAACATAAGCGCCGTCGTAGACGATGGAATCACCGGTCGAATAGTGCTGGGGGAAGAGAACCTCGGCCATCATCATGGCGCGGGTCAGGTAACCCGGGGCCGGGTCCCGTTCGTAGGTCAGATTCTTGCTGACGAAGGTCTGCGCGGTTGTTGAATCCGAAACGGCCGCGCGCCCCAGCCACACTTCGGGGAAAAGGTCGCAACCGTCGCCGGTGATCAACGAACTGTTGTAGCCCTCACCGAAGAAGGCGTCCCCGTCGGAATTCCAGGAGCCGTCCAGGCACTGGTAATACATGTCCGCCGGAATGTCCTCGCCACCGAAGTAAAGGCTCTTGCCGTAGCGCACCGGAATGATCTCGGATCCGCCGGCCAGGAGGACGTACTCGGTCCCCCAGCGGGAAGCGGCGTCAGCGATGAACCGGCGGATCGTCGATGCCAGATCGACAGCGTTGGGGTAGTTGGCCCGGATCCATTCGGTGCTGCGTACCACCGTGGGGATCCCCCGTTCGGTCTTCCACACGGCCAAAGGCGTGAAGTAAGGCTCCAGCGCCTCCGAGGTGATGATCACCATTTCGACCGGGCTGCCGTCCACGGAGGGGCGGAACCGCGGGCTGAAGGGTGTCGCGGCGGAATCGAGGGGGCGAATGACATCACGCCGCCGGGATTCGTCCGCGAGCAGTTCGGGATTAAGGACACACGACGACAACAGCGCCCCGAAATGACCGTCGACCCGTGCTGAAGGTCGGAGCGGCAGAAAGGTATCCGCGGGTGGTGGGGCCGCCTCGGTCACCATCTCGATCAAGATGGACGTGGTGAGGGTGGCCAGGCCGCGGCCCGGATCCCAATCCAGCGGCCAGATGGTCAGGGGCTGGATTTGCTGTCCGCGCATCCAGCCCGCATCACTCGATCGGTGGAGCCGGGCCGGATACGGGGTTGCCCCGTCCCAGGCGGTTGGGGCACGCCTTCCGTCGGTGCTTCCAATACCCGGCTCGCCCAGGTCCAGCTCAACGGAGGCTCCGGAGGCACGGGTGGTCACCGACACGACCCTTTCTCCCGCCGGAACGGCGAGGAGAACCGGACGAAACGGAACGGCCGGCGCACCGGCCTCATTCCAGACGCTGCACCCGGGAAGCAGCCAGGCGGCCCCGTCAACTCCCATTCGTACGCCGCGCGTGATGGCGGCCGGATCAAAACGAACCTCAACCTGGTGGACACCTGCGCCGGCCACGCCAATCGAAATGGCTGCCATAAGGGCCGAAAAAAACAGGGTTCGGGCAACTGGCCTCAGAATCCCGAACGGAAACTGTCGGGGACGCCTCCGGCTCTGGAGCATGCTGGCCTCCTCAGGGCATGTCACGGAGCGGCAAATCAAAAAAGCGCTTTCAAAGAAAAGCCCCGCACCCCGGGAACCAGACATCCCAGGGACGGGGTTGATCGTCGACCATCAAGGTGTGTCGTGCCAAAGGGTCAACTCGTTTGTGGTCATCGGGGGCGTTGTCATTCCAGGATGTGGTGGCGGCCACTCGGTGCTCGAGTCGACAATGCGGCACGAACAAGGCAAGATTGTACGCTCGAGAGCCGGTGTCAGTCAAGGAAATGGCGGTCGGCCGTTCGGATTCAGGCCTTTGGTTTCCAGTCAGCCAGCGAGGAAGAGAAGTTGAAACTGAGCCCCAGCATCACCATCCGGCCGCTGAACCGGGACGTTCCCCGCCTCTTTGGCCGCCTGGCGGCCATGCTCCTGGTCACTTCCATCCTGTCAGTGCTGCTGTCGGCGAGCGGCCGGGCCCAGGAGGCCCGCACCAGTCAGGAGATGCTCCAGTTCGGCATAAACAACCTTCGAACCACCCGGGACAGGCTCCTTCCAACCGTCAAGGATGCGGGGACGGCACTGAGCGCCATTCGCACGATGCATGACCAGCGGCGCGTGGCCCATCGTGTGATTGCGATGGACTACCCTCTGGACAACTTCACCGGAATCGTCATGGCCGATCGCTTCGACGACGAGTACCTGGCCGTGGTTGATTCACTGGTCGCCCGATTTGAACAATTGGACCGGGACATGCCATCCGTGGAGGGGGCGGCGCTTCTCCGGGAAGGGGTTGGAACGCTGCCCCCGGTCACGGAGACCAGTTCCCCGTTCGTCATCGCGTTCATCATCGGGAAGGTGGTGCCCGGGGCAACCGCGCTCCCGTCGGATACCCCGCCGGCACTTCGCGAGGAGGCATCCGAGGCGGCCGTCAGACTGGTCGGATCATTGACGACGATTTACCGGAGAAGTTCTGCCAAGCGCGAGGCAACTGACAGCTGGCACGAATCGGTGGTCCAGCGTCTCCGCTGCTCCGATCACAAAAGCTCCTACCGGGTCCAGGAAATGCGGAACGGGCTCAGGGCTGACGGCAGCCTGTACCGGCGATATGTTGTGGTGTGCGAGTCCGGGAAGGAAGACCGACAACTCGACTTCGACCTGGGAGACATGGGGCTTTTGAGCCAGAACAAGGGACGCCAGAACCTCAAATCGCCCATCCCGCCCGCAACCGGGCGGCAACCCGGCGTGGATTGACCCACAAAAATGAATGTTGAAGGTGGGCCGCACGTCCGATACACTCCCAGTGCCTGCGATCCATCTAAAAACAGGCCGTGCAGCAACGATTTAACCAGCCCGGGACATTCAGGAGGTGCATCGATGGGTCGGCGTTATGGAGTTCCTTTCCTCGTTCTTGCTTTGGGCCTTGTCGTGGCACCCGTGTCCGCACTTGCCGGCGTTCCGGATCCCGCACTCAGCACCATCCCCAATGTTCTGGGGTCACCGAACGGCGGCCTGGCCTACCGGGTCACGATCGTCGGCACCAGCGGCCCGATCGACAGCGCTAACGTCACGCTTGTATGGACAGTAGCGGGTGATACGGCAACTTGCTGGTGTTCAACCCAGACGCACCCCAGCGTCTCGTCCACCACGAATGCCAGTGGTGTGGCCGTCTTCAATCTCCGACTTGGGCGTTGCCTGAACCCGGCCACGATTCCAGGCGGCGTGGCGGTTGAGGTGTTCATCAACAGCATCAAGATCAAGGAAGTGGGGCAGGTGTCGCCCGACCTCACGGGCACTGCCCTCGGGCCCCCTTGCGAGGTGGCGCTGAACGATGCCGTCCAGTTCACCTTTCCGCTCTCCACCGCGACTTACGGATATTGCTTCGACCTGAACTCCGATGGAACCGTTGGCCTTTCCGATGCCACGCTGCTGACCGCCCCTGTGGCAACAGCGGCGACCTGTAACTAGGTTCAACAGCACCCGGGCAGCACTGTTTCGAGCAAACAGCAAAACGGCGAATCCTCTCGGA
>Ga0163152_10005428_pt1 | contig 14994 bp, 16 predicted proteins | sample OliLakLV19MP8IB2_FD_148635 | JGI IMG/M metagenome (GOLD analysis project Ga0163152, IMG submission 148635) | Freshwater microbial mat bacterial communities from Lake Vanda, McMurdo Dry Valleys, Antarctica - Oligotrophic Lake LV.19.MP8.IB-2 | ecosystem: Environmental > Aquatic > Freshwater >... | reverse complement strand
GGGAGCGCTCTCTGGTCCCTCCTTGAGCTTCCGAAGAAAGGCGAGCTCGCGATCGGAGGCCTCCTGCTTCGTTTTCACTGTGTCACTGGCCGGTGCGGCCAAAGGTGCGGCTGTTGAAAGCGTCGCGCCCGGAGAGCTGGGCGTTGATTTTGTGGGCTCTGGAGACGCTGTTTCGGTGACGTCCGAATGGCCACTCGCGCTTTGACCACGCCCGAACCAGACGGAGAGTCCAAGGAGCAGGGCCCCGACGCAGCCTCCGATGAGGAGGGTCTGTCGGGCAGTGGCTATAGGGGTCGTCTTCATCTTGCGTCTCCCTTTGAAATTCAAAGCGCGTGCACTGCGTCGCTGTCGTCGCGTTGCTCGCGCACAGTGAGAGGCCATCCGAATCCAGACTCGTAGGAGTCGTCAGTCAGGTTGTACCCAATCGATTCAAAGAGGTGCTCTACAAAGCCGACGCAATCGAATTCGTAGTATCCGCCATCTTCAAAAAAGGAGCCTTTCTGGTTGTTGTGTGCCGAGTCGTACTCCATAGGGAGTTCGGCAAACCGCGCAAGTTTCGCAGACATTTCCTGCTTCTCGGAAGAGGAGAGCCCGCCGGGCGCAGAGGCCGGACGCTTTGCACCGAAAAATTCGAGGCCCGCGATGAAAGTGTCGATATCTTCGTATTGCATGGCCTGCGAACCACGTTCAGTGCTCACGTTGGCAATGGAGACGTCGTCGACTGAGACTCCCGCGTGCCCCACGAAGAGCGCCGTCCACGCAGAGGTGCGGTGAACAAACTCGGCGGCCTGTTGCGGGCGGCACTCCCCGCAGATGCGTGCCGAAGAAGCCGACGCCGCGCCGTTGAAAAGCGGGCTGAAAATAAGGCCGATGGTGATGATTTTGCGCAGATTCATTGACTGTAGCTTCCTCTGTTTTGTTGCTTGTGCGAGTGACAGTCGGCATTTTTACCGGACGTCAAGGTTCCTATATTCAGGTACGTTTTTGCAAAGCCACATATTGCGGTCTTTTTTGAAAGCACTCTAGGTGATATGCGCGGTGAGAGAGATCGACATCAAGGGCCGCGTTGCGGTCCAGATGGACATAGAAAAGGAATGGGAGATCTTAGCGGACTCTATATTTTATTCAGGTACGGCCCATTTCCAAAGGAAATCCGTCGGAGCATCAAGCTTTAAGCACCATCGGCCATCCGCGCGTCTGTTGAAGTGAGCGGTCTTGAACGAACTGGAAAGGTCCTCACGCGCGAAAACCCTAGTATTGCCCTGGAGGTCACACGGCGATGCAAATCCCTCGACGGGTTGGAAGGGCGACACAAGCGGCTCGCCGTCGCGAAGTGCGCCCGGTTCAGCGCACAGTGGTTCAAGGATGACCTTGTAAACGGAGACCGAAATCTCAAAGTCGTCGACGCAGTTTCCCTCCCAAAGCATGCCGGTGGAGCTGGACTCTGCTAACACGAGCGAAGCAGGATTTCGCGCGAAAAGTGCGACCTCGCGCACTGGAAGAACGGAAGGGACCGGGACGGGCCCCGGCTTCGGGGGCGACGTAGGATTTGGAATTGGCGGTCTGGGCTTCTTGCGGGGGCCCGTCGTCGGAGAGGGGCTGGGAAGATTTGCGGGAAGTGGCCTTTCGGCTTGGCCCCCATCATCGCTGCCACACGCCGAAACGCCAGAGACGATGAAGACCAATGCGGCGGAGAATGTGCAACGACGTAACATGAGAACTCCTTCGTTCATGGCGACAGAGGATCGGGGGCAAGTTCCGTGAGGAGCCGGCCGAACTCTACCGGAAAGAGTTGGCGTCCCGCACCAACGGATTTCTCGAAGTCACGAGTCCCCTGTGAGACGTACTCATCGATAGCTTCACGTGTCGCGACGAGGAAGGACTCTTTTCCTGAATCAGCAGCGATTAGGAGGCCAACATTTTCCAAGTGGTCCAGCCAGGCCGAGAGTTCTTCGAGTGAATCGGGCAGCATTCCGCGACTCGTGCGAGATGAGACGCAAGCGGCGGCACGGGAGAGTGCCATGGCCACAAACCGTCTGGAAAGGGACATTCCTGGGAACCCATCTTCTGGGGATCGTCCTTTGAGGATGCCCAGCATGCACTGTGAGTCATAACTCACTGAAAAGTGGCGTGCCTGCAAATGCCCAAGAAAACGCCCACGGAAGGCGACCGCCAATCGCAACCCAGCCGCGCCATGCCTTGCCGCAGCAAGAAGGAAATCGTTTTCCTCGGAGGTGAGCGGAAAAGTTTCCGGTATCGCTGTGGCTGTGAGTGTTGTCATGGGTTTCCAGTCGCCTGGAGGCAAACCCCTTTCGCTTGAAAAGTTCAACGCGAGACTCAAATCAACCAGTGCTATCGGGCGCACCTCAACCACCGCGACCGGGTCTCCTATCTGGCGTCGAAGCGACGAGATGAGACGGCTTTCTGTGATGGGCTGAAAACGCGCAAGACGCGCTGTCAAAGAAATTCGTGGCTTCTCGGGCGTGGCTGTCCACTGAAGGATCGGCCTTCGGGTCACAGGGTTTTTGGCAAGCTCAAGCTTGTAGGGTGCCCACCAAAAAACACCCTTTTCGTCGACGTCGGCGAAGAATTTTACAGAGCCTTCTTCGGGAGCGGAATCGTCAAAGTAAACTTCGCGGGCGTTCTCAATATCGGGAAAAGCGAGAGCGAATTGCGAGGGAAAGATGACTGTCGCGATCGCGAGGCCAAGTGCCATAGCCAAACGCCTCATTTCACACCTCCGCACGTCAGCCCTGCGACAACTTCACAGTGGTTTAAGCCGCCGAGGAAAAACGCGAGGCTGAAAGGATGCACGAAACCCGCGCCGCCACCGAGGCCGTCATCGTACTCCAGCTCGAATTCGAGCAAGTGCGAAAAGCCGTTACCCCCTACGAGACGGTTTCTGAACGCGGCGGCCTTACCCGCAGGAATATCTATTCGAGAGAGGAACTTCGCCGAGGGAGCAAAGTCCTCCGCAAGTCCCAATGTTTCCATTTTCGCGCCAAAAACATCAAAGAGCTCGGGATCGGGCGTGAGGCGGACGAAACGCGGATGCGCAACGGCGATCACCGGCTCGCGACCCGTTTCGGCAGTCAGCTGTGCACGTATGGCGTCGGAATCTTTTGTCCAGTCCCGCACCGACCATGCGAATTCCAGGCGGTACGTTCCGTTGCCGAGAAACCGCGCTGACACAGCACGCTGCCCATCGGAATCGCGGCCCACTTCGAACATGTCGGGAAGCCTGTAAAACACTTCGGGACGAGTGCTGTCGGGAAAAACTTCCCAAATGCCCTCGCCATCGGGCGAGACCACAGTCCGCTTATTGAGGAAATCCGGTGCAGCAGAAGCTTCCGGCGAGGCGAGCGCGCCGAAAGCCAGTGCGGCTAGCAAAGCAAACAAAGGAACGTGCGCGAAGCGCATGGGTGCAGACCTCAAGAGTGGGTGATCATTTCGTGGCACGCACGGCGTCGATGACGGCCGTGAGTAACGATTCTTCGGTGGCTTCCGGAAGCTTAAATGCGTTGCGTACCGTGACAATTTCCCCCGTGAGCGTGGGAAGCCGCCAGCTGGTGACACCCCGCACGAACTCGCGGAAAAAGATCCGCGAAGGATTCGAGAGGAGCTCCCGGTGGAGGCCTCGTCCGGAAAGGGTGAGCGTGATCCACCTCGTGCCCCCGAAGAGATCGAGAACCTCGCCGCCTTGAAGATCGATCGTCCAACGCCCATCGCCCGGCAGGAAGAAAAGGTCGGCTCCCGCTGGACGGAGGGTTTCGACGGGAGTGGTGGGGAAAACGCGGCCCACGCACTCGCGAAGCGCGCGTGCTTCAGTGACGCCAAGTTCGAAAGACACGGTGACTGAGTCGATTCCAGCATTTCTCCATGCGAACGCAGAAGTCTCCGAACCGGCTGCCAGGCCGACCGATAAAGGAAGGACGTGAATATGGCTCGTATCCGGCAGACCACCCGCTCCCGTCCGATGAAATGCACCACCGAGGGAGCAGTTCGAATCCGACTCACTTTGGATGGCGTGCCAGCCCGGATCGGGAATTTGATTCAAAGACTGAGCGTGCCCAAAGGACGCGAGGCCCAAGGAGGCCACGAGAGCCAGAGTTCGAATGGTGGAGCGGTGCGAACTGCGCATTGGCAACGTCATGGCGTCCTTCCTCGGATTTAAAAGAAGCAAGAATCGAAGGCAACAGCACAGCGCGGCACTTCAACAAACAATGGGAACCGCAAGGGGCGACGTTCGAGGCGGCTTTCCACTGTGTTCTCGACGATGGCCATGGCTTCGAGCTGGGCGAAACGCCAGCGCCTCTCGACAACCTGTTCACGGAACCAGGTCGTGCCCGTGGCGCTGAAATGGAAATAAAAGGGGAATTTCCCGTTCTGCGGAATATCGTTGGGTGGAATGATCTGGTCGAGGATGGTGTCGTTCGGGGCGAACACCTCCACTTTCGTAGCATCCATGGGAATCGGAAGGATCCGGACCTTTGCCTCGGCCACACCGTATCGAGCGGCAGTGGAGCGACGCAGTTCGGGAATCGCATCTTCGAGCGCCTTCGAGGGCGCGAGTTCGAGGTTCATGGTCACCTGCGATTCGCGGGCAGGCAACCAGCTGAAGGTGAATTCGGAACTTCCGCCATCACGCGCAAGCCGGGCTCCGTGCGGGATGTAGTACAGGGTTTTGAATTCCGATGCTGGATCGCGATTCGCCGTGTCTTCGTTCAGGAGTTCGGCCGTGCCGGGCACTTCAATGACTTCTGTCATCGACGCAGCGGCAAGCGCTTGGGAAGAAAGCGTTGCGAGAAGGAGGGCAGTGACCGTGCCACTTTTGCGGGTCAGTTGTGCCCACTGGGGGATGCGTTTCATCTGTTAATCCTTTTGATGCGAATTCATTATATTTCGACTGCAACGGTTCATTCGAAAATCGCCATCACGTGCTGAGCGCCGCCGTAGCTCACTGCCACGTTCTTCGGCTCAAGAGTCACGGCGGTGGTGGCCGCAGTCAGCTCCGTTTCGACTGCGAGGTCGGGCGCCATGTTCGCGTCGGGCTTCAGTGCGAATCGTCCGGGCGTTCCTTCGCCGACTTTTAGCATGACGGTCTCGAGGGCAAGGTCGCGCAGGGCCATGCGAAGCGTGCGGTAAGGTTTGTTCAGCAAAGGGTCGCTATTCACCGAGCGAATCTCGTTGCACGTCTCATTTTGGGATTTGGCATCGACGAAAAGCGCAGCCGACGCGTTGTTTTGTTGAAATCCCTTTTGATCGCCTTTCAGATAGCTGAGCCACGCTGTCTCGCTGCGCTGCTTTTCCTTCAGTGTGAGCCCGCAAAAATCACTGCCTATCACGCGCGTGATAGCGGCTTTTACTGCATCTGCCGTGTAGGCTTTCTTTCCATCGACGTCGATTTTGTTGCTCGATTTGTCGAGGGCCTCGGTGAGGGGCTTCACGAGCGCGGCATTGCGTAAGACCGTGCGCATCGTTTTCCCCGGCGTGCTCACTTCAGCGCGTTCCAGCACCGAAAGCTTGAAGTTCACTTTGAATCCAAGCGCCTTGACGATCGCCGGATGAAGGCGCCGAAAAGTCTCGGGCTCCCATGCGACCTGTTCCGCGAGGCTCTCCACGGTGCATCGACCGAGGTCGCGTCCGTATGCGAAGGCTTGTTTCTCGCCGGTGCGCTCACACTCCACCTTTACCCCGTCGGTTTCGACCGGTTCGAGCCCCACGAAGGCATCGGAGAGTTCCGACGTGAGCGGCGTGAAGTCGAGCTGGGCCTGCGACATCGAAAGCTCGAGCATTGCGGCCTCGGGACGGCCTGCCACTGCGCCTACATAAGTGATTTCGATGCTCGGAAGCTTCAAGGGCACGTTGCCGCTGGGGTGCCGACGGAAGAATGCACCGGGCGAGTCAACCGCCTTCGAAAGATCGCGTTCGATACTAACCAGTCCGTCGGCATAGGATGCGACTGGAAATGCGGCCGCTCCTATCAACGCGAAGGTGGTGAGCAGACCGATCGAGGCGGCCTTGCCGGGGGTGCGTACACGGAAATGGGAAAGGGTTGCTTTTGCCTTCATCGTACACCTCAATTTGTGTTGCTGAATTGCCTTGGGTCGCTGAATTGCCTTGGGTTGCCGGATAGTCTTGTGTTGCTGGATAGCCTTAGGTTGATGGATAGATAGTCGATTACATTCCCACCCAAGGTCGAGGCTTCCCGTTGAAGGCCCGCGTAGCCAGGGAGAGTGGCCAATTCGGATACTGCATTCGCCGTGGAGTTGAAGCTGCACTCCGGCTTGTGGTCCTTTATTGACTGAGCGATGAGGCGATCCAATTTTTTGTCAGTGACAGCGTTAGCATCTGCGCGCAGGCGAATAGCGACCTTGTTGGTGGCTGTCGAGATTTTTACGTCGCTTGAATTAACGATCAGCGCGGAATGGTCTACTGCCTTATAGGTCTGGGCGACGGAACCCGTCATGAGCGCCAGGACGTTGAGTTCGGGACTTCGCGGTTTGTTTTCCGTGGCGGCCTTGCGCTCCATATTTTCGAGGATTTCGAGCCCGCAGCGAACAACATTGAGTCCTTTTGACGTGAGCTCCATGCGGATGGGTTCACTCATCCCCACGGCGTTCATCACATCGGCGGGTTCGTTACTGTTGCCTCCCGTGAGGGTGATTATCCTTATGTCAGAGTGTGTCGATGATAATGTAAAACGGCTCGATGCCGCTGTCGGGTAATAGAATGTGGCTTTGGGAAAGCTCGTGCGCAGCTCCGATTTGACACTCTCGGTGACCCTGGTTCGCAGAGAGAAGTCGAGCGTGAGTCCAGAGACTCGCCCGGCGAGGTCAAATGAGGGCATCACGGCAAAGTCCGCATCGCCTGTGTCTGCATCCAACGCAAGCTCCGCAGTGTGCGGCAGGATATGGATGGCGGTGACGTTCTCAAAAATTGCGACTTTCGCTGTGCCGGAATTCACGAAGGTGGTCTTGCCAGGCGACTGGAGGTCGTCGAAGTCTATGAGAGCCGCCACATCGGGGTGGGTGAATTCGGGAACGGCGCTCGTTGTGGGAAACGGCGCGGCGAATGCAGATGATGCAGCCACTCCCAGTGCGGTGAGCGCGAGAAGCGAGGGCGCCTTTGAAAATCGGGAAACTGTGGTCACGTTGCACCTCAAGGGATCGGACTCATGAAAAAGCCCAAGTTAAAAAAGATAAAAAAGAGGGAAGAGCAGAGGCGGTGGTGCGACGCGAACGCCGCACCAACCACCCCCCGACTTAAAAATTGTCTGGAGGAGGATTAAGACTCGCGGCTGGCGGGGCCGCTGGACTGACAGGAGGCATTACGGGCGGGGGCGCGTCCGGCTGAAGGTGAGTCACGATCCCTTTACCGTCGTTATCCCACTTCGTGGGGCAGCCCGTGGCGCCGGTGCGCACATGGATGAAGAGTTCGGGGTGGTCCTCACACATGTAACTAAAGCTGCTCCCTACAATCCCAGGAAGGTTTTCAATGCCCTCCGATGTGATGTCGTAATCGTAATATTTGTCTTCGAAGTTGAATTCCGCATTGTGCACATAGCTGCTCCCGGTCGCGTAGCAGGCCGCCGCGCCTGTACCATTTACAGATGTCTGGCAGTCGGGGACCGAGGGGGCGGCTGCGTCAATGGGCGCCCACTTGCTCTCGATAGGCTTGAAGACCTTCGAGAGAACCACTTTGGTGACTTCGTCGATAAGGCGATCTGTTCGAGCTTGTTCGCTCATGGATCCGCCGCCAGCGCGCCACCACATCTTCACCCACTGGCGCTCGATGCCGACCTTCACGACATTTCGGATCTGCGCGGCCGATGAGGACGATGCCTTAACGTTTGTTCCGAACTTGAACAGCCCGAACGGACCCGTGGGGAAAGTGGCCTTCGCCTCAAATTGCGACTTTGTGAGGACTTTAGATTCATTCTGCAGGAACAACTGAAGGTTTTGCCAGTGGATGGAGGCCTTCATTTTGAAAGGCGTGAGGACCGCGCGGAACGTGTAGTTATAGTTAACGCCGAGCGAGGCGCCCGTTTTGTATGCCGAGACGATGTACTGGATAGCCGTCGGGCCAATGAGAACGCTCATAGCCGTGGGCGTGTCGGGCAACACGGTCTTGGGATCCTCAGTGGCGCCGATGAAGACGTTGGAATTCTTGGAGTTGACCGTGAGCGTCCAGCCACCGGAGATCGGCGTGAGCGGTTTCACCTGCTTGCCTTCGCTCTGGTAGCGCTTGATGTAAGCGGCGCGAGAAGCACTGTATCCCGCCCGGACGGTGAAGCTCAGGAAGCCGCCATTCTCGTCATAGGCAAGTCCGAACTTGATGCGGGGGTCGGCGCCAGCGCCCATGGGCTCTTTGAGGTAGACCTGGTCATAAGGCGCGTAAAGGACATTGGGATCGTCGTGGTCTGCGAGGAAAATAGGAATCTGTGTCTCGTCGCTCAGCTGGCTGGAGCTGGCATCGCCGAGCTTGGTAATGTCGGCGTACTTTTCTGCCGAAGGCAAAGCCAGGGCCATGGTACTTACGAGCGTGGAAAGAGGGATGAGGGACAGCAAAGCAGAACGGGAAGCGGAGGCAGGCATGGTTTTTCTCCTGGGGATGGAACTCTCGGAAGGCTTTCGTTGAAGGCCTGAGTGACCTTCGAAGGGAAAGACGATCAGTTCCGGGTTTTTTTTTGCCCAATAGAAAAAAGTTCTCTCCAAAAAAAAGGGGCCGGGTCCACGTCTTCCCAAATGACGAGCGGAATGCCCCGCGACGGGAGACTCAAACCATGGCCTGGAAATCGACACTGACTTCTTCACAAGGACGCTTAGGCGGCCTCACATCTCTCACAGCCCTTATGGCTCTTGCGGCATCAGCTCTCATGCCCTACCCAGAAGCCCTTGCAAAACCCATCTTCACCAACGTTGCCGTGGAGAATGGTCTGGGTGACTACGCGGGAGCCTTACGACTGCTCAAGGATTCCGAAAACGGGAACCATCACTATCTGCTTCCCTCGTCGTTCACGAGTTCCATCGCTGTCTCGCCTTTCTTTAGCTCCAGCCTCTTGGGAGAACTCAATAGAACACCGGGCCCGACACCTGGAAGCGCCACGTTCTCTTTCCTCCTCCTCCCTGAAATTGACGTGTTTGGCGCCGCGTCCGTGGCCTCGACACTCCTGGAGGTCCAAGAACGCAATCCCGACTTTCTGGTGGTTCCATTGGAATGCCTCGATGGCGACCTCGAGCTAGGTGGCATTCCACGGTCTCTCTATGAGGACGTGAGCATTCGCAGCATCACTCTGGATTTGCCCGACCTCAGTGATTTCGAACTTCTTGTTCCGCCCGGCTACGCGTACTCGGTGTCCTTCACCAGCTCGCAACCCGACATCTTGCAATCAGCGCTTATGCGCCTCGGTGTGAAGGGAGTCGCGAAGATGACCTGTGACGGCTACGTCGACGAACCGGCCACCAAAGGACTCTCAACGCCTGTCCGTCAAGGAATTCCGGTCAACGCAACCTTCAATCGCATCATCGCAGGGGAATGACCATGAGCTTTAATATCACTCCCGTTCCAAGCACTTTCCTGACCACATTCTTCTCGTCATTTGCAGCCCTCTCGGCCATTGTCGGCCTCGTGGCATGCCAGGGCAGTGGCGCATCGCAACGTGGTGAACGCGCGCCATCCCCATTGGGAACTGTAAAAGACGTTTCATCGAGTCCGCGAACCGGCTCCCCTCGCAAAGTGGCTGAGGGCGTGCCCGAGATCATCGAAATCAAGCTTGCAGCTTGCGCGTCGTCGCTCGAAGCCATTGTGACGCGCGCGCCTTCTGATGGAGAACGCCACCCTCTCGAAACTCGGCCAGAAGGTTCCGGTTGTCGCGAGAGCTGGAAGGTCGGCCTTATTGCCCTTCCTGCGGGGCCCTTCGAGGTCCAATTCAAAGCAAAAGGGGCCAATGGGATAGCCTTTGCCGTTCCTCCCGTCAGGATTGACGTGGTAGCAGGGCCTGAAACACTGGAGCCCACTCCCGTTCCTTCGGCCACTCCCGGAAACGGCAGGTCGACTATAGAGCCCGATCTTTCCTGCTCGGGCCTCTGTGACAGTGCCATAGATTCTATGCTCGCGGCCCACTCAGACGAGATCACACTCCACGAAACCTTCTCGTCGGGCGCTGTTCGTTACGGCAAGCTCTCGATTTCTCGCGACCCGTCGAACCGTCGCCTTGGGACCTTTGGGATGGGCAACACCGATGCGAGCTTCGCCTTCACGAATGGCGTTTTCGAGATCGCCGACGGATACCTCGCACTACGCGAAAAACCGGGTGCCAAGCCCGTCTTGTTCCGTTACATGCCCATTGAGCTCAACGGCACGAAGCGAGAGGCACTGTACGCAAAATATCCGATACAGGGCGACTCTCGCGTCACTTTCGACGTCTGGGGGTATTGAAGTGAAATTTCTTTTTTCCCTCTTCGGAAGGCCATCGTCGCCTTTCCGGGCGGTTGCTGTGGGTGTCGCTTTCGTCTCAACACTGACCCCGGCGATTCGCTCGTTCGCGGCCGAGCACCTCAACCTTGAACATCTCGACGTCTCCGACCAAATCAGCTACCCACAGTGCCGTCGCAACGACTTCCAAGGCGCCGTTTGCGGCGCGCTCCTCACGAAGGCTTGCACTGCCCCCGCGAACAAAGACACGTGGACATGTCTCGACAAATCCTTCGGGGAGTGTCGCACCTCCGACTTCGCCGACGCAGCGTGCGTCGCGGTGCTCGAGAAGGTCTGCAAGGCCACGAAAAACATGTACGACGGTGCCTGCGACAGGCACGAATACGAGAAGTGCCTCGCCGCTGATTTCAAACCCGTCGGGTGCTCGGCCACGCGTATTGCGTACACGTTGCCAATCCTGCGAGCTGTGATCGAGGGCGAGCGAAGAATCGAACGCAAAATCGAACCCTCCAGGGAAGGCGAACATGAAATAATCATCGATCCTCGCAAATTCTGTTCACTCGCCGCAGGCGATCGTACCAGCCCCCTCCACGCCGGCTGCGACGACAATGGACCCATGCAGCTCACGCCCGAGGATTTCCTTTCGGCTTGGAACAGAGCCACTCCAGCCGGCTTCACTCGCAATGCTTGGGAAAAGCGCCTCCTTGAAGGCGTCTTGCTCCATGAGGGAGGCACCACACGGCACGAAGGGCTTGAGATCCTTTCTGTGTGGATGGAGATCGACGAGCGCACGCGATCCGACTCCACCCCGCTGGGACGCCTTTCGCGCGAACTCGGTGCACGCCTTCTCGCGAAGTTGGGGCCCGACGATCTTGCCACAACGTTCCTTCTGCTCGAAACAGGGGAGGACCCCCTCCCCGGCGTCCGCAAATCGGTGATGGAAGGCTTTAAAACGCGCCAATACCCAAGTGGACTGGTTATTGGGTACCTCGTGAAGGGGCTTAGCGATGACGACGCCAGCGTTCGTGCGGCCGCTGCGATTTCCGTCGCCGCGCGTTGGGAACGCGACGCGCAGTCGACATTCCTGCAACGCGACGCGCAAGGGAAGCTCTCTATTTTCATCGACTGTTCTCGCTTTACGGCCATGTCTGACCCGTTCGAGGTGATCCCCACCGTCGACGCGTTCTCATCGCTCGACTTTTCCGATCCCCGGATCCTGTGCTCCATCGGAAAAGGCGCACGCCTGATGCGCCTCAAGGCAGACCTACTCGGAACCTTTGGCCGGATGGCACGCGATGCAAGCGCCACCGCCATCGAGCGCGCCGCTGCGCTCGATGGACTGGTTTTGCTGTCCACGACCGAAGCCGAACAGAAACAGAGTGCCGCGTTGGCACGTGCGCTCCTCGGCAACGCTTCCGATGCATCACTTTCCTTGCAGGCCCATGCTGTCTACGCGCTCGCCCTCACAACTCCCAAGGCTGACAAAGCCACAGGTGCTGCGCTCGAATCCTTCCTGCGTCGCCTTTTGGAAGCACCCGGGTCGCAGTCAGACACGCTCGTTGCGGTGTTGGCGGTGGCATCGCGCCAGCGGCATCTCGTAAAGCAGCCCGCCGCCGGAGCCGCCGATCTTGGAGGGCTCGTGAAGCGGAACTGCATCTCTAATTCCGCCCGGGCACCGGAAGAACGCATTGCGTGTTTCCTCGCCGTGGCGAACTTCGAGGACGTGGCGCTCGAGAATGAGATCTATCCATCGCTCCTCGGATGGATAGGGAATGGCTCACACCAGCAGCGACTCATGGCCCTCGACGTTTTCAATTCGGGAGAATTCCGTTTCATGGAACCAGACGGCAATAACATCAACTGTTCGGCTAGGGAATCCTACGCTACGGCACTTGTTGGCATCCTGGTCCGGGACTTGAAAAATCAATTGGGCGCGTCGGCGCCGTTCGCGAAAAACCTCCTGGACTCCGTTCGCCGCGCTTCCATCACGTCGGATCACGCAAGGGAGTGCAAGGCGCTTCCCCGTGCATTCGATGCGCTCATTGCGACAACACAAAGCGCGCCCGTGAATGCATGGCTCGAAGGCGTCGTGAGTCGGAACTTTCCGAGGCTCCCAATCAAGGCGTGGTACGAGGCCTTCACTCCCGAAAATCGCGTCGACGTGGTGGAAAAAATTCAGGTTCCGGTCGGACAAATCCCCTTTCCCTTTCCGCGCGGCTACACGGTCCGCAAGGATCTGCGGGCAATTATCCCCAAAATGCTTCTCGGTCGCGGGTTCGACGATTTTCTTGTGCGTGATCACGCATGGGGGGTCGCAAAGGAGCTCTACGCCATAAGCCTCGCACTCGACACGACTTCATCGGTCGACGGCGCCATCGAAAAGCATCTCTGGGGTGTCAGCGAGCTGTGAATCGCCATGTAGTGCGCAACATTTAACCTCATATCTCATTCGCAGCCAATAGGAGTTTCACCATGTCACATTCGACTTCCTTACTTACCACAGTGCAAAGCCGCGCCGGATCTCCTTTGTTTGGTGCCGCACTGCTGGCCTTCGCTTCTCTTTTGCCCGTAGCTGCCACCGCTGCAGTTGCGCCCCCCCTTGATTGGTGCGCAGGCGTCAAGCCCCGCATGGATTACGTCAAGGAGCATCGTAAGGCACAAATGGCGGCACTCGGCCGCACGAAAACCGGTTCAGTGCTCATATTTGAAGTGGAGGAGCGCGAAGGCGCAAAAGGCACACCATTTCGCTTCAAGGAGGAATGGAAGGTTATTTCCATCGACACAGTCGCGAATAAGGCAAATCTGGAAGTGACGCGGATAGGGAAGGATGGCTTTCGTTACAAAGAAGAAAAGGAACACGCCCTGCTCATAGTCGAAGAAACGACCGATGCCGAAATTAAGGCAGACAAGTCGAATTGCTCCCATCCCTTCATGTTCGCCCACCGGTTTGGAAAGGCGCGGCGCGACATTGCAGGGCGATCGATCTCCGTGTTGTGGAGAGAGCAGTACAACATCTCTCGTGCCGATTTCCGACAGGTCGTAAGCCCCAACGTCCCCCTCGGCATTGTGGAAGAAGTCCTTAAAGTGGGTACTCAAGGAGGCTCGGGAATCAAAGAACGTACCTCCCGTTTGGTGGGATTCCGGTTCTGAATCGATTCCATCGCGGGTCTGTTGAATGGACTGAGCGGCTCAGACCCTCTCAAAAAAAACCTCTCGCGGAATCGTCTTCTCCTTTGAAGGCCGATGGTGGCCGCAGATGAGAGGCAGTCCATGCAAGTATCCCCATTCCAATCCTTTGTTCGTGAAACCTACCTGTCCTCTCAGCAGCTCGTGAAAACCGAGCTCGCGCGGCGCTTTCGGGCCGCCCCCGAGGAAATCGATGATTGCCTTCAGGAGGCGACGCTCAAGTTCACCCGGTACATGATCGAAGACGATCGTTGGTCGCGATTCATTGACCGACCATCGCACTCTCGGTCCCTGCTCCTTGTCATGGCCGTGCAAGTGGCCGTCGACAGTTGGCGTCAAAAACATACGAGAACACGCGATGCACGTTGGCTTTCGTTTGATGAGCAGAACCCCGAAAAACCAGAGGACAACGTATTTCCTGACCCACTTTCGCATTGCATTGATGGTGAGCAACGGTCTCAGTTTGTCCGCGCCATCGAGTCAATAAAGCAGGAATCCGCCCGACGGGTCGCCCATCTGCATTTTATCGAAGGTCAGGGTGTGCACGAAATTGCCGAACGGCTCGGCATGAAAACCAACACAGTCCTCTCACATATCGCTCGCACCAAGGTATGCATCTCGAAGACTATGGCATGCCGTACAGTGGGAACCCGTGCGATGAAATTACGAGCGCGTCCTCGTCCCAGCGGCATTCCGGCGGTTCGTGCGCGGCAGCTTGAGATGGCGTTGGTCTAAGAAAAAAGTCCACAGTTGAATCGGGGAGGTCGGATTCACTGGCTTGTTTTCGGGTTTATTTGCCCCTAACCGCAGCCTCTATTTTCGCAACGTCTATCTTCTGCATTTCCATCATTGCCTCGAATGCGCGCTCGGCAGGCTCACCACCTTTTGCCATGGCTTCGGTCAGGACACGGGGTGTTATCTGCCATGAGAGACCCCATTTGTCTTTGCACCAGCCACAAGCGCTCTCCATGCCGCCATTGCCCACAATGGCGTTCCAATACTTATCCGTTTCCGCCTGATCGTCCGTGGCAATCTGGAACGAAAATGCTTCACTCTGCTTGAATGCGTCCCCGCCGTTGATGGCCACACAGGAAACGCCGCACACCGTGAAGTGAAGCACTCGTCCCTAAAGGAACGAGCTTCGTGATTCCGGTCGAGCTCTTTCGCGCTCTTTCGGTCCACTACATGCCTTCCTCGCGGAAGGCCCTTTCCTGCTTCGCAGCCCCTGCCTGGAATCACTTCCAGGTCTTACGTCGGGCTCCACAGGCTCACACCGCGCTTCTTGCGGAGGACTCCCGCGTGGCTTACGCCGCACGGCAATTTTCTGAGTGGTTTTGCTCTTAGGGAGCAACGTGCCCTTGCGAAACTCTG
>Ga0163152_10005426_pt1 | contig 14998 bp, 15 predicted proteins | sample OliLakLV19MP8IB2_FD_148635 | JGI IMG/M metagenome (GOLD analysis project Ga0163152, IMG submission 148635) | Freshwater microbial mat bacterial communities from Lake Vanda, McMurdo Dry Valleys, Antarctica - Oligotrophic Lake LV.19.MP8.IB-2 | ecosystem: Environmental > Aquatic > Freshwater >... | reverse complement strand
CGCCCGGAGTTCCGGTGTTACTGCGGGGTAGCCAAACCTTTCCTGGTACTCCGTGCTGATCTGGAAGGTCCGGAAGGCCTGGATCTGGTCCTGGGGAGAGCCGTACCAGATGCAGTCGGTGCCCCAGACCACGTTGTTCTCGCCCACGTACTTGAAGAGCTTGCCCATGGCATGAGCTGCCTCGTTGGGGTCTTTCATCAGGTAGCGCCAGGTGGTGCCCAGTTCCGCGTAGACGTTGCTGTTGGGCTGTACGCCGTTGTCGATCAGCGACTGGATCAGGGAGTCGATGCCGATCTCGTGCTTACCCGGCACGAACTCTTCGCCACGAAACTTCAAGTCATAGCCGGAGTGGTAAATGATGAAATTGATGTCCGGATTCTGGCGCGCGGCCTTGCCCACGTCGCCGCAGCCACCGAACTTCCGGTTCTTGCCGGTCATGAAGGGCGTGGGCAGGGGCACGCCCTTGTGGATGCAGATGGTCTTCACGCCGGTCTTGCGCGCCATCTCGATCAGCCGGGCACCGTGCTCCTCGTCATCCAGCCACCAGCCCGTTTCACCGGCGGGGTCGGCCTGGGTGTAGGTCTTCCAGGCAGACACTTGCCACTTCTCGGCGAGTTCCGGCATGCGCTCGATATCGCCTGCGACGTTCGGCACCACACGCCCATGCACCAGCAGGCGATGACCATCGTTCATGGCGGCGACCATCTCCCGGGTGGCTTCCGCCTCGTCCTGGGTCAGGGGCATGTCTTCGTAGGTCGTGGGCGTGAACGTCAGGACCGCCATGTCGGTGTCGCTGTCCAGGAACATCTCTTTGACGAAGGCCTGGCTGGTGAAGCACTTCATATGGCCATACTCGGACTTGGGGTCCAGGTAGGCGCACTTGGACTGGGGCATGAACTTCAGTCCCGTGGCCGTCAGCATGTTCGGGGCTTTCCAGCGCTCCAGCGCGTTAACGTGGTGTCCCTGGATGTCGAAGATGAACTCGCGCTTGGCGAGCGAGGCATCGGCAGCAGCCGGGTCCAGTGCAGCGAGTTGCGGGAGGTCGTAAAAGCTGCCCGTCTTGCCCAGGGCGGCGTGAACTTCGTTGAAGGCCAGCAGGGTCGTGGCGGCGCCGGCGGAGCTGGTCAGGAAGTTGCGCCGGCTCAAGCCCAGGCGCCGGGCATTGATCCCCACCTGTTCGACGGCCCTCTGATTGGCGAGAACGCTATGGCGTTCCAGCGGCCCGGGGGTGAACTCACCGTTGCTGGTGGTGTCCAGCTTGATGGGCAGGCGCGTGCCCTCGGGATCGAAGCGGGACGTATCCTGTTTCCGGGCCATGGCAGCTCTCCCTGAAGAGTGATTACGCGGGTACCAAACCTTAGCGTATCCGCGCCGAGGTCGCACGTTGCGGCGACAGGGGTGCCACGACGTGGCCATCGGTTAGCATCTCGCCCGTGCCAATCCTGTTGCTCACAATCCTCCTGTCCGGGATGGGCTTTGGACTCATCCTCCCCGGCTTTCCCTTCGTTGCCGAGAAGCTGGGGGTGCTCCACTGGGCAGGGCCCATGATGCTCGGCCTGTATGCCATCGGGCAGTTCATGGCGACGCCCTTCTGGGGCCGGTACAGCGACCGCTTCGGCCGGCGGCCCCTGCTCCTCGGCAGCATTGCGGGTGGCATGGTGGGGCACCTGATCTGCGCGTTCGCGCCCAACCCCTACATTCTGGGCAGCGGTCGGCTGCTGACGGGACTGATGGGGGGCAACGTCGCGGTGGCCATGGCCTATGCGGCGGACATCTCCCCGCCGGACCAGCGGGCAAAGACCCTGGGCCGGGTGGGAGCGGCGCTCTCCCTCGGTTTCATTATCGGGCCAGTGGTCGGGGGGCTGCTCGGCGGCGCTGACGCGGCATCGGCCACCTTGCTCTGGCCCGGCCTGGCCGCAGCGTCCGTGTGCCTCATGGCACTCTGTGGTGCCTTCTTCTTTCTCAGGGAGAGTCTGCCCCCGGAGAAGCGCGCCGGTGCCAACCAGGACAGCGACCCGGCCACCTTGTCGGGCGGTTTCCGCCAGGTCCTTGCCCGGCCAGTGCTGGGCCCACTGCTGGCCGTAGGCTTCCTGGCCTACCTGGCCATGGCGGCCTTCGAGACCAACTTTCCCTTCTGGGCGGGAGATCGCTTCGGCTGGGGTCCCCGGGAGATTGGCCTGTCGTTTACCTATCTGGCGGTGCTGGTCGTGACCACCCAGGGGCTGCTCGTCGGGCCGCTGGTGAAGCGCTTCGGCGAGAAGCGGCTGCTGATTGCCGGACTGGCGTCTTATGTCATCGGGCTCCTGGTGATGACCCAGTCGCTCTTCTGGGGGGTGATGCTGTTCGGCATCACCTTCACGACCACCGGCAGCGCCCTCTACATGACCACGGTCAACAGCCTGGTGTCCAAGCAGGCTGGCGAGTCTGAGCGAGGCCTGGTGCTGGGCACTTTCAACACCGCGAGCTGGTTCGGCCGGGCCCTCGGGCCTGGGATGATTGCCCTGCTCGGCGTCGCGGGCCTGGGCCGGGATGCCCCGCTGTTTGCCGCCGCCCTGATCTTGCTGCCCTGCATTGCCATTGTCCGGGGTCTGCGGTCCCGGGCGGCAGGGGTTGCCGGCCGCTGATCTGGCCGCCAGGCCCCCGCGGTGCTGCTTGGCGACGAGGCGCCGCCGGCCTATAGTTCACGCAGTCAAAGCACTGGTAAGGCACCCATGTATATCAATTTCTGGTACCCGATGTCGTCCACGGCCGAACTGACCGACCAGCCCCTCAAGGTGCGCGCCCTCGGTCAGGACTTTGTGGTGTTCCGGGACACCCAGGGCAAGGCCCACTGCCTCGCCAACACCTGCACGCATCGCGGCGGCTCTCTCGCGCTCGGCAAGATCAAGGGCGACTGTATCCAGTGCCCTTACCACGGCTGGCAGTTCGACGGTGAGGGTCACTGCACGCGGATCCCGTCCCTGGGCAGCAAGGCGAACATTCCGGGCCGCACCCGCATTGATGCGTACCCGGTGGACGAGCGTTACGGCGTTGTCTTCGCCTTCCTGGGCGACCTGCCGGAGGCCGAGCGCCCGCCGATCCTCGCGGTAAAGGAGTGGGAGCAGACCGGCTGGCGCACCACCCTCCAGCATTTCCAGATCAACGGCTATTACGAGCGCTCCATCGAGAACGGCGTGGACCCCGCGCATAACGAGTACGTGCACGACACCCACGGCTTCAGTGGCGAGCGCGAAGACATCTACAACGTCGGCGACATGCGCGTCGAGGACGGTGGCATCTGGGGCAAGGGCTTCTGGCACACCTTCCAGGCGCCCCCGCTGCAGGGCGATCTCAAGAAATTCCGTCCGGGTGAAGGCACGCTGGAGGCGGGCACCGGCTACCACGGCACCAATCACGTGTGGACCTACATCCACCCGGGCCCGAATTTCTTCATCCACCAGTACCTCTACGAACGGCCCATCGATGAGAAGACCACCCACCTCTACCTGGTCTGCGCCCGTAACTTCTCCCTGGAGGAAAAGACGGACGCCTACGTCATGGAGCGCAATCAGTACGTTGCCAACCAGGACATCAAGATCATCGAGAACCTGCGGCCTGCCATCACGCCGGACAAGAACACCAAGGAGTTCATGGTCCCGTCCGATTCGGTGATCCTGGAGTACCGAGCCAAGCAGAAAGAGTGGGCGGCGAAGGGCTGGAAGATCGATATGGAAGAGGTCGAGCGTACGGCCAGCCGTGTGGCCTATGCCATACCCTGTCCGGCGCGGCGTCAGACGAAGGGCTGGGTGCTGGACCCGATCCCCATGGCTGATGTCTCGAAGTATGCCGAGGCGGCGGGCGATCTGAAGGCCGTCAGCGGCTAGTCCCGCAGACTCCCGGCGGTGGCTGATCAGGACGGTATTGGCGGTCGGCGCGAGTTTCTGCGCGGGGCTGCGCTGCTCGCGGCCCTGGGGCCGCTGGTGGACCGGCTGTCCGCTGCCGAGTCCCCCTCGCCACCGGTCAGCCCGCCTGCCTCAGCGGGCCCGGCCACCGTTCTGATCACCGGTTCCAACCGGGGTATCGGTCTGGAGTTCGCGCGGCGCTACGCCGAGCGGGGCTGGCGCGTGCTGGCCTCCTGCCGGAGCCCGGCGGCGGCACCAGAGCTGCAAGCCCTCGCGAAAGAGTTTCCCCTGCTCACTGTCGAGACCCTGGACGTGCTGGATCACGTGGGGATCGATGCCTTGGCCCAGCGGTTTGCGGATCTGCCGATTGACGTGCTGCTGAACAACGCTGGCATCGGCGGCGGTGGTGACAATCAGCTGTTCACCAAGCTCAACTACGACGTCTTCTATGAAGTGATGGCGGTGAACGCCGTGGGGCCCATCAAGGTCTGCGAGGCATTCCTGAGGAATGTTCAGGCCAGCGGGCAGAAGAAGATGATCACCGTGTCCAGCAGCCAGGGGTCCATCGGCAGCGTCGATTCACCCCGGCTCTACTGGTACCGGGCCAGCAAGTCTGCCGTGAACATGCTGATGGTGAATCTGGCCTTCCAGCTGAAGGGCCGCGGGATCACGCTGGGTCTGGTCACGCCCGGAGCCACCGACACCGACTTTATGAAGGGCCTGCCGAAGCGCATGCTGCGGCCCGTGGCGGACGCGGTCAGCGACATGTTGCGGGAGATCGACCGCTTCGAACTTTCCCGCACCGGCCAGTTCGTGGACACTACGGGGGCAGTATTGCCCTGGTAGGAGCGCCTTCAGGCGCGATCCCTCCGCCATCCAAATTAGGGGATCGCGCCTGAAGGCGCTCCTACACGGCGCTCCTGCAATTTTTGCCAGATCGACACAGACAACCAGGAGAATCCTGATGATCACCACCCGACGCCTTGCCATCGTACTGATTCCGGTGCTGATCCTCGCTTCCAGCGGGCTCACGACGGCCCATGCGGGCGCGCACACTTCCGCGGAACCAGCCCCGGTGAGCGCGCCGGCTGCGGTACCGAGGCCGGAGGGCTACGTGCCGACAGTGCTGGTGACCGGCGCGAACCGCGGCATCGGGCTGGAGCTGGCCCGCCAGTACGCGGCCCGGGGCTGGAAGGTCATCGGCACGGCCCGGAGGCCCGCCGAGGCAAAGGATCTCAACGCGCTGGCGGCCGGCAGTGATGGCAGGGTGGTGGTGGAGGCACTGGATGTCATGGACCTGGCTGCCATCGATGCGCTGGCCCGGAAGTACGCGGGCAAACCCGTGGACATTCTCTTCAACAATGCCGGCGTTACGGGCGGCGGTGCCAACCAGCAGTTCGCCAAGAACATGCAGTGGGAGCTGTTTGACTCAGTCAACCGCACCAACGTCGTGGGCCCGCTGAAGCTGGCCGAGGCCTTCCTGCCGAACCTCCTCGCAGGTTACGAGAAGAAGATCAGCAACGTCTCCAGCAGTCAGGGCTCCATCGCGAGCACGAAGACGGGCACCTTGTACGTCTACCGGTCCAGCAAGGCGGCGCTGAACATGGTCATGGTCAACCTGGCCAATCAGCTCAAGAGCAAGGGGATTGCCGTTGCGCTGATCGACCCCGGTCCCGTGGACACGGACATGATGGCCGGTCTGCCCAAGAAGATGCTGCGGCCAGTGACCACCGCGGGCAGCGACCTGATCCGCATCACGGATCAGCTCACGGTGGCGAACACCGGGACCTACTGGACTTTCGACGGCACGGTGCTGCCCTGGTAGAAAAATGGGGACATGCCTAATTTTCCGCCAGCCGCGGCTGGCGGAAAATTAGGCATGTCCCCATTTTTTCTAACCCGGGTACTGGGCGAGTCCGGCCAGTGAGCGCAGCGCGCCGGTTTCGGCCTTGCCCACTATTTCGCCGGTCGCCAGGCTGAACTTGGTCACGGTACCGGTAAAGAAGTTACCGAGCAGAACCGTGTCTGCTTCCGTCGACTGCCCAAGCGCCGCCCAGCCCGGGCCGGCCAGGGGGTATTCGCGCAGGACGGCACCCGTCTCGCTCAGCTGTTCCAGGAAGAAGCCCGCCTTGAAGTTCGCGCGGATATGCAGCAGCTTGCCGTCCCGGGTGTACATGACCGTCATGGCCATGTTGCCGCTGTCCGGTGCGTAGGTCACCAGGTGGGGCAGGGCCTTGTCGTCGACTAGGTCCCAGCAGCGGATGCTGTCGCTCAGTTCCGAGAGATAAAGTATCGACTTGCCGTCCGCGCGCAGCGCCGCGCCCGTCAGCCCGAGGAAGCCCGGCATGCCGCCGTGGACCGGGGTCCTGAATTCCTTCAGCAGCTTGCCGTCCTGGGTGAACTGGCAGAGCAGGCCGTCGCCGAACCGGTCAGTGCCGGGAAGCAGGGGTAGGGTGGTGCCCAGGGTAGTGCCGGGCCGGGTGCGCACCGTGTTGCCGACCAGGTGCTCGCCCAGATAAATAGTGCCGTCCTTCGCGAAGTTGATATTGGAGAAGGCCCGGTCGGCGAACTTGATGGGGGGCAGCTGCTTGCCCTGGGGGCTGACGCGCAACACCTTGAAGCTGTTGCTGTCGAAGCCCCAGAGCGTGCCATCCGGCGCAAAGGCCAGCCCGCCGATAAGGTGGGTCGTGCCCTCTGTCCAGAGGACGCCCTTTTCGTTGAGATTGCTGTCGTACTGGATGATCCGGCCATCGCCCGCATGGTCGTCTTCCGGCCGGTTCAGGACCGTGGCGCCGGCGAAGATGTCGCCCTTGGCAAAGGGCTTGAGAGTGGACACATTGGACATGGCAGGACTCCGGATTGGCTGGATTGAGCGGGTTTTTCTGGGGCTCATTCTACAGTGTGGCCACTGCCATGTTGCCCGGTCCGTGGCCAGACCTCTATCCTTTGCCCCATGGACATCCCCGGCGAGAGCCAGATCTACAACGTCAATGTCGTGGCCCGCACGATCCTGCCGACCCCGGCGCAGGTCAAGGCCGACTACCCCTTAAGCCCCGCGCTGGAGGACTTCATCCTGCGCAACCGGCGCACCCTGCAGAACATCATCGACGCGCGGGATCCCCGGTTGTTCGTCGTGGTGGGCCCCTGCTCCATTCACGATGTCACGGCCGCCCTGGACTACGCGAAGCGCCTCAAGACTCTCGCGGATGCCGTCAGCGACACGCTGGTGCTGGTCATGCGCGTGTATTTCGAGAAGCCCCGGACGACGGTGGGCTGGAAAGGACTCATCAACGATCCCGACATGGACGATTCCTTCCACATCGAGAAGGGCATCGGTGTGGCCCGCAAGCTTCTGCTGGACCTCGCGACGCTCGGGTTGCCAACTGCCACCGAAGCGCTGGACCCGATCATGCCCCAGTACCTGGGCGACCTGATCACCTGGAATGCGATCGGCGCGCGCACCACGGAGTCCCAGACCCACCGGGAAATGGCGAGCGGCCTTTCAACGCCGGTCGGCTTCAAGAACGGGACCGACGGGTCGCTGACGGTGGCCATCAACGCACTGAAGTCTGCGCGCCAGCCGCACCATTTTCTCGGCATCAACGAGGACGGCCGGACAGCCGTCATGCAAACCCGCGGCAACGCCTACGGCCACGTCGTCCTCCGTGGCGGTGCCGGGCGCACCAACTACGCTTCCGACAGTATCGCCCTCTGCGAAAAGGAGCTGCGCAAGGCAGGACTGCCCGAGAGCATGGTGATCGACTGCAGCCACGGCAACTCCAGCAAGGAGCCGTCGCGGCAGCCCCTCGTGGCACGGGATTGCATCGAGCAGGTGGTGAACGGCAACCGCTCCATCATCGGCCTGATGCTGGAGAGCAACCTGGAGGCCGGCAACCAGGAGATTCCGGCCGACCGGTCGAAGCTGCGCTACGGGGTGTCCGTGACGGACGGCTGCATCGACTGGGAGACCACGGACCGAAGCCTGCGGGAACTGAGGGTGCTGCTGAGGCCAGTGGTTCAGGCCCGCAAGTCGGCCTGACCGATCACGACCTACCGGCCGCGCGAGCCCTGGTTTTTCCCGGTGGTGGATGACTTGGTCATCCTGCGGAACTCCAGGCCGGTCAGGACGATACCGATAACCATCAGCGTAAAAACGCCGATCGCGAAGTAGAGAATCGTCCCGGTACTCATGACCGGGAGCCGCTCTGGGCCATCAGCTTGAAATAGATGCCGAAGCAGAGGATCGAGGGCACCCATAGCGCGGTGAACAGCCCTTCCTCCCGCTGACCCGAGAACCACAGGTAGCCGGACAGGGCAAAGGAAATGGCTACCGCCAAGAGAATGAACACATCAGACTGCTTGATCATCGTCGTCCTCCTTGAATCAGATATCGGCGGAACCAATGGCAGCGAGCAGACAACCGCCGACCGCCGCACTACCAATCACCCGGAGACCTGAGTACCCGGCAATCGCCGCAATGTCGGTGGGCAGAAAGCCGAGCATGCCACCGAGGAGCCAGAGCACCGCGGGGACGAGCAGGGCAATCCCGACAAGCCGGAGGAAGGCCAGAAACTTCCGTTTCCCGTTCACTGGCTACTGGGTCCCCTGGCTCATACGCAATGATTTACGGTGTGCACCCGGGATCGGATTCACCGGCAGCCTCGATACTACCTGCCCTTGGCTCAGAATGGCAGGCGCTGACCGTCCCAGGCGAAGGCATTGCCGGAGGCCGACGAGTCGAGGCTGTCGATGACGTGCAGGAGATGTTCCGCCGCCTGCCGGGGCTTGAACAATTGGCCTTCCGGCACCGTCGACTGGAACGGCCCCGACAACGCAGTGTCCACTGTCCCGGGATGCAAGGCGATGCACAGGGCTGTGGGGTTCCTGCGCGCCAGCTCGATGGCACAGGTGCGCATCAACATGTGCAGGGCGGCTTTCGCTGCGCGGTACGAGTACCAGCCTCCCAGCCGGTTGTCCTCGATAGAGCCTACCCGCGCTGAGAGCGCAGCGAACACGGCCTTCTCGCCCCTCGCGAGCCCCTCAAGGAAATGCTTGGCGAGCAGCGCAGGCCCGATTGCATTGACGGCAAGGGACTCTGTCAGTGACGCTGCGGTCAGCGCCCGCCAGCTCTTTTCCGGTTGCAGCCCCGCACCGTCATGCAGGACACCGGTAGCGACGAACACGAGGTGCAGCGGCCCATCGGCCCGACAGCGGGCGGCAGCCGCCGCGATGGATGGCTCGTCCCGGAGGTCGAACGGGATGGACAGAACCCGGGGACTCACCAGAGCAGCCCGGGTCCGCGTCAGCCCGTACACCTGGGCCACCCGCGGCGATTCCGCCAGGAGCTCGACCACCGCATGGCCGATGCCGCCACCGGCACCGACGACCACGGCCCGGAGGCCGTCGGGAAAAGACCCGAGGTTCATTCAGGGGAACAGTCGTGGGGCGGTATCCTGTTCATCGCCGTTCCTCCCAGGGTTAGCGTCAAGTCTTAGCGCCAGAACCGGGCGAGGCCGCCGGTGGCCAGGCAAAGGCACGCCACGACGGTCAGACGCAGGCGCATTGGCAGGTACCAGGCCGGCAGGCTGGCAAAGGCGGCCAGGCGCCGGTCTTGCCCATAGTGGGCGACAAACCCGGCGATCAGCAGGGCGCTGGCTACAGTCGTCGATACGAGCAACGCGGGCCACGCCAGCAGGGCCGGCACAACACTCCACAGGAATTCTTCGTTTCGCCGCCGGTGACCGGATTCATCGGTAAATTCCCCCAAGGACATCGCGAAGCCCCAGTGCAGGGCACCCACGAAGCTCAGAATCACGGCGCCGTAGGCGATCAGGGCGGCGCTGAACCATGCCGCCCGTTGAGTGTCGATCAGGATGCCGAGTGCCAGGAGGACAAACGGCAGCAAGCCGCCATAGCCGAGCGAGGCGGCGGTGGAGGGGATAGTGGCCTGCCGCGGTTCGTGCATCACGCTCCAGGGTGCTGTGCGGCGCGCCGAAGGTCAGGCATGGCCATGACTGTCGGCAAAACCGATCTGCAACCGGTGGCGAAGCAATCTCGTCATGTCCTGCACGGTTGTCTCTCATGGGTCATAGCGGCATCTCGTCGCTCGGCATCACTCGAGTCGGCACAGGGCCCGCTCGCCTCCGGTACCCCGTGGCTCGGCAGGAGTTGCCCTGGGTCTTTGAGTATAGCGGGCTGTGGCCACACTCGGTCTCCCTGGTCGATACGCTGTCTGCGACCTATGGTCATCTGGAGTTTGCCCGGCTGCAGGGCTCCTATGGCTGGGTGATCCGCAACGATCAGGCAAAGAACCGGGAGGCGCTGGGGATCTCGACGTTGCGGGATTACCTGCGGTTGTTCCGGCAACAGAATCCGCCGAAGCTCCCGTATCTCATGCATCTGTCGGTAAACCGCCACCTGAGCCGGCTCCGGTCCCGTTTCGTCCTGCCGCCGGAGTTCACGCCGAACTGGGCAGACCTGCCCGGTCTCGACCGGATCAGCGGACCCGAGCTGTTCATCGGCCAGCGTGGCACGGGTTTCGGGCCTGTCCACGTCGACCACGTGGCCGTGCATGTGGGCTTCATCCAGCTCGAGGGGGAGAAGGAATTCCTGCTGTTTCCTCCGGAGGATGGTCCGTACCTGTATCGCTACGCCGGCGCGCAGTATCCCTGGCAGCTGCGGAACTCCAGGGTCTACAACCTCGAACTGGCCTCACTCGACCGCTTTCCGCTACTGCGGAGGACCCACCCGGTATCGCTGGTGCTGAAGGCAGGGCAGGCGCTCTTCATGCCGGCCAACTGGTGGCACACGACCATGAATCACTCCAACACCGTCAGTTACAGTATCCGCATCGTCAATCACACCAATGTGCTGCGCACCGTAGCGGAGTACGCTGCGGGCCTGCCGCAACTGCTGGCGCGGCTGGGAGCGCGCCTCCGGCCGGCAGGCAAGCTACGACACTGAGGTCTATTTCTGCGCCGGCAGGGGCGTGTTCTCCCGGGCGTAGACGCTGAAGCTTGAATCGTTCTTGCTGCCCCAGGTGTCCGGCGACGGCGCCTGAAAATACTCGGGCAGACGCTCCTTGATGATGGCCCTGAGATCCGGTGGCAGCTGATCTGCCGACTTCAGTTTCGTCATGAAGGTGCGAAACACGAGGCTGCCGTCCGCCTGGCCCTGACGCATCCAGGGTAACCAGGGGCCGACGCGGGTCCAGGTGCCGGAGTAATCGGCGCTCGTGATGTCCGGGTTGTCCACGTCAGCGAGGCTGGCAACCCGCTGGAAGATCTCCGCAATGCGCAGCACCTTGCCGGCGGACTCCCGCGGCCACTTTTCCGGGGTGAGTTCACTAGGAAACGAAGTGTGCACCTCGAAGGTCGAGAACACTTTGTCGTCGAAGACATCCCAGCCCAGGGGCAGCGGCACCTGCATGAGCTTGCCGTCGAAGTCCATCTCGATGGCAGTGCCGAACTTTGGACTCACGATCAGGTGCGCATTGACCGTCATGTTGTGGATGGGTTTAACGTCACACATCTCGCCGGTGTAGGGGTTCTTCCACTGGTCGATGAACTTGCCGGTCTTGAGGTCCGTATAGAACGCACATTCCCGGTTGAACACCCGGAAAGAGCCGTCCGGTTGTGCCTCGGTGCGGACCACGCCGAAACCCTGAATGCCGATCAGCGGCTGCAGCGGACGATCGCGCCGGGTATCGCCGAAGACGGTGCCGCCAAACCAGCCGGGCGTTTCCCTGGTGGGGTCGAGGTCTCCGGTCAGCTTGATGAAGGCCCGCAGGCTCTGACGGGGATCCTTGAAATCCACCGGCACACGCTTTGCGCCGGTCGGCTGCGACTGGCTGGTAGAGGCGCAGGCGCCGAGCAACAGCCCACCGGCGGCGATGCCGCCGATGCCGAGAGCTGATTGCAGGGTTGCACGCCGGCTGCGCGGCTTGTTTATCCAGGGACTGTTCATTATCGGTATCCGCCAGGGGTGTTTGGGTGAGGTGCGTGACTATAGCCAGAAAGTGCTTGCGGCGGCAGGCCTCCGGGCGAGGGCTGGCGAAGGTGTACCGGGTACCGGCAGACCCGGCCTGGTGGTCTGCCGTTGGCGCCCCGCTTGAGTGAGTGGTTAGGCCGCTGTTGGCACATGCTGACGCGCGTGACCAACCGGCTTGGCAGCGACCACCTCGACTTCTACGAACCAAGCCGGATCAACCAACTGCGAGACGAATACGGCTGTTGACGCTGGTCGATGAATACCAAGGTGCTTGATCCTTGCGGCTCGAACGGCCTCTCCATCGTGCCCAAAAACCATGAAGGTGGTTAGTTTGATGATGTCCGAAGCTCCGAGCCCATGACTACGCAATAGCGTGATGATATTGGCAAAGACCTGATCGGCTTGTTCGGCGATTGTTGGCGGCGTAGAGCCGTCGGGACGCACGCCAAGTTGCCCTGAGAGGTACACAAGCTCAGTGCCCGCCGGCACCGAAACTGTATGGCTGTAGAGGCCAAGTGGCGCATGCACATCCGGGGGATTCGAGAACGAGAGGGACATCGGAGCTCCATAGTGTTAGAAGGACGTCAGTACTGCCACGTTGCTTGTCTGTGCGGTCCAACGTCGAAGATCAGCGGCGCCGTGTAGCGGCGTCAGCTGTAGCGCGTGGTTGGGCCGCATTCGCAGCCCAGGGCCGGATCCTTCGCAATACGGCACCCAGCTCACGCTCCGCTACTTCAGTGTCATGGGCAACCTGGGCGCGCAGCCAATAGCCGCTGGAAAGTCCAAAGAACCGACACAAGCGCAAATCCGTATCGGCAGTAATCGCCCGTTTCCCGGCAACGATTCCGCTGATTCGCTGTGCTGGTACATCAATTTCCTTCGCCAACCGATACTGACTAATCCCCATGGGCGTCAGGAACTCCTCGCTCAGGAGTTCGCCCGGTGTAATCGGCACGAGCTTGCTCATAATGGCTTCACCTCAGTGATAATCGACAATCTCTACATCTGCGGCACCTGCAGCAGTCCACTGAAAGCAGACCCGCCACTGATCGTTGACGCGAATACTGTACTGGCCGGACCGTTTTCCCTTCAGGGCTTCAAGGCGATTGCCGGGCGGCACTTTCAGGTCACTCAGCCGGGAGGCGATATCGAGTTGCCTCAGCTTCCGCCGTGCCACAGCTTCGATGTTCACGAACCGCTTGACCCGATTCCCGCGGGAAAGTGCTTCAGTATCAGGGCACTTGAACGACCTAATCATCGCCTATAGTAACGCGTGACGTGATTACCGGCAAGGGTGACTATGCGGCCCGATGACTCGGCTCAGCCGCGCCGAGCGTAAGCGAGGGACCCGAGGGGCGCGAAGCGCCGCTGGGCGACGGCTGGAACTGTTGCTTAGGTTGCCGACCCCTGGCGCTTATCAACATAGTCGCGGAAGACGCTGTTGACGGCGTCCGAGTCGGGGAAGAGCTTGTGGAGATCGGGATCGATGAGGGCAACGTTTGTCCCTTCGTCCCGATATCGCTGGGCGTACTTGCCCCGGGTGCCGGAACGGATGAGTTCCGAGGGCTATTCGGGTCGCAGATCTTGGTCTTTATTACTCACAGGCTTGGCGTTCCCGGCGGGTCATTCCCCCCAAGCTGAGATGAGCCTGAGTCCAGCACCGCGGTCCGTGAACGCCACGACCAGGTATCGGTCTTTGAGGGTTCGGCCGAATATGACAAAGCGCTCCTCATCGACGGAGTGGTCAGGGTCCGGAGCGGATGACGAGAGATTGTCGGCGAATACCTCGGTGGCCTCGGCGAAGCTGACCTTGTGCTTTGCTTCATTCTCCTGCGCCTTGGGCGGGATCCCAGTCGAACTCCATCAGTGAACCTTGGGCAACCTAACGTCTGAACTCAGCCGCGGGTGGCGGCCGCAGGCCGCACTGCGTCGGCTGCAGTGATTGGTTAGCGGTCCTGGACTGGTGACTCCCAATAGCCGGGACGCCGGGACTGATGAGCCACCGCAAATACGACGATTCCGGCTGGGCCTTCGCGGTAGACGATAGACAAGGGAAAGCCTTGGAGAAACACCCGCCGGGTATTCGCCGCTGCCGGCGAACCTGCATGGGGAAAGGCCAGTGCGCGCCGTTGCCTCTTCGACTGCGGCAGTGAACCGAGCACCAAGCCCAGTCTGCTCCTGGTTGTAGTAGACGATCTCGGCGAGGAACTCACGGCGTGCAGCCGGTACGAACCGGGCTGAGTTCACCGAGACAGGCGCCGCGCTTCGGCAAAGACGGCCTCAGCGGCGTAGGTCTGGGTTTCGCCACGGTCATGGGCCGCCACGCGAGCCTCGATCTCTCGGTCCCAGAGGGTCTCGATGTCCGAGAGTGGCGGAATCTGGAGGGACGCGAGTAGCGCCTCCACAAGCTGGGCGCGTTCCTCAGCTGCGAGCGCACGAGCCATTTTCTCCACGTCTTTCAGGGAAAAGGCCATCTTATGTCTCCCATATGGATGCATAGAGTTTACGCCGCGAGGCTCGATCTGTCGCTCCGCTTGAGCGAGGGGTTAGGCAGCTGTGCCTCGCGCGAAACCATGAACGTTTAGAGCCAGCGCTGTACTGCTTCAGCTGTGTCAGTCGGCTTGGTGTTGAAGCACAGCTTGGCTTGAGGGGCGTGCGCGTGTACGACGTTTATCAACTTCTCAAACAATAGGAAGTTTCCTGCGATCGTTCGTACGCCTGCCCCGATGAGGATGCAATCGAACGGCTTCTGCTCCAGCTGGTTTCGAACAACTTCTTCAGCTGTTGCGCCAAAATCGGTCAGGCACATTTGTACGTCGTAGCCGCGGTCAGTCAAGCTGTCTTCAGAGGCCTTGAGGCCAGCCAATACCTTCGCCGCGTCCATGCCAGGGTAGGCCGCGTAGTCAGGGTCAGAGAAATCAATGAGCGTTGGTTGCAAGCCAATCACCAGGACACTCTTCTTCTCCGTCATATCGTTCTCCAATTAGTCTTTGCGCGAGGGACAGCAAGCTCGGTAAGGGTTGTGTACTGGCAGCGGGCGTAGGAGCGTGGGTGCGCCGCATAACGCCTAAAGCTGCGGCGGTGAAACCGTCCGTAGCTTTTACTTGTTAAGGGCGGGACGTTCAAGG
>Ga0163152_10005425_pt1 | contig 14998 bp, 10 predicted proteins | sample OliLakLV19MP8IB2_FD_148635 | JGI IMG/M metagenome (GOLD analysis project Ga0163152, IMG submission 148635) | Freshwater microbial mat bacterial communities from Lake Vanda, McMurdo Dry Valleys, Antarctica - Oligotrophic Lake LV.19.MP8.IB-2 | ecosystem: Environmental > Aquatic > Freshwater >... | reverse complement strand
CCCTTGTTGGACAGGATCGTCAGGATCGCGCCGTCCGGGAGAACCTGGCGAAGGCGCCACGCCGGATCATGGTCGTTGCTACTGTTGGCCGACTCGGTGATGAAGAGGCTCCCGTCCGCGGCGGCGTGGACGCGACTCGCGAACATCAGGAACGTGTCGGTCGCCGGGCACCCCTCGCATCGCCGGCCACCGCTCGCCGGCGAGGGGCCCCCGCCGGCAACCGTGGAGACGATCCCATCTCTCCCGATCTTCCGGACGCGGTCCCTGTCGACGACGAAGAGATTTCCACCGGGCCCGACGGAGACTCCGCCGACGAGCGTGAAGTGCGCGGCGAGCGCCGGGCCGCCATCACCCGGCGCAGGGCCGGGTCCCTCGAAGAAAGCGCCGGTTCCCGCGAACGCCGAGATCACTCCCAACGTGTCCACGCGGCGGACGCGATTGCCCTCGGCGATGAACAACGTGCCGTCGGAAGCAACGGCGACGTCCTGCGGACTGCTCAACGACGCGAGAACGGCCAGTCCCTCATCGCCGGTGGAAGCCGCCACTCCGGTCCCCGCGATCGTGGAGACGATCCCGTCGGGCGAGAGCCGCCGCACTCGATGGTTTCTCGTGTCTGCAATATAGAGAGCGCCGTCGGGCGCGAGCGCGATGCCGCGCGGACGATCGAAGCGCGCGAGCGATCCCGGACCGCCGTCGCCAGCGAAGCTCCCCGGCTGACTGTTCACTCCGTCCGGCCCCGCCACGGTGTCCAGCGTCTCATCGGGGTTGAGGCGGCGGATGCGGTTGAACTCCGAGAAATACACGCTCCCGTCCGGGCCGATGGCGATTCCGCTCGGCGTGTCCGTCCGCGCGATCGCGGCCGACATGCCGTCGAACGCGACGTTGAGGAAGCCGGCGCCCGTCAGCGTCTCCATCACCGGGCGCACGTCCGCGGCTGCGCGCCGGTCCCCGCTTCCGAGAAAAAGCTCACCGCGACCGCGCAAGGCGCTTCCACCATCCGCGTGATAGACGTGGTGCCCGCTCAGGTTCCAGCCGCCCAGACCCTGGCCCCGCATGTCGAACGCGCCCGCCGACGCTTCGAAGGTCTGAATGAGCTCGGCGGTCGTGTCGGCACGACTGACGAGACGGATTCCGGTTCCTGGGCGGCCGAACGCCCGCCCGCCGATGACCGACTGGACGACCTCCGGGCTGGGCCCACCGTAGGCGAGCAGAAAGCGATAGCTCAGCGTCACCTTCACCGGCCGGCTCCCGACGGGCCGGCGACCGTAGCTGTCCAGGCCATCCCACGTGAAGTCGACGCGCTGATTGGCCGTCGGCGCAAAGGACTGGGAGAAGCTTCGCCCGGCGACGTCCACTCTCAGACCGATCGAGAGCATGCTCGAAGGAATCGGATCGCCGTCGCTCAGCTGGATCTCGAGTGTGCGATCGCCCGAGCGGCCCGGCACGCGATCGCTGCGATACGTGAGAGCGAACGGCGTCCCGGCGATGGGGACGCGCTCGCCGATGGTCTGCCCGAGAACGTCCACCACCGAGCCACACTCGCCCGGACCATTTGGCTGGGGAGCGCCGTTGGTGGGCGGCTCCTCGTCCGGCGGCGTGACGTCGGGCTCGAACCAGTACGCGAAGTTGTAGTCCCACGGAAAACTGAAGTGCGGCGTCGGCGTGCGCATGAAACTGGCACCCATGGCATAGAGACCCGCGACGGCCTCCCGCTCTTCGAGAGAGATCCCCATGGCGGCGAGAGTGAGGTCGTCCGCGGGAGTGCCGCCCTCGTCGACGATCAGGTCCGCCAAGCCGTCCGTGATCGAGGCGATCTCCACGACGCGGCCGTTGTTCTCGGCAACCCACGCAGGGATCGCCGACTCACCGCGGAACGATCCCGCGGGAACGACGGTCCCCGTGGGAACGCCGAGGTAATTCTCCACCCAAAGCGCGGCGGGCTCGCTGAACTCCAGGCTGAGTGCATCCGCTTCTTCGTCCGCGCTCAGTTGCACCGCGAAGGTGTAGGCGCTGGTGTCGGGGAGCGCGCCGGGCATCGCCGCCTCACCAAGCTCGCCGACAGTCATCTCCGTCACGCGGACGGACGCCAGCGCGAGGGGCTCGCGAGTCCCGTCGAGAAAAACGCGTTCCCCCGTCGTGCCGGGATTGAAGATGAGAGTTGGGCGCCGGAAGCCCGAGGAATCGTTCACCGGTGCACTCCGCGCGATCTGGAGCGGAGCGGTGGGCGTCAGGCTCACGACCGTCACCTCCGGATCCGGCGGAATCATCGCGACATCGGGGAGGAACGCAAAATCTCGCCACGGCGCTTCGACGCGTCGTTTCACCGGAAGGAAACCCGGCTTGTCGTAGCGGACGAAGAGAGGGTTGCCGGGCCCTCCTCCGTTCACGGCGAGATCGAAGCGCCCGGCATCGTCGGGATCTCCGTCCATGCCGCCGCGGGTCAGCGTCTCGCCGAGCTCCGGATGCCCGTGAATCGAAATGCGAACGCCGGGGAGCGGGAGACCCTCGCGCGTCAAGACGCGACCTCGCAGCACCGAGACGCGCTCGGGAGTGATCGCTCCTGGAACGACGTTGCGCTGGATCGGATTCGGCGCCTCGAACAGGAAGGAAACCGCCTCCATCATCGTGGTCGGCACCGTTGGATCCAGCGCGTTCGCGACCAGGCGCGGGTCCGGAGGGAGCGGCGGACCCGGCGGCACGGGAACGACCACCGTCGCGTGAACGCTGCGGTTGCCGGCGGGGTCCTGAACCACCAGGCAGATGCCGTCGGTAGGAACGCCCTCGATCTGCAGCGCGAAACCCGTCGCGCTGCACGTCGCGACGGCCATCGCACCGGTGCGCGGATTGTAGGCTTTGACGGAGGCACCCACCTCGCACGAACCGGCAGCACCGGTGATGGAAACCACGCCGCCGATGCTGGCGCCGACGGTGATGAGCCCAACGACCGGAGGCGGCGGGGCCTGCGTATCGAGGGTCACGTGGACCGTCGCGCTGCCCTGGTTCGTCGCCGCGTCCTCGGCGACGGCGTGGATGGTGTTCATCCCTTCCGTCGCCAGCGTGTGGACGTAGACGAAACTCCGATCCGCCGCGAGGGAAACGACGTGGCCGTCGATGAGGAGAATCGCCGGCTCGCTGACGCTGCCCTGCAACGTGACGACATTGGTCGAGGTGAGGAAGCCGTCCGTTGGATACGAAATCGTCACGACCGGCGGAACGGAATCGTGGCGAAACGAGCGCGCCGCCAGGCCGGAGAGATTCCCGGCGAGATCGCGAATGCGCGCCGAGAGAACGACGGCGCCCTCGGGGAAGGGCGTGCTCGGCAAACACGTGGCCGTATCGACCGTGAACGCACAGTTCACAGAAAGCGCGACGCCATCGGAGAAAACCTCCAGCGTGGTCACGTCGATGCCAGTGCCGACGTCACTCAGGGCAAGGACGAACTCCGAAGTGTTCACGGCTGCGCCCTCGCCCGGAGACGTGAACGCGATCGAGGGCGGCACTCGATCGATCCGGAGCGCGATCGCGTGCTGCGCCTTTACCTTGCGGTCTCCCTCGAAGACGGCTTCCGCGAGGAGCTCGCCGGCGGGCCCGACGTGCCGGATCCGCTTCTTCGCGGCCGCGAAGACCGAGCCATCCCGCGGATTCGCCGACAGGGAGATGATCTGCGAGAGGTTCGGAAACGCCGGCGCCGTCGTGATGGTTTGAAGCGAGGCGCCGAGGCGAGACAACGTGGATCCGGCCGCGACCCACGCCCCATCGGCGGTCGTCGAGACGAGCTCGGCCTTGATCGAACGCGAACGGAGGACGACGCCGGTGGGCGACAAGACGCGGATCTCTTTTCCGAGCGCGACCCAGAGCTCGCCGTTCGCGGCCACCGAGAGGTCTTCCACCTTCTTGGAGCCGACGGAGATGCTTGCAACCTGAGCAGCGCCCTCGAAGCCCGCGAGGCCCTTTTCGTGGGCCACCCAGAGACGCGTGCCATGGACACCGGCCGCCACCGCGGGATGCGGCAGGACGATCTCTGATGTCACGTCGCCGGCCGAGCTCACCAGGAAGAGGTTGCGATCGCGAGCAACCGCGACGCCGCCGTCCGTGAGCACCTCGAGCGCTACGTGCTTGCTGGAATCGTCGTCGCTGTCATCGCCGCCATCTTCTTCTTCGTCGTCGTCGTCGTCGTCGTCGTCATCGCTGTCTGCCGCCGGTAGCCGCGTATTCGAGAGAAGCGCACCGTCTCCCGCGAACGAACGGAGTCGCCGGCCTGCGAGCACCCACGTCGTGCCGTCGGGAGCCACCGCGATCGCGCTTGCACGCGCGACCGGAAGCTCGCCGAGCCCATCGAGCGCCAACGAGTAGACCTCGACCACTTCATCGGTCGCGACGAATGCGCCTTCCTGGAACATCGGCGCGGCGAACGCCACGGTTCCCGCCATCGCCAACGACGCCCCGACCGCTGCCCATGCGGACATCCGACGCATGCGACCCCCACAGCGCACAATGCGCGCGTCGCGAGGCTATCTCTAGAGGAAACGCCCGAGGAACGATGCTTTTCGTGGAAGCATTGGCGATCCCTGGCGATTTCGGGCAACCCGTAGCGGAGAATTGTGTGACGCGCTGCGCTACCGTGGCTCCGACCCGTTCCTTGAAAGACGCGACGACTGCTCAGCCGCCCTGTTTGGTTTCCCATTCGGCGATCGCGTCGTTCACCGCATTCTCGAACGTCTCCGTCGGATACCCCTCGGAGTCGAGGATCGCGCCGAAGCCCGTGAGCGCGAGGCTCGCCATCGTGGAGCGGCCGGTCTCGTCGTGCGCCGCCTCGAACGAGAGCGTGCACGCGGTTTCGGAGCTGCACTCGAGCTTCCGGAACGTGAAGTCGTAGTCGCCCTCGCACCACAGGTCGATGCAAAGCTCGTTCAGCTCCGCGAGCACCAGGTTGAGCTTGTCGGGGGGAAGCGGTGGGGTGGGCGCCGCCGCCTTCTCGGCCGACGGCTTCGAGCACGAAGCGAGAGCGAGAGTAAAAACCGCGGCGAGAGCGAGACGGACGCGCATGCGTGCTTGATCCTACAATGAGGCGTGCCACGGCTCGCGCCGATCTGCCTCGCGCTTTTCTTCCTCCTGACCGCGGCGCCGGCGCTCGCGGCCGATCCGTGGGCGGAGCTCGTCGACGAGTCGGCGACACGTGACGAAGTCGTCGCCGCCCTCGGCAAACCGGAGATCGAGTTCACGGCGTTCGTTCCGAAAGGCGAGAAGCCGATCCAGATCGCCCCGAGCCTCCCCGGCCCGCCGGAGCCCGGCGTGGAGGTCGACTTCTCGGACGACGACCTGCTGCGTGTCCTCGAGTATCGCGGGAAGACTCGCGGCCTTGCGTATCAGGTCGTGCTGAAGGACGAGAAGGCCTGGTACTGCGTCGCGCCGCCGCTCGCCGCCGAGCAGGACCTCGCGACGCTCGCGAAGAAGCTCGGCAAGGCGCCGATCGAGCGCGCGGACGTACTCGTCGCCGACACGATCCGCACGTGGGAAGTGATTCGCTACCCGAAGAAGAAACGCGTCTTCGTGAAGGTGCCCGGTGAGACCGCCGTGCTCGCGCGAGTGATCACGCGCGACTAGGACGAGACCGCTCTTCACCCTGAGCGAGCGAAGCGAGTCGAAGGGCTGCGATTGCCACCAAGCCCTTCGACTCGGCCGCAAACTGCGCGGCCTCGCTCAGGGTGAGGGTGGTATCGCTACCAGCCGCCGACGGTCTCGGTGGCGCCGTAGCCCATCGACGCAGGCGAGGGGCCGTTGCCGGGGACGACGCTGCCGGGCGAACGCGCCACGCGATCTTCGGGCGGGCACTGGCCAAACGGGATCTTCGTGTACGCGGCGGTCTGCTGGTATCGCGGATTGAACGTGTAGTTCCACCAGTTCTCCGCCCACTGCTTCTCTTCGGCGGAGTACCCCGTCATCCCCTCTTTGTCGTACATCATCTGCTCGATGAGGATGGTGACGTATTCGTCGCGGTCGTCGAGCGCGTGCGTGTCGCCCGGCCAGCGCTGCGGGACGCCTTCGCGCTTCATGTACTCGGAGCGCTCCGCGAAGATCGCGCAGTACTCTTCGCGCGTCCGGACGCCGCGAAGCCGCGTGTTGTAGTTCTCGAGCTCGCCGCCGGCCTGGTAGATCTTCTGGCGCAGCTTCTCGTAGCGCGCGACGCCGGTGTCCTTCTTGAAGAAGCCTTCGACCGAGCTCGGGTCGGTCCATCCGCTCTCTTCCTGCTCGTGCGTCACGCCGTGGATGAACTCGTGGAAGAGGATCCGCTCGCGCGTGAGCTTCTTGAGCTGCGGAGGCAGTTCTTTCGCACGCGCGGTCACATCGCCGATGCGATCCGGCGTGAGCGTGCGCGGCGGCAGGCACGTGGTCCAGCCCATCGCGACCTGCATCTGCGAATCGCCGCTGCCCTTCTTGTCGAAGGACTGCTTGTCGAAGAAGAGGTCGGAGACGATCACCTGGCCGCCGCGAACCTGCGTGCCGTCGGGATTCTTGTTGTAGGTGCCGTTGTTGTAGGCGTAGGCGATGCCGACGATGCCGAGCTTTTCGGTCGGGACGCCGCGCTTGGAGCGATACGCGCGAACGATGTTCGCCTTGTTGCGGACACACGCCGGGAGCTTCTTCTCGAGCGCCTGGATCTCGCGCATCTCGGGCTCGCTGAACGGCTCGGTGCCGACGACGCCGCGGGCGCCGTGCGAGTCGGTGGCGTCGCGAAGGTCGAACGTCGTGTCCTGGTTGCGCTGGACGAAGTCGGTGGACGCGAAGTTCTGCAGCCGGGACATCGCACCGACGGCGTTCGCCAGGTCGGAGACGGAGTCGCGCGCGTGCGGCGGCGGACAGGATCCGTCGGAAACGCCAAACGCCGGCGCCGCGGCAAACGCCACGGCAATCATCGACGCTTTGACGATTCTCGGATGACCCATCGGTTCTACAGCCCCCTCCCGGGGAACATCGGTGCCGCTCGTTACTGAACGCCCATCGCGTCGCCCATGCCGGACATCGGGTCGTACGCGCCGACCGTTCCGTTGTCCGCGTTGTTCGCCGCGGTCGTGCTGTTGCTGTTGCCGGAAACCGTGCCGCCGGCCGTTCCGAAGCCACCGCGGCGAGAGCCCTGGTTGTTCAGGATCGAGGACACATCGTAACCCAGCTCGTTGACGCCGATCTGGAAGGTGGGGACGAATGCGTACGCCGCACCGACGACGGCGATGACGATGACCGAGAGGACCATCATGTATTCGGTCGCGGTCTGGGCACGGAGTCGATTGTGGCGTCTTGCCTTCACGGATTTTTCCCTCCGGCCCACGTCGGGCCTTGCCGGGTGTTGTGCAAGCGCCGTTCCCTCTCGTCTGGACGCGCAGGAAGCGTGTTTCTGCCGTCAAATCGGGATCTTGCCTCTATCCCCAGAACGTGACCGGGACACCGCTCCCGGGAAAAACTGTCCCGGTTGGGGTACCGATGGGGCACTGCCCCTTCCGAATCAGCGAGCGAAGCGAGCGCGGGCGTGCCGCTTTTGAGCGGCGTTCAGGAGCGGCCGGGCGGGGGGTCCGTTGCTGCTTGCGAGACCCCGGCAAAGAGGGCAACCTTCGTCGCCGTTTATGGATTCTCAAGAAGGGGTGGAATCGAAACCCCACCCGACGTTCGAGTCGATGGACCTTTCCCCGGAGGTCCGGCGCGCAATCAGCGACGGGCTTCAATACAAAGCGCCCACCGAGTGCCAACAGGCCTCGTTCGGGCCCATCCGCGGCAAGCGCGATGTCGTCGTGCAGTCTCGTACGGGGACTGGCAAGACAGCGGCGTTCGGAATCCCGGTAGCGGACATGATCGATCCGCTCGAGCGCGTCCCGCAGCTGCTCGTGCTGGCGCCGACGCGTGAGCTCGCGAACCAGGTCGCGATGGAACTGGAGAAGATCAACCAGTTCCGCGGCAATCGCGTTCTCGCGATCTACGGCGGCTCCGCGTTCGGTCCGCAGCTTGAAGGCCTGAAAGCCGGCGCGCAGATCATCGCGGGAACGCCGGGTCGCGTGCTCGATCACCTGCGACGCGGCACGCTCAAGCTCGACAACCTGCGCTTCTTCATTCTCGACGAAGCGGACGAGATGCTCTCGATGGGTTTCCAGGACGAGCTCGAGTCGATCCTCGAGTTCGTTCCGAAGGAGCGCCAGACGCTGCTCTTCTCCGCGACGTTCCCCGGCGAGATCAAACGGATCATCGCGCGCTACCTCCGCGATCCGTTCGAGATCATGTTGTCGAGCGGCAACGTCTCCGTCGACCAGATCACGCACTTCTATTACGTGACGAGCCACATGCGGAAGCCGCAGACGCTCCTCACGCTGCTCGACTACGAGGAGCCCGACGCCGCGATCGTGTTCACGAACACGCGCGACGACGCGAACTTCATCGGCGGATTCCTGCAGAAGCGTGGGCACGACGCCGAGGTGCTGACCGGCGAGCTGACCCAGAGCCAGCGCGAGCGCGTCATGGCGAAGATCAAGGCGGGCAAGCTCCGCTATCTCGTCGCCACCGACGTCGCTGCACGCGGCATCGACATCAACGACCTCTCGCACGTCATCAACTACAATTTGCCCGAGAGCCCCGAGGTCTACGTCCATCGCACCGGACGAACGGGACGCGCGGGCAAGAGCGGCATCGCGGCGGCGATCGTCAGCGGCCTCGACATCAGCACGCTGCATCACCTGACCAAGTTCATGAAGATCCGCCTCGAGGAACGGCCGGTTCCGGAAGAGTCGCAGGTTCGCGCGAACAAACTCGACAGGGTCGTGAAGAAGCTCGTCGGCGGTGTGCGCGGTGCGATCGAAGAAGGAAAGTTCGCGGACCGCGAGGATCGCAACCTCCTGCTGGCGGAGCGAGTGATGGCGCAACCGCATGCGAAGGAGATCGTCGCGACGCTGCTCGAGCGCTGGCTGGCTCCCGAGGCGGAAGTCGAGGCGGCGGCGGCGCTCGCGAAGGCGAATCGCATCACGGCGGCCACCGCGTCGACGCGCTCCACGGCATCGGCGCACGCGGACGCACCCGCTGGCGAGGAGTCGACGGTGTCGGCCGAGCAGCGCGAGTTCGAGGAGCGCAGCGCCGGACGTGGCCGCGGAGGACGCGGCGGTCCCGGCGGTGGGCGGGAGCGGGGCGGCCCCGGTGGTGGACGGGATCGCGGTGGCCCTGGTGGGGCGCGGGATCGCACGGGCCCTCGCGATCGCCCTCCGCTTCGCGTGCCGCGGCCCGGAGACGTCGCGGACGCGACGCCGGCGCCCGCAACGGCCGACGCGGCGACGCCGTCCGGCGGGGCACGCACTCGCGAGCGCGGAGGACGCGAACGCGGACCGCGTGAGCGCCGTCCCGAACGAGAAGCCGATCGGCCCGCGCCCGCCGGCGACTTCAAGACGCTGATGGTGACGCTGGGCCGCCGCGCCGGAATGGGTGCGCGGGAAGTCGGACTTTTCGTCGTGAACAACGCGGGCATCGACGTGAACCAGGTCGTCGACGTGCGCGTGCGCGATGGGTATTCGTTCGTCGATGTGCATCCGTCGGTCGTCGATACGGTGCTCGCGGGTGTGAACGGCAAAGAGCACGACGGCCGTGCCGTCAAAGCCGAGCTCGCGCGCAAGCAGCGGGGCGAGGAGACGTCGGCGACGCCGTCGCCCGCTCCGGCCGGTGAGCCGGGCGACACGCCTGGCGCCGCCAAGCCGTAAGCTCGATCGTTCGGATAGACTGGGGAGACATGGCCGAAACGCGCCCGAAGCCGGTCGACGCCGAACGCCCTCCCAAAGAGGACGAGCCCGACAGCGGCGTGCGCGAGCTCGTCCTGCAGACCGAGATCCTCGACGAGCTGCGCCGCATGAACCGGATCCTGAGCGGCATCACGCGCGGCTCGCGCCGGTACACCCTGGCCTTCTTCTCCGGTATCGTGCGCGGGCTCGGCGCCGCGATCGGCGCGACGGTCGTGTTTGCACTGCTCGTCGGCTTCCTCTCGCGCGTGAACACGATCCCGTTGATCGGCTCGTATCTGGCGAAGGTCGTCGAGGTGGCGGCGCAATCGAGCCCGACCATCGGACGCGTGTCGGATCCCGTGGCGGCGACTCCGCTGCCGGTTCCGTCGGCGACGCCCGCAGAGGCGACGGCGACGGAAACGCCCGCCGCCGTTCCCGACGTGTCGCCCGTTCCGACGCCGTAGTCGTCCGGACGTCCGGCCATCGCGGTCCGGATTCCGGACACGCAGCGCCGTTCCAGGCGACGGATCGGTCGCGACCGCGACGCTCGCACGGGATGCGCCCACGATTTTTTCGGAAGCCGGGGCGCGCGTTCGCGCGAAAACGGAGCGGCGGCATCGGATCGGGTGGGCCGCGCGGCACGCCGGTTGCGAAGCGGCCATCCCATGGATGTGGAGATCGCTGCGCCCGACGTTCCGCCGTTTGCCGATCCCGCGTTCGCGAGGACGGCGCTCACCGGATCCGCCGCTCTCACCGACGAGGAGCTGCTCACTCTCGTGATGGCCGGAACCGCTCGACCGGAGCGGCGCCCAGGACGCCCTCGCCCGCCCGCGACGGCGCGCACGCGTTCCGCGGAGCGACTCCTGCGCGCCGCTGGATCGCTGCGGACGCTCGCACGTTGGAGCCTTCCGGAAATTGCGGCGGTTCCCGGCATCGGCGATCGACGCGCGGTGCCGCTGCTCGCGGCGCTGGAGCTTGGCCGGCGCACGGCGCTCGAGAAGGTCGAGCGCGGCGCGGCGCTCCACGCGGCGAGCGAGGCGTATCGCCACTATCGCGCCGCGCTGCGCGACGAGCGGCGCGAGGTGTTTCTCGTCGCGTTGCTCGACGCGCGGCACCGGTTGCTGCGCGACGTGCGCATCGCGGAAGGTTCGTTGACGGCGACGCTCGTGCATCCGCGCGAGGCGTTCGCGCCGGCGGTCCGCGAGCCGGCGCACGCGGTGCTCTTCGTCCACAACCACCCGAGCGGAGACGCGTCACCGTCCGAGCAGGACGTGGCGCTGACGCGCCGACTGGTTGCGGCGGGCGACATCCTCGGGATCCAGGTGCTCGACCACATCGTCGTGGGCGAAGAGGACTGGTACTCGTTCGCGGAAGCCGGCGCGCTGCGCGGGTGAGCCGCTACTTCGCGGGTTTCTTCGGCGTCGCGACGGCCTTCGGGCTCCCCGCGGGTGCGGGGGACGCGACCGGTGCGGGCGAAACGGCAGCAGCCGGTGTCGGCGACGCAGCGGGAGCGGCCGGCGTCATCGCGACGGCCGGTGTTGCCGCCGGCGCCGGCGCCGCGAGCACATGGAGATACCGGATGATCTTCCAGCGCTCCTGCTCGCTGAGTGAATCGCCCATCGACAACATGCCGGTGCCGTCGATGCCGTTCGTGATGACCCAGAACGCGACGCCGTCCGGCACGTTGACCTTGTTGTTCACGATGAGCGGCTTCGGCGGCGGGACGATCAGCGCCGCGGCAGGACCGTCTCCGAATCCCTGCTCTCCGTGACACGGTTGGCAGGTGTTCGTATAGAGCTCCTTCCCGTCTGCGATGATCTGGGGATTGTTGGGCGCGGGGTTCACCTTGCGTGCGAGCTCGGGGGGAACCTTCGACGCCCACGGGCGGGAGTTCTGGGCCGCGGCGGTGCCGGCGACGAGGAGCAACGTTGCCAGCGCCACGGTTCTGCCGAAAGGTCGCACCAGGAAGCCTCCGAGGATGGATCTTCGCACGAGCGGCGCCCGTGCTGGAAGCTCGACGGGCCGGGCGGAGGGGTTCTTCGATCCGCCAACTGCTGGGAAACCGGAGGGTTTCGGGGGGCTACTCGGGCCCGGTTTGGCGGGCGCTGCTCGGCACGTTCGCGGGCCCCTGGATTCCCGGGCGCTTCTGGAAGGCGTCCGCGAGACCCTCGAACCCGGACGCGTCCTTCGCCGGCGCGGCGGGGCGCCCGGCGACGAGGCCGAAGTGCTGGTTGAGCTGTGCGAGGACTTCCTCGCGCGGCTTCCCGCGCTCGAGGAGGTGGGCCGCGAGGCCTTCGATCTCGCGCGACGTGTCGCAACCGCATTCGAGGAGTCGCGTGCCCTGGCCGACGGGACACATCGCCCCTGCGAGGAGCTCCTGCGCGAGGCCGTGGCCCTTCTCGCCGTGAGGCGGAACGTTGATCTCGCCCGTGAACGTGTGGCCCTTGCGCGCCGGGATCGACGCGGGCCCGACGGACTCGCCGCCTTCAGGCCCGTGCGAGTGCCCGGCGTGCGGATCGACGGGCGCAGCCGCTACGCGCGGCGCCGCGCCGACCTGCCGCATCGATTCCTGTCCCGCGAAGAAACCTGCCGCGAAGCCCGCGAGGAGCAACGCGCCGCCGAGAATCAGCGGGCGGTTCGGACTCGTTTCAGCGGGGGCTCCCATCGCCCCCGCACCATAGCCGATCAGAACATGTAGCCGAAGCCGAGGTGCCAAACGTTCGGCGGATCGCCGGCCTTCGTCCAGGTCCACTGGTAGTCGGCCTTGATGGCGACTTTCGAGACGGGTTTGAACGTGAGGCCGGCCGTCGTGATCGAGCGATCGAACGAATCGTCGATCAGATACGCGCCGGGCATCTCGAGCTGCGTGTTCGTGTGCTCGTAGCGCACGAAGGGGTGGAGCTCGAACTCGCCGAGGATGGGGAGGATCTCGCGCGGGATGCTGAACACGTCGTACGCCAGCTCGGCGTAGTAGCCCTCGAGCTGCGAGCCGATGGGCGCGACGGGATCCGCGCCAGCCGTGAGGTAATCGTTGAGCGCTTCCGCGCCCTCGATCCACGCGCGGACGACCTGCGCGCGGACGCCGATGCCCATGCGCTGGAAGCGCACGTCCGCCTCCACCAACCGGATCGACACGCTCTCTTCGATCTCCTGCCGGCCCGCGCCGCCTTCGAAATACGTCGCCCCCGCGTCGAGTCCGAGGATCGGCGAGTAGTCGAGTCGGACGGCGACGGCGCCGTCGTTGCTCGCGGACTCCGACGTCGCGCTGCGGCCGCCGCGGATTCCCGAGTTGCCGCTGAAGCCGCCCGCGTTGAGGCCGTTGAAGAACGCGACCTGGTAGCGGAGGCCGTCGATCGGCTCGCCGAAGAGGGCCGCGCCGCCTTCGCCCCACGTCGTCGGCACGAGCACCGTGTCGACCGTGTTGCGCTCGACGCCGTGAAACGTCGGCGGCTCGTGGTACGCGTTCAGGATGCCGATCGGCACCAGGAGCAGACCGCCACGCAGGCCGAGCCAGCGCCGATACGAATACTCGAGAAACGCCTGCTCGAGCTCCACCTCTTCGCCGCCGTGTTCGATCTCCAGCTCCGAGCGGAACGAAAGCCGATCGTCGAACCGGTGCCCGAGATAGATCACGAACCGGTGGAAGTCGATCTCCGCGCCGTCGGAGGGACCGTTGACGTTCGCGTAGTGGAGCTCGCCGTAGCCTCCGACCGTTGCGCCCGTCGATGGCGCCGCAACAGGAGCGGCCGCGGGCGTTTCGGGCGCCACAGGCGCCACAGGCGCCGCGGTCGGCACAGGAGACGCCTCGGGATCTGGCGCTGCCGGCGTCGCCGTCGGAACCGGCGTTTGCGCGCTCGCCTCCGGGAGGAAAGAGGAGAAGGTCGCCAGGAGCGCCGTGGCGAGAAGCACTCGGTTCTTTTTGATAATGATTGTCATGTTCATTTTCAACTGCATTCGTAACGCGCCCAGGACCCGTCCGTCAAGTTTTTCGCGCGTGCTGCGCGAATCGTCGCGCGTCAGAACGCGGCGCTGGCGGAGAAAACGGCGCGGTCGTCGTCGACGAGGTCGCTTTCTGCTTCGGTGCGGTATTCGACTTCCGCGCGGAGGACGCAGCGAGGCACGGGACGGAACGACAGCCCGAGCGAGAGACGATCGCGGCGCGTGTAGGCGCCCGGATCGGTCGCGCCCGGCGTTTCATCCGGATCGTCCGCGTCCGTGTCGACAAACGAATAGCGCATCGAGACGCCGATCGACGATCCCTGGAGTGCGGGTGGAAGCACGGCGCCAAGAACCTCGGGGAGGAAGCGCCAGGTGATCCGCGAGGAGCCGCCGAAGAGCGTCTCCGGAACCGGAAAGCCCAGCGTGCCGGTCCCTCCGTCGGTTCGCGCAACGACGGCTTCGGCTTCGAGGAGGATCGAGCCGGCGTCGAGGCCGAGGTCGACCGCACCGATCGTCGCGCGCTGGCCACCACCCGGCGAGTACGCGCCGCTGTATCCCGAGATCGCGACCTCGAGCGCGTCGAACGGCGACACGGTGATGCGGCCGGCGAGCGCCTTGTCCGCGTTGCGGTCGGTGCCTGGCGCCTGTCGCGCGCCGCGGAAGCCCGTGCGCGTGTCGATCCCAGCGGACGGTCCCGACAGCAGGTAGCCCTGCCACTCGACGCGCGTGCGCCCGAGGTACGCGCCTCCCAGGATCCCGCCGCCGACGTCCGACCACGGCGTGGGAACGAGATAGAGCGCGTGCACGGGCCTCGAGAGGAGATCCTCGACCGATTCGTCGGACGCGAGGTTCGTGCGCCCGACCGGCACGGCGACGAGACCTCCGCGCAACACGAGGAGATCGGGCACGAGCACGAGGTCCACGGCGCCGTATTGCAGGAAGACATCGCTGCGTCCAGGCATGCCGCGATCCGCATCGACGAGCTCCGCACCGCCGCCGAGAAGCGTCACCTCGCCGCCGAAAGAAACGCGGTCGCCGATCGGCGCGAACAGGAAGAGCGCGGAACGCGGGAGAACGAATTGCGCATCCTCTTTCTCCGCCAGGACCGCGCCCGCGGTTCCGACGCCGCCGAAACGAAGCCGCCCCGGCGCTCTCGCCGACAGGTCTCCGGAACGAAGTCCGGTGCGACGGGGCTCGCCATCGGAGATTTCGGCGTCTTTCTCGACGGACTCGCGAAGCCGCTCCACTTCCGAGCGCAGCGCGTCGAGCTCGGCACCGATGACGCCCGATCCCGAGGGCGACGAGCCGCGCGACATCGG
>Ga0163152_10005419_pt1 | contig 15009 bp, 17 predicted proteins | sample OliLakLV19MP8IB2_FD_148635 | JGI IMG/M metagenome (GOLD analysis project Ga0163152, IMG submission 148635) | Freshwater microbial mat bacterial communities from Lake Vanda, McMurdo Dry Valleys, Antarctica - Oligotrophic Lake LV.19.MP8.IB-2 | ecosystem: Environmental > Aquatic > Freshwater >... | reverse complement strand
CAGCATCTGCCCGGTGAAACCATAGTCGGTCGGCAGCGTGCCGGTGATGTAGCGCACCGAGCCGAAGGGATAGTAGAGCTGCCGCGCCAGCAGTGCGCCGGCCGTGCCGCAGCCGCTGCCGCAGGTGGTGGCACTGGTGCTGCCCAGGTGGTCACCGGCCAGGTAGTACAGCGTGTTGGCGCCGTTCGCCAGCGCCCGCTCGGCAATGCGCTGCCCGCCGGCATAATAATACTGCTTAATCGCACTGCCCGGCACCAGCACGCGCACCTCGGCCAGCGAGAGCGCGATGCCGCTGCTGGTCAGTTGCACGCGCACGTACGCGCGGGACTTCCGGGCTCAACTATTCCCGCGCACACCATTTCGTAAGGCGAGACCGGCTGAGCAACTGGTTCGGGCTCGCCTTTTGCTTTTTTCCACCAGTTCGATTTCGAAGTAATGGATGCCAACTTAATTGCAGGTTTGTTGGGCTTTACAACCTCGTCTGTGCAGGTTCATCGGGCGATCACAACCCGCAAGGTGGATACTGTTGTTATAGACAATAGGAGGCATGGAACGAAAAACAAAAGGAGAACGCGTGGTAATTGGAAGGTAAAGAGCACTATCGGCACAAACAGGAATATCAGACCACAATAGAGCCATCCCAACCCCACGCCTATTAACAATACCCAACTTTCATGCCGTCGTTTCGATATACTCATGCCGCCGCCGACGAGGAGGAATGCACTTGAGACAAGCGACAGACATGCCAATGGCGACTCCGACAAGTCGTTTAGCCCAATGTCGACTAGGCTCTCACCAAGGAACAAGTATCCCGAATACGCCATAGCTATGCCCGTTGCCAGTACCAAGATGAGCTGTACGATCTGCGCTAGACTTGCTCGGTTGGATGGGGAGGCCATGATCATCCTGTTCTTGTAACCGCCCTGGCTAATGTCGTCGCGGTCACGGATAGGTGTCTCTAGGAACCCAGGGTTGCAGGCCGACGTTAGGCCATCCAGACGGCCATTCTGTGCGCTGGAAATCTTTCACCATGACACCATTATCGTACTGGTAGAAACTCAGGCTTGGGTACGGATCTCGCTCCAGGCTCTTGACCTTGTATATTGCGCCTTGGTCGACAGTGAGTACCAATGTTCCATTAATCGGCGCATCCATCCCAGAAAGACCAACGGCGGCCTTCCCTAGTGCTATCGCAATTTCCGCGCCAAAGCCCGCCACTCTTTCCGCTGGATTGTCTGAGTCACGATAACTCTTGGCTACTTCATCGGCTTTTCTAATTGCGCCGGCAACTCCGTTGACCAGCGTCCAGTCGACCGTAATATCGCCATTAGCGCCCTGCGCTATGTTGAACGATCCGTACTCCGGGAATGGACCGACACAGCCCGCAACGGTGCACGACGTTGAAATATGCTGCTCCCATCCGGTCATTAAACCTTGGTCATCCAAATAGATATAGGCAAAGCCTCTGGATTCGGACAAAGCTGAGTCCGGATCAGGACCTCGACCATCGCCGTTGCCCGAGCCCAACAAGATCTTGCTTGTCGCTATGAAGAGATCAATACAAATGACATTACCAGAATCAACAGCCGGCGCGGGACAATGGCCTGAAGGATCGCTATACTTAAGTGGATTGGAGAGTGCGTAGGCGTAGCGATTAAAGTTCTGCGGATTGCCCGCTCCTGGCACCATCGTATCCGCGCTCGTGAAGCGCGCCAGCACGGGGTCGTAGTAGCGGGCATTGTAATACATCCAGCCGGTGTCATCCAGCATCTGCCCGGTGAAGCCATAGTCCGTGACGGCCGTGCCGGTGATGTACCGTATCGAGCCAAAGGGGTAGTAGAGCTGCCGCGCCAGCAGCGCGCCGGCCGTGCCGCAGCCGCTGCCGCAGGTCGTCACGCTGGTGCTGCCCAGGTGGTCGCCGGCCAGGTAGTAAAGCGTGTTGGTGCCATTGGCCAGCACCCGCTCGGCAATCCGCTGCCCGCCGGCGGCGTAGTAGGTCTTGATGCTGCTGCCCGGCACCAGCACGCGCACCTCGGCCAGCGACAGCGCGATGCCGCTGCTGGTCAACTGCACGCGCACATAGCGCGCCGAGCGGGTGATTGGGAAGGTGGTGGTCACGGCATTCGCCGCGCCCGACCAGAAGTAGTTCGTCACCCCTGCCTGCGCCAGCGTGCCGGTGACGGTGCTGCTGGCGAAGGGCGTGTCGGACACAAAGACGTAGAAGTTGCTCAGCCGCGTGCCGCAGCAGTCGGTGCGGTTCCACAGCTCGATGGTTTGGATCGGCACGCTGCTGCCCAAGTCCACCTGCCACCACGGCTGCAGCTCGGCGTTGGTGTGCGTGACCGAGGCGTTGGCGAAATTGCCGTCGGTATTGCCGTCCACCGCCTTCTCCGGAATCGGATTGTACGCATTGGGGTACGTGCTCGACTGGGTCACGGGCCGCCCGGCGGCAATGTTGGTCAGCAGCCCGCCCTGCGGCTGCACGGTCGTGGTGGTTTGCGTGCTGGCGGTCGGCCCGTTGCCCGTGTTGCCCTCCGCGATGGCGTTCGGATTGGTGCTCAGCCAAATCCGGTCCACGACCGTACCATCTTCGCGCATCGCCAGATAAAACGTGTACAGGCCTGCGGCAGGGATATTGATCGTGGTAGACACGCCGTTGGTGAGTCCATACCACGTATACGCCGTGTTATTAAAGCCGGTCAGCCCTAAGCCGGCGGCGCTGGCCGGCGCCCGATTGACGCCAACGTGCAGCGAATCGGAACCGCCACTCCCATCCCCTCCGATGGCGCGCACGTAGACGTAGTAGGTGCCCGTCGTAGTGAACTGGGCGGTGTATAGCAGGGCCGGGCCGTTCTGGTTCAGGCCGGTGTTCACGCCCGAGTTGGCCGTCTGCACGGCTGCTGTGCCCACGTAGCCCGCCGGGGTGGTGGTCGTAGACCAACTCGCGCCGGCCGCCGCGCCCTGGCCGGGGAGCCGGCCGGTGTAGTTCTCGGCTTCCATCACCACCGAGCCGCCGCTCTCCTGGAAGGCCAGCGGCGCGCTTTCCGCCGGCCCCACGCTCGTGCTGCCGTCGCTCACGGCGCCGCTGTTGGTGCTCAGCCACAACTTGTCAACGACCACCCCATCTTCGCGCATCCACACATTGATTGTGTAGTAACCCGGTGTGGGGATGTTTATGGTCGTGGGTACACCTAGACGTGTCGAATACCAAAGGTATCCAGTCGAGTTGAAGCTGTTGATGCCCCAGGGGTCACTGGTCGTGACCAACGTGCCGTTCAGTCCTATGTGAACGGAGTTACTCTCGGTATACAGCGGGCCAGTCCCCAAGGCACGTACAAAGACATAATAGGTGCCGGTAATCTGGAAGTAAACACTGTAGTTCAAAGATGGGCCCGTGGCCGTGGCGCCGGTGTTTGAGCCGTCATCAATGCCGCCCTGCATGGCGCCGTCGCCGCTGTAGCCGGTGTAGTAGGTGGTTTCCTGCCACACATCGCCCAGGGCGTTTTGCGTGCCGGGCCGGCGACCGCCGAATGGTGCTAAACTTTCTTTGCCGCTGCGGAGGGTAGGGCAACGCGGGAGCGCGACCCGAGCGCCGCGCGGCGACAGCGCGACCGGGCAGGGCTTCTCACGAGGCCCTGCCTGCTGTGTTTAACTGTTGCGCTGTCTGCAAAGCGCTAAACTCCACAGGTAATCTGCAAAGTACCGCTAGACCTGGGAAGTGCCTTGGCTCCCGCGTACTTACATCTGTTTTCATGTTACAGATCTCTCGATTCCATTTGAACCAAGGTACCATCTGGAAGATATTTCACTACACCCAAAAGATTACCCAACCAGCCGTACCTATACACCTGATAGTATTGCAATACGCCAGTGGAAGAGTATGAGTAAGACTTGGCTAGCCTATTGAACCTCCAGACAAACTTAGTTCGTCCCACGTGTTCTCCTGGTCCGTTGAACTCATCAACCAATATGTATCGCGCCAGGGCATCGTACGCGACGACATAGTATGTTCCACCTGTGGTTTCTGGGTCGACAACAGAGTCGGACCGCCACCAGTATTTCAAATATTTCATTGAGATCGCTCCAGCCGATCATTCCATGCCGACGTAACCCTGGTTAAGAAAGATACGTCGGAGCTCCAAGAAGCTGTTTGTGGTTGCCTGGAAGTTGACCGGTCGGCCAACCAGGCTCTGCAACTGAAGCCGGAGACCGTTGAGCGCGGGCGCTACCTGCGGCGTCATATCGCTTAGTGGCATCGAATTTGTCCCAGGCAGATAGAAGGCACTGGGTGACCACATGGACATCACATCGTCACCGAGTAATGCAATGTCCAAGTCGCTTGTTCCTGCTCCTCTACCATCAAATGGCGCGCCAGTCATCCAACTTCGATTAGTCACTACACTGCCTCGAAATGCGACCTGAGTGCCTGATGGTAAACCTTGTCTAAGAGTTGTGCTGAAATCGTCATATAGGCCAGTGCTTCCCCCGAAACCTCGGTCGACCACACCCTGTAAATTACCTGTCCCAGGCCCATAGACTATGCTCGCTGCTGTAACAGCAGCAGCAGACACGGACATGCCGGCGGCAAATACCTGTGCCGAACCGACAGCGGCGCCGGTAGCCGCAAGCGCTTCACCAGCCACCGCAATCGCGACCGGTGCCAAGGCAACGGCGGCTGCACCTAAGACTGCGCCCGTTCCAACTTCGTACAGACTGATGTCGGTGGTTAGGGCCTCGATGCCTGACAAGCCGTTTTCGGTGTTTCGGTGAACCTGAGCACCATAGGCTATTGCCGCCCCGACCGCCGCTCCAATGCATATCCATGTACTTATTCCGTCAATGCAATGCCCGGTTGGGTCAGTATGATTTACCGGCGAATTGTTGACACTCGAGTTTAGACAGAAAGGCTACATAAAAATGAAACTGGCGTAATACTTGGGGAATGACATCACTCAATCACCAGGCCCTAAACCAGTTTCGCAGGGAAGTTTACCAGATTTTGCACCCGAGTCGGGATGCGGCGTTCGAGATCATGGATGCCATCACGCAAAGCCCTGGGGCGCGGTCGGCGGTGGAAGTGAGCTTGGCGGCGGGGATGCAACGCAAATTCAGTTCGGTGCATAAGGGCCTGGAACGGACACGGGTGGATACCAGCGCCGTGCGGTCGTTGTTGGTCCGCACCGCCGCGACCCAGGAACATTTTTTAGTCGCGGGGTATGCCGTGTGGGCGTTGGATCATACGCCGTATCCCCGCCCGAACGCCCCGAGCGTGGCGGATCGCGGTTTCGTGCATGGCGCCGACGGTCAAGCGATCGGGCATCAGTATTCGTTGTTGGGACGTGGGATGCATCCCACGGGCGGATGGATCGGCGTGACCGACATTCGCCGGATTCCGACGACCATCAGTCCGACCCAATTGGGCGCGCAACAGGTGGCCGACCTGAAGAAGTTGAGTCCCACGCCCTTCATTCTCACGGCCGATAGCGAGTACTTTACGGAGGCCGTGCTGGAGCAGGTGGAACCGGGCGTGTGTGAGGCGTTGGTGCGGGTCAAAAGCAATCGCGTCTTGTATGCTGCGCCCGCCGCACCGACCGGCGCCCGGGGTCGACCGCCGGTGCATGGTCCGCGGCTGAAATTGAATGACCCGCCGCGCCTGCCGGCGGCGGCGCGCACGTATCGCTTGGAAGAGGCGGACGGGAGTTGGACGACACTGGAAGTGTGGCTGAACGTGCATGAACGCCGCTGGCCCACCCACCCATTGTGTTTGCTGCGCGTGCAGCAATTCAATGCCGACTGGCACGCTCCGTTGCCAGCGCCCGTTGTGGTGGGTCTGGAGCGGGCCGGGCGCTATGGATTGGCCCACCTTCTGGAAGGTGTATCTGCGGCGGGTGTGCTTGGAGAGTTTGCATCAGTTCTGTAAGAATTCACTCACCTGGACCAGCACGCGTTTAGGGCACACCGACCGGGAAGAGCGCTGGACCTGGTTGGTGATCCTGGCCTACTGGCAACGGTTGTTGGCCCTGCCAGCGGCACGCGACACCCGCCGGCCGTGGGAGAAGCCCCCGATGCCTGGCCGCCAATTGTCGCCGGCGCGTGTCCAGCGCGACCTGGGGCGAATTTTGGCGGAGTTGGACTCGCCGGTGCGTCCGCCCAAACCCCGCGGAAATCCCCGTGGGCGGGCCCGAGGCTATCGGCCCGCCCCCCGGCCGCGCTATCCGGTGGTCTACAAGGGCACTGGAAGCGCGTGAATTCGACTGGTCACAATCGCATAATCGTTGTTGGCGCTCTGGTCGATAGGGAGCGATTCCTTAAATTCTGTCTAAACTCGAGTAATAGTGGGTGTGGAGGTAATCGTCAGCGTTGCGGTCACCGTGACGGTGGCTGTGATGGTCGCTGTAAGTGTAGCGCTGACAGTTGGGCTGGGGGTGGCGCTGATCGTTGGCGTGGCGGTTGGGGAAGCGCTGTCCGTCGCGGTGGGGCTTTCGCTTTCGATTGGCGTTGAGGTGTCAGTTTCGGTGGCTGTTGGGGTGTCGGTGGCAGCAGTTGTGGTGATCGTAGCAGTTGTCGTCACCGTTGCGGTTGGGGTATCCGTAGCTGTACTGGTGGCCGGGTACCCGTTGGCCCTACGAGGGCGCTCGCCAGGTCGGGGGTATTGCCGGCCACCGCCGGTGTTACTGGCCCAACGGCCGTCAACAGCATCGAGGCGATTACGATGCCATGCGCCAGCCGGGTTGCTGGCACGTGAGACAGGCGCGTCAAAACCGCCTTGATCGAGGCATGGCTGCTGTATGACATGTCGCCCCCTGTGAATCGGGTTAAGTTAGCGAGAGATAATGTGGGCGACTCTACTCCTAATTGCCTCTTCAAACATTAAGATTTAGTGGCAATCGTGTGACATACTTATGCAATTGGCATGGGCCGGACATTGGATGGGCTAAGGGGGCTGCCCAGGGACGTAATAACCATGCCCGAAGACGTTCAAGGGGATTTTGGGGTGTTGTGGATCCAACTCTATTTTTTTTTGTATGCGCTTGACTATTGACCTAATCCTCGAATCCGGGTCAACCATCGAGTGCCGCTCCCGCCAGGCGTCTCGCGCTAATTCGTTGCTCGTAAAAATCTGGCCAGCCCGTGCAGCTAGGCAATGGAGAACATCAAACTCAAGCGGTGCAAGTGGGATGGCTTGTTGCCCGCGAAGAAGCCTGTGCTGCTCTAAATCGAGACACACATCGCCTATAGCGATTGTTCGCGGTAATAGGCCGGGACTGCCAAAGAAATCACACATTGCTTGCAACACCCGACCTCGTGGAATGAAGCTGACTCCATCCGCCGCGGCCCGTATAGCCCGCTGTATCCTCACAGGTGACTCAGACCAATCGACCATGTACGTTGCCCCGGCCTGCAACGCTGCGCCCACAAGAGTTGGCTCCAGCGGCGCTTCGGTCAAGGCAACATAGCGAGCATTCGGATACAAAACGTGCAGGGTCGCCCAAAATCGGGCCTGTGTCACACCCGGGTGGGCGAGGTCGACCACGACAACATCGAAGGCCGGCATGACCATTTCGGCGTCTGATTCTAGGGTGACATTCGTGGTCACCACCCTGATTTCCGGATGGTCCGGAATGAGTTGTGTTAACCACCTCCGCCGCTGCTGGTCGGGTATGAGAAGTCGGATTGATATCATGGCATGGCGATGACCGCCGGTCTCCCCTCGTCGATTGGCTGAGCTTAAACCAGAACCCGGTCATTTATAGGCGATTTGAAGTACGGTGCAAATCAGCGCTTTTGTTGAGGTGATGCAAGATCGGCCAGCAGGGGCATCTCGGACAGCACGGGCGCTACCGGGGGGAGGAGAGAAGCAGAGCGCAGAGGCGGGTGCTAGGCATCACTTGTAGCGTGAGAACGCGATGGGCGCTCCGAGAACCATCCGAATCTTCTCCGTAGTCACCGCCGAGGGCGACTCGCCGCTTGATCTCGCGGCGGAAGCTGGCCGCAAAGGGGTCGTCGGGCCGAGCGTGTTCTCATAGCTCCAGCGAGGGTGGGTCCTCGGGCGGTTTGTCGGCGGTACGGCGGTCTCCTGCTGGGCGATGTTTGCTGCGAACAATTGGCTAAAGCACAGGCGCGGGCGCTTCAGCCTCAAGCGTCGCCCATATCGGCCCTCGGTCCTGCCGACCGTTGACTTATACACATGAATTTGGTAAAGTTTACACATTCGGACGACCGGCGGGAGGCGCTATGCGCACCAACATCGTGATTGATGATCAGCTTATTGCGGCGGCCATGAAAGCCACCGGCCTGCCCACAAAAAGGGCCGTCGTGGAGGCCGGATTGCGCCTGTTGGTCCAAGTGCAGGCGCAAGGAGGCGTGCGCCGGCTGCGGGGCAAGGTAGCTTGGCAGGGTGACCTGGACGAGTTGCGCACCAGCCGCGAGTCCGGCTAACGGCGGAGCCGGATCATGGTCATTGTCGACACGACGGTTTGGGTGGACTATCTGCGCGGCACGGATACGCCTCACACCGCCTGGCTGGATCGCGAAATCGAACGCCAGCGCCTGGGGTTGACCGATTTGATCCTATGCGAGGTGCTCCAGGGCGTGTCAGACGAGCGCACCGCGCTCGCCACTCGGCGGGAGATGCTGAAGTTTCAGGTCTATACGACGGGGGGCGTCGAACTGGCGACGAGTGCGGCGCTGAACTACCGTACTTTGCGGGCGCGGGGGTTTACGATCCGCCGCACGCTGGACTGCCTGATCGCCACCTTTTGCCTCAACAACCAGCATTCTCTGCTGCACAACGACCACGACTTCGATCCCTTTGAGCGCGCGTTGGGACTACAGGTGGTACATCCGGCGGCCTGATCGGCGTGAACCGGCGCGGCAGGGTTATGACCCGGTCGCACCGGGGTTTCAACCACGCCTTGCTGATGGCACGGGCGACCGCCGTGGTTCGCCAACGCTTCCGCCCCGTCAACCGTTCCCAGGCACCGCCGGGCGCACCCTAGTCGTCGGCCCCGGACGCACTCAAGTCCCTTTGCACGACCGCGTCTGCCCAAACAAGCAATTATGTCAACCAAACAACACGAATGGGCGCTGTCACTGGACCAGACCCATAGCGAGCGTTCGGGGTCGACTTAACCTACCGTCGACGCCGACCCACAACACCAACAAAAACAGGCCGAATTTTGAACCTCGCCACAACCCTTAACGAGAATTTGGACCCCCATAACGAAGGCCCAGAAGGAATTCTCGGGCTTTTTCGCCGGACATCCACACCTATAACGCTGAAAGTGGCACCCATAGCGGGCTTTCTGGCCCATCACACGGCCCATCGGTCGGCGCCAATGGCAAGTAACCTCAGCTTCCCAACACTACGCCAATAAATCCATCAGCGTCACCGTGAAAGGCGAGGTGGCTTTCGGCAACGTGACGGCCGAATACACCAGGTCTGGTTGACGCGGAGGTCGAGCAGCCGTGGGGGGCGGGCAACTTCCACCTGGACATAGCTTAGCGCAACAGGTAGTGGTGTATGCACTGGTAATTCCTCGTCGATCCGTTGGCCGCCCAACGCAGCGTCAGAAACGATTTGCGTGGCCCTCAGCGGTGCTCCCCGTGGGCGGATGACGCCGTCTTCCATCAGGCCATCATGCACAGAGAACGAACACGGCGCGAGGCGGCGCAGGCGACTGGTAGAGCCACGCGAGCGCCGGTCAGCTCATGGGAGGCGACCGATCATCTCGAAGACGTCGCCGGTGCCGCCCTTGGTCAGGTTTAGGACGGCCGCTAGCCGGCGGGCGTTGTACACCAGCGTGCGTAGCTTAACGGCCGCTAGCTTGATCCAGCTCGCGCGTTTGGCGGGCCTCCGCGAGGCCGGTAACCCTGACACTCAGATGTCACGGGGTTCAAGTATACGGGAATCAAGTCGTTTGCACCCCAAGGGCTCGCTTGCTGTCGATCGCGGTGGCATCACACCCAGGTGTCATGTCTAGCCGGCCAGTAAGGTGCGCCGGCTGCTGCAACCTTTGAAGAACCGCAACCAGCGGGTGGCCCGCGCGCAGCAACATCAAACGCGAACGGACCGCTCCGGGAAACTGGTCGCTGACGCGCACTGGGATCGCCGGCTCGTCGCATTGCAGCCGAAGAACTCCTCTGCGGTTGCTATCGGCAACAAGGTCGGAGCTCCCGCCAAAACTTTCATCAATCGGCTCTACGAACTGCGAAAGCCACTTGGGACAAGCATCGGTGTCCCGGAAAACCAATGGCGAGGCAAAGGAAAGGAAAAACTGGGATATCCCGGATGATGACTCCGGGATGCCGCGCTTGCTACACTCGTGGACATGACGGACACAATTTACACCATCCCCGAAGTGGCCCGATTTCTGAAGATCTCGAGGAGTAAGGTCTATGGTCTGGTACAGCAAGGTTTGATCCCGCACGTGCGCATCGGCAAAAACGTGCGTATCACGGACCGGGATCTGCAGGCCTGGTTGGACAGGAATAGCGTTGGGCGTCGACAGGAAGCGACCTTCTGACCAGGCGCTCGACGTCGGCTCTTGATTACGTCGAATCGTCCACCGTGGGCCTCTGGCCTACACGCTGACAAAGCCAACTCACGTGGTGTCCACCGCCACACATTGGGGGATTCCCATTGGGACTCATCTCGCTTATACTGGCATATAGATCAGATGTTCTTTTTGAGTTGGCATGCGGGACCCCGAAATCAGGGGCTGCAATTCTATGTCCCGGCTCTTGGCAGCGGATGCACCGATCGGTGACACGGGCAGGTGGAGGTGACCAATGACTAGAAGGCGCAGTCGCGGTGAGGGGTCGATCTTCAAGCGCAAGGACGGCCTATGGTGCGCTCAGATTAACCTGCCCACCGGCAAGACAAAAACCAAGTACTCCAAAGTCCAGAAGGACGTCCGGGACTGGCTTGCAGATATGCAGACGGCCAACCGGCGGGGGACGTGGTCGGATGGCGAGACGGTGACGCTCGGGGAATTCCTAGAGCGGTATCTATCCGATGTAGTAGCGCACACCCTGCGGCCGAAGACCCAGGAGAGTTATGGCCTGCTTACCCGAACACACCTCATTCCCGCACTTGGCAAGATTCAACTCCTGGCGCTTCGTCCGAATCACCTGCAAGCGTTGTACAGCGCCAAACTGGCCGACGGCTACTCCAAACGAACCGTCCAGTACCTGCACGCCATCCTGCATAAGGCCCTGGCGCAGGCCGTCAAATGGGACATGGTGCCCAGGAATGTGGCCGATGCCGTCGAAGCCCCCCGCCCGTCCAAGAAGGCTCCCGAGATGCTTACCGAAACCCAGGCGAAGCTACTATTGGATAGCGTACGCACGGAGCCGCTATACCCTCTGTGGCTAACCTTATTGGCAACCGGCATGCGTAAGGGCGAAATCTTGGGTCTCCGTTGGGAGGATGTCGATTTGAAGGCTGGTATAATTCATGTAAATCAATCGGCCGGGACGGTCCATAAGCGTGGGATTGTGATGTCGGAGCCGAAGACGGCCCAGTCTCGCCGTTCGATCGGTTTGCCGCCGATGGTCGTGGAAGCGCTGAAGGACCACCGGGAAGACCAGGCCCGGTACCACGACTTCGATGGGTTTGTGGATCAGAACCTGGTGTTTTGCACGAAGCGCGGGACCCCGTTTGGGTCAAGAAACATCCTGACCTACTTCCATGCCGCCCTCAAACAGGCCGGGCTCCCCAAAGTTTCGCTGCACTCACTGCGCCACCTGCATGCGACCCTGTTGTTGAAGGCGGGCCTGCATCCGAAGATCGTGCAGTCGCGGCTAGGACACTCGCAGATCAGCATGACCATGGACCTGTACTCCCATATCATGCCGGGAATGGATGAAAGAGCCACCGACGAAATCTCGAAGGTGCTGACCGCTTAGTACAGTCTAACTACAGTTTACGCACTGGAACGGCTAGACAAATTGAACGGGCTGGAAGCAATAGACAGCCAAAATAGCGTGGTTTTTACATGCCCCCGTAGCTCAATTGGATAGAGCACTTGACTTCGGATCAAGCGGCTGTGGGTTCAAATCCTGCCGAGGGCACCAAATTCCCCCGAGAAATCGGGGGTTTTGATTCTGAATCGGAATTACTACACCTTCACTACACCAATGGGAAAGAAACGCTGTCCAGTCTGTGGTGAAACTAAGGCTCCCAGCGAGTTTGCCTGGAAGTTCAGGGTCTTGGGCATCCGCTCGGCGACGTGCAAGCTGTGCCACAACCGCGAGTACGGGCAGGCCTGGTATGTCGCCAATCGCGACAAGGTCATCGAGTCCACGGCAAACCGGCGCCGGCGCTACAAGGAAGAGGTCAAGGAGTGGGTCATGGGCTACCTGGCCACCCACCCATGCGTCGATTGCGGCGAAACGGAGCTGTCGGTCTTGGAGTTCGACCATCTCGATCCCAGCATGAAGACGATCGAGGTGGGCAAGCTGATCCACGGGGGGGTACTCGCTGAGCAAGGTGCAAAGCGAGGTGTCAAAGTGCGAGGTCCGTTGCGCGAATTGTCACCGCAGGAAGACAGCCCGCGATCAAGGATGGTACAAGAGGTGACCCATGAAATGCCTACGCTGCCGAAACGAAAAGGCTCACCAAGAGTTTCCGTGGAAAAATAAGGCGTGGAACATCCGGAGCAAGGTGTGCAAATCCTGCGAAACCCGACCTCCCAACGGGGTTGGACTGGTGGGATGTCTTTCGGTTGCCTGGCCCGTGTCGTCTCGCAGCTTGGCCGGCGACACCAACTGCGACGGCAAAGGCGCGTAGGAGACTGCCGTTCCGCTCAGTTACGCAAGGGGTGTCGCGTGTTTTGCGGAACCGGTGCGGGTCCCGCCCACGAGTAAACCGGGCATTGAGAGACATCGGGTAAGGATTGGGCGGTCAGGGCCTCCAGCGTAAAGGGAGTGTGGTCGGCGGCGCGCCGGTTGGCGAGCGCCGTGGTCTGGCGGGTCTGGCGGGCCGCGAGCAAGGCGGCGGCTTGGCCGGTGTGGACCTGGTTGGGGGTGAGCATGCGCACGGTGGTCAGCGGATGTTGGTCGTACCTGCGGCCAGGCGTAGAAGCCGGTGAAGTAGGTCACCGCCGCCGGAACGTCGACGAAGTAGCCCGGATAGACCGGCTGGGACTTGATGGTGCCGAAGTGCGCCTCGATCCGAGGGTTGTCATTGGGCGTGCGCGGTCGGCTGATCGGGCCACCCACCCGCGACCATCGCCGACCGCGCCCTGGCCGGGTTCGACAGCAACCCAGTGATGCTCGCCGTCCCCGCCGCTTGCTCGCACCTTGCCCCATTAGAGCCCGCTTGTTTGGTGGTCTACGGCCCTGGTCCCTACCGTTTCGTCGACTTCGCTATAGTCGGCGCGCCGCTGACAATGCTCATCTGTATTTGCGCCATCAGCCTTGTGCCATGGCTCTGGCCGTTACCTCCATGAAAAAGACAGTCGCCCGAAAACGAAGGCGATCGGTGTTCAAACGGCTGGTGCCCAATCCCATTGATGCGGCCCGCCTCGCCCGGTTGCGCGCGGCGGCCGGGGCTGGCCCTGTGCTGATCGTGACCCATGACAACCCCGACCCAGATGCGCTTGCATCGGGCAAAGCACTGGCGGCGCTGCTTCATCACGCATGGAACGTGCCCAGCCGGATGATTTACAGCGGCCTGGTCGCGCGCGCCGAAAACTTGGCTTTGCTCAGGCGCCTCACGCCGGAATGGGACTATGCCGACGAACTGACCGGCCTGGAGGCCTATTCGGCAATTGCGCTGGTGGATACGCAGCCCGGCGCAGGGAATAATCGCCTGGCCGGAACGACGGCCCCACTGATCGTATTCGATCATCACATGCCGATTCGGGTAGCTACCTGGGAGACCCAGTACAGCGATGTGCGGCCGGAAATCGGCGCGACCGTCTCCCTGCTGCTGCAGCACTGGCAGGCGGCTGGGCTACACCCAGATCCCAGATTGGCTACGGCCATGTATTACGGATTGATCGTGGATACGCTCCACCTCGCGCGTGGCGCCGGACCCGTCGATGAAGCCGCATTCATCTATTTGCTGGCGCACCTGGATCGTGACGAGTTGATTCGGGTTGAGCAAGCTGGACAACCACGCGAATATTTCCAGGCCCTGACCGGTGGCCTCGCCGTAGCCCGCCTGCATGGCACAGCCATCGTTGCCCGGCTCGGCCGGTTGTACCGTCCGGACATGACGGCTGACATCGCCGACTTACTTATCCGCGCCGAAGGGGTTAAGGCCGCCTTGAGCTTGGGCCACTATCGCGAGACACTACATCTGGCGCTCCGCACAGAGCCCTTCGGGCTTGACGCCGGCACACTGATCCAGCGGGTTGTGGCCGGGAGAGGCCACGGCGGCGGGCACGGGTCAATTGCCGGAGGCCAAGTGCCTGTGTCGGGTCGAGACGCACACCTCGCCGCCGGCGAGATCGAACAGCGCTTTCTGGAAATCATGGGTGAGGCAGGCCACGGCATACCGTTGTTGGAAGTCCAGCGCTGACCGCAGGGGTACTCCACCGTCCCTGCCCCTAGCCGCCGCATCGGTGTGCTGGCTACCCCTTTAATTCGCCGGGTTTTTTCAGCCAAAAACTGGCCTAGGTGGGCATCAAGCTTTCGTCCCTGCGTGCCTGAGTTTTTGTAATCGGACGTAGGTGAATCGGTCAAGCGTGATTATGTTCGCTTCTCGGCCATCACTGGTGTAAAACCTATTTTGAGCACAGGTAATGGCAATGGCGCACTCGCCAACCGGCGCCTATCCGCACTAGGGCTGGCTACCCCTTGACTCTACTCGCTTTTTTGGCATTTCTGGAGCATGTTGTTGGCGCACCGCATGCGTTGAATCAAAATGACGCTTTACGCCTTAAGGGCCAGCAGCTGGTAGATTAGACCTCTTGCATTAGTGCGCCATAATTGGCGCATGCGCTACGAGACTGTCAAACCCCTCGCCGACGAAGACTTCAAACGGTCAACAATCGGCGG
>Ga0163152_10005417_pt1 | contig 15018 bp, 19 predicted proteins | sample OliLakLV19MP8IB2_FD_148635 | JGI IMG/M metagenome (GOLD analysis project Ga0163152, IMG submission 148635) | Freshwater microbial mat bacterial communities from Lake Vanda, McMurdo Dry Valleys, Antarctica - Oligotrophic Lake LV.19.MP8.IB-2 | ecosystem: Environmental > Aquatic > Freshwater >... | reverse complement strand
CAGAACGGCCGAGCAACGCTTGCCAGCGATTAGGACGGGTTCATGAGATTCAGCGGTCTGGTCAATTAGGCGATAGAGATTCGCTCGTGCTTCACTGGCAGTGAGGATGGTCATGGTCGGCTCCTGGCAAAGTCTGGATAGTACGCTAACACGTACGTTCACGCAAGTCGCTGGTGCCTGCAGCGGCTGACGTTGGCGCTCAGGGGCGCACGGACACCGCGCTAACAAAGCAAGACATTGGTATTCCGCGCGTCCCCTGCAACCGCCTGTTCGGGGCCGACAGCTGCAGATGCCGGTCATTCCGGATTTCGCGGCACGGCATGCGGGTCTCGCGCATCGGCGCGGAGGTTGATCCCATCCGATGTCCTCGTTACTTCCCAGGTCCCGATCAATCTCTCGTCATCTCCGAAGAGCGCGCGTTTACGGGCGATCAGTGGTTCCATGAGCTGGGCGAGTTCGGGCTTATCGGCCATCAGGCTTCGAATCTCGTCGAGAAAGTGGTTGTCGTTGAGCACATCCGCGAAGACCACCGCATTCCAGGCAGTGCAGGCAATGTGTAACGCCTCCTTGGCTCGCTGTTCACGCGCGTTGCGCGGCAGCTCATGAAGCAAAGGCGCCGCGAAGTCAAGGAAGGTCTCGGAGATCTTCCGCTCGGGATACGACAATTTTGAAGTACGGGCGTCCCTCTCGCCCTCAGTGCCCCGAACGTGTTGGTGAGCGGTGGCCCAGCGTGGTGCTCGCGTCCGCAACAACGCTGGCGGCCCATCCGTTCCACCTGAAATTAGGCATCACTCGTTGCCCGCCGCATCGGCTTCAGGCTGGAACGTCTGGCCTTTGGAAGAGTAGTGCTGGTTGGGCCAAGTTACCGCGCCAAACAGAATGCCTACTCGATTGAAATAATGCACGTTCCGAAGCCCGCGAAAAACGCCGTGGTCGAGATAGGAGATAGGGGTTCAAGCCGAAAATGCCCTTACGTCCATTCTCAATTTCGACATAAATCCGGAAGTCCGGCAGCGGCTTGACAGTTTTCACATCCCAATACATGGCGACCTCCTCAAAGTGGTGCGATTTTGTAAGGGTTCTCGCCACTGACGGCGAGTTTCCAATCGGCCATGAGTTCGTCGCGATGGAGTTCTATCCACGCCTGCACCAGCCGAAATTGCTTGCGAGGCAAGTCACCTGCAAAAATCTCCCCCGTCTCCGAGACCAACGGAGGCCTCGAATTCAGCATACTTGGCGTCAATGTGCGGCAGATTGTGGTGTTGGTTGTCGATCAGGTACAGGCGAATGATGATGCCGTAGAACATGGAAATGATGACCATGCTGTTGTTCTCCTCGTGAGCTATTGGCGGCAGTTTATGCAATGAATTGTCGGCCTGGATCTGACTTTTCTGAAGATTCGAGCCTGACCCTTTTTGTTGTTCGTCTAAATCTGCGGCACTCATTCGCAGGACGGGTACTGTTCCGGGTCAGGTCCACGGCGCTCAATGACCCGCAGATATCGGACCCCTGGTTCTGGCGCGTGGACCCTACGATTCTTCCGAATCTCGAACCTCCACGAAGAGCCGAAATCGAAGATGTAGTACAACTTCAGGCTGCCCAGAGGGTACACGTCACGGAGTTGTATCCTTGAGTATGCTGCCTCGTCCCAATCCTCTGAGCCGTATCGCACCTTGCGGTGTCGATAATTTCTTCCCGCGTGAAAATCGTAAAGATGATCTTTATCGAACGATACCGCGCCTTGAATCGCGAAATGAAGATCCTCAAGTGTAGCGTCGTCCTTGATCTCGATAACGCGCCCGCACTCGGCCTGCAGGTATGGGCCGACGATGCATTCAACGGTCGGGGTGTAAATCATCGAGGATCGCTTTGCGCTGTTGACATCGAACGGACTACCGGTTCCCTTCCTGGCGCCCTCTAACGTTTGAGTTCAGGGCCGTCGTCCCTGCAACGATTCGTTAGGCGTCAAGGTGGTCGAGCGGCTTGCCGGGTGCGAGCTCCATCATCAGCCCTTCATCCAGCCAAACGTCCATCAGCCCCGGCCATCGCCAGCCATGTGGGAGGCCAACCTGCTTGCAGGCTACTTCAATGGCTTCTGCCGTCATGGGTACAACCAGGTTCACGTGTGACCCGGCTCCGGTTGCCACGCCCCCTTCAACGCGGACAAACCGGGGACGTGCGTTTCCGTCAACCGGTGCGAGCCTGATGTTGCGTGGGTAGATCTCAATGAACTCAAATTCCCAGCCCACGCGATCAGTAGAAAGAAAACAGACCCACGCTCCATCGTGGGGTGGGAAAGGGGCGATCTGGCCACCGATAAGAGCTGCCAAGGCCGAAGCGGCAGCTTTAGGATCGTGGGCGTAAACCGAGACATGCCCAATTCGAGGCCAGGCGGCGTTCATAGACCATCCTTTGGAAGGTCTAGAACCGCAGCGGCACCGTAAGGATTGTCAACCAAGTACACCCAGATGCCGTTTGGCAACCGCTGCATGATGTCACTGGAAGTGCCATTCATATCTAGCTCCACACCATCGGGCGTTGTGGCTTTGAGGGTCCATTCATCTAGCCATGCTGCAATCTCGCCTGTTTCAAACGACACGCTGCGCTGAGCCTGTAAATCTGGTCTCATTGCGCATAACAATTCCAAGGCCTTGCGTATTTCAGACTTGCCTTTGACGAAATTTCCGGGTTGGGAAACATATACGGCATCGTCATGAAAGGAGCTTAGAGCGCCCTCAATATCGCCGTTGCGGACACAGTTTTGAAAATACCGTGCTGTCCCGAGAATTGTCGTTCTATCAAATATTGCGCTCATTTTGTTCTCCTTGATTTGGACTGGCATTTTGGCTGTGGTGGCTTGGGATCTCACGTCCTTAACGCAAAATTGTGCGGCGAGCGCGGCACGTCCGAACGAATGCCGGGTTGAACGAATGCCGGGTTGGACGAAGCCGCTACGTGGAGGAAACACAACCGACGGTCTCGCGAATTAATCTGCACGTTCACTCCCCGATATCCGAGGCAGCGATTGTGCAACCATTCGCGAGGAAACGCCACCATGACCACCGCAGCCAACACGGCATCGAAAGCCCACTTCGAGCGGCAGTACCAAACCCATCTCAAGCACCTCAAGCGGAAGGGCGTGCAATCGAAGACCATCGACGCCTACTCTCGCGCCATTCGCCGTATCGGCGTGCATTTCGATCGCGAGATCGACAGCCTGACCGAAGCGCAACTGACCGACTGCTTCAGCGAGCTGATCGCGATGGACGCAGTGGCGGCTGCTGGCCTGGGCGCATCAACGGGTGATCTACGACCTGCTACTGCGCTGCGCTTGGGAAACCCTGCACACATTCAGCCGCAACGACCGACAACTGCAGGGCCCCCCCGGCGGCATCGCGGTATTGCATACCAGTACGCGCCGGTTGGACTATCACCCACATGCCCATCTCGTCGTGGCGACGGCGGCGCTCGACGCCGAGCGCAAGCGATGGCGCACCAAACGGCGCAGGAAGAGGTCGGGCAGCGCGGTTGGCAAGGCAGATAGCGGTGGCACCGGCAGCTATCTGTTCAACCACAAGGCGCTGGCCAACGTGTTCCGGGCGAAGATGCTGGCGGCCATCGCCGTCGCCGGCTTGGCCTTGCCTTGCCGCACGCAGAAACAATGGGTGGTCGATTGCAAGTCGGTCGGCAGCGGCACTTCTGCCCTCGTCTATCTGGGGCGCTATCTTTACCGCGGCGTGATCCAGGAGAAGGATATCGTCGCCCGCAAGGACGGGCAGGTGACGTTCCGGTATCGCGATGCGAAGTCTGGCAAGCATGAGCACCGGACTGTGCCCGGCGCGCAGTTCCACTGGTTGGTGCTGCAGCACGTGCTGACCAAGGGTTTCCGGCGTGCGCGCAACTTCGGGTTTCTGCGTCCGAACTGCAAACGCCTGATCGCGCTGTTGCAGGTGCTGCTGAGGTGATGAAAATCGTGCGGACACGAATCGCAGCGGCAATCGTCAGAGAACCCTTCGCACCGCTTGCCGCCGGAGGCGCGTGCTGATCAGGTGAGCGAGGCGTCATCGACGGTTGGCGGGACGTCAGTGTCCATGAGTTGAGGGCGCGGCTCGCCAACAGATGACGTGGATCGATGCGCGATCGCCGGATTCCGGCCTGGCTTGCCGCAATGGTGAGCGTGTGGTGCGCGATTGGGCGCATGCTCAACCCGGAGAGGCGTTTTTCCAGGGAAGTTTCACGGATGTAGTTGCTACGGCCCGCTGAGCTTCGCGGCGCCTGGACGGGGCTCGCCCAACAATCGGTTCGGATCGTGGCTTCGCATGATCTACCCTTGGTCGTTGGGCCTCAGTGCGACTGGCCTTGGTAAATTGTGTACCGCGATAACGAGAGGTACACACCGTGCGAACCAACATTGAGATTGACGACAAGCTACTGAAAGATGCGCTGCGCTACACAGGCGCGAAGACAAAACGTGAGGCTGTGGAACTCGGTTTGTTGAAACTGGTGCAGTTGGGCAAGCAGATTGAAGTACGAAAGATGCGAGGTAAGCTTCAGTGGGAAGGCGATCTTGAGGCGATGCGGACTGACAAGTGATTCTTGTTGACTCAAGCGTCTGGATAGACTTCTTCCGTGGCAAAGACACCCCACAGGTTGAGCATCTTGACGCACTCTTTGCGCAGGAGCGAATCGCGGTGGGTGATCTCATTGCGGCGGAAGTTCTGCAGGGCTTTCGCTCGGAGCGCGACTTCAACCAAGCTAGGAGGACGCTCGAGACGTTCGAGTTTGTTGATCTGGGCGGTAGCGATATTGCAATCAAGGCTGCGAAGAACTTCAGAGCACTTCAAGCGCTTGGGTTCACGGTTCCCAAGACCATCGACACAATCATTGCCACCAAGTGTATTGATGCTGGGTACGCGTTGCTTCACGCCGACCGCGACTTTGAGCCCTTCCATGAACACCTGGGGCTTAGGGTAGCGTTTTCTGAGGCCTAACTTGAAAGCTGTGCGGCTGGGCGCCGCGGGCGGCCAGTCCGAACGTGCGCCGGGTTGGGCCTACCGGTGCTTGAAAAACTCGTCGATAGTGAGACCGATTTCTTTGGCGATCTGCCGGAGTAGCGTAGGTGCGATATCGCGCCTTTGATCGAAGGGGATACCCACCTGACCGACCAGACCAAGCATCACGCGATTGAACGCATCAATGGCTTGATGGATGGCTTCGCCATCACCTGGGGCGAAGTCAAATGATCCGCCTGGCCTCAATGATCGACACCTTCTCGACGGGCTTCCTCGCGCAAGACCGGGACAAGCGGACGTCCGGCCATAGGCAGGCACTGGCGGCGCTGCCGCACCGCGGCCAGCGCGAAGATGCAGGTGCAGTGCACCGGATGTGCGCATCAAACCCGCCCGATAGCGCTCTTGCAGGTGCTGCTGAAGTCCGTTCCCGTTCGCGCGTCGGACTGGATCAGGCCGCGCGCTGCAATGCTGTGTACCTGCTGCGGGGCGGTGATGAAGATCGTGCGCACGCGAATCGCGGCGTCGTTCGCCGGGGGCCTGCCGATCCCGCTTGCGGTTCAGGAAGCCAACTGATCATGTGAGCGCAAGACCTTCGATGGTTGGCCGGACTTCAACGTTCACAAGCTGAGGGCGAGGCTCGCCGGTGGTTGGCGTGAATCAGTGCGCTATCGGCGGATTCGAGCTTGGTCTGCCGCAATGGCGGGCTTGCGGTGCGCGTTCTGGCGTACCTTGAACTCGAAGAAGCGTTTCTTCGGGTGGATTTCTCGGATGTATTTTCTACGGGGCGGTGCGAGCGCGCGCTCCGGGACCGGGCTCGTTCAACAATCGGTTCAGATCGTGCCTTCGCACAATCTGACCTTGGTCGTTATGCGACGTTCTGCATCTTGTTGGCGTAGTCGCGACCTGACGTTGGGGGCGGCAGTAACTTGCCGTCTTGGTGGTAAAGAGCGATTGTTTCTTCAACGATTTGGCACAGCTGTTCGAAAACGGCCTTTTCATCCGGACCGTGGCAACCACCGTAGATTAGACCCGGTGAGCTTCCGACAAAGCACTGATCCTCGGCTGACCACTCGACAATTTTTGCGTACCTTGTGCTTTCGTTCATGGCTTTGACTCCTCGATGCTGCGTTTTACAGCGCGGATTTGGTATTGCTTTGCATCCTCGCCAAGTGCTCCCGATCTTGTGATCGGTTTCGAAAGTCTCGGGTGGACAAAGTTCCGGTGGCTGCCTCTTCCGCCGCGATTGACGAAACCGGCGCGTTCGAGTTCAGCGACAAGTTCTTTTATCTTCTGAGGCACGAAATCTCCGTTGAATGATTAGTCGCATAACGTTGGCGCTCAGCGGACGGACAAAGCGCAGCTTTGGCCGATCCGCTTGAGCGAGCGGTTGGACGAAGCCGCTACGCGGAGGAAACCCAACCGGCGGTCACGCGAATTATTCTGCACCCTCACTCCCCGACTTTCCAGGAATTGATTGTGCAACCATTCGCGAGGAAACGCCACCATGACTGCATCAACCGCCGCACCCGTATCGACCGCACACTTCGACCAGCAATACCAAACCCATCTCAAGCACCTCAAGCGGAAAGGCCTGCAACCGAAGACCATCGACGCCTACTCGCGCGCCATCCGGCGCATCGGTTTGCGTTTCGACTACCAGATCGACAGTCTGACTGAGGTGCAACTGACCGACTACTTCACCGAACTGATCGCGTCGCACTCCTGGAGCGCAGTCAAGCTCGACCTGTATGGACTGAAGTTCTTCACCATGCATGTCCTGCGCAAACCCTGGGTGGCGCCGGGGCTGATCAAGCCGCCGCGCGCCCCGCGCTTGCCCGACGTCATCACCATCGAGGAAGCGCGGCGCATCTTCACCGCCACCTGCGTGCTCAGCTACCGGATGTTCTTCTTCACCCTCTATAGCCTCGGCCTGCGCCTGGGCGAAGGTCTGCGCCTGCAACTAGTCGATAGCGACGCCGCGCACGCGCGCGTGCACATCCGCGACGCCAAAGGCAACAAGTATCGCTTCGTTCCGCTGCCGCAAGCGACGCTCGATCTTCTGCGGCGCTTCTGGCAAACCCATCGCAACCCGGCGTTGCTGTTCCCGAACCGCCATGCCGGTGTGAAGGGCGCGGCCACTGCGAACACGCCTCTGGATCGCGGCGGCGTGCAAATCACCTTGCGCAAGGTGGCCGCGGCCTGCGGCGTAAAAAAAAGATCACCCCGCACTGCCTTCGCCACAGCTACGCCACTCATCTGACCCTGGCCGGGGTCGATCTGATCGAGGTGCAGAAGTATCTCGGCCATCACTCGATTCTCACCACCGTCCGCTATACCCACCTGACCGACCAGACCAAGCATTACGCAATCGAACGCATCAACGGCCTGATGGACGGCTTCGCCATCTCCTGGGGACGGGTCAGATGATGCGGCTGGCCTCGGTAATCGACACCTTCGCGGCCGACTTCCGCACGCAATACGGCAGCCAGTTGTCGTCCGCACATCTACAGGCACTCGCAGCGATGCGGCGCTGCCGCACGCAGGCCAGCGCGAAGATGCAGGTGCGCTGCACCGGCTGTGCGCATCAAACCCTGGTGCCGCACTCCTGCGGCTTTTCGCCACTGCCCGCATTGCCAGCACCACGAGAGCCAACAGTGGCTGGAACGGCAACTCAAGCGGCTGGTGCCTGCCGAGTATTTCCTGGTCACGTTCACGTAGCCGGCGGAGTGGCGGCCGCTGGCCTGGGCGCATCAGCGGGTGGTCTACGACCTGTTGCTGCGCTGCGGCTGGGAGACGCTACGCACGTTCAGCCGCAACGACCGGCAACTGCAGGGCACGCCCGGCGCCATCGCGGTATTGCATACCAGTACGCGCCGGCTGGAGTACCACCCGCATGCCCATTTCGTCGTGCCGGCAGCGGACTGGGTCAGGCCGCGCCCGCTGATCCTGTGTACCTGCTGTGGAGGGGTGATGAAGATCGTACGGACACGAATCGCTGCGACGATCGTCGGAGAACCCGTCGCACCGCTTGCTGTCGGGGGCGCATGCTGATCATGTGAGCGACGCGTCATCGATGGTTGGCGGAACGTCAGTATCCATGAGCTGAGGGCGAGACTCGCCTGCGGTTGGCGTGGATCGATGCGCGATTGCCGGATTCCGGCTTGGCTTGCCGCAATGGTGAGCGTGCGGTGCGCGATTGAGCGCATGCCCACCCCGGAGAGGCATTTTTCCGCGGGGATTTCACGGATGTATTTTCTACGGCCCGCTTAGCTTCGCGGCGCTTCGACCGGGCTCGTCCAACAATCGGTTCGGATCGTGGCTTCGCACGATTTAACCTTGGTCGTTGGGCGTCAGCTTCGCGCCGCTGTGCTAGCGCTGCCGCAAGCTCGCTGGACGGCACGCGCGACTACTTCTTGGTTGCCAAATAGCAGCCACCCTCGTAGGCGCCGAGGCCAACCGCGATGGCGGCGCCAGCAACAATGACTGGCGTCGATATTAGTACTGCACCGATAGTGCCTATTGCACCGGCCGTCCCAGCAAGAATGCCTGTTGTTCCGGCAGCCGAAGCCCCCGCGGCCGTCGACCCTAGCATCCATGCCCCGGTAACGGCGTTCTGGATCGCGTAGAGGCCGGCGGCCTTTATGCCAATTCCGCTCGCGGCTGTCGCTGCGGCTCCTGCACCGGCGGCGGTTGCGGATGCATTGCCGACAAACTTGCTCGGCGCGTAATCGCAGACGTCAGCCGCGTAAACAGGCACCGCAACAAGTGAAGCGAATGCTGCGAACAAGGACGCGATGGCACTATTGCTCAACATGGTGGCTCCCAGATGTGATGGATGATCGTAGCGTTGCGCCGAGCAGAGGGCAACTGCCTGGCGCCCAAGTCCGCGTTGAAGGGCGCGCGGCCTTATGCGCGGCCCTTCGAACGCGCGGTTAGCCCTCAGGTTCGCGACTGCCACCGCTTTGGATTGCGACGACCGCGCATGCATGCGACGACGATTATTAGTTGTGGATATTCTCTGAAAAAGACGCCATAGGGGAATCGCTTCAACAACGCCCGGCGCGTCCCACGATGAATAACTTGATAGAGCTGAGGATTCTCCGCAATCTTGTTTAGAGTAGATCGGAGCGCCTCGCGAAATTCCTCGCCCAAGCCAAAACGTTGGGTTTGATACCAACCGAAAGCGTCTTCGATATCGGCTGCCGCAGCCGGCCGAACGAGAATGGGTTTCACGCACGCCGAGCGTGCAGGCGACTCAACACCTCGTCGGCGGGAATCCCGACCGGGCCTTCGCGGTCAAGCTCATCAAGCCGTCGATCGAGTTCTTCGCGCTGCCCATCAGTGAGCGAAATTGCTTCTGGGGTCAACGACAGCCTGTCCCAGAGATCTTCAAGGAGTTGAAGCTGCTCTTCTCGGCTAAGCGTGGTGATATCGATCATTGTGCCCTCCTAGAAGCCAAAAAATAGTTTACTCCCTCCCCAAGGTCCGTGCTTCCCGAGGGCTAACGTTCGGCGTCAGCCGCGGCCGCTCGCGGCCGTCGGCTGCACGTCGTGGTTGGACTCCATGCTGGACGGATACCTGTTTGATTTTATAAACAAACTCCGGCTCATTGACGTATTGCATGGCCTTGTCCCACAGTGGGTTTGTACGGTCGTAAAGATTCTTAGCAAGAGCCTTTATCTCCGGTGGCGCATCATCTCGAAAATAGCCTCTGTTGTCTCGATTTTTATCGTAGCTCACGCCTGTTATCTTGAATTTCAACGCCACCACTTTCTTTGACTTCTGCTGCTCTATGTCCTTGTGTGCTGTTTCCCATGTTACGGCTCGTATCATCAAGTAATACCGGCGCTCATCAAATTTGCCATCAATGGTGAATGCGGATTTGGATGGATACTGCGGTTGTATTTTTCTCCTATACAGGCCGCCACGGCCTGCTTTATGGCGGCGGCTTGCGCGTGCTGGAGGCTTTGCGTCTGCGCGTGAAAGATGTCGAGTTCACCCGCAACGAGATCATCGTGCGCGAGGGCAAGGGGTTCAAAGACCGGGTGACGATGCTGCCGCGTTCTGTGGCGGATGGTCTGCGTACCCATCTCGATGCGGTACGGGCCTTGCATGTGCAAGACCTTGCCGCCGGTTATGGCGATGTGTACTTGCCGCACGCGCTTGACCGCAAGTACCCGAACGCCGGGCGTGAATGGGGCTGGCAATATGTGTTTCCGGCGGCAGATCGCCCGGTTGATCCACGCTCTGGCGTGATGCGCCGCCATCATGTGGGCGATCAGGCGATCCAGCGTGCGATGCGCCAGGCAGTGCGTGATGCCGGCATCGCCAAGCCCGCGACGCCGCACAGTTTTCGGCATTCATTCGCCACCCATCTGCTCGAAAGCGGTTACGACATCCGCACCGTGCAGGAGCTGCTCGGCAATTCGGATGTGTCGACGACGATGATCTACACCCATGTGCTCAACCGGGGCGGGCGCGGGGTGGCCAGCCCGCTTGATGGGTTGATGCGTGCGCAGCCGGCGAATGCTGCGGTCAATGCGGCGCTTGCAGCGTATCGCGCCGCAGGCCACCCGCAAGCGGCAGGCCTCTAGCTGAACATCACCGGTTTGTTGCCCGGTGGCGGCGAATAGCGGAAGGTGCCGCGCTTGAAAATCGCCGCGCGCCCGCCCACTGCGGCGATCCTGGCTTCCTGGTCGGCGCGTGCCGCGCGGTCCGCCGCTTCCGGGTCGACCACGCTGCGCAATTTCGCGGCGCACTCGGCCACCACCTTGGCATAGTCGGGGTGTTGCCCGAGGTCGCGCAATTCCTCGGGGTCGGCCTGCAAGTCAAACAGCATCGGCGGCAGGCCCACGTAGTGCACGTATTTGTACTGGCGGTGGCGAATCATGTAGGTGGCGGCGATCGCTGCGGCCGCGTGGTATTCGGCGAGGATCACGCGCTCGCGGGCGGCGCCGTTGGCGATTTCCAGCAGCGACTGGCCGGGCAGGTCGGCATCGTCCGGGTGCGGCCTGGCACCGACGCCCTGCACGATGGTCTGGAACATGTCGACGAGTGTCACCGGCACGTCCGAGACCTGGCCTGCGGGCACGCCGGCGCCGGCCACGATCAGCGGGATGCCGGCCGATTCCTCGAACATGGTCGATTTTCCCCACATGCCGCGCGCGCCCAGGTTGTCGCCGTGGTCGGAGCTGTAGACCACGCGCGTCTGATCCATCAGGCCGGCTTCCTCGAGCGCGGCCAACACGCGCCCGATGTTGTGGTCCAGAAAGCTCACCAGGCCGAAATAGGCGGTGATCGCGCGCCGCACCATGGCTTCATCGGTGAAGCCGGCGTCGTATTGCATGCAGTTGCGCATGGCATCCAGAAACGGATGGCGCGGCCGTTCGCCCTGCGCGTACTGGCTGGGCCAGGGCACGGCTGCCTCGGCATACATGTCGAAGAACTCCGGCGGCGCCACCAGCGGAAAATGCGGCGCCACGTAGCCCACATACAGCACCCAGGGCTTGTCGCGATGGCGGCCCGCTTCTTCCTTGAGCCAGCGCACCGCAGCCTCGGTGATGGCGCGATCGTAGGCGGTGTATTCCGATTCGCCGCGCGCCGCTTCGGGGCCCAGCTTGCGCGAGCCTACGCGCACCGGCAACTCGTCGCGAATCAGGCCCAGCAGGTCGCCCAGGCCATCGACGATATGCAGCGGCAGGATTTCCTCATCGAACCCGTTGCTCAGCGGTGTGTTGCGCGTGTAGTGCAGCTTGCCGATCGATACCGCGCGATGCCCTTCATCCATCAGGCGGTGGCCCCAGGCGGGCGGCGTGCCATTGTAGGCAATGGCGTTGTCCCAGCATTTCACATCGTGCACATGACGGCCGGTGGCAAGCGAGGCACGCGCCGGCACGCAGATCGGGCAGTTGGTATAGGCCGAGGTGAAACGGGTGCCGCGCGCGGCCAGGCGGTCCAGATTGGGGGTCCTGATCATCGTGTGGCCGTAGGCCCCGGTGACCTTCTTGTTGTGCTCGTCGGACAGGATGAACAGCAGATTCTGTGGCTTCACTTGCATGCGCTCCGGTTGGATGGTGCGATCTTGCGATCAAGCCTGATGCGCGCCAAACGTCGCAGTTTAGTCAAAGCCGGCGCCGGCCACCACCGCGGCATCTCCCGCCCGCTCCGCTCACGCCGGCAGGCCGCCGTGCTCACGCCACACCCTGCAATAGCCGTTGGGCGACAATGGCAGCATGAAAACACCCAAGCGCCTGCAATCGCTGCAGGAAGAAGGCCTGATCGATGCGGTCGTGCGCCAGTTGATGAGCGGCAAGGAAGCCACGGTCTATGTGGTGCGCAGCGGCGAGCAGATCCTGTGCGCCAAGGTCTACAAGGAAGCCACGCAACGCAGCTTTCGCCAGGCCGTGGACTACACCGAGAACCGCAAGGTCAAGAACAGCCGCCAGGCGCGCGCCATGGCCAAGGGCACGCGCTTCGGCCGCCAGGCGCAGGAACAAGCCTGGCAAAGCGCCGAGGTCGACGCGCTGTACCGCCTGGCGGCGGCCGGCGTGCGGGTGCCGGCACCGCAGAATTTTTTCGAAGGCGTGCTGCTGATGGAACTGGTCACCGACGCACACGGTGACGCCGCACCGCGCCTGAACGATGTGCTGTTCGAGCCGAACCAGGCACTGGCGCAGCATGCCCTGCTGATCACCGAAGTGGTGCGCATGCTGTGCGCCGGCGTGGTGCATGGCGACCTCTCGGAATTCAACATCCTCCTGGCCGCAGACGGCCCGGTGATCATCGACCTGCCGCAGGCGGTGGATGCGGCGGGCAACAACCATGCCGGCCGCATGCTTTTGCGCGACGTGCGCAACCTGCGCGATTTTTTCGGGCGCTTCGCCCCGCAACTTCTCACCACCGACTTCGGCGCCGAAATCTGGAGCCTGTACCAGGGTGGCAAGCTCACCCCCGATACCCGCTTGACCGGCTTTTTCGAGCAGCAGACCGGCGCGGTCGATGTCGGCGATATCATGAGCGTGATCGAAGACGCCAATGCCGAAGAAGCCGCACGCAGGCTTCGCATGCAATCGAACTGACAGGCCGCACACAAGGGGCCTGCCACCGGCAGCCCCCCTCACATCTTTTCGTTTCGGAGAACCAGGCATGCAGCGCACGATGCACCGCGTGACACACAGCGCCGCCGTTGCCATTTTCTCGCTCATGGTCGCGGGCAGCGCCCTCGCACAGGCGTATCCGGCTCGCGCCATCACCTTCATCTACCCCTACCCGCCCGGCTCCGCCAGCGACAACGCCTATCGCAGCATCGTGCTGGAAACCGCCAGGCGTCTGGGCCAGCCGATCGTCTACGAGAACCGGCCGGGTGCCACCGGACGCATCGGCGTCGATCTGATCCAGCGCGCCGCCACCGACGGCTACACCATCGGCATGCTCAACAACGTTCTGGGCGTGAGCCTGCCGCTGATCGACCCCAAGACCGCCATCGAGCCGGGCCGGGACTACACGCCGATCGTGCTGGCGGTCGAATCCTATTTGCTGATGGTGGCACGCGCGGGCGAACCCTACCGCGATCTCAAGGGCGTGCTCGATTACGCCAAGGCCAACCCCGGAAAGCTCAACATGTCCACCCCCGGCTCGGCCACCGGTGCCCACCTGGTGCTGGCCCTGCTGTCGGCGCGCAGCGGTTTGAGCATCGCGCACATTCCCTACAAGGGCACGGCGCCGGCGACGCAGGCCATCCTGGCCGGTGAAGTCAACCTGACCGTGACCGACACCACCGTCAAGCCGCATGTCGACAGCGGCAAGTTGCTGGCTCTGGCCACCACCGGTGCGCAGCGCTGGGCCAGCTTTCCCAACGTGCCGACCTTCGAAGAGCAGGGCCTCAAGGGTGTCACCTACAGCTCCTGGTCCGGCATCATCGGGCCGCCCGGCATGCCCCGACCGATCGTGCTGCAGTTGAACCGCGCTTTCATTGAAGCGCTCAACACGCCCGAGGTCAAAAGCAGGCTGGATAGCGCCGGCCTGAGCGCGCGCGGCGGCACGCCGGAAGACTGGGGAACCCTGGTGAAGGCGGATCTGGCGCAGTGGCGCCCGGTGATTTTGGGTGCCAACATCAAGCTCGACCAGTAAACCCGCAGCGCGGCCCAACGCGGCCAGGAACGGCTAGCCCTGCTGCGCATATTCGTAGCGGCCGTCGCCCAAAACATCGTCCGCATTGACGTAGAGCGAAGCCGAGAGAAAGAATTCCGCGCCGCGCGCGGCATCGCTTATATAGGCGCAATCGGCCAGATACCCGAACGGGCGGCCCACCTTGTTGAACGCGCGCACCCTCTGAAACGGTATTGCGCCATACGCATCGCGCCGACCACGAAGGCTGGCCCTGGCCGTTCGAACTGGCCATGCAGGTCACGCTCGATGCGGGCGGCGCCATGTCGCGCCTGCGCATCACCAATCAATCGGAACAACCGATGCCGGCGGGCCTGGGCTGGCATCCCTACCACCCGGCGCACGGCCTGACCACGCAGCCGCAAGCGCAAGTGCTGTTGGCAGCGCATGTCCGTCGCGATGTCGGCCTCGATGGCCTGGCGCGCCTGCCGCCGCACGCGGGACCAGGCGACGCCACACCCTTCGCTTTCACCAGCACCGATTTGCACCACCAAACCTGCGTGTTCGAAGACTGGTCGGGTGAAGCGTCGCTGCCGCTTGCGCCTGGTTTGCGGATTGCGCTGCAAACCCCCGACGCGCCTCAGCTCGTGCCGCATGCGGCCAGGGAGCTGGCTCATGTTTGCCTGGAGCCGGTCACCCTGTTGCCGGGTGCATTGCAGGTATACGATGCCCAACGGTCGGCCACGATGATCGCGCTTGCGCCACAATGCTCAAGGGAGAACACCTGGCGCTGCGCGGTGGTGCCGGCTATCGCAGCGTGGAAGAAGTGCAGCAGAACGTCACGAATGCGCGGCACGCGATCCCCGCTGCGTTCTGGCAGGACCTGCGCGCTGCGGAGTTG
>Ga0163152_10005416_pt1 | contig 15022 bp, 13 predicted proteins | sample OliLakLV19MP8IB2_FD_148635 | JGI IMG/M metagenome (GOLD analysis project Ga0163152, IMG submission 148635) | Freshwater microbial mat bacterial communities from Lake Vanda, McMurdo Dry Valleys, Antarctica - Oligotrophic Lake LV.19.MP8.IB-2 | ecosystem: Environmental > Aquatic > Freshwater >... | reverse complement strand
ATCAACAACGTAGAGCGCGCCGTCCGGACCAACACGTGAATGGATTGGACGAAACCAAAGGTCGGTGGAAGCGATAAACTCCGCCTCTTCCCGGCCCGTTTCTTTGCCGGCCACATAACTCACACCCTTGGGCTTCGGAAATTCATTGTGAACCAAGCTCATGGTCGTTTCCGAACAAAAATGCGACCCGGTGTAGCGCGAAGGCCAGGCCCCGCCATTATACATGCAGCAACCGGCGGTGGCGGTGAATTGTCCCACCAGATCAATTTGAACATATGCGGGACGGGTGTGATGAACTGACGGAAATATTTTCTGATGATCCGGCACCACAGACGAGGAACGCACTCCGCCAACATTGCCGCGAGCCATGTCCTTTTCCGGCATCACTACGTGAAGGAAATGCTCTCCGCAGGTCGCAGTTGTGTAAAAGGCCTCCCCATCGGGAGCGAAATCAAATCCCCAGGTGTTGCACGAACCGGAAACATATTGTTCCAACGCACTTCCGTCCGGCTTGAAGCGGATGACTCCGGCAGTGATGCGGCCAAAGGATTTTTTTCCGTCGGGCGTTTTTGGTTCTCCGGCGCTGTAACCCACGGCGCTGTATATCCAGCCGTCAAAACCCCATCGAAAATTGTTGATCACCGCATGGGTGTCCATGGTGCCGAAGCCACTGTATAAAACGACCTTCTCCTTTTCCATGTCGCAACGCCCGTCACCGTTTAAATCACGCAACCAGAGGATGTCGGGGGCCTGGGCCACGATGACACCATCCTTGTAAAAAACCATCGAAGTAACCAGTTCCAGGCCATCGGCAAATACAGTCTTCCTATCCATCCGCCCGTCCCCGTCTGTGTCCTCAAGCCAGGAAATGCGATCTTTGGCGGGCCGGTCCTCTTTTTGACCCGGTTTTATTTTTTCCGGGTTCTTTTCATTCCAGAGCGCCACCATGGCATCGTTCTGGTTGATGGTCCGTCCTCCGGGATACTCCGGGGTTTCAGCCACCCAGAGCCGGCCTTTCGCATCCCAGTCGATGGAAATCGCCTTCTCAATCAACGGTTCGGATGCCACCAAGTTCACGCTGAAGTCGGGGTGGACGTTCATTCTCGACGCAGCCTTTTCCGGAGCAGTCGGTCCCCCTTCGGGATATTTCAAAGAAGAAAGCTCTTCCTTTTTGCAGAGCAGATCGACATTGCTTCTTTTTCCAGCCCAAGCGATTCCGCGTAGAAGGATGGAACGGTAATGGGGCGTGTTAAAAACGGCGTATTCGTGGCCGGGCAGACTGACAAAAGCCCGGTATTTTTCAGATGATCCGTCCCATGCTTTTTCGTAGGTCCAAAGTTGCGGTGCGATGACGAAAACACTGTGAAAAGAGGTGGCCAGAACATGCGCCTCGGGATCCATGTCCAGGTCATGATAGATCTCGTCTTTCCAGTCGAAATTGGAGATTCCGCTGGTGATGGGATGAGTGGTATCAACAAAATAAATGCCTACTTCACCTTCGTGCCATTTCGTTTTTCCATTGGCCCAAACCCATGAGCCGCCCTGGACTTTTTTCGCAAAGTCGTTTTGATCACCGCTGACCACGCCGTCGTGAATCACCACCAGACCGCCCCCGCGTTTGAGATATTTTTCAAATGCGGAACGTTCGTCACCCACAATTTTCATCCCGTCAGCGGCGTAAACCACCAGGACATCCGTTTTTTCCAGCTGCGCCGAGGTTGGAAAATCCATTGATCCTTCAGCCCTGGCCCCCCTCTCATTCAACAGCTGCGTCCATTCCTTCAAAAAACGCGGGTGATCGTGCTGGTCAGGTCCGTGGGTTTTTTTGCCGGCACGGATAAAAACCCGGAGTGGCTCCTGCGCATTGAGGGAAAAGGTGTCCGCCAAGATCGCCAGACAGACAAAAAGCAAAATGTTGATTTTCATGAAAACTCCTCCTGAATTGAACGAACCTTTAAACTATTTCCTGGCCTTGGGGGCCTTAACGGCCGACGTGATGGCGGATTTTGAAACCGGGATGCTCTTGAATTTGCGGGTCAACTCGGTGAGAGAAGCCTCCACTCCCATCCGCTCCAGGCTCGAAGCCCCGACAAAACCAACGCAATCAGTATGTTCATTGATATAAGCCGCATCCTCTGGAGTGCAAATCGGACCTCCGTGCGAGAGGAAAAAGATGTCCTTTCTCACCGTCCGCGCCGCATCAATGATAGACTGTGTCCGGACCACGGCGTCGTCCATGGTGCAGACCGCGCCGGTGACCCCGATCGAACCGCCCACAGTGGTTCCGACATGGGCGATGATGGCATCGGCTCCGGCTTGAGCCATGGCTTTGGCTTCCTCCGGGCAGGCGACGTAAACGATGGAGAAAAGGTCCATCCGCCGGGCGAGGGCCACCATTTCATACTCTTTTTGAACGCTCATCCCTGTTTCTTCCAACACCTTGCGAAAGTGGCCGTCCACGATGGTATGGGTGGGAAAATTGTTCACGCCGGAGAATCCCATTTCCTTCACCTTGCCAAGCCAGTGCCACATGCGCCGTCGGGGGTCCGTGGCATGGACGCCGCAGATCACTGGTATTTCCTCAACCACGGGAAGGACTTCGAACTCGCCGATCTCCATGGCCACCGCGTTGGCATCTCCATAAGCCATAAGTCCGGCGGTGGAACCGTGCCCTGCCATGCGGAAACGGCCGCTGTTGTAAATGATGATCAGGTCAGCTCCACCGCGCTCAATGAATTTGGCACTGATACCGGTTCCGGCACCCGCCGCAATAACTGGCTGACCCTTCTTCAGGGTCGAGCGCAAACGTTCCACAACTTCTTTGCGCGTGTAAGGGTTTCCTTTTCCGGTCCAGGGATTGGGCATAATTTACAAAGTGAAGTAGTTAAAATTGATTTGAGTTTTCAAATGGAGACACCAAAGCATAATTTATTTCGGCGGGGGAGAATGCAATGGTCATAACGCACAGAAATCTATCTGAAACCCACATCATTGGTCCAGAAACAAAGCAGGTCGTAATCCGCGCCCTGCAATGCCCGGCGCTCAATCTCCGCCACATCAACCACGTCGGCATCGCCGATGCCGCGTTCCCCTATGAGATGGTTCGAACCAATTTGAGCGGTGCCTACATGATGGCCTGTTTTTCAGGATCAGGCCGTATCCTTCTGGATGGAAAATGGCAGATCTGCCGGGAAGGCAGCGCCTGCCTGGCACCCCCGCACGCATTGCATGCCTTTCACGCCACTCGGGATTCACGCTGGGGCTTCTGCTGGGTGCGTTACGAGGAACCTGCCATTCAAAAACCAATCATCACCTCTTCATCCCCAGTTCTGGCCAGATTCGATCCCGGCTCGCTCCGTGCCTCGATTTTAGGCCTGCACCACGAAATGGAGTCCGATGCCTCCCCTGCCGCGCTCCATCATTGGGTCGAACTGATCCACCTCTATGTGCTCCGGTTCGCCCAGCCCTGGCATGGAAACGACCGACTCTGGAAATTATGGCAGATGGTTGAGAAAAATCCCGGCGAAAACTGGAACATTGAAAAACTCCGCAAATACTCCCATTGCAGCGGCGAACATTTACGACGTCTCTGCCGCCAGCATCTCGGGCGTTCACCCATGCACCAGGTCACCTTCATCCGGATGCAACGCGCCGCCGAGCTCCTCTCCTCCTGTGACGAAAAGATCGAAACGATAGCCAACCATGTCGGCTACCAGAATCCTTTCGTTTTCTCCAATAGTTTCAAAAAATGGATCGGATGGAGGCCCTCGGAGTACCGCATGAAAAACAGACCGACAGCCAGGGCTAAATTTTCCGGCGAAAAGTCCGATATACACAGGCAGACCCCAAAGTCTGAAATTTCGAAAATTTAACTTTGCACCCCGGTTGGGCTCGGTAAATATCGGATGCGCCGAATCCGGGACCGGCGCTTGTTGGGAACGGCAGGAGACTGATGAAAAAAATACTCGTAGTTGAGGATGACGAATTCCTCGCGAAAATGCAGCGTCTGACCTTTTCGAGCAACGGGTATGAAGTGGAAATCGCCTCGGATGGGTTAAAGGCCATCGAACTTCTGGACGATTTTAAACCCGACCTGGTGGTGCTGGACCTCGTGCTGCCCAGCATTGATGGGGTCGAAGTCATCCGGCAGATTCGGGACCACGAAAATGTCGGTAACATCCCCATTGTGGTCTTTTCAAATTTTGACCTGGGCAATCTGGTGGCGAACGCCGGACGTTCCTGGGCCAACTACTCGCTTACCAAATCCAATTGCAGCCGCAAACAATTGATAGCCGTGGTCAAGGAGGCCCTCGAAACATCCTCCCGCAAGTCACAGGAAGCAGCCAACCCGCGTCTCACTGAAAATCAGCATTCCAAACTCACCGCGAGTCCGACGGAAAGCAGCCCCGAAGCGTTGCGCCAGATTTTTCTCAGCCAGGTTCCGGGCACCATCAGCTCCCTGCGCTCCATCCTTCCAAACTTTATCAAGGGCGAGAAAGAAGACCGTCGCAACTATGCCCTTGATCTCTACTTGACCATTCATTCCATCACCCAGGATTCCACACTGGTCGGCTTTAACGAGATCGCCAACTTCTGCCAGGCCTTCGAATCGTTGCTAAAGGAACTCTACGAGAATCCCGAGTATATCAACTCTTCAACCACAAGGACCGTGGCGCAGTCGATCGATTTTTTGCCGACGATCATGGAACGTCATCGACACAACTTTGATCAGTTCAAACAGCTTCCACAGGGACATATTTTGATCGTGGACGACGAACCGATCGCGTGTCTGACGATCAATTACGCGCTACAGAAAGCCAGGCTCAAAACCAAGATGGTCGGCAATCCTTCGGAGGCATTAAAAATTGCCGAGGAAACACAGTTCGACCTCATCATCCTTGATGTAAACATGCCGGTCATGACTGGTTTTGAACTCTGCACCAAACTCCGAGCGCTTCCCCTCTACAAAAAAACTCCGGTGATCTTTGTCACATGTATGACCGATCTCGAAAGCCGCGCCAAGTCAGCGTTGAGCGGCGGCAACGAGTTTATCGGGAAACCATTCCTCCTGATCGAACTCACCGTCAAAGCGCTGACATACATCCTGCGAAACCAAAAACAGGAACCTGACCGCACGCGAGTATGAGCATCACCGTAAGGGCTAATCCAGCAAACCTCACATGGAACCATTTCACGGTCATGCAAACTGTGATCGATCCGGCCGACAACACCGTGCAAGACTCCTTCACGGCTTTCAATTTTAGCATCCCCGATTTCCCTCCGAGAATGATCAACCGACGTTTCGGGCTGGCCGAGACTTTTCAGATAACGATCACTCCCCTGGCCAGGGTTCGGGCAGGTGCGGCCCAGGATGCGGGTTTGTTATCCCACGAACAATTTCATTACGATGTCGGGGTCGTCACCGGAAGAGCGCTGGCAAGGACGCTGATGACCTTGAGAGAACCGGATCTCAGCGCCCTGCGCCTCGCGCTCAACCGGGCCGTCCGCCTGCATTTCTTCACTCGTGCGAGACTGATCCAACGCCGATACGACCTCGACACCCACCATGGAAGGGAACAGCATTTTCAACGGATCTGGAAAAACCAGATGGCCGCCTGTCTGGCCGACCGGGGCAGCACCCACATCCACGGATTCTGGTTGTAATCCCAAACAATCAAGCCTTGCCACCGAAGGTCACATAATCGTCAAGATCAAGCAGTTCAAACCACCCTGCGACGTCCTCACGGGATTTGCTCAACGACCCTAGAAGTCCGTTGAAAAACTCCCTGGTCTCAAAGTCGTTCGGACCTCGTTCATCGTGGTAACTGGACCACGCGGCGATTTCCCATGGTTTCGGTTTGGTTTTTGAAGTGGCCTGAACCCAGGCAAGGATCTCCCCATCCCCGGCACCCTTTTGAAGCTCTGCTTTCAACGCCTCGGCATCAATGCCGACGAAATCCACGAAGTGCTGGTCCAGAGGACAGTTGAACTTATATTCACCGATCTTTCCGGCAATTGTGGCGCGCCCCTTGTCCAACATTCTTGGCAGGATGACGTAACCACCCAGGCGGACACGCGGGCTGCGTGGCGGGCGTTGCAACAAATCGACAGTCTGAGTTTGTGGGACTTTTTGGTTCTCTGTTTGTGAGCTCATTTTGTTTTGCAGTTATGTTTTTTGGAAATCCGGAATGGCCCGTCATGGATCGGGAAAATGCCTTTATTGTAGCTATACTTATTACATTTGATGCTAAAAAAAATCATGTGCCGGGACGCACATTCTGGCTGCAAGCGGATTTCACCTTCTCCATGATGTCCGCAATGGTGGTTTTTCCCAACTCCTGTTCCAGAGCGTTTTGCGCGGAATCAAATACGGACTGCAACGTGGCCTGGATGTAATGCCCCACCGGGCATGCTTCATTCGGTTTGTTGGCCGGCATGTTAAACGGTTCATCATCCTCCACAGCCCGGTAAACTTCAGCTAGATTAATCCGGGCCGGTGCACGGCTCAAACGGGAGCCAAACCCTGCTCCTTTCCGGGTCTCCACCAGCCGCGCTTTTTGCAGGGCAAGCAACAAAACCCGGATGGTCACCGGATTGGTGTTCACGCTGGCGGCCAAAAAATGCGACGTCACACGGTCCCCCTCCTTATAGGCCAAGACGGCAAGGACATGGACGGCCATGGCAAATCGGCAGCTGGTTCGCATCTTTGCCTCGATGTGTAATACCATACATTACACTTGTCAAGCGCATGGATGCCGGAAACTTTTCTGAATTTCAGTTTCGGGAGGCTGCGGTCCGGCAAGGTTTGACTCGAGAAACGGCGCGCCTCAAGGCATCCGTCTGAGCTCGGACAGGATGAACCTGCGACGTTCCACCAGCTGACGGCGGAATGATTCCATGTGGGCTTTAAATTCAACCACCTGCTGAGACCGGCCATCTCCACGGTTTCCCGCCTTGAACTGGATTTCAGGCAGCAAACGCTTTTCCATGGAGTCAATGAGCGGGGCCACCTTTTGTTCAGTAAAACTCTGCTCCGTGAATTCTTTCAAACGTAACAGAAATCGTTTTCTAAACTCCAGATTTGCCAGCAATGGTCCGGAGAAATATCCGGGTGGACGCCACCAACCCATTTCCCCAAACGGCCCGTTTTGATTCCGACCTCCAAAATTGAACAGGCTTGATGAGCGGGAAGGTGATCGATCCCCCTTCATTCCATAAGTGAGCGGAAGCTGATACCAGTCGTAGCTGGGTGAGGCACCGTCGTAATCTCCCCAGGTCTTGTCTTCGTCCCACGGATAAATCTCCCACTTTTTTGAACCTCCGGCGTCGTGATAAGTGAAATAATTATTAAAAAAACCGTCCCAGTTCTGGATGCACATGTTGACCACGAAATAGTTGATGCATTCTTCCACGTTGAAGTTTTTTTCGATGAAATCCCACTGCGCCGCACCGTTCCGGCTGTTCAACCCTTCGATCAATGAAACCAGGTCGCCGTGTCCGAGCCGGGTGTTGGTCTTTTTCTCATGCTGTTCCACCACCCCGTTTCCGTACCAGAGCAGCTTGTAGAGATTGCCTGAATCGTCACGACCATTGCGGGTGAGAAACGAACGGTTGGGCTGTTCAATCAACAGATACAATCCATGTTCACGTCCATTTCTATTCAACCGGATATGTTCCGAATAAGGAGTCGGAACGCCCGCGAGGCGGTATATTTCATAGGCCAGATGTTCCGCAAGCAGGAAACGGGGCGCCTGCTCCAGCACCAGGTTGACGGTGGACATGCCGTTGAGTTTTTGATCATTCAGAAATCGGACTTTCATCCCGGCTTTCCGTGGCGTGATCCGGATGTGGTCAAACAATTCCCAGCCCTGGCGCTTTTCTGAAAAATAAACAAATGCGCCGTTGCCCCGAACCGGTTCCCTCCTTTGAACAGAACTCGACCTCCGGGAACCGGGTCCGGAACTCCCCCGCTCCTCGGTCGGACCTGTTTGAAGCAAAATGCCCTGAGAAACAAAAGTAGAAGCACGGTTGGTGTGATAAAAAAGAGAAAAGCTCGGGCGCGGCTCGAAGGGATTGGGCGACACCCTCACCTCCCCCTCGCTTCCCGTGGCTTTGATCACCAGACGGAGAAGTTTTCCGAGGTTTTGACCGGGAATCTCCACCTCATACTTCCCTGATCGTTCATCCCCGGAAACGCGCTTTAACGGCAGCGAATTGGTGGAAACCGTCGCCCCCCCGAAAACGTTCCAAAACACCACCGATTCCTTCACACCTGTCGGATGGGCGATCTCACATGAAAGTCTGACACGCTCCAAGGGCTTGGGTTGATGGGTTGAAAAAACCACATGACTCACCCGAGGCGGAAGTTTAGGCAAAAAACTGTCGTTCCGTTTACCCGGGGTTCCACCCAGTGAAACGAAGGCCGGCAAACGGGAGGAGGCCCAGTTCTCAGGAAGTTCGGAAGGATCTGATGGCGAAATCCTCTCGAGCGAGGAAGAATAACCGTCCGGAGCGGCAGGCCATTCCCCATGATCCTGATACTCGACCCAATCGACCAATTCCTTTCCAGAACTGACCAGTTCGAGCCGGTCCTTTTTATGGGAAAGTTTACCGCTGAAATCCCCGACGATTGGAATTGCTCCGTAAGTTTTCTTCAATGCCGTTGCATTCCGTGTAACAACCAGGAATTCGCCCGGCCCGAGATTGGACCCTTTGGGGAAGGTGAATCGAACTCCCTTGGTAAAAGCCCAGTTTTCGAGGCTCACACTGTTTGAACTGCGGTTGAACAATTCGATGTATTGCAGCTCCTCAAGCTGTTCAGGCGGATGGTACATCACCTCGTTGATGATTACGTCCCGGTCTGCGCCCAGTGCGACGGCGGCTGTCAGCAAAAAGAGAGAACAAATCGCCGCCGGAAACTTGGTGGTCATAAAAGTAAAACGTCGCGCCGGAAAAAACGGCCAAAAATCAACTTTCAGCATGAAACCAACATAGGGACACGCCGAAGAAGAAAAAGTTTCAAAATTCAAACTGGTCTCCACCCATTCCGCGAGATCAGACGGAAATTTTCACACGGAGACGCGGAGCACGTAGATGTCAACCAAACCGTGAAAATGTCGGCTTCAACGGGGCCGCGCTCCTTCGAGCGCGGAAATGGTTTTAGCACAGAGTTTGGGAGAGCACAGAGTTCGTGCTTCAACGGGGCCGCGCTCTTTCGAGCGCGGAAGTGTCGGCACCTTGGCCGACGCCACAATGTTATGCTCACCGCTTCAACGGGGCCGCGCTCTTTCGAGCGCGGAAGTCATCGTCAACATTGCCGGAAAGGAAGCTCATGTGGGGCAATAAACAAACTCGTTGAGCATCCGGGCGGGAATTTGCAACGGCTCCTTCATTTCCAGGGAAGGGCGAGCTCCCGCGAGACCCTGACTCGACCCATCGCTTTTAGCCGGTGAAAATTCTGAAGTCGGAGCCGTCGGAGATTCTGGGGAATCAGCCTGTTCAGGAGCCGGAGGATTTTCGCGCGGAGCTGCGGAGAGCGCGGAGTGGGGAATTGCCGGATTTGGAAGATTGGCCTCAGGCGACTGTTCTGTCGGCTGAGTTCCCACAAGCGAACTTCTCAATACCTCCTGCAACTGTTTTTGCAGAGAGCTGGACCGTTTCTTCTGTCGCGGAACACGGCTCGGGATGGTGGACAAATTCAAGGAGCGCGGCGATCTTGGAGAATCCGATTCGCGCAATGACGCCGTTTCATGTGTCACCGCCGGAGATGCTGTCGAGGAACTCGGCTCCGCAGTTTTCTTGGACCCATCATCCGGTTGCGCTGAAGGATTGTTGTCGTTCATAAATCACCTTTCGTATCAGGCCCGGTCGCCACGAAACAAACTCTCTGGGAGAGCAAGCAACTCAAGCTCACTTCCGTCTGGGCGCCAGGCTATTCGACCGTCGGGAAGGAGCCGCACGATTACACCGTAGGCCGAGCCTCGAAATGTCTTCTCCCGATCCCCCGGTTTAAAATCTGCGAGCTCCGCCAAAACCGTCAAACCCTGCTCCATCTACTGGCGGTCGAGCACGCCGGCCACATAATGAGCGGTCAGCGAAGCGGCTTGTCGGCGGCGCCCCAGTGGAAATTCGATAAATATGGCGTCAACAATGCGTCGGGCGATTTCACCAAAGGTATTTCCGTTGAAGAAAAGAAAGGGAGCGCAGCGATGACAGTCTAGCAGGAAATCCAGGGTTTCTCCCAGCGTCAGATCTTGGGATCGGCGCTCTTCCCATCGTTTCCGCACTCGCTCGTGAGTTTCTGAGTTATGGCCGTGGAGAGCTTTTCCTCGATCACAAGATCCTGTTTAACGAACATTTACCATCATCGATCCTTTCACTCGATAGAACTACCGACCAGTTTTGGTGCAACCCAATGGACGCCAATGGACGCGAATAAAAACCTGCCGGAGAGCGCCTTTGAGCCCGGCAAGAATCGTGGGGGAAGATTTGGAATTTCAGGCTGGCCACCGATTTCATTTTTCCCTTCCCATTGGCGTCCAGTCGCGGTTAAAACTTTTCCGTCGGCTTCTTTTCCGGAACCTGCATCGAGTCCCGTACGGCAACGTCATGACGGATTCCAACCCAACTAGGGAACCTCGGCACTCCCATGTCTGAAAGTTCCTGGTAACGAAACGTGACGGTTGCGCCCAGGGCGGGAGGATTTTCCCGTTCGCGGTCGCTGAATCCTGTGCCAATGGCGAAATTGGTGCCGTCGGGCAACCTCACCAGCAAAGCGCCCAAACGGCCTTTGTGCCTGCCAGCCCCGGCTTGATAGCCCACGACCACCGCTTCGGCATCGTGAAATGTTTTCACTTTCAACAATGTCGAGGACCGTCCGGCGATATATTTCGATCCGGGCTGACGCAGCATCAATCCTTCCCCGCCCAAAGACTCGATCCGTGTCAGTTCCGCCCGCAATGCATCGAGGCTCCGACATCGTTCCTGCGGATGCCGTGCCGCGAACTTCGCCGTGCCTGCAGCAAACATTTCCTTGAGAAAAGCAAGGCGGTCCTCGAATCCGCTGGGAGCCGCCGGAGCGTCGAAGACCAGAAAGCGTACCTCGTTCCAGAGATCACTCTTGTCCTGCCGCCGGACGATGCTGACGGTGCGTTGAAATTTTTTGCGATCAATCCAAAGTTCACCGTCCAGTGGAGAGGAAGGCAATCCGTCCACGAACCAACCGGGGGCGTGATAGATGTTGCCCTGTCGCGAAAGGAACTCTGTTCCATTCCAATAAGCACGCACGCCGTCGAGCTTTTCGCTCATCCACCAGCCGGACAAATCGGCGGCGTTGTCCCAGCTTTCAGCCAGGAGCAACGGCGGACCGGAATCTTCCCTGTCTTCTCCGTTTTTGTTGGCCTGAACCGGGCGTTGCGGAAGTGCGCCGCCTGTTCTGGCCTCCTCAGCCGCATCACCTCGATATTTGCGAAGGTGTTTGCAGGTGCGCTGCTCGATGGCGATCGACTGGTTGCGCCAAGCCGGGCAACTGCACGAATAGACCCCGCCTATGTTCCTCAGAACGTAAGGCTTCGCCCCGGAACCCTGCATTTCAGTCGTTTCACCGTCCTGGATGTCTGGCATAGGAGTTTATATTAACCGCGAATGGACGCCAATGGACGCGAATAAAAACCTGCCGGAGAGCGCCTTTGAACCCGCCACGAATCGTGGGGGAAGATTTGGAACTTCAGGCTGGCCACTGATTTCATTTTTCCCGTCCCATTGGCGTCCATTGGCGTCCATTGGCGTCCATTGGCGTCCATTCGCGGTTTAAATTATTCCATCAGTTTTCCTCGACCGACTTCTTCTTCGCCGCCCTCTTCGGTTTCGGTTCTTCAGCCGCTGTCGCTGTCGGTGCTGCCGCAGGCGCGTCCTGTTTCGGGCCGTCCGTCCTCTCGAAACCTTTGGTCACGTTTTCTTCGATCAATTTTTTCACCAATGCCTGAGCCCGCGTCTCAGAATGTGCGAACAGGGTAGTCACCTCGAGCGGCGTCTTGCGGCCTGCGGAAAAATCAGTCCAGAAAATGACGTATGGAAACGCGCCGGCCGTCGCCGTTCGTCGGCCCACAACCAGTTTACGGACCGCAAGTGATCCCTTGGCCTCCTTGGTATAAACTTCCCTCCGCACAATCTCCAGGGTTGGCAGGTTGCGGTTGATCAATTCAGGCGCGGCCAGTTCCCGTCCGGTCAACTGACCGATGCGCACCGCCTGGATCGAGAAATCCTTGTCGGCCCTCAGCCGGCTGAACGTCGGCAGCAACAAACGCGGACAAGCCGCCAGCCCGGCAAAACTCCAGCGGGAATTGTTCCAGCCAAAAACCTGCTGGCCACTCGCATCCTCTTCGGACGGCAACACATCCTCCGCCTCCACCTCGACGACAAAGCCTGGTTTCACAAAACGGATGGGTCTGCCGTCGCTGTCGCTCATCGCCAGCGGCGCATCCACACGCAATGCCGTCAACCGGTTCAGCCAGTCCACCCGGCCCTGGTCGTTAAAACCCGATCCCACACGTGCGATAGACTGCAATTGTAATCCATTCTCCCCGGCCGGGTAAGCGAGCGCCGTCAGAAGCGACATCACGCCGTAACTGCCTTCAAATTCTCCCTCCACGAAGCCAACGACAGCTGCGTCCACCGCCAGTCGTGGCTTGAGTTTGCAGACTTCAACACGGTCGAGCCGGCGGATGACCAAGCCTTCCAGACCGCCTCCGGACTTTTCATTAAAGATCCGCGGCAGGTCTGCGCCGGAGACTTCACCACCTTCGGCCCTGTGAACCAGACGGGCGGGATCAATCCCGGCGAGTTCGCCCAGCAACTTCCAGATGGTCAAAAAATCGGATTGATGCACCCGCATGTCGCGGCCGTCGAGCATCACCACATCGAGCAATGCCAGCCGGAAACGTCCGGCGTCTGAGGCCTCGGTGGAATAACTCGCGCGCGCCACATCAGCGCTGGCACAACGACGTCCATCCACTGTCTCGCGCAGATAAAGCTCGGCTCGCAACAAGACTTTTTTCACCGCACGCGCCTTGAGATTTGCCGCCAGTTCAAGGAGGCATGGAAGTCCGACCCTCACACGACCGGAAGGGGCGTTGAAGGTGAAGATCTCCGGGTCGCGGCCCGGCTCATAATAGATGAACACTCCTTCTCCGTCATATTTGGTGGTTTCGAGCACACGGCTTTCCGTGCCGTAACGCGCCGTCAGGTCGGCGGGCTTGATTCCAATGAAACGATTCGAGACTTCGGTTTCGTATTGCTCGGCCACTTCCAGAAGTACGCGGTCGGTCACCGCGCCTCTCGGTGCGAACAAATAGTCCCCGCTCCTCCTGGTCATGCGTGATGTGTCAATCATGGTGTGGATGGTGCCGGTGCCGCCGGGCGTTTGAGTTCCTGGTCGGATAACAAAAGCAGAAGCTGGTAGCTCGCGTTCTCTCCGGCACCCTTCGCTTCACCGTAAAGGAAAGCGCGGAATGGCAGGCCGCCGTCCCGAAGCACCAGCGGACCCGTTCCTTTCGGACCGGAACCAAGGAGCGCCATGCTCTGGCTCTCCTGGAGGGATTTCGCGAGGTTGTATAGAAAATCAAAGGTCAAGCCGTCCGTATGAACGAGTTGTTGCATTCCCCGAAAAACAAAACGTGTCAGACATTCTTTCACCGGCAGGCGGCGGACGATTTTAAGCGGCGCTGTGAGATCGACATTCGCCGTGCGGTAAACCCGGGCGCGCCTCTCCTTCTCCTGACCGTCGGGCGTGTATACGACTTCGACATCCTTGAATTCGGTTGCAATGACCGGTTGTTCAGCCGTGGGGTCAAGATAGACGGCGGTGGCGTCTCGCATTAGACGTCCGGCCGACTGCAAATCCAGCTCGGGATCACCCTCAATCAACTGGGCAGGGGTGACCGAGGTCAGCGGGTTTTGTCCGTTGAGCGCCTGCACCCGTTTGATTCTTCCGGCGCTGGTCACTTGTTCCAGCGGCGCGGCCGCCTTTTCGGCCGGGGCGGAACTCAATCCGACCCGCGCACTCCTGCCATTGTCTTCCAGGTGAATGGTAAGCATAAAAATCTCGTGGTCACATCATGCTGAAATCCAGGGGATCGGAGGCTTCGTCCTGCGCACCGCCGACAGCGTCAAAGAATTGATAAGCCACCGTGCGTTCGACAAACGGACACGCCTTGAGCTGTCCGACAAGCATGAAAGCGCCGTCCTCACGGACCAATACGAGCGCGTCGCGGGGACGTGCGGATTTGCGGTAGTTAAAACTGCCCTGAAACAATCCGGGCGTGAGACCCTCCGCCTCGATCGGATACACGTCCGTGGTCACAAAACGGGCCAGGGTTTCCAGCGGGACCGGCTGCAAACGTTCCATCCCTTCAAATGAACTGGGGCGTAATTCCAATTTCTGGCCTGCGCACTGGATCTCGACGGTCTCCGCCGGCGACCCGTCGGGATCGACCGAGGTCATCGCCACCTGGCTCTTGCGCAAAACCACGCCGTCGGGCAGCAACCAGCCACGCTCCAGCGTCCGGCCTTTTTGTTCGACGACATGTGCGACCCGTCCGTAGAGATCGTCTTTGCTGATTTTGGACTCGAGGTTGGCGACGATTTCCTGGCCGAACACACTCAGTTTGAGAGACTTGGATGCCACCGTGATTCCTTGGTTGAGGTGGAGAGGTTAAATCTTTCGAATCGGTCGCGTTGCAGTTCCCCGGGCAGATAATGCTTCGCGGAATTCCGAAGGGTTAAGCATGTGGATGAAGGTCTTGAAACTGCGAAAAATGTCAAGATTTGCCAGACGGATTCGCGGTTTTCCACTGGGTTGCAACGTTCTTGATCAGGAGGAGCGGGTGGAAACTGTCGGGGTTGTGGGAAGTTCCGGACCTTCACGTTTTGCCGTCCAGGGAGCGGTTCACGGAACCGCGCTGGATTTTGGACATTTTGCAGCCAGCTCCATAGGAGCGCCATGTTTATAGATCCAAGGCAACAG
>Ga0163152_10005415_pt1 | contig 15028 bp, 16 predicted proteins | sample OliLakLV19MP8IB2_FD_148635 | JGI IMG/M metagenome (GOLD analysis project Ga0163152, IMG submission 148635) | Freshwater microbial mat bacterial communities from Lake Vanda, McMurdo Dry Valleys, Antarctica - Oligotrophic Lake LV.19.MP8.IB-2 | ecosystem: Environmental > Aquatic > Freshwater >... | reverse complement strand
CCCAATCTTTGTAATTCAAATTCATTCAAAATAAAGTCAGGCCCTACCAACACTACTTTCTTTCGCGTGAGTTTAAGGCCAGCCCAGATTCCAAGTGCAGTAAAGAGGATTGCTACAATCCCAAAATAGAATTCCAATGACAAATCGCGGATAATAAATCGGTATTCAAGAAACTTCATTAGAAACACCAATGCGGCTAATGCAAGGCTGTATAAAATAATAGTACGCTTCACGCTAAATAATTCTTTGTGCTAAGATAATGCACAAAACCGGAATCCAGCTCCGTAACGTAGGTGGTGATTTTATTTTCTGAAACTGATTTAATTCGGGTTAATTTATGGATATAAATAATGGGCATCTCTAAAAACCCTTGCTCTCATTACCTCAACCCCTGCCCCTTCTCCAAAAGAGAAGGGTAAGCGGAGTTTTTAGAGATGCCCTAATGCAATCCACTGCAGGTTTAAGCACAATTGATAACCTATTTCTTCTTTCGAAAAATATTTTGAAAGGGGCGTATGGTTTGTCCGATGAAGTCTTCTGGAAAATTTTCCTTGTCTGGCAATCCAATGGGAAGATTTTCATCATCAGATGGCCAGTAGTTGGTTCTGAAAATGTAATCCCAAGTACTGAGGGTAATACCAAAATTAAAACCGTGCGGATGCGAAGCCGGAAGATTTCTGGCATGATGCCATAAATGCATTTGCGGACCATTGAAAAAATACTTGAACGGCCCCAATGGAATTTTAAGATTGGCGTGCCCTAACTGCCCCACCACAAGCGTAAAGATATGGACAATAAAAAAATCAGTAATTCCAAAACCAATCATGGCTAACGGAATGTATTCTAACGTGCGATAAAGAATGTTCTCCATCCAATGATACCGAAGCAGAGCGGCAAACCCCATTTGCCTTGTGCTGTGATGCACCTTATGGAATTCCCACATCCACCCTACGCGATGATACATTCTGTGGATACCCCACTGCATAAAATCGCGCAAGATAAAAATCAGCAGGAGTTGAAGCCAGCCAGGCAAGTTGCTAATCTTTATGGCCACTGTATTCGTAATACCAAACAATCCTAAAAAATCACTGAAGAGCTGAACGCCAACCATTGATAGGGCATTATAAGCCACAAGAGAAAAAAGAAAGTAATTCCAAAACACGTAAAAAAGATCAAGCGCAAAATGCTCGCGGAGAACAGCTTGGTTTTTACGCCAGGGAAATAGAATCTCTGCAACCCAAATCAACAGTGATGCGCCTACCAACCAATAGAAGTAGTTATGCCAACTCGGATTAAGAACCTCTTGAATGAAGTAGTTCCAATATCCGGTGTAAGCGCCTTTTATTATTTCGAGGTAGTGATTCACAAGGGTGCAAAGAAATAGCTATTTCTTACTAAACAGATTTTTCAGTCTACTGTTACTCATTTTTAAGAGTTTCTGCAGGATTAAGCCTGGAAGTCTTGACAGTAAAGTAACTGAGCGTAATCCACGATATTAAAATCAACATTAATCCAGACACTACAAACACAATTGGGTGAATGCCAACCTGGAAGGTAAAGTTATCCAACCAGTTATCCATTAGCCACCAAGCAAACGGGGTGGCAATAAGAACAGCAATAAAAATAAGTTTTGTAAAATCCTTGAGCAATAAAACAATTAATCCAGCAACTGAAGCGCCTAATACTTTTCTAACGCTTACTTCTTTTGTTCGCTGACTAAATGTAATCATAGCCATGCCAAATAGACCGAAGCACGCAATAACAATCGCAATGAATGCGAATACACTGAAAACAACTCCGGTTTGCTGCTCAGCTTCGTATTGGTGATTAAGCTGATCGTCAAGAAATGAAAATTCAAACTCAAAGGCACTGTCGAATTCGGAATAAACAGATTTAATACGTGCAAGCTTACTATCAAAATCACCGGCATTTATTTTAATAGCCAAATAATTATAAGCCGGATACACGATAAACAAGAGTGGGCGCACAGGTTGATGGAATGATTGAAAGTTGAAGTCCTTCATTACGCCAATTACTTCACCCTTGATAGGCTTATCAGAATCATAGAAAAACCAATTTATTTCTTTACCAATAGTTGAGGAGTTACTCAACTGCTTCGCTGCAGTTTCATTGATGACGAACTTAGCTACGGTATCTTGTTTGTTACTGGCCATAAAAAATCTTCCTTCAGCCAATTCAATATTCATGGTTTTTAGAAAATCGTAGTCAACAAATGCTTCTGACGTGGAGATTTTTTGATCAGGTTGTTCCGTCAAGGAAATTGAATTCTGGTTATACTGCCCACCAGGCAAGTTCGAACTTGCTGAAACAGATTCAATTCCATCAATGCGCATCAATTCTGTTTTGAGTTCCTGGATTCTTGGATTGATCAATTCATTCTTTATCGGTATAACCATCACTTGATCCTTATCAAAACCCAGATTTTTATGCTGGATATAGGTAAGTTGATTATAGATAATAATAGCTCCTGAAATTAAAATCATCGAAATAGAAAATTGAAAAACTATGAGCGCGTTGCGTAAGCCACTACCTTTTGCAGAAGCAGTATACTTTCCTTTTAGAATTGCATGTGGCTTGATTGCTGATAGTACCATCGATGGATAAATGCCTGAGCCGATGCTTATGATCAACGCCAATCCAAGCATGAGCGGAATAACCTGAAGATAATTGAACTGATAATGTTGCCCGGTAAGTGAGTTATAAAAAGGTAAAACTGCCTCCACAATAAATAAGGCTATCAACATGGAGAGAACACTAATAATTAAAGCTTCACCTAAAAACTGAAGGGAAAGCTGCCTTCTCAAAGCTCCCAACGTTTTACGTATTCCTATTTCTTTAGCGCGTTCTGTCGACTTAGCCGTCATCAGGTTCATGAAATTTATACAAGCAATGATAAGTGTAAGCAACGCTGCTGCGGCCATAATATAGACATAGGTGATGTTGCCATTGGGTTCAAGTTCCCAACGAAGCTTCGAGGTTAGATGAATATCAGTAAGGGGTTGGATTCGAAACCCTACGTTATGAGCAGCCGCGTTTCTAAAATCTTCACCCGATACATCAATGTATTTACCTAACCAAGGCATCAGTTTAGCCTCCAATGCTTTGGGGTCGCTACCTGGTTTTAAACGCAAATAATTAAAATGTCCAAAATCAGCCCACGTATAATAAGCATCCTCGGGATCAAATGATTTCTCGCGGACATAAGAGACTAAAAAATCAAAATGGAAATGACTCTCTTCCGGAACATCTTTAAAAACGGCCATAACCTCTAACAGTGTCGATTTATCATTTACTGCAAGCTGTTTTCCTATTGGTTCTTCATCACCAAAATACTTTTTAGCCATCGATTCTGAAATCAATAAGCCATTCACATTTCGTAATGCTTTTTTTGCGTTGCCCTTTACAACAGGAAACCGGAAAACATCAAAGAAGGTTGTATCGACAGCAAGCACATTGCGTTCATCAAATCTTACATCATTAGTCAGGTTATGGAACGAAAATATTTCTCGCGTGAGTCCCGCTGCCCACAACGGTGAAAGACTCACGGCACTCTCTACTTCCGGAAAATCATTAGCCAAGGCCTGAGCCATGGGATGTGGAGTGCGGGTTTGCGGATTCTCATCATGCCACGTAACGCGATAAAGATTTTCATACTGATCATAGTATTTATCGTAGCTCAGTTCGTGTTTTATATAAACAGATATTAAAAAAACACTGGCAATGCCCAGCGCAAGCCCAACCACATTTATGATTGCATAAACCTTGTTGTTGAGAAGTGTTCGGTAGGCGATTTTAAAATAATTACTAAGCATCGGTCAGGTAGAATTTTAATTTGATAACGCTTTACCAACAATCAATCCAGAACAAAAACTGAATTTTTAACTTATTAAAGGGATTAAGCAAAAATATGAAAGTTCGTAACCGATCGAAACCGTTCAAAATCGGGCAACTTAGGAAGTTACTTCCGGTGAAATTATGATGACTTTTTATTCTTGGTTGCTGACCAACTTTGGCACTTATAAATAAGAATTTGAAAGGTGGCAGGTCAGGCAACCGGCTACAACATGGCATTGTCACTAATTAGGTTGATGGGATACGCGCCCCAGCTTCAAAGCTCCTCTAAAAAAGAATTGCGCAGCCACAGCCAGTAGCACATGGCTCAGGTCGATATGGTTAAACCAGATTTGGGGGGAGATTTCATTCATGAAAATCAAAGCGGCAATGCTGGCAATCCCCACTCCAATAATAATATTACCACTTCCTTTATTGCGTGTCTTTACGTACACAAACCCATGGAATGTCAATACTACTGCCAGCAGGCCGTAGCCGGAGTGAAACTCTACCCATTTAAAATTAAGGGTATAGATAGTGATGGTCATCACTATAACCAATTCGATGATATTGAGTGTGAGAAAAAATTTACTAATCCTTGAATCAATAAGTGGTCTGGCATTCTCGATAGAGGATCGCTCAATAAGGGCAATGGAAAACATACTGAGAATCCAGCCGGGAAGTTTCCATGCAAAGGAGAAAGCATACAAAAATCCATGGCCTATTACACCACCAAAGAAGGTGGCAAGGCCCATTAAGAAAAAGTACAAGCGGAAGTAGCGTTGGGTTTTACCTGGCAGATTTTTCTTCGTCAGCTTATAATAAGCGATAAAGCATACCACAGAAACGATTAAATCGGTGAACATATTCACCGGCTCGTCTATTCTTATGCCCAAAAGCGAAATGGAAGGTTGCTGCACACGTAATAATTTATACCTCTATCCATAAAAGTACAATTAAAATAGTTTACCCCTGAACAGCAAACACGACTGTATCAATTTTTTTTACTCACTCACTACTTATCGCAGAGCTAACATGTACTGGTGAAGTTGCGCTTTAGCTTTTGATCTGTAAGAAAATGCACGCACCATTTCTACCTTTGTTTTTGTTGGTCGCTGATCAACAAACTTTCGTACTTCTATACAAGAATTAAAAGGGTAGCGGGTTAGGCGACTGTCGACAACGAAGGGGGACTTAGTATTTGGGATGTAAAACAGCGCGCTACTTTTTTGCCTTGCGGCAGAAAGAAGGGATGAAGGTTTCATTTAGACGACCAACAATAACTTTGAGAAGTTTATTCCTTGACATCATCATCCGATAACGGCACTAATTGAGCTTTAAGATCAGGATCTTTCATGTCTTTATCAAAAGGAAACATGGGTCGATTGATGCGCTTGAAATCAAGTCGCTCTAAATCCTGATCAACACCTCCGGGTGTGAGCGCCATAATCCAATCGGCACGCATATCATAAAGTTCGGGCACTAAGTATCCTATTTTCACCACTACAATATCTGTCTTGCGCGGATTGAGACCCAACCTTGTAAAATCAACTTCCTCGTGATACGGTTTACGTTTCTTAGTTACAATAACACGCACGCTGCCAATCTTTACCACTACTTCTGTTTCTGCATGCTCATCGCCATGCACAATCGCTTCTACAGTTCCGGTTAATTTTATTGGAGGCGCAAATCGAGCATCTATAGCTGCGCCTGCATATTCATCCACCTTACCTCCTACTCCTGCTTCAATGGCTTTTGCTACAAACTCCGGCCCCGGTATGGAAGCATAAGGGCATCTCTAAAAACCCTTGCACTCATTACCTCAACCCCGGCCCCTCCTACAAAAGAGAAGGGTAAGCGGAGTTTTTAGAGATGCCCATAAATAAGAGAAGGTGCTTTGGCAGATTTAAATTCTGCCCGCGCGAGAATCTCTTTCAACGTCCAGGTTACATCACCGGCACCACCGGCTGTTGGATTATCACCCATGTCGCTGGTAAAGAAAGGATGCTTGTCACTGGCGATCGCCATGTTCAGGCTTTCCTTGAGTGAAGCGGTGGGCGCAATAAATTCAAACTGTGATCGGGCGTTCCAAAAACTATTCGCCAATGCTTCAGCTGCTTGAGTTACTTTTTCTTTATCGTCTCCGGTCACCATCACCACCGCATGATTGCGTGGTTCATCGGCCCATGCATAGCCAATCCAAATAGCGGCATCTACAATTCCGTCTTGCGCAGCCGCGGGTGCAACCTGGGCATATAGACTCTTACCGGGTTCTACGCGCGTGCTGGTCTTTTCTCCCGGCAACAAGATAGGTATGGGAATCCAAGCCTTATAGGCAGGCTTCTTCCCAATCAATGTCACTCGAAGAGGACTCTGATGATTGGAAAAACTGAATAACGGGAAAAACTGAAATTGCCCACTATAAAGATTTAGATAAAAAAAAGAATTCTCATTTTAATTACCTAGGAAAATCATTTACTTCGAATTCAGAATCTCAGATCACACTTTTGACTAAATTTATTTACTGGTTAAAAGCCTTCATCTATTATTATAATTAAATGATGATAAGGCATCTAAACTCGTTCTTTCAGTTATATCTCAAAAAACCATGAAACCATCAACTAAAATATTTTTAATCAGTTTATTGGTTGTACTTCTGATTTTCAATCCAGGTAGAAGCCGTTCCCAAAATTTAATGTCCGTTTCGGAAGAGCTTCTTCAAAACTCCGAAAGGTTTGAAGTTAGCGTTAAAGGTGGCGGTGTAATGTTAAAATACCAATACAATTCTTACAGGCTTGTGAGCGCCAAAGGGGGATGGATGAAGAGCAAATATAATTCCCAAGGTGGTTACGAAACATCCAAATCGGAAAAGAAGATATCTTTTGAGTTTGTTTCAGATAATGGTGATTCCGCCCTCGTTAATCTAAACAGAACTACGAATTATGAAGGAATCGACAAATCAGGTTTTACTTTTTTCGGCAAAAACTCGACTTTGACATTGGGCGGATATCAGGAAGTTTCGGAAAATTCGGACAACCTGTTTGGGATTATTGAAACTAACATGGCGGATTCCATCTGGAATTTTATCGTCAGCGAAAAACTTGGAACAAATGTAGATGGCCATTCTGTGTTTGTAGGTTGGTTAACTGATGGCAACAGAAGAATTGATATTGTACCTGTTTTTCGGTATCAAAACCCCAAAAAGAAAAGGTCTACTTTAGACGTATTGTTAGGGACAGAAAGTTCGCTAAGGGGTTTTGAATTTATGGAAAATGCTTCTTCAATAGGGGCAGTCCAGATTGGCGATTATAACAAACATCTAATCTGGTTTTCCAAAAAAAATGATCCTACGACAAATTTTATCGCAGGATCAACATTTGCTGCATTGATGCACGAATACCAAAGGATTTATGATTGAACGAAAACAAATTTTTATCCCTGCGAGAAATTGGTGCCTGCTTGTGGATAAAAGATTGTCTTCCCAATCAGAGTCACTCGAAGAGGACTCTGATGATTGGAAAAACGAATAACGGGAAAAACTGAAATTGCCTACTATAAAGCAAAAGAAATAAATGGTGAAAAGTCTGAATAATAGTATAAAGAATTTCCTCAGCGTCCTCTTCGCGTGACTCTGAGGGGACTAAATACTGGATCCAAAATTTGACAATAAACAGAAAAACGCCAGCATTTTTCTAAGACCAACAATGGCGAGAAAAAGGCGGTACAGAATATTACTTTTTTCAATGATTCATTTTAATTTTACAACTAAGTAATCCGTAAACACATTAGTATGAAAAACCAACTAAAATTTTTAGCAACTCTTTTAGTTTTTGCAGTCATCTTCTCAACATGTAAAGACAATGAAGATAGAGTTTCACCTTTGATCGGGACATGGGCGTTAAGTTCCAAAGCTTCCACAGAATGTGATAATCCTGACGTTAATGGAACATATCCATGTGATCCGACATCTTTTTCCGCCACTTGTGATACTTTGGTGATTACACAAACCACCATTACATCGACATCGAGTTTTTTTGATACCGAAAAATACACAATCAACGGCAACCAATTGACCATTTTCGTACAAATATTATCAGCTTATCTTCCCTTTACCTACACGTTTGTTATTTCAGCATCTACATTAACGATTACCGAAGATGGAGAAAACTGCAAATTTGTATCAATTTATTCAAAAATTTAATTTTAAGGTTTCATAAAATAGTATCTTGAACTAGGGTGATAAAATGAACGCAAAGGTTGCGTTTACACAGACATTGTTCTGAAATTGGTCGCTTCACTCCCAATTTCAGAACAATAAATCAGATATTGTACACATTATTTCATTATACAATTCATTAAATGAAAACAAATCTAACCGCTCCCTATCTGGCATTAATCTTATGCCTCATCACTTATTCGTCTTACGCACAGAAAAAAATCACTCAGGTCACATTCGAAACTGGCAATGCTGTATCTGCATTGCCCTTTCTGGGAGCACACCAATTATTCTACTCCAATTATCATCCGTTCACCACCCTTGGTGCGCGCCTCATGTTGAAAGAAAAAGGAAAGCATGCATGGGAACAAAGTTTAAATCTCGGTTACATCTACCATCGGTTCGTGCAACACAGCATCCCGCTGTTTACGGAAACCATCTATCGCTATGATTTTAATAAATCCTTTAGCATGCGTGCTCATATAGGCTTGGGGTACCTTCATAGTATCCCTGGCACTAATCGCTTTGAGTTAAACGACCAGGGGGAGTATGAGAAAATAAATAGCTTAGGGCGTGCCCAAGCTTGCGTAAAGTTTTCAATCTCTGCAGCATACGCTATCAATCAGGATTTACAGCTTTCGCTGAATTATGGTGTGCTGGGTCAAATGCCGTTTGTAAAATCATACGTGCCTCTTTTGCCTTACAATTCAATTCAATTGGGAATCGCTAAGAATATCTTAAAATGAAAAAAACATTGATTTCTCAGTTAAGCGTTACCCTCGTTTTATTAATTACGCTTTCGTGTGATTCGGCTGATATAGGGACTTCAGATAACTGCACCTATACTCCGCCAGCCTCAAGTGCGCTCCATCCAAAAAATGCCTTGTTTCAAACTATCCTCGACACCTACGTAAAAAAAGGATTACCCGGTATTTCTGCATTGGTGCGCGATGAAGATGGAACGTGGGTAGGTTATTCTGGCAAAGCCGATATCGATAAAAACATTCCTTTCACCCCTTGCCATCCAAGCAAGGCTGCCAGTATTACCAAATTTATGGTTGGCACTCTTACATTTATGTTGCAAGAGCAAGGAAAGATTAATATCAACGATCCCATATCCAAGTATGTGGATGCCGATATTATTAAGAAAGTAAAGAATGCCGACAAAGTGACTATCAAAAACTGCATGCAACACACTACTGGATTCTATGACATTATCACTGATTCAGAATTTTATCTTGCTGTTCTTAACAATCCTAATAAACAGTGGGAAGCTGAAGAGTTGCTACATTTTGTCTATGGCAAAGACCCATATTTTGCCCCCAACGAAGGTGTGGAGTACAGCAACACCAATACTGTTTTTGTTGGCATGTGTCTGGATAAAGTACTGGGCTATCATCATTCACGTGCTTTGCGCGAAATGGTATGGCAACCACTTGGTATGAACGACACTTATTATCAGTCGCGTGATGGGTTACCCAATACGGTTGCTCAAGGATATTATGATCTCTATAACAACAATACGATTGTGAATGTCTCTAACCTGATCACCGGCAGTGGCAATGGTTATGGTGGTGTCTTCAGCACGGTGTTCGATCTGGAGAAATTCATGAATGCGTATTACTATGATAAAACTTTAATAAGCAAAGAAAGTATGTCTGCCATGATGACGTTTATTCCCGAAAGTGAACAAAATAATTTGGGTGTAGGCATCATGCAGAAGTTTAAAAACTTTTCAACTCACCTGGGGGTCGGCCATTCCGGAAGAGATCTTGGTTACAGTGCTGATTTATTTGCCTTTCCCACACGCAACGAGAGGCTGATGATCTTCTTCGTAAATTATGGTACGGATGGAGACACCTCCTTGCGCGAAGTATTCAGAGAGTTTGAAAAAACACTCGTCCTGGAGCTTACTAAATGAAATAATCAGGCTTATCCCAATGGACAAAACGGCCAGCAGGCAACACTATGAATACGCCACTGCGGGGTCTGGTATTGTTTTGTCGTTTCATTTTCTTAAATTTCGGTAGGTGTGTGGGTTAATAAGCGGCAGGTAAATCTTAGCATTACGAATTGCTTCATTGCTAAGTCCTCCTAAACCTGATGTGTCATATTCACTCAAATTGTGGGCAACGGTAATTTACTACAACTAAATATTTTGTATGAAATTTTTATTTTTTATACTCATCTGGACAATAAATGTTACTCTTTTTGCTCAAAATGGATTTAAAAAAACCAATAACTTTGTACGAGTATATGACCTAAATGGCAAAAAGATAAGTAAAGGAAAAATACTTTCAATTTCAGAAACATCAATTCAATTAATCAGAGAAGTAGATTCCTTTGTTATTGCCACGGAAAATATTGGCTCAATTAAAACAAAACGTTCAGAGGGAAACAATATCATCACTGGTGCAGCAACCGGAGCTTTTGCTATGGTGATTTTAAGTCTCGCAACCTATGAGGAGCCACCCAGTTCTCCTTATGGGACTGATTTTGGGCCAGGGGCAAATGCCATAGCAGGAGCTATTATAGGAATACCTGTAGGAGCGGCAGTTGGAGGAATTACTATTTTTTTCAAAAATTCCAAAACTTATAAAATAAATGGAGATACTATAAAATTGAAAGAATTTAAGGAAATGATGCTCAAATAATTTTGCATCTTATAAACTATACACAAAAATAGTGTTTAAACGAGCTTGATGTGAAGAATTAATTTAAAGTCTCGTTTTTATATTTCGTTTCAGCGATTAGAAAACCCATGCCGTGATAAGCACACAGAATTTTTCTGTTAAAGTGTGCGACAACATGTTCTTAACTAAGGAAGGGTCTTTATCGTAGTTTTTCCAAACGCATTAATGGAAATAGTTTTATCACATGTGCCCGTACCCCAATCAATAGTATAAGTTATTCTTCCATCGATCAGTGCATAGGTTCCGGAAGCCGGGTAATAAAAGCCAGTTATATAACAGCTTCCTTTGAAAGTGATAGGCGAAGTAATTTCAATAGTAGTGACATTTCCGTTGGACCCCGTCTGCGTAGATGTTCCAGTAATAGTTGTTACATCATCTGCCAGATCATGCAACACTCCCAGATTGGAAGAAACTGTCCGTTGAAAACTACTAAGTGTAAATGTTCGTCCATCGCTTAGAGCAATTTGCCTTAGTTCTTGTTGGTCGCTGACCAACAAGTGTCTATAACTGATAAACGCTTGAAGATTGAGTAAACGAGAATTAGAAAGGCCGTGGGTCATGCGACCAGCTACAACGAGGGAATTTTCTCATTGAATCCATAATAAAAGCGTTCAGATTCCTGGAACATAAAACCGAACAGAACTGCCGCGATAAGTGCTGCCGTTAACGGGTAGAGTTTTGTTTTCATAGCGGGTAATTATTTAGTAATGGATAACAGAATAATTTGACTCTCAATATTGTAAAACAGCGGGTATGATACTATATCACCTGTGCAGAACTTGACGGAAAATTCCTCTTTTTTGGCGTATCGGTATTTTACCTTCACGGGAAAATCCTCATTTGCTTCTTCCGGGAAGAAAGGATAGAATTTATAGTTTCCAAAATATTCCAACGGAAATTCATAGATGCCGGCAGGAAAGTCATACGTAACAACAGTATCTCCCTTTGCCGGTAAATAGATTGCGAAACCAAGAGTTCCTCCATTAGGATTACCCACACCGCTACAGGGGTCGAAACCAATAACAAAGCCATCTGAGAAATTTTCACAGGTGGGACAAGAGGGAAAATCTCTGTCATGGCAACAACTTAATAAAAATACGATGACATATAAAGGGTAAAAGAGGATTTTTACAATAGTATTTTTTTTATTGATTCTTTTCTGTTGCTGTTAAAATGGTCACCCAAGCGTAGCTAGGTCCCTGTGTTGTGCACGCAAATAGTTCGTCATATCGCGTCTTTCTTGCAGCGATTATGATTATCTGACCAACCTTTCCAAATTTTGTGTCATGATTAAATGCAAAAAAACCTAAGTCCATTGTTTCCTCCAATTAATTTTTCTACTCTAGCTTTGTCAGTGACAGCAAAATTAATAAGTATTAGACCACAATCTATTCCTTTGCCCGCTGATGTCACTTCAAAAATGTTACTGATCTCTTGTTCATTTTCCCTTTTGCAAGAAAATAGAGTAATTAACCAAATGAGTATTACAAGTTTCTTCATAATTCTAATAGTAATCACAGGATGAATGCAACAATAATCTGAATAATAGACACATTAATTTAGTGTTAACTTGGAAAGCAAATTGGCTCTTTTGCTTGCTTTGGTGTCGCGCGGGAATGAGCGGCAAGCAAATGTGCCAATGTTCGAAGCACCGCCTCTGTCCCGCGGCATTGCGCACAACTCCCTGTGTTTATGACGGCTGCTGCATACGAAGCCGCGTCCTGTCCCGCGTTGACGAACGAAATATAGAAACTAAACTTCGAATTAACACCAAACCCGCAGCAGTCTTTTGTCACACGCTAAACAATGGTTTGTGCTTTTGCAGAGGAGTAAAACATTAAAAAGTGCAGAGAAATCCTTAAGTCAACCCCTTCAAAAACTCCAACAACTTCATCTCCTTCCTTAAAATCCTCAACAGAAATAAAGCAAAGAGAGTTAAAAACCCATAACCGCTTATCACGCAATAAAGATACATGCCATGCGATAAATTGGCTTTTAAAGCGGGAAGCAACAGAGTAAACCCAATCACGTATAAAATATAAATGACGGGTATGAACAAAGTATGAACCTTTTTCCTCCATGCATAGTACCAATGCATCTTCGCACTAAAATCCGCTAAAGAGATGTCTGGTCGGATGCTTCTAAATCGATTGGCACTCACCCATTCCAAAATGACTCGCACAATCATCACCACTATCATTAAGGTCAGTCCGATCATTAAACCATTCATTTGATATGCCTTCATCCAAACAAAATAACCAATCAATACAATAACCAAAATAGAAATAATTGCGATAGTGCCCCAATGACCCGCGTGCACTTTTTTAATATAGGCTTCTCCTTTCTTCATCAACTCCTCTGCGGAAGCCTTGCCAACAATATTCGCCTGTTTGTTCCAAATCGTTTGTAATTCATCAAATGTTTCCATGTTGCACACATTTAGTTAAATTCTTTTTAATTCTATGAATCCTTACGCGAAGAGTCTCTTCGGTGATACCCACTACTTCAGAAATTTCTTGGTAGGCAATTCCTTCCAACATCATCAACGTTAGCATTTTGTCCTTCTCCTCCAGCTTTTGAATGCACCCATACATTTTCTGCAGCTTTTCTTCTTCTTCCAAAGAATATTGCTCTGCCGCGATGGACGGAAAAATTGTAGTTGGCTTTTCTTTTTTTGTAGACTGCTTGCGCAGATAGAGCAAGCACGTGTTCACGGAAATCCGATAAATCCACGTGCTAAAAGTCGATTCGCCTCGAAACGAATCCAGCGACTCCCATATCTTTATAAAAACTTCTTGAGCTGAGTCAGAAGCCAACGCATCATTGCCGTTAAAATATCCTTTGCACAGACTAAATACTTTTGCGTAGTGCGTGTCAAACAATTTGGTGAACTGCGCTTGCTTATCCACTTTACTTAATATTTTCATTTAGCTTTTCCATAAACCACTTTGGTTGGTCGTACATCACAAAATGAGCGGAATTTTCAGCATAATGTATTACAGTCGATGGCAATTTTTCGTATTGAGCCTTATACGTTTTTTCCACCGTAGCCTTATCGGGGTTGGCCGCACCCAGCACAATCACAGGGATTTTAATTTTCGCAATCTCCTTACGCAAATCTAAGTTTAGCATATCGATATACCCATACACGTATGTTTTTCTATCTGCCTTGTTCATCCAATCAACCAATACTTTTTGTTTCTTCACATTCTTGCACATATACGGAACCGTCTGCGCGTTCATAGCTGCAAACGAAGCACTGTCCATGCCCAGCATCATCGTGCTCTGCGGATTGTCGTATGCAATCGCCTCCCCATTGTAATTGGGAATCATCAACGCAGCCGAAGCGGGCAGCGCATCGACCACAATTATTTTATTGAACATATCAGGTTCTACAGAGGCCAGCCACAAGCTCAACGTGCCACCGAGACTATGCCCAAGCAACGTTGGCTTTTTTAATTTATTCTCTTTCACATACGCAATCACACCGTCTTTTATTTTAGATAACCACGGCATTTCCACGGGCGGAACATTGCCAAACCCAGCAAACGTAAAGATGTGGCACTGATGTGTTTTAGAAAGTTCTGCCACGGCCTCGTTCCATACTTCGCCCGTACAACCAAACCCAGGGAACAACAAAATAGGTTGTCCCTTCCCTTTCACCACCACCTGAAAGGCTGATTGCGCTGGTGAGTTTAGAACAGAGATCAACAAAAAGAAAAAGACAAATGCTATTGTTTTCATGGCTATTGATTTTAAAATTTCCCTTTTGATACACGGCCATCTGAATTGTTACAGGATTTCTTAAACATTTTTTAAGAGGCGGCATCCTATTGTTGAAAAACTGACTTGGAACGGTAGGAATACTAAGACCCTCTTTATTAATACTTCTCTTTAAGGGTTGGGGTGGTTGGGTTTGGCTCTTGCCATAGCCTTGGTGTCGCGTGGGTTTGTGCGGCTATGGCAAGTGCCAAATGCGCGGAGCAATTTGGAGCAAAATCTTTTTAAAAATGCGAAGGGTCGGCTGTATTATTTTTTAGTCATGCCCCACGTTCTAATTTTTTCAAAGTCAACGTTGTGCCGAAGTCTTTTACTTGTCCCCATGGGAAGTCTTTGTTAGTAGAGTGTCACCCGTAAGATGACCAAATTGTCTGGGCCTTTACTGCCAACGCCCGAATATATGCAATTGCTGTTATTTCCATTCCATACAATAGCCAAAGTTGCATATAGCCGCCCTAAATGGAGGGGGCTATATACCACTATCAAG
>Ga0163152_10005414_pt1 | contig 15029 bp, 20 predicted proteins | sample OliLakLV19MP8IB2_FD_148635 | JGI IMG/M metagenome (GOLD analysis project Ga0163152, IMG submission 148635) | Freshwater microbial mat bacterial communities from Lake Vanda, McMurdo Dry Valleys, Antarctica - Oligotrophic Lake LV.19.MP8.IB-2 | ecosystem: Environmental > Aquatic > Freshwater >... | reverse complement strand
GCCGCTGGTTTGGATGTCGCGGTCTGCAACACCCGATTCTTTTAAGTACGCGGTGATAGCATTTGCCTTTGCGGTTACATCATCTTGAGCGGCCTTTACGGTCGACTTTTCTGACACCACGCTAAAGGTAAAGGTTGCGATGTCGGGGACGGCCACAGCCTCACCCTCACCAGAAACATTAATGATGTTGGTAGGCTGCACACCGGCGCCGATGTAGCGCAGGTTCATAAACTCTCCGAACGCTTTAACACCCAAAAACACTGCTAGGAGCAGAACTGCTGCCAGTACCGCCAGACGTAACTTGTCCCCGCGAGGACCCTCAAACATTGCACCTTCCATATTGGTTAACTATAAAAACTAATAATTGCGCTTGTAACGCTACTATTGACGGCTCTTAGCCGAATTAATTACAGCCTTAATCTGGGCATACGGGAGCGCACCACTAATCGGAACCTGGGTGTCGCCCACAACCACCACAGTAAACGGAGTGCCGGTACCGCCATTTTGCCCTGCCTCAAGTGACTGTGCGGCTATTTTTTCATCAAACTCGCCACTTGCGATGCAGGCAGAAAATTGCTGCACGTTAGCCCCCAGCTTGCCGGCCAAGCCCACATACTCTGCCGCATTAAGCTTCGTTTGGTCGGCAAACATAGCATCAGCAAACTTCCAAAATGCATCGTTGCCTTTTTGTTTTGCAATACACTCTGAAGCTACAGCCGATGGCATGGCCTCTGGGTGGATGCTCTCGAGCGGCAGGTGGCGGTATACCCAGGCCACTTCGCCGTTAGACTCCTCTACGATTCTTTTTAAGTCAGGATGTATGCGCGAACAAAACGGGCACTGAAAGTCAGAATACTCAATCAGCATAATAGGCGCATCAAGAGAGCCCACAATATGGTCGCTTGCCGTGGCCTCTGGGACATTAACCGTAGCCGTGGGCTCCCCTGTTTCTACAATTGGTTGCGTTGGGTTTAAGTTTACATACACGATTGAACCGGCAATAATCACGCCGGCCATAAGTATCGAAATTGATGGAGTAAGCTCAAACTTTTTTTTCTGAACCGGTTGTGATGTGTCGTCCATATCTAACAACGCTAACTTAGTTCTTCTCTTTGAGCAAATCGCGAATTTCTTCTAGAAGACGCTCCTGTGCGGGCTTTTCGTGCGGCGGAACTTCTTTAGCCTCTTCTTGGACAAAAAGCTTTTTGCGCGCGCCGGCTACCATCTTAAAGATAATAAATATAGAAAACGCAATAAAAAAGAAGTCTATGACAGTCTGTAAAAATGCACCGTAGCTCAGCATCACCGCTGGGGCGTCGCTTTTGGCTTCGCGCAATACAACCGACAGATGCTTAAAGTCTGCGCCGCCAGTAAGAAGCGCAATGGTCGGCGTAATAACATCAGACACCAGTGAGCTCACTATCTTGCCGAAAGCGCCGCCCACGACAACCGCAATCGCAAGTTCAAACGCATTGCCTTTGATAGCAAAACTTCTAAATTCTTGGGCAATTCCACGCGTCGCTTTTAGCATTTTTTCTTTCGTTAGTTTTCTGCGGACCATCTCCTCACCTTACCTAGAGGTACCTAGAAAGTCTATGAATTAGGGGTGGTGGTCTTTTCTTCTATATCCTCCTGAATTTCATCTACGTCGTGCTGGATTTCATCAACATCTTTCTCAATCTCACTCACGTCTTCCTGAATTTCATCAATATCTCCCTGGATTTCGTCGACGTCCTCTTCAACCTCTTTAAGACTTTCGCGTGCGAGGTTAAGGCTCATCTGGATAAAAATAGCGAGGTAGATTGCCTCCAAAGACACTATGGTCGTAAGCACCAAAAGCATCCTATCAAAAGATAGGAGTTCTAGAAATACTGCAATAAAAGAGCCTGCAAAAAAGAATGTGTGGAGTATGATCGAAGGCACCGAACCAATCCATTTCGTTACGCCAAGTGACACTCCTTCAATTTTTTTACGCGGATCCATGAAATTAAGTGTACCCTACCTTTGTGTGCACGGTCTCGCTTGTAGGACAAGCTCCCAGCACACACCAAAAATATAGTCGCAGAGCCTCCTTATTTTTGGGTGCACGGTCTCGCTTGTAGGACAAGCTCCCAGCACACACCAAAAATATAGTCGCAGAGCCTCCTTATTTTTGGGTGCCTACTGGGAATCGAACCCAGATTGCGAGTTCCACAAACTCGAGTGTTAACCGTTACACCATAGGCACCATAGTCACACCCGGCTCCATAAACACAAACGCACCTACACTATATAACAGACCGTGCACTTAGAAGCTAGTGTGTCTGCCCCTCATCTTCTTTAGGCTTAAACGGATACGCGCTACCGGTAATGCCCGTGGGTTTGATAACCAGACTGAGCGCAATCGAACCGAGCAGTATGCTCATCGTGAGGACGAGAGACCACACCACCGACACATGGAAGATATCCATCAACAACATTTTTGCTCCGATCACGAGCAAAATAATGGCTAGCCCATAAGAAAGAAGGTGGAAGCGCTCATGGAGCCCCGCAAGCAAAAAGTACATGGCGCGTAGGCCTAAGATAGCAAAGACATTTGAGGTAAGTACAATAAACGGGTCGGTAGTAATGGCAAATATGGCCGGTATCGAATCAACCGCGAATAGGAGGTCAACCACGCCAATAACCACCACAGCTGCAAAGAGTGGCGTAGCAGTTTTAACCCCTTGATGCCGAGTAAACAGTTTTTCTCCCTCCATGCGCGGAGAGATCTTCAGGCTTTTATTGAGCCACTTGAGTGCTTTACTGTTTTCAAAGTCAGGCTCTTTACCGATAGATCGCCACATCTTAATGCCGGTATACATCAGAAAGAGACCGAATATGTACAGCACCCAGTGAAACTCACTAATGAGCCAGGCACCCAAAAAGATCATGGCTGCGCGCAGCACAAGCGCAAACAATATGCCGAACATGAGAAGCCGTTTCTGGTACTCCCTCGGCACGGCAAAGTACGTAAACACCAAGAGAAAGACAAAGATGTTGTCTACTGCGAGAGCTTTTTCGATGAGATAGCCGGTAATAAACTCGAGTGCCTTGGTGTTCGCAAGCTCGCGGGCTACTACGTCTGTGCCGGTACCACCCAGATACCACCACAGCCATCCTACAAATAAAAAGGATAACGCGACCCAAATAGCAGACCAGATACCCGCCTCTTTAAGAGAGACACGGTGCGCCCCCTGTTTGCTCATCGCAAAGAAGTCGACGAGAAGCGCAACAATAACAACAGCAGAAAAAATTATCCAGAGCATGTACTTTGAAAGTCTGCAAACTATCTACAGCAAACCAACGGGTGCCCAGGAGAGGACTCGAACCTCCAAGCCTTGCGGCATATGCACCTCAAGCATACGCGTATACCAATTCCGCCACCTGGGCATTCAACTATTCTACTGCACTTCTGCAGGAGCTGCTTCAGGAGCAACTTCCTCGCTCTCTACTACCGGAGCGACAACCTGCATCTGCTTGCGCATAGCGCGCTTAACGTCACGAGCCGCTTTGCGGCGGATGAAGTAAAGCTTCGCACGGCGAGTGCGCGTACGGCGAAGTACCTCAACAGAGTCGATAACTGGTGAGTAGAGGGGAAAAATCTTCTCAACGCCAACTCCAGACGCTACACGGCGCACCGTAAAGGTGGCGCCTGCCTCGGTGCCATGCTTAACCGCAAGCACCGTACCCTCAAAAGCTTGGCGGCGTGCATTCTTAGTAACTACTTCTTTTTTATTAGCAGCTTTGCCTTTTTTGAGTTCAATGATGTTTTGCCATACACGAACAACGTCGCCCGCGCGGAGATTAAGTGCTGCGCGCGCCTTCATGTCGACTGGAGAAATTTTGACTGCTGATGTCATAGCCTAAGCGAGTGAGAGAATTAAAAGCTTGCTTTTAGTTCCGAGCGAGCAACGGATATATGAGAGCGAAGCTGCTCATATTGCTCGAGTACTCTAACACGCATTAATTAAGCCCGCAAATGGCTCTCTGCGGCCACAAAATCAGGCGGGAGCGGAGCTTCAAATGTCATTTCTTTTCCGCTCGGATGGGTAAAAACCAAAGAGAGCGCGTGGAGAGCAAGGCGCTCAAACCCCAAGAGCTTGGGGCGGCTCGGCGCATAGAGCGAGTCGGCGACGATGGGATGCTGTATGGATGAAAAGTGGACGCGGATCTGATGCGTGCGGCCGGTTTTAGGAAACACTTCTACATAGGCACAGGCGGCGCCGTTTGCAATTACTCTATAAGTAGTAAGTGCGTCGCGCGTAGTGCCGTGCGGTAAACTTGCAGAGCGCGGCCCTACCCCACCACGACCAGAGCCAATAGGCTTGTCTATTACTCCTCTTTCTTCTTTAAGCGGCCCATACACAAACGCGCGATAGGTCTTTTTAATCTCGCGGTTTTGAAACTGCGACTTTACATGCTCAAACGCTTCAACTGTTTTAGCAACCATTAAGACCCCACTCGTTTCGCGGTCAATACGATGCACTAAATGAAATTCTTTGTATTTCTTTTCGAGCCACGTCGTCAGTGCTGGGTAATCGTGCTTACCGTCTGGGTGCACAATAATCCCCGCAGGCTTATTGATGACCACTAACAAATCGTCTTCATACAGAATGTCTGGCTCCATTTGTGGGCGATACAGGACTCGAACCTGTGACCTTCTCTGTGTAAAAGAGTTGCTCTACCAACTGAGCTAATCGCCCGTATGCTCTACTCTACCAAACCTATGCCCTCGCGAGGAATCGAACCTCGATGACCGGCTTAGAAGTCCGGTGTTTTATCCATTAAACTACGAGGGCTACTATAGCACTGCACAATACCATAATACAGCGGTATAGTAAGCCTCATGCATATCCCCGCCCTCGACCCCGCTGCACTTATTCAGGGCCTGGGATACCTGGGACTTTTTGCGATTGTCTTTGCCGAGTCAGGACTCTTCTTTGGATTCTTCCTCCCAGGCGACTCCTTGCTCTTTACTGCCGGACTATTAGCCTCTGCAGATATTTTAAATATTTGGGCACTACTCATCGTTATACCCCTTGCCGCCATAATGGGCGACCAGGTGGGCTATTGGTTTGGCACATGGGCCGGCCCTAGAATTTTTAAGAAAGAAGATTCGTTCTTTTTTAGCAAAGCGCACATAGCGCGCGCAGAAATGTTTTATGAAAAGTACGGCCCCAAGGCCATAGTACTTGCCCGCTTTGTCCCCATTGTCCGCACCTTTGTCCCCATCTTGGCAGGCGTAGGGCGTATGAACTACCGCACATTCGTTACCTACAACATTCTTGGCGCACTGCTCTGGGGCGTTGGAGTAACTCTGTTAGGCTACTTCTTAGGACAAGTCTTTCCGCATGCAGAAGAATATCTACTCCCTATTGTAGGAGGTATCGTCATAATTTCTCTTCTACCTATTGTGCGCGAGTGGCTTATAGCGCGCAAAAACAAACACTAGCGAACGCGCGCGCCAGGCGTGCCCTCTGTTTCAAACAAGGCAAACGATGTTTCGCCGTCGCCGCCCGTTGCCAAAATCATTGCCTGACTCTCTAAGCCCATCATCATTCGGGGTGCAAGGTTTGTCACAAACGGACACTTCTTCCCTACCAAGTCCTGCGGGTTAGGAAAATGCGCCGCAATACCCGAAAGCACTTGCCGGTCTTCAAACCCAAAGTTAACGGAGAGCTTTAGAAGCTTCTCGCTCCCTTCAATTTTTTCCGCACTCTTAATTTCTCCAATGCGGATCTCTACTTTTTTAAAATCATCAATGCTTATAGATTCCATACTATTTTCTATCTAAATAGCCTTGTAAAATAAGTGCCGCTGCAGAAGCGTCAAGATCCTCTTTTTTGTTTCCCTCGCCTCGTTTGTCTAAACCCTGCCTTGCCGCTTGAGTGCTGGTCATAAACTCGGGCTCATACGCAACCGGGAGTTTAGTTGCTTCTATAAGCGCCACTTTAAACTGCTCGATCTCGCCCATTATAGCGTTAGGCTGGCCCGCAAAATTTTTTGATTCGCCTATCACAATCTTTTCTATCCGGTTGTCGAGCGCCAACTGTGCGACTTCGTGCACCGCCTGCGAGCCAGCAGTCACGGTCGCCAAAGGGAACGCGATCATGCCGCTTTCGTCAGACTGCGCTACGCCGATTCTTTTAGTTCCGTAATCAATACCTAAATACTTCATATGCGGAGGAGGTGAGATTCGAACTCACGGTCCCTTGCGAGACTCCTGTTTTCAAGACAGGTGCGATAGACCACTCTGCCACTCCTCCAATGCACGACAGAATACACTTTCTTTGGCTAATAGTCGAAGTCTCCGAACGAGGGGTTGTTAATGCGCCCGGTCTGCGGAAGCGCATCAATTTGAGCCAAATCTGCCTCTTCCATCTCAAAATTGGCTACCTCTAGATTTTCTTTAATGCGTTCAGGGTGGGCACTCTTTGGTATGGTGACCATGTCGCGGCTTACCACCCAGTTCAAAACAATCTGCGCCGGCGTTTTGCCATACTTTTGCGCAAGCTCTACCACGAGTGGCAGTTCTGTCTCGCCACCTTTAAGGCTCGAGTACGCCGTAATAGAAATATTTTTAGAGGCACAATAGTCGCGCAGGACTTTTTGGTTAAACTGTGGCCGCACTTCTATTTGGTTGTTTGTAATCTCCACCCCTGCTTTAAGCGCATCGTCTAGGTGATGAGGCGTAAAGTTAGAAACACCAATTGCTTTTATTTTTCCTTCTTTCTTAAGCTCATTCATTTCTGCGAGAGTTTCTGCAAACGGTACTTCCCTGTTTGGCCAGTGTATTAACAGCAGGTCTATATAGTCAGTGCCAAGCTCCTGCAAAAACCGTTCACCATCTGCACGCACCGCTGCTTTAGTGTAGCCCGAAGGGTAGGCTAATTTTGTAGTGAGAAAAAATGCACCGCGCGCAACACCAGACTTTTCTATACCTGCCCGAACTTCTTTGTGGTTGCCGTAACCGTCTGCGGTGTCTATGTGTGTATAACCATTTTGGAGCGCGTACGCTACGGCTTCTACACAACTGCTCCCGGTTAACTGCCAGGTGCCAAGCCCCAATGCTGGGATAGACGCGCCACTGTTTAACATAATTGATTTCATAGACGGCAGTATAGCAAAGACGAGTGAGGGAAGAGAGATTCTTTCTCTTCCGAGCGAGGCTTTTGATATATCGAAGGTATATCAAATGTTCGTATACACAGGTGGTATACTTGTAATCAAATGGACGAAGTTCAGGCAATTTCGTGGACTGTTGGGGGCGAAGAACCCCGACCGAGGAGTGTCGACTGGTATTGGGGGCTTGGCGTCTTGGCAGTTGCGGGCGCCGGGGCTTCATTATTTTTTGGCAACATTCTGTTGGCCATCATTATTTTGATCAGCGCGGTCTGTATTTGGTTCCTGGCACTAAGAGGTCCTCGCCAACACACGGTGTCGGTTGGCCCACGCGGTATTTCAATTGACGGCACCCGCTATCCGTACGATTCTGTATATTCCTTCTGGGTCGAACACGAAGCAAACCCTCCGCATCTTTTTCTTGCAATGCACGGTATCTTATCTCCCCACTACTCTTTTCCTCTTATGGACAGCGCGCAAGGTGAGCAGGTGCGCGAAATGCTCAAGCGTTTTGTCACCGAAGAGGAGCAAGGGCCGCGGGCTGGAGACCGCCTCGCGGAAATCTTCGGCTTCTGATATGGTACGTGCATAGGATTGGCCGTAAGGTTCTAGGAAGATGCCCTCGTCGTTCAATGGATAGGACGCTAGCTTGCGGAGCTGGTGATGTAGGTTCGATTCCTACCGAGGGCACTAGGTAAAAAAAACAAACTGCTTTGCTTTTTTGTACACTTGTGACCACAGCTAACCACAGTTTTAAAACCGCTTCTGTAGTTCAATGGATAGAATATCTCCCTCCGAAGGAGGTGATGCAGGTTCGATTCCTGCCAGAAGCACCCTATGTAGTTACGCCTTGAGAGCTTTGGCGATTTTTGCCTTACGGCGAGCAGCGGTGTTCTTAGTCATAAGACCGCGCTTCATTGCTTTGTCGATAGCCTGGTAGGCAGCGGCAAGGGCCTTGGTGTCGCCCTTAGAAGCTGTGCGGACACCCTTAAAAGCCGCGCGGAGAGCATCGCGGCGGGCGTCATTTCCTACTTTCCGGCGCTTGCTTTGACGGTGCGCCTTCTTGGCTGATTTGGTAATTGCCATGCGGGGATAGTACTCTATTAACATATGATCGGCAAGCTCCGGGGGGAATTTATAGGCCTAACACCAGATGGAGCTGCACTTATAGATGTGGGTGGCGTTGGCTATGCCATACGCGTCTCGGCAAGCACGGTTGCAGAGCTTCAGCGGATGCGCAAAGACGCCTCGCTCCTTATACACACTTCGGTGCGCGAAGATGCGCTCGACTTATACGGATTTACTACAGAAGAAGAGCTTGTATTTTTCAAACAACTTTTAAGCGTGTCGGGTATTGGCCCTAAAAGTGCGCTTGGCGTCTTAAATGTTGCCGATGCCACCTCGCTGCGCCGCTCTATCGCCCAAGGCGACACCTCTGCACTCACTCGGGTATATGGTGTTGGCAAAAAAAGCGCAGAGCGTATAGTGGTAGAGCTCCGCGACAAACTCGCCAAAGAGGCCGGCACCGGCGGCGAAAGTTCAGGCGATGCCGAAGTAGTCGACGCTCTTATGGCACTTGGCTACCGAGCTGAAGAAGTACGAAAAACACTTAAAGACATAAACACAAAAGAGGGCGCGAGCGTTACGGAGCGCATTGCCGCCGCACTTAAATATCTTGGCTCCCGCGCCGGATAACATGAAGGCATTCATAAAAAAAATTGCTCCCGCTCCCCTTTTTACACTCTACTACCTTGTATGGGCATACCTAGGTGCGGCTTTGTATCGCTTTCCTTCTAACAAACTTTTTGTTATTGCCGTTACCGGCACTAAGGGCAAGTCAACTACCGTAGAACTCCTGCAGGCGATTTTAAAAGAAGCCGGGCATAAAACTGCCGCGGCAAGTACGATACGTTTTACCATTGCAGGCGAGAGTGAGCGGAATCTTTTTAAGATGACCATGCCGGGCCGAATGTTCCTCCAGAGCTTTTTACGCAAAGCAGTTACGGCAAGGTGCACTCACGCTGTCATTGAGATGACATCAGAAGGCGCAAAACAATTCCGCCACAAAGGGATTGCGCTTAATGCGTTGGTCTTTTTGAACCTTCAACCAGAACATTTAGAGAGTCATGGCGGCATGGAGCAGTATGCTGCAGCAAAACTCCTACTTGCAAAACAACTTGAAGAGTCGTCCAAGCACCCTCGCTATATAGTTGCGAATGCCGACGACTCATACGGCGCAAAGTTTTTAGCCGCAGAGGTCGAACACAAGGTTCCCTTCTCTCTTAAAAACGCAGAGCCCTACAATACCGACGACAAGAGCGTACGTTTTGTATGGAAGGGCCAGCTCATTACCGTGCCGCTCCCCGGCCTCTTTAACTTGCAAAATATTTTAGCGGCACTCACCCTTGCCGATGCCATGGGTATACCGTTTGAAGCATCGAAGCGCGCGCTTGAGCGCATAGAGCCAATTGCTGGTCGCGCCGAGCGCGTGAACAAAGGCCAAAACTTTACGGTGATTGTCGACTACGCCCACACTCCCGACTCGCTCAAAGCCTTGTACGAGACCTTTAAGGGCAGTCGCATTATTGCACTCTTAGGCTCAACGGGCGGCGGACGCGACAAGTGGAAGCGCCCGCTCATGGGAAACATTGCAGAACAATACGCTGATGCCGTTTTTCTGGCGAACGAAGACCCGTATGACGAGGACCCGCAGACTATTCTGAACGAGATCGCAAAAGGGCTCACAAAACAGAAACCGTTTATTATTCTTGACCGGCGCGCAGCCATACGCGAAGCTTTGCGTGAAGCAAAGCCCGGCGACGCTGTTTTAATTACCGGCAAAGGTACCGACCCGTACATCATGGGCGCAAACGGTTATAAAGAGGAGTGGAGTGACAAAAAGGTGGTCGAGGAAGAGCTCGACAATCTTCTGAACTCAAAAAGTTAGAGTATTATTAATATATGGCCGAAGAAAAAAAGCCCGCCGAAAGTCCGTATGAAATAGTGTGGTTTGTATTTGGTGGACTCGCCATACTTATAGCACTGTGGTGGATACAAGGCGGCCCCGAGCGCGCTGACCTGCGCGGCCTCTTCCTCTCCCCTCCACAGGAAGTAGGAGGCACCGGTGACGCATACGGTCCTCAATTTGGTGAAACCAACCCCGCTATTAATAATCAACAATAATTATGCTTAATCCATTTCCTGACCTTTTATGGCTCGGTTTTTTTGCCCCAACTGTCCTACGACTCGCTGCCGCAGCGGTGTTATTAACGGGCGCCTACGCGCACTATAAAACCAAGGGGCCAAACTCAACGGCCATGGCAGCGGCACACGCACTAGTGGGCGGCATGCTCTTTTTGGGCTGGTACACACAATATGCCGCACTGCTCGGCATTGCGGGCATTGTTGCTGGCTACCTACTCCCCAAGAGCTTGTTTAAAGCTGAACCCCTGCCGTGGACTACTTCGCTTTTACTTTTTGCCATCTTTCTTTCGCTCTTAGTTTCCGGTGCAGGTGCATTTGCATTTGACTTGCCACTGTAGTTAAAGTGGGTGTGTGATACTTGTACTCAACAACATTAGAAGCGTCCACAACGTGGGGAGTATTTTCCGCACGGCAGACGCGGCTGGCATAGAAAAGATTTATTTGGTGGGCTACACACCTACCCCACTCGACCGTTTTGGCACACCGCGCAAAGACTTTACTAAAGTGTCGCTTGGCGCCGAGCACACCGTGCCGTGGGTGCACGTAAAGACTTTTGCATCAGCAGTCAAACAAATTAAAAAACAGGGCTACACGATAGCCGCAGTTGAACAAGATAAACACTCAATTTCTCTCTTTGCATACAAACCACCTAAAAAACTTGCTCTTGTGTTGGGCAACGAAGTGCAGGGTCTTCCCAAGACCGCCCTCGCACAGTGCGACAAAATATTAGAGATCCCCATGCGTGGCAAAAAAGAGTCACTTAATGTATCGGTTACAGCAGGAATAGCCCTATTCACTCTCACTTACCTGAAATAGGTGGGGACAATATCGCTTGTAGTCCAAGAGACGCTGCACCATTATTGACGCATAAGAACTTTTCTTATTTAGACTATTCTCATGAAACGTAAGCGTCGCGCACCTACATTAACTTCCTCCCACCCTCGGTGGAAAATTATCACTCTTTCCGCACTCACTGCATTTGCATCCTTTACTACTGGCGGCGTACTGGCGTCGAGCGGAATAGTGTCAGGAACGTCTAACACTGCCGCAGTCGCGCTAGCCACCGAACTTGGACTAGAAAAAAACAACAAGTGCGAGTCAAGAAAGCTCATCAAATTCAAGGCTCCTGGGAGCAATAAAACGTATGAAGTCTATCAACTCGACGGCCCTTGGCATGACAGTAATAGCTGTCTTCTTGACCTCCTTAAGGCAGCTGAAAAACAAAAAATAGACCAGCCTATCTACAACTTTACCTACTACCAGATGCTCTATGTGCTCTCGCTCCCCGAAGTGCGTTTTGTCGACGGTACGAACGAAAGGAAGCTCAGCAAGGTACTCGACAAAAATGCGGAGTTCGAACACAACAAAATAGAGCGTGTGGTGTGGACCGGCACAAAAGGAAAACCCTATGACTCCATGGAACAGTCGGACCTTGGAGGGTGGGCAATGAAGATGTATAGGCTGACATCAAAAAAGGACGGAGCGGACAAAAAGCAGGTAGCTGGGTATAAAACTGTAGCGTTTGGTGCAATGGATACGATATTAACACCCGTAAGCGCTGGCGGCTTACTCTCTCGCGACAACTGTAAAGAAAAGAAGAATGAAAAATGCTCATTCTTCCACTCAAAAACCAACGAAGACGTTGACCCTAAAAAGGCATGGACCATGAACAAGCATATATATGCAGCTAACAACCTCTGGACGTTTGGAAAGGATATGGAAAATCTCAAAGATAATACTCTTGCTTCCAAAGCAGACGAGTACAAAAACGCCGCCGTTGAGGGTATGCACCAACTTGTGTACGGCGAGAGCGTCAAAACCGGCAAAGCCCCCACTCTCTTTGACTACGTACCCTACAAAAACGACAAAGCGATACAGGACAGCTGGATTTACTACAGCATAGATTCTGATACCCGCAAAGGTTTTTATCTTGACGACGCAGGCAAGAATAGGAACTGTGGCTACCACCAACTGGTCGTGAGCCTTCTTGTAAGAAACCTCAAAGCAATGGGCAGCGAGGTGAAAAAGGAGGGCTTCACGGAGAAGCGTAGCGACTTAGGCAACAAGTCGATCCTAGAGTACTTGGTACGCTCGTACGAGATCAAGAAGGCAGACAACCTCTACAAGAACGCAAAAACTGAGAATGGGGGTGACTTTAGCGCATGCGAAGATGACAAACTCACTGCAGATGACATCAAATATCTTCGTGATATATGACTTCTTTGCACATCGGACCCAGGCGATGATGCGCACAATAGGGATAGAACTGCTTGCAATAAAGACCTCCTCCACACACCATAAAGGGGTGTATTTACTATTTTAAATAATTTTATATGAGTCGTAAGCGCTCTGCTCGCCGGAAACACGCCCTCTCTCACTCGCACTGGAAGCTTGGTTCACTTTCTAGTATAACGGCGATTGTTTCAGTCGTAATAGGCGGAGCCCTTTTTACCACCTTTTCAACCGACACTGCCTCTGCCGCACCACTTGCGGAGGACCTTGGGCTCCTTGCTGATAATGATTGCGGTACTGAAACAGCCACTTTTAGAGTGATCGATGGGGCACCACAACGCACCGTTTTTAAACTCAATGATGTATGGCACAAAAATAACCCCTGCCTTGAGGACCTTACTGAAGCCTTGCGCAAACAGCCTGCTACCGCGCCCATTCACAATTTTGTGTACTACCAGATGCTCTATGTACTCTCTCGCCAAAAAGTTCAGTTCTCTGATGCCGCTGGAACAAAAGATTGGACAATTAAGAACCTTGTAAGCGCGCAGGAAAAACTCGATCTACGTAAAATTAAAAGACTTATTTATTTGAGTGCTGAAAATGAACCATACGATGGTATGGGTCAGTCTGACATGGCGGTTTGGGCCATGAACACTCACCGCGCCATGCTCAGCAAGACCGGCGCCAATCCTGAATACACTGCAGCCTACAAAGCAGTGGGTATTGCTTCGATGGAAACAATCACTGCTCTCACAAACAACAAGGGACTGCGTTCACAGCGCAACTGTGCAAACAAAGCAGGAGCAAAGTGCTCATGGTTTCACTCTCGCACTAACGACGAAGGCAGCGCCACCGAGGGCCGCACACTCAACAAGCACCTACAAATTGTTCGCGACCTCTGGGACTTCTCTAAAGACCTACGCGCGATTGGTAGCGCAGATCTTGTCCCCTACGCAGACAAATACAGTGCCGCGGCAGTTGAGGGCGCTCACCAGCTTGCCTACGGCCCGAGCATTAAGCAAGGAAATATTGCGCCAAACCTCTTCGACTTTGTGGCGCGCAAACCAAACGGTGAACAAATCCAGCGCAGCTGGTTCTACTATGGATTTACCCCCACCGGCAAAGGCTACTATCTTGAACAAGTGCCGGAGAAAAACTGTGGCTATCACAAACGAGATATTAGCCTCATAGTAGACATCTTTAGACGCTTTGGTGGCCTTATAGACAAGACTGGCTTTGACACACCGCCTGCAGACGGCAGCCTTGGCACAAAGTCGATACTTGAGTACATCGTCCGAGCCTATGAAATCAAACTAGGGGAAGATCTTTTTACAGACTCAGAAACATCCACAGGAGGATACTTTGGGGCCTGCGAAGAAGGGATCGGTGCGGCCGTAACTCTCGACGATCTCGCCTATTTGCGTAGTATCTAAACACGTTGGCACAAGCAAAGCAGTTTGCTTGTGCCTATCTAGTCCGCCCACTAGGATTCGAACCTAGGACCTTCTCCTTAAAAGGGAGCCGCTCTACCAACTGAGCTATGGGCGGATGCCGCACCGAAAATGGGCGGGATAGAAACAAAATACAACAAAAACCCTTATTCCGCTAGAGTTTTAAGGCAAACCGCTCAAGCAATAACTCGAGGTCCCCTGCCCCGCGATGAGAGTCGTGGTACATGAAAGTAAGTTCGCGGGAGAGTTTTGCGTCTTTCATTGCCCTCGCCTTCCACGCCAAAAGTCCGGCAACTGCTTCTGCCTTTTCTCCAGCACGGAATGCCTGCATAAGCCCAAGCCACAGACGCTTCTTGTCGCGCGCTTGCAGTGCAAACGTTAAGCCAAACTGATCAAACTTCCACTCCTGCTTCTTAACCTTAACTTCTTTTATTTTTATGTCGGCTGCAGCAAGTGCATCGGTGTGCTTTTTTAAAAGTTTTTCCTCCTCAAATACAAACGTGTGCGGTGAGTCTTTAAATGCATTTGCTTCTTCGAGCACCTCTTCTCCACTCTCGCCTGTGAGCACACCTGCAAATATAAACGTCTGTACGCCAAAGAGCGCCGGAGTAGTTGCTTGCGCCAACAGTTCTTCAACAGAAATTTCTGTAGTTTTTGCCGAAACGTTGCCGACGATTACATGCATCATGTGGTTAGCTTCTCCATCTCGCCCCAGTTCTTCCCTACCTTGCCGTCGGCAATAATCGGGATGTTGTGGCGGTCCTTGGCAGGCACAATAGTTTCCATAATTTCTTTTATTTTTGGCGCAAGCTCTTCTACTTTTTTGTCTTCTATCTCAAACACCAACTCGTCGTGCACTTGGAGCAAGAGGTGCACAGCATCTGCATACCCCTCTTTTTTAAGCATGTCATCAATTTTTACCATCGCCAGTTTTACAATATCGGCCTGCGTACCCTGCATCGGCGCATTGATTGCCATGCGCTCTGCCGATGCGCGCAC
>Ga0163152_10005412_pt1 | contig 15030 bp, 10 predicted proteins | sample OliLakLV19MP8IB2_FD_148635 | JGI IMG/M metagenome (GOLD analysis project Ga0163152, IMG submission 148635) | Freshwater microbial mat bacterial communities from Lake Vanda, McMurdo Dry Valleys, Antarctica - Oligotrophic Lake LV.19.MP8.IB-2 | ecosystem: Environmental > Aquatic > Freshwater >... | reverse complement strand
AAATGTTATACATTTAGAAATGGCAACTTCCACGCTCCGCGCACTGATCGAGTTGGCAGAAGATCAGATGGGATATTTCACCACCGCCCAGGCACGCTCAGCCGGGGTGAGCGCGATGGCGCTGGTCATGATGGCTCGACGCGACACGCTCGAACGAGTAAGTCGAGGCGTCTATCGGCTTTCTGACTATCCGAGATTCCCACACGGTCATCACATGGAAGCTGTCCTTTGGCCAACAGGTCAGATGGGAGTGTTGTCCCACGAAACAGCGTTGGCATTGTACGGGTTGTCCGATGTCAGCCCGGCGAAAATGCATATCACACTTCCGGCGAATTCCAGGGTTCAGCGGAGCATTCCAAAATACTTGAAGATTCACTTTGCAAACCTTCCTGAAGCGGATGTCGCAAGAATGGATCACATGCCTATCACCACTCCAGCAAGAACAATTCGCGATTGCATGTCGACGCATTTAGGAACAGCATTGATCACGCAGGCAATTGACGACGCCAGACAGACAAACAGAATAAGTGAACGACTTGCGATTGAACTCCGGCGCGAGCTTAACGCTGCAAACAACGCCGCTGTATGACGGAGATCCGGCGAGCACCTCCGTCCGTAGGAAAACTCGACAAGTTCGTACTCGCACACGCAAAAATCATCGGGACTGTTTTTGAGCGCGTTCGCCAGTCCATTACGTACATGGTATTGAGCGGTGCGCTCGAACGCGCGGCCCGCGAACCGAACGGGCCAACCTTCGTTGTCAAAGGCGGCGTAGCCTTGGAGTTGCGGTTACCTGGACGGGCCCGCGCAACAAAGGACATCGACATCGTGGCAATTTGTGAATCGGACGATCTCGTTGCGGCTTTGGACCAAGCGCTCAGTGCGCCATACTGCAACTTCACGTTCACTCGTCGACCGGATACAAAGGAGCTCGGCGACAAAGCGACGCGTGTGTGGGTGCAGATCGACTATCAATCTCAGCGATGGACAACCATTCAAGTTGATCTTGCGAAGTCGGAAGGACCAAAAACAGAAACGGAACAAATTCCGGGAATTTCGTTGGATCCATTTGGGCTTCAAAGCCCTGACTTCGTCAGTTGCATCTCGCTGCGCTATCACATCGCGCAGAAAATCCACGGGATGACGAAAGCTCCATATGATGGCAGCGAGAACGACCGTTTCCGCGATGCGGTGGATTTGCTGCTGCTTGAAGAACTCATCTCTTTAGAGGAATTGCCCGCGGTTTGTGAAGCGTGTGAAGAAACATTCCGCATCAGAAAAGAACACGCCTGGCCGCCAGACATCACACTGCCGATATCCTGGGAAATGCCGCTCGTCACGATGGCCAACGAACTCGAACTCGATGTCGATTCTCTTGAAGAAACGCAGCTGAGGCTGCACAGGTTCGTGCAATCGATAGTGCAAGCGACAGGGAATAATTCGACGATGAGCGACACGTCAAATGGCAATTGAGCAGAGGTCAGATATACCAGCCAGGATAAAGCTGCAACGACGCAGCCCCTGTCACTCGCGGTCTACACCCTTGAGTTTTCGATCCGATACAACCAGAACCATACCCGTTCGGTCCGACTCGAATATGAGTACGCTGAACCAGTTCGGGGACCAATGCGTCGACCGCGGGGCGTCCGCCATCTTCGTCGACGTTCGCATTGGAATTGAACGTGAGACGCAGACTACCAGCACCAACTACAACCGCACCACTCACGAAATCATCGTCGACTCCGGGTCTGTCACAAACGTCCCCTTCTTGCAGAACGGACATCGCTGCCCGTCGAGATGATACGTGTCGTGCAGCGCGCTACTCCCGCACTTCTTGCAGACTGTGGTCGGATTGGCGTCGTCAGAGCGCGTCTTACGGCCGCATTCCAGACAGATCACGTCGCTTTCAATTCCCGTGCACTGGTCGCGCTCACGGTCCGGGTGATAGGCGTACACTTTTTGCCGAGTTCATTGACGTAGTACGGATGGCCCTCATCCCACGCTTCGATCTTTTTCGGGCAAGCGTTACAGCGAAATACAATGCCCATCGCCATGGATTCTTTTCCTCAGATGTGCTGGCAGATTTATCGGCCAACAGTGTGTTTGTTTGAACTCGTGGGAGCGGGGGGCATATCAGAGTGACCAAGTAGTGACTAAGTGCTGACTAAGCCGCGATTCTATTATCTCTCGCGGGCATCGGCACGGGTTTGAAGGTGATGCAGGAAGAATTGACAGCCGTTCCCATTTTGTTGGCGGAGCAGCGCCGCTGGCAATACGGTCGATGAATACGCGCAATACCTGCACACGCGGTCATGCGCTTTCGACGCTCCCACTCCTGATTGTGACTTCCGTATTCATTTCGCGCAGGAGTCGGAGTGTTGGAAACCGCAGGGATGTGCCGTTGCGGTGGAAGGCGACGTACGAGAGCATGCCCGGATGTGGTACGCCGTACACTTCGCGGAGCGCGCGCACGGCCATGGTGGCGAGTGATTTCATGTCGCTTTGATACGGGGCATCGGCGAAGAAGTTGGGTGAGCCGGGGACGACTGCTTCGGTCAGCGGCGTGTCCGGCAGGAACGTGGCGCGGTGCCAGCCGATGCGATCCATGCGCTGGTACTGCTGCTCGCTGAGCAGGGCTTCGGGCGCGTCGATGAAGGCGTTAGACGCGGCTTCGGCGCGGGTGCCGTGCCAGCCGAGGCCGGCGAACTGGACGTAGTGCGGGGAGAATTTGTGGCTGATGATGAGGATTTCGTCTTCCTCAAGGGCGGCAATACACGTGGCGAGGTTTCGGCGGAATTCGGACCAGGCGGGGGTCGCAGACAATTGGGTCTCCCGGGAGAATTGAGGTGTGTCGCGGGGGGTATTGGAAAGATACGGGGAGGGGGTGACAGTGGGATTTTTGGGTGGCACAACTTTGTCCCGTCCTGATTCAGGTGATCGAGCGTCAGAGCCCCACTCTACATTGCTTCGAGGCTTTACAACATCGCGGCCACCCCGCCGGCAACTTTCATATAGTAGGGGCCACCAGCAGGTGGATAACAGCGGGACATCTTGTAACTTGGCTCACAGCTCGCTCCCGCCTCCAACAGCCCTCCCGCATCTCCAAGGCACCGCATAAATGAGCACTGAATTCTTCAATGCTCCAATTCTCAATTCTCCCTACACCGCCCCATCCCGTCACTGGGAACTGGACGGCTCCGGCCAACCCACGCGAAAAATCGCCTCGGGCCGCCGGAAAGCCTCGTTCGTTACACCCATCCCCAAGGCGAAGAAGCAGACGAAGGCGCAGACCACCCTCGTACTCGACGAAGGCAAGGGCCTCTCCACTGACAAACAGGCCTACGACATTCGGTCGCTGATCAATGAGTTGCGTATCCAGGTGGATCGATGGCGGGAGCTCAAGAACCCGGATCAATGGCGCGTCACTCCGGAAACGAAACGTCTCCTGCAGCATTGGCGTACCCACCAGTTCAGCGGTGTGCGTCCGTTCTTCTGTCAGATTGAAGCGGTCGAGACGGTCATCTGGCTGACAGAAGTGGCGCCGGAAATCGGCAAAGACGGCAAGAAGTTTCTTGACCATTTGAACGCTGTCAACACCGAAGCGAATCCGGAATTGCTTCGGCTCGCGCTGAAGCTCGCGACTGGGGCGGGCAAGACCACCGTCATGGCGATGCTTATCGCGTGGCAAACGGTGAACGCTGTCCGTCATCCTTCGTCGAAGCGCTTTACACGAGGATTTCTCCTGGTCGCGCCCGGCCTGACTATTCGCGATCGGCTTCGTGTGCTGCAGCCAAACGACCCCGATTCCTACTACGCATCGCGTGAATTGGTACCGAGCGATATGCTCGGCGAAATATTCAAGGCGAAAATCGTCATCACGAATTACCACGCCTTCAAGCAACGCGAACGCCTCGAGATTTCAAAAGGCGGTCGCGCACTGTTGCGTGGTCATGGACCTGAGCTGCAGACGCAGGAAACCGAAGGCCAGATGCTGCAGCGCGTGATGCCCGAGTTGATGGGAATGAAGAACATCCTCGTGCTTAACGATGAAGCACATCACTGTTATCGCGAAAAGCCGGAGCCCGATACCGACGAGGCGCTCAAGGGCGACGAACGCAAGGAAGCTGAAGCCAATCAGGAAGCAGCACGCCTGTGGATCTCCGGACTCGAAGCCGTTAACCGCAAACTCGGCCTCGCGCGGGTCATTGATCTCTCCGCCACTCCGTTTTTCCTGAGCGGATCGGGCTACATCGAAGGCACGTTGTTTCCGTGGACGATGAGTGATTTCTCACTCATGGATGCGATCGAATGCGGAATCGTGAAACTCCCACGCGTGCCGGTCTCGGACAACATACCCGAAGCCATAACTCCCGTCTTTCGCGAGCTGTGGTCGCACATCTCGGCCAAGATGCCGAAGAAAGGGCGAGGGAAGGCTGGCGACCTCGATCCTCATCTGCTTCCGGTTGAACTGCAGACAGCGCTGAGCGCATTGTACGGCCATTACGAAAAAACTTTTGACATCTGGGAAGAAACGCCGGGTGTCGAAGTGCCACCGTGCTTCATTGTGGTGTGCAATAATACCGCGACTTCGAAACTGGTTTACGACTACGTCTCGGGTTTCACGCGCACACTGCCGGATGGGTCGACACAGCCGATGAAGGCGAGCCTGCCTCTGTTCAGTAATTTTGACGACCACGGAAATCCGTACCCGCGTGCGCGAACGCTGCTGATCGACAGCGAACAGCTGGAATCCGGCGATGCGCTGGATGATAATTTCCGCAAAATGGCGTCAACCGAGATCGAGCAATTCCGTCAGGATATCCAACGGCGCGAAGGCGGGCAGAAAAGCGCCGACGACATCACCGACCAGGACCTGCTGCGCGAAGTCATGAACACGGTCGGCAAACCGGACAAACTCGGCGGATCAATTCGCTGCGTTGTCTCCGTCGCAATGCTCACGGAAGGCTGGGACGCCAATACAGTCACACACGTATTGGGTGTTCGCGCATTTGGCACACAACTGTTGTGCGAGCAAGTGATTGGCCGCGCGCTCCGACGTCAGTCGTACGAACTGAACGAACAAGGACTGTTTGACGTCGAATACGCCGACGTACTCGGCATCCCCTTTGACTTCACGGCCAAACCCGTGCCGGCGCCACCGCAGCGCGTGAAGCCGGTTGTGCAAGTGAAAGCGATGTCGCCCGAGCGCGACGCGTGCGAGATTCGCTTTCCGCGTTTGGACGGATATCTGGTCAAGCTGCCGGAAGAAAGACTGGTCGCAGAGTTTAACAGCGATCACACGCTCGTGTTAACGCCGGAACTTGTTGGCCCAACCGACACACGCAACGAGGGCATCATCGGCGAAGGCGTGGACCTCACGCTCATCCATTCGCGCGAACTCCGTCAATCAAGCCTGCTGTTTCATCTCACACATCGCCTGCTGTACAACCACTGGCGCGACGCAAACGATGCACCAAAGCTCCACCTGTTCGGCCAGCTCAAGTCGATCACGCGTCAGTGGCTCGACAACCACCTCGTGTGCAAAGGCGGCACGTACCCCGCGCAGTTGATGTACATGCAACTCGCCGACGAAGCGTGTAATCGCATTACCGCCGGCATTATCAACAAGATGGGCAACGAAAAAACCGTGTTGCCGATGTTCGATCCGTATAATCCAATTGGATCAACGCGTCATGTACACTTCAATACCAGCAAAACGCTGCGCTGGCAAACGGCCGTCGACAAGTGTCACCTCAACTGGGTAATCTGCGATAGTAACTGGGAAGCGGAATTCTGCCGCGTCGTAGAAAAACATCCGCGCGTGCTGTCGTACGTGAAAAACCACAACCTCGGCTTCGAAGTCCCGTATCGCAGCGGCAGTGATTCGCGTCGATACCGTCCCGATTTCATCATTCTGGTGGATGACGGAAACGGCGCTGACGATCCACTGCATTTAGTAGTCGAGATCAAAGGCCGCCGCGGCGAGGACGCAAAAGAAAAAGCGAACACGATGCGCCAGTATTGGATACCCGCCATCAACAACGACGGTACGTTTGGTCGTTGGGCCGTCGCCGAGTTTACCGACGTGTACGCCATGGAAGCGGACTTCTCGGCCACACTGGAGGCTGCGGTGAACGCGCTGCTCGGGCCGCCCATGGAGCCTGCGCACGCGTGATTGTCACGACGGACGAGGTGCGCGCCTGGATTGCGGGCGGAGAAACACTCACGGTTGAGTTCAAGGGCGAGTCGCGCGAGCGGCTGAACGATACGGATCTCGTCGAAGCAGTGGCCTGCATGGCCAACGCTCGAGGCGGTGTGTTGCTCGTTGGTGTGGAAGACGACCGCACCATCACCGGTGCGCAACCGCGGCATGGTTCGTACACCGACATCCGTCGCGTTGAAGCCCTCGTTGGCAATCAGACGCAGCCCAGCTGTCCGGTGGAGTGCGCGGTGGTTGCGGTGGATGGGCACAATGTGCTGGTGATACGCGTGCCGGCCGGACGCCCCATTACTGCCACCAATCGCGGCGTGTACAAACACCGCCTGCTGGACGTTCATGGCAAACCCCAGTGCCTGCCGTTCTACCCGCACGAGATGCAATCGCGCGAAGCGAGCCGCGGCGCACTGGATTACTCGGCACTCATTGTCGGCGATGCCCGATGGGACGATCTCGATCCGCTCGAGTTCGAGCGACTTCGGCAAACGATTGTCAGCAACGGCGGACGTGCGGATGCCGCACTGCTCACGCTCACCGATGTCGATCTCGTAAAAGCACTCGGACTCGGCGAAGGCGGCGATCGCATTGAGCGTATTCGTGTCGCGGGGTTATTGATGCTTGGGCGCGAAGAATCACTGCGCCGACTGATGCCCACACATGAAGTGGCGTTTCAGGTGCTGAGCGGAACGCGCGTGGGCGTGAATGATTTCATGCGCTGGCCGCTTATTCGGGTGTCGGACGAACTCACCAATCGCTTCAACGCGCGCAACGAAGAAGAAGAACTGTTGATTGGCGCCGTGCGCGCGGCCGTGCCGGATTACAGTCGTCCAGGCTTTCGCGAAGCTGTACACAATGCGCTGGTACATCGTGACTACGCGATATCAGGGGCAGTGCATGTGTTCTGGCGTGATGACGAAATCGAGATCACCAATCCCGGTGGATTTCCGGACAGCGTGAACCTCGCCAATCTGCTGGTTACGGCTCCACGTCCACGGAACCCCATCCTGGCCGATGCATTCAAACGCGTTGGTCTGGTTGAGCGTACCGGACGCGGCATCGACACCATCTTTGAAGGGCAACTGCGGTACGGACGTCCATCTCCGGATTACTCGCGCAGCAGCAGTGGCAGCGTGCAGGTGGTTTTGCCCGGCGGCCCGGCGAATCTCGCGTTGGCGCGGTTCATCATTGAGCGTGATAAGCCCGATCAGCCGGTCACATTGGAGGAGATGTTGCTCGTGAATGCTGTCGATCGGGAGCGGCGTGTTGCGCTGCCTCGCGCAGCCGAGCTGTTGCAAAAAGGCGAACCGGCCGCGCGTGCCGTGCTTGAGCGGTTGGTGGAGGCGGGGGTGTTTGAAGCACGCGGGGAACGACAAAGCCGCGTGTACATGTTTGCCGCGGCGACCTACCGGGCGGTCGGTCCTGCTTCAGCGTATACCCGGGCAAGTGGCTTTGAACCGGTGCAGCAGGAGCAGATGGTACTCAATCATTTACGGGCGCACAAACGCATTTCCCGATCAGACATCATGGAGCTGTGCCAAGTGTCCCCTGACCGCGCTAAGTGGTTGCTGCGCAAGTTTTTACGTAACGGTACCATCGTCAAGAAAGGCACCGGAAAGGGGACGTTTTACCACATCGCACCCGCAAATGCGGGTGCACCCGAATAATTTATGGCAACGCCCGTATTTCACACCCGCAAATTTGAGCTGTTTTGTGCAAGTTATTGTACTTCAACGGCTTACACAGCAGTCCCCTACCCAAACGCGCCCGTAACGCACCCGCAAACTCGAATTGGGTCAGACTTTTGGAACAGTCCAGTGAATTTGTGCGATGGACCAGAAAATGGACCAGAAATAGGCCAGAAACTGCCTAAGTCATGCGATTACAATGTCTTAGGTTTTGGACCATGACCCACAACAACCCAGAAAGTCGCCCCAACTCGCCTGCCGGCACCTGTTCTGCCAGACATGAGCACCAAACGCTTTCCCCGATCGCCAATGGCTAAAACTCCAAAATCCCCGTCGGCCGACAAAGCCGTCGAGGCCCTCGTCTACCCCGACTCCAAGCGCCGGAATATTCCGACTGCCGAGTTGCAGGCGTTGGCGAAGGCCAATGAGGCGCTGCGGGTGGCGTACGAGCGTCGCAATCGCGATCTCGATCCGCAGTTGGTGTGGCGGGGCAAAGACGAACAGGACTTGGGCGACTTGGTAGTGAATGCGCCGCCGCTCTACATCCAGGAGAAGGTGCACCCCAAGGCGCTCATTGATGACCTGCTGCGGCAAACGCGCGAGCAGAAGCATGAGACCGGCGAGACCATGGCCGATCTGTTTTCGGACTTCAACGGCATTCCAAAGGATGCTGACAAGACCGAGTTTTATCAGCACGATCAGAACTGGACCAATCGCATGATCCTCGGCGATTCGCTGCAGGTGATGGCGAGTTTGGCCGAGCGTGAGGGGCTGCGTGGGAAGGTGCAGTGCATCTATTTCGATCCGCCATACGGCATCAAGTTCAACAGCAATTTTCAGTGGAGTACGACGTCACGTGATGTGAAGGATGGCAACACGAGTCACATCACGCGCGAGCCTGAGCAGGTGAAGGCGTTTCGCGATACGTGGCGTGATGGGATTCATTCGTATCTCACGTATTTGCGTGATCGATTGACGATTGCAAGAGATTTGTTGACGGAGAGTGGGTCGATCTTTGTGCAGATTGGGGATGAGAATGTGCACAGGGTGCGGGCGGTGATGGATGAGGTGTTTGGGGATGAAAATTGTATCGTCACGATCACTATCGAAAAGACCAGCAGTCAAACGCAGGAATTCTTAGCTCCCGTCACAGATTACTTACTCTGGTATGCACGCGATAAGGCGCAAATGAAATTCCGCCAAGCGCTGCTGCCGAAGCTGCACGGGCGAATGGGATCATCAGAATATTCGCGACTGCAACTTCCAGATCTCCAGCGACGCTTACTCACTTCGGACGAACGAGACGGCGTGGCACAGATGCCAGTGGATGGGCGTGTCTATCGGCAGGACAATCTCACGAGCCAAAGTCTCGGCCGTGACAAAGGCGAAGGCGCCGCGTCTTGGTTTCCTGTCAGCGCGGAAGGTCGTGAATTCCGACCGAGCTTATCGAATCGGTGGAAGACAAATTCGCAGGGTATGAATCGCCTGGTATGCGCTTCACGCGTCGAACCACGCGGTACGAGCTTAAGTTACGTACGCTTTATTGATGACTTCGCAGCAATTTCAGCAAACAACATCTGGGAGGACGTGAAATTTTCGAGTCGCTCAGAAGACAAGAGCTACATCGTGCAGACTGCGTCGCGAATGGTGCAGCGATGTCTCCTTATGACAACCGATCCGGGAGATCTCGTCCTAGACCCAACCTGTGGGTCGGGCACGACCGCGACGGTAGCTGAACAATGGGGTCGTCGCTGGATCACGATCGACACTTCACGCGTCGCCCTAGCACTCGCGCGAGCACGCGTCATGGGCGCACGGTTCCAATCCTACCTTTTGGCGGATTCACGCGACGGCCAAAGAAAGGAAGCAGAAATAACACGCACAGTTCCGTCCAGCGCGCCGACGTTCGGCAATGTGCGTCATGGTTTCGTTTACGAGCGCGTTCCACACGTTACGCTCAAGTCCATCGCGAACAACGCCGAAATTGACGTAATCTGGGAGACGTGGCAATTGAAACTTGAGCCACTGCGCGCTTCTCTGAACACTACGCTCAAGAAACAATGGGAACAATGGGAAATCCCACGCGACGCCGATGCCAAGTGGCCCGCCGCTGCGAAGGACTCGCACGCAAAATGGTGGGAAGCACGCATCGCACGTCAACGCGAGATTGACGCAAGCATCGCAGCAAAGGCTGACACCGAGTATCTGTTCGACAAGCCGTACGAGGACAAGAAGAAGGTGCGCGTGGCGGGGCCGTTCACCGTCGAGTCGCTCTCACCGCACCGCGTGCTTGGTGTTGACGAGAACGATGAACTCATCGACAAGGTGATGGAGCGCAAGACCGGTTATGCGGTTGGTCGCGACTTCCCGTCAATGATTCTGGAGAATCTGAAAACCGCGGGTGTGCAGCAGGCGTCCAAAACAGATCGCATCGAATTCAGTTCGCTCACGGCGTGGCCGGGCGACCTCATTTGCGCGGACGGTCGGTATCTCGAAGGTGGTGCTGAGAAACGCGCGGGGATTTTCATCGGGCCGGAGTTTGGCACGGTCACGCGTCCGGACCTCGTGCAAGCTGCGCGCGAAGCTGTCGAAAGCGGATTTGATGTGTTGATTGCGTGCGCATTCAACTACGAAGCACACGCCACCGAATTCGGCAAACTCGGCCGCGTGCCGGTGCTCAAGGCGCGCATGAACGCCGACTTGCACATGGCCGAGGATCTCAAGAAGACCGACAAGGCGAATCTGTTTGTGGTGTTCGGTGAACCCGACATCACCATCATGCCCGCCGAGCAGGGCCGCGTGCGCGTCAAGGTGAATGGTGTCGATGTGTTTGATCCAAGCACCGGCAAGGTGCGCTCGGACGACGCGGACGGTATCGCCTGCTGGTTCATCGATACGGATTACAACGAGGAGAGCTTCTTCGTGCGCCACGCGTACTTCCTGGGCGCGAACGATCCGTACAAGAGCCTCAAGACCACGCTCAAGGCCGAGATCAATCAGGAGGCGTGGGAGAGTCTCAACTCGGACACCAGTCGAGCGTTTGACCGGCCGAAGAGTGGGCGGATTGCGGTCAAGGTCATCAATCATCTTGGGGATGAGGTGATGAAGGTGTTTCGGGTGTAGCGCCACCCGCCAAAAGCCACAATGGTGGTGTAATACTGAGCGCCCGAGTTCCGAATCCAGCCCTCCGCTCTAACCTTGCCCAGCGTATTACATTCGAACATGACCGTTTATCAGTCCGTACCGAACGCACCGATCACCGAGGCGCTGCTCGACATTCAGGTAGCTCGGACAGAGGACGTCGACTTCACGGCCCTCGAACCGTTCTGTGACGCGATCGCTGCCGAGTACCCAACGAGGCGGCATCGGATAGAATGGCAGGCTGCGTTCAGCGTTTCGGATGATGGTCCAGCGATTGCCGCGAGCCCTGGAGGCGGAACAGTTGGATACCTGCTCACCTCACGCGACGGAAGTCAAATAGCACAAGCGCGGGTGAACGGGTTTTCGCTCAGTCGACTGCGCCCCTATCAAGATTGGAACCGATTTCGAGCAGAGGCTCAACGACTTTGGGAGATTTACCTGGAGATCGCACAACCAAGGATGATCGAGCGAATCGCGCTGCGATACATCAATCGACTGGAACTACCGCTGCCATTTGAAGACTTTCGCGAATACGTCAGGACGGCGCCCGAGATCGCACCAGGACTCCCGCAATCGTTATCACATTTCCTCATGCAGCTTCATATCCCCTCATCCGTTCACGATGCCGTCGCGATAGTCACTGAGACGCTGGAACCACCGAAAGATGATGGGTCGCTCTTGCCCTTTATTCTCGACATCGACGCTGTTCGAAAAGGCAGCCTTCACCCAAACGATCCAACGCTTTGGGAACGTTTCGAGAAGTTGCACGCGTTAAAGAATGAGATTTTCTTCCAGACTATCACCGAGAAAACAAAGGCGCTCTTCCAATGAGCAAACTCCTTTATGTCCGTTCCGGGACGCCAGTACGCGGTGACGAATGGAAATTCGGCGTGGGTTCCGATTCAGCCGATGTCGGTGCGAGGTTGATGAACGCGCAGCGACATCTCGCCCAACCGGTAAGCCGACAGACATTGCCGGAAATATTCATGGAACTCGCCGCGACGTGGAAATCGGACACGATTTTCGAGTCTTCCGTCACTGCACTTGTTGGTCACCCGTCCTACCAGCGCATTATTGGACTGGGAAGCCAGGTAGTACCGCTCCTGCTGCTTTCACTAAAACACGAGCCTGATCATTGGTTTCCGGCGCTCTCAGCACTCACTGGCGCAAATCCTGTACCGCTCGCTGATCAGGGCAACGTGTGCAAAATGGCTGAAGCCTGGTTGTTGTGGGGGCGTGAGCGAGGAATTGTTCTCTGAGCGCGGCGCATCTCGAGCGGGCCTTTCCCGGACTTGGACGAACGCCCTACGCGATCACGAGTCCACAAACCCCGACGTACAATTGCATTGCGTGGGCCGCGGGCGACTCCTCGAAGTGGTGGTGGCCAAAGTCCCCATACTATTGGCCAAGCGGAGTACCTGTCGAAGAAACCCTCAGTGCGTTTGCCCAGGCGTATGGAACAATCGGCTACAGCCAGTGCGATGATGAGACTCGAGAACCCGGATTCGAGAAAGTTGCAATCTTTGTTAGCGCCACTGGAGTTCCGACCCATGCTGCGCGACAGCTGGGCAGCGGAATGTGGACCAGCAAGTTAGGACAGAGCCAGGATATTGCCCACACGTTGGACGGACTGGCTGGCGCGTCGTACGGGAAAGTTGGCGCGATCTTAAAGCGACGCATTGTGTGAGCGTCGCGATGAATCATTGGGGCGAGATCGGCAACTACCGGCGGCAGCGAAGGGCCTCGTGACCTTCCTCATCGCCGACACCTTCACCGACTCCCTCGCCCGCCTCACGGGCGAGGAACAGAAGGCCGTCAAGACGACCGCGTTCGACCTGCAAATGAATGTCGCTTCTCCAGGGCTTTCCTTTCACAGGCTAGACAAAGCGAAGGACAAGAACTTCTGGTCCGTGCGCGTGAACAGCGATGTCCGCATCATCGTGCACAAAACCGCCGAGTCGTTGCTGTTGTGTTACGCGAACCATCATGACAAGGCGTACGCGTGGGCGGAACGACGCAAATTCTCCGTTCATCCAACAACTGGCGCGGCGCAGATTGTTGAGGTACGCGAATCCGTCGTTGACATCGCGGTACCTCGGTACGTGCCAACAGACGTCGCGTATCCGACACCGCAGGCGACGGCAAAACTCTTCGCCAGCGTCGCCGATTCACAACTCCTGTCGTACGGCGTACCGGCCGAGGCGCTCACCGACGTCAGAAGCGCCACGGACGATTCAATATTCACGATCATTGCCACACTGCCCAGTGAAGCGGCCGAGGCTTTGCTTGAACTGGCAACTGGCGGTGTGCCTGCCGTGCGCGTTGCGCCACCTGCAACCGTCGATCCGTTCGAACACCCCGATGCGAAACGCCGCTTTCGCATCATGGCCAACGCCGAAGAGCTCGAACGCGCAATGGCGTCGCCGTGGGACAAGTGGTCGGTGTTTCTACACCCCGCACAACGCGATCTGGTCGAACGCGACTTCTCGGGGCCAGCGCGCGTCGCGGGTTCGGCCGGCACCGGAAAGACTGTCGTTGCGCTGCATCGCGCTGTACACCTCGCACAACAGAGCCCAAACGCGCGCGTGCTTCTCACGACGTTTTCCATCACGCTGGCCCGAATGCTTCGGCAAAAGCTTCAGCGCCTCATTGGAGAGCGGAACGATCTGGCGGAGCGCATTGTTGTAGATGCAATTGATGAAGTTGGGATTTCGCTCTATGAACAGGCGTTTGGCACTCCAATAATCGCGACGCCAGGAATGATTCAGACTCTCGTTACTGAGCTCAGTGCGCAACATGGTGCACACTCGTTTTCCGACCGCTTCCTCACGCAGGAGTGGACGGATGTAGTGGATGCCTGGCAGGTGCATGATTGGCCAGCCTATCGCGACGTTGCTCGATTGGGCCGCAAGAATCGCCTGAGCGAAAAGCAACGCGCGGTCATCTGGCCAATATTCGCGGCGATGATCGCGCGTCTGAATGCTGGTGCGGTTGTAACGATGGCGAACATCTATCGCGAACTTGAAGGCCGGCCACGAGACGGCTCGGTCACCAGCTTCGATGCGGGTGTGGTGGATGAGGCACAAGACATCAGCGTCGCACAGCTTCGCTTCCTCGCGTCACTGGCGGGCAATCGTCCGAATGGATTGTTCTTTGCCGGCGACCTGGGTCAACGCATTTTCCAAACGCCGTTCTCCTGGAAGGCGCTAGGCGTGGACGTTCGTGGTCGATCCACAACGCTCCGAGTGAACTATCGAACGTCTCATCAGATTCGTCAGCAGTCCGACCGACTGCTTGGTACCGAGTTATCGGATGTTGATGGCGTGATCGAGAAGCGAACGGGCACTGTGTCCGTGTTTAATGGCGCAGAACCTGTGTTACGTATCGTAAACTCCGTTGAAGATGAAACCGCAACGATAGCATCCTGGATCAACTCGAGAATCGACGAAGGCGTGCTGCCGAATGAGATCGGCGTTTTCGTGCGTTCCCGCGACGAAGTTGCGCGCGCCGAGAAAGCCATCAACGCCGCAGGATACCAGGCGACGTCGCCCTTACCAGGCGTTGATCCCGCGCCTGACCGCATTGTGCTGATGCCGATGCATCTTGCGAAGGGGCTGGAGTTTCGTGCGGTTGTCGTCGCCGCGTGTGACGAGGACGTCTTGCCGCTGCAGGAGCGTATCGAGTCCGTTACGGATGAATCGGATCTCGAAGATGTGTACAATACCGAGCGACAGTTGTTGTATGTGGCGTGCACGCGGGCGCGGGACTTCTTACTCGTTACGGGAGTCGCGCCAGGCTCGGAGTTTCTGGATGACTTGAATAACAAACCGCGATGAACGCCGTCATTTATGCATTCGATGTTGGGTCGACTCGCACCCGAGAAGGCGTCAATGGCGGATCACGATTCGCGTGGGCACGGAAACGCCCAGGTTCGCCAATAGAAGGGAACGATTCAAAAGCCGATCTTGTCTGTGAGCTTCGTGGAGA
>Ga0163152_10005410_pt1 | contig 15031 bp, 17 predicted proteins | sample OliLakLV19MP8IB2_FD_148635 | JGI IMG/M metagenome (GOLD analysis project Ga0163152, IMG submission 148635) | Freshwater microbial mat bacterial communities from Lake Vanda, McMurdo Dry Valleys, Antarctica - Oligotrophic Lake LV.19.MP8.IB-2 | ecosystem: Environmental > Aquatic > Freshwater >... | reverse complement strand
GCGCGACGACGTCGCGGTCCAGCTGGTCGGGATCATAGGCGAAGTCGTCATCTAGCCGCTCCCAACGTTTTGCGCGCGTTTCCCGATTCATCACCTGCACGCTGTATCCGGCATCGACCGTGGAGCCAGCCTGCGTAATGGCGGTGCGGATGCGGTACACGTCGTAGTTCACGTTTACACCGTCGGCCACGGCCTGCTCGTGGTTGTATTCCATGACCAGGTTTTGATTGAAGAAGCCGAAGGTCTGCTTGTTGGGCGTGGCGGTGAGGCCGATGAGGTGGGCATCGAAGTATTCCAGCACCTGCGCCCAGAGGTTGTAGATGGACCGGTGGCATTCGTCGGTGACGATGATGGCGAAGGTCTCAATCGGAATGGCCGGATTGTAGTCAATGGGCTCTGGTTGTTTGAAGAGCCGTTCGAGGCCGGAGACAGAGGCTTCTTCGTCCTCGTCTGATAGCTCACGCCCCTTGAGCATAGAGTACATGCGCTGGATGGTGCTGATGCAGACCCGCGCGGTGGTGTCGAGGGTATTGCCTGCCAACCGCTGGACAATGAACTCTTCGGTGAACTTGAAGTTGTTATAGGGCGAGACGTATTGCTGGAATTCCTTCAACGTCTGGTCGCCGAGGTTGCCGCGGTCGACCAGAAAGAGCACACGGCGCGCGCCGCCGAACTTAATGAGGCGGTAGATGAAGCTGATGGCGGTGAAGGTCTTGCCGCTGCCGGTGGCCATTTGGATGAGGGCGCGTGGACGATCCTGAGCCAGCGATTTTTCGAGATTGTTGATGGCGGTAATTTGCGCGGGCCAGAGGCCGGTGGTGCTCAGGGGTGGCAGCGTTCTCAATCGAGCGCGGAAAGTCGTTGCCTTATATGCCGCCAAGGACGCGCCCTGTAGATCCTTCGGAGCTTCGCTAGGCTCTGGGATTAAAGCGGCCAGCGTCTCGGGTCGGTGGAAGCTGAACACAGGGCGACTGCGAGGTTGAGGATCGAGGCCGTTCGTGAAGCGCGTTTCGACGCCGGTGCTCTGATACAGAAATGGCAATGGTCGGATGTGGGCGGGCAGGTCCGTGGGGAGGCCCTTGCTGTACTTCTCGGCCTGAACTTCTACGCCGACTAAGGGAAACCCTTCTTTCTTCGCCTCAATGACTCCGGCAGCTTTTCCATCCAGATACAGCAGATAGTCCGCAAAGCCATGTCCGCTTGCCAGGGGAAAATTTCTGAGGACTACGCCCCTCCCGGCATGAAGATGTGCGCTCTTGTAGTCCTGAACTTTCCAGCCTGCCTGCTCAAGCGCCTGGTCGATGTGTTCGCGCGCTTGGTCTTCTGGAGTCGGCATGGGGCGCAGAATACCTGTATTCCCCCGACAAATCACCCCCTCCCAAAGGGATGCCTTCGGAGCTTTCGCGGACATGACCGGAGGAGCGAGGTATCCGCCGGTGCTGAGCCGAGAAGGAAAGCTGGAACTGACCAAGGCACAGGGTCGCTCGACCCTGGCCGCGGGAATTCCAGAAGGTTTCCACCCGGCGCAGCCCGAGCGGATCGCTCCGGAAGGTCAGGAAGCGAAGCCCGAAGGCATCCCTGTCTTTCCCCCTTTTCCCCTCAATAAATCACGCTCCCCAAAGGGATGCCTCATCGGAAGTGCTGAGTCCTGGGTGCTGAGTCCTGAGCGAGAAGGGCGCGGTGAGCGGGAAAGGCGAGACGTGGGAGGGCGAAGACTGTTGGTCTGGTTGATGGTAGCCGTGCAAAACGGGCGGAAATGGCGGAACGAGCGAGACGAGTACCACGGATAGAATAGAGGAACGCGACTCGTGAGCGTTAGCGACTACCGGCCTTGATTTCGTACGTCGGGATCGGCGTTCCTGTCACACGGGCATAGAGGACAGCAGGATCGAGGTCGGCTCCGTTTGGCCAGAAGATGGTGCCAAGGTCAGGATGGACGCTCAGTTCTCGAAATCGATTTAAGTCTTTGAGCGGGGCGAAAACGCCCTCAAACCGAAGAATGGTTGCCAGATCAAGCTCTCCCACCACCTCGTCTTCAAATCGAAGGCGGACGCGGTAGCCTTCCAGCGCAGTCGCTTCTACGATATCCTTCAGCATCGTCTTACTCCAGCGGCTTGATCTTCTTGAGTGGGGCCCGTTGTTCCGCGAGCGCCCCGTCCTCTCTCAACTCGCTCTGATATAATGCCCCCCACTCGGCAACCAACCCCAATACCCGTGGCGTTAAATGGCCATCCAATAGCATCAGTGAATCAATGGTCATTGCCGCCCCCTAGCCTGAACCGTTTCGGTTATTCTCTATCTTTGAATTAGCAATCAATCGCCGGTGTCATGGCCTGACGACGAGATGGCCTCGCCGGTTCTGCTGATAACAGGTCTCGGAGCGGTCTCTACAAAACGGGCGCTCTTTGCCGTAGGACACGACGGTGAAGCGCTCAGGCTTAATCCCGAGTTCCATCAGATAGTTGCGGACTGACTTGGCCCGCTTCTCCGCCAGCACGAAATTATAGGTGGTGCTGCCCCGGTCATCGCAGTGCCCTTCCACTTTCAACTGGACGGCCGGATGCGTGCGCAGCCACTCGGCATCCCGGCTGAGCGCCTGTCGCCCCTCATCATCGATGTTCCAGCTATCGTAGCCAAAAAAGACATCCCGCAGGCCGGCTGTCGCCGTCGCGGTTTGCTCTGCTCTCATTTGGTCCATCTGCCGTTTCGCGGTAGCCGGGTCCACCTTGGTTATGGCCATGCCAGGGCCCGGACGTTCTGTGCCGGGAAAATCGGTCATGGACGTGCTGGGCATACTGTCGGTCGGTGCGGGGTAGGCGGTGCTACCGTCCGATCGGCTGGCTTTGCTTGAGCAGCCCGCACTCCACAGCACCAGACAACTGATGGCCAATAGGCTGATCATCCGAACATCACGATTCATGCGTTCCTCCTTGGTAAACACAACATACGGTTCCGCTCTTCTGTTCGTCGGATTTTCGCTTTTGCTGGCAGGTAGTGTAACTGGGTGACCGGACCAGGGCAATACGCGAGATGAGGGGGACCATGCTGTAGTGCTATCGAGCGAGAAGAGCGCGACTGGCGGGAAAGGCTAGACAGGCCACACGGGGACGGGTCTTTTGATTGTCTATACCTCGCTTTAAGGATGGAGGCTGATTGATCTTCCACTGCGCGCGTCCAACGAGGGTCGTCTGAGACCGCGCGTTACGCGAGCACAGAAGATCATCAGCCTTCATCCCACCCCCTGTTTGCGGTTCAAAAAGAGACTTGTTATAGTCCGCGCAGGTGGAGGGCCGTATGGGAATGGAACCGAGTTATATCTTGATCGACGGACAGACGTTCAGCAAGGCGAAGCTGTCGCTGGACAACCATGTCTACAAAAACTGCGCGATCGACGATTGCGACATTTATTTCAGCGGTGGGCAATACGAGTTGCTCGATACCCACATTACCAATTCCCGCCTCATCCTCAACCACCCGGCCAAGGGCATGTATAACGCCGTTCAGATTTTCAAGATGAAGTCGCCGGGCTCCAGCGTCATCTCCGATTAACGGCGGTTGGAGCGCTCACAGGTGGTCGGGCACACTTTTGGAGCTTCAGCCTATTCCCGCTCGCTGCTCGCCTATTGAGTTGAGATATTCTCTGCGGACTTGACGATCTCGATCGCCTGGGAAGCGGGGTCTTGCAAAATCTTGACATGGCGTACGTGATCGCGTACCGTTACTGATACGAACTACCGGCTAGATAAGGAGCAGGCCACATGACAACGCTGAAAGCGAGTGCGGCGCGATCAAAACTGTACCGTCTTATTGATGAAACAGCTTCATCGCATGAACCGATCATGATTGCGGGAAAACGCTCGAGCGCGGTGCTCGTATCTGAAGATGATTGGCGAGCCATCCAAGAAACGGTCTACCTGCTTTCCATCCCTCGGATGAGACAATCCATCCGTAAAGGCCTCGCTACCCCCGTCGGGAAATGCGCGAAAGAACTCCCCTGGTGAAGTGGGAGTTGGTCTTTATCAAACAGGCGCAGAAGGACTCAAAGAAAATTGCAGCGGCAGGCTTACGGGATAAAACGGAACGCTTGCTCGACCTATTGCGAAAGAATCCATTCCAAACCCCTCCGCCTTACGAGAAGCTGGTCGGCGATTTAGCCGGTGCCTATTCTCGGAGAATTAACATTCAGCATAGACTCGTCTATCAAGTCCTCGAACAAGAGAAGGTCGTCAAAGTCCTACGCATGTGGACCCACTACGACTAGCCCATACCTCCTAAGTCAGGCCAGCGGCACGAGGCTAGAGGTAAGGGTGAGGAAAAACTTCCCAACCTCGGCCTCGTGCCACTCACTGCGATCCTCTCGCCTATTTAATTGAGATGTTCTCTGCGAACTTGACGATTTCGATTGCCTGGAAGACGGGGTCTTGCGATCCCTTGGAGGACTCGGCTTCGACTCGCTGCAGGAAGGGGGCAGGGCCGGTGATTGGCGCGTAGTTGAGGGTCACTTCAACATCGAATGTTTTGGTGTCTTTCGGCGTAGGGAAGGTAAAGGTCTCGACGCGCAGTTCTTCCGGCTTCAAGACGGTATCTTCCAGAACTTTGACCGCCTCAAAATCGAAGCTCGTTTTCTGACCCTTGGCATCCTGATAGACCCGCCCATAGACCCGCTTGTCGGTATAGACGGTCTTGAGATTCTTCCCTTTGATATCCAGATCCAGCACCACGGTCGCCCAGGCCGGGTGGGTGGTCGGCAGACTGTGCGGAACGAGACTCTGTACTTTCACTGTGACAATGGTCTTGTCGCCCTCGATCTTGGTCTGCACAGCCAGCTTGGCCGCTTCTTGGCGGAGCTTGCCGATGCGTCCGGGGAACGTATGGTTTGCCGTTTTGCGCTTCTTCTCCCCGTTCGCCGACTCGCCGACCTGCTCCGGCATGTGGCAGGTCTGGCATTCTTTACCGGACTTCACGGCCTTGCTTTGATCCCAGCTACCTAGCAGATCGTTCGTCTTGCCTAAGTTGGCTGCCGAGGGAACCGATTGATGGCAATTGAGACAGAGATCGGATTTTTGAAAGAGCCCCAGCTCCATCGACTGGTGGGCGAGGTTCTGGACGAAGTCCTTATAGGGTCCATAGAGCGTTTTGCTGCCGAGTTCGTACTTGGGCTCCGGCGGTTGTTTCGTCCGATCGACCTGCTTGATCAAATGACATTGCGCACAAGCCACGCCGTCCACCGAAGGGTCGCCAGACTTGGCTTGATCAATGAAGAGCTGGGCCTGCTCGGGAAACTCTCGCACATGCGGCGCATGACATCGGAAACAGAGCCCTTTGTCCTTGCCGGCTGGAGACTGGAGAAAGACGTCGAGCGAGGCGCGAAATGCCGGGGAATGGATTGAGCGCGAGAGCGGAGAGGTTTCCCATTCTTCAAACACACGCTCATGGCACCGTTTACATTTGCTGGCACTGGGAAAGGCCTTCTCAAGAGTGGGCTTGGACGCATCTTGCGCATAGAGAACTTGGTCAAGTCCATGCGAAAGAAAGAAGGCCGCTACGAGCACTATGCCGATTCCTAGCTTGGCACCGATCGACTGTCGCACCATCATGTTGCCCTTCAGCTTCGACGACTCAGAGGTTTTTCGCCCGGTACGTGAGCAGTCTGGGCTGCGTGTATTCATCGAAAATCTTCTTCGCGATCTCTCGCTCTTTGTCGGTCGCCAAGGTGGCCAGATACTTCTCTTTGAGCGCCGGTTCCGGCGTGGGAATCAATGCATAGTTCAACACCGCTTCAATCGACGCGGCGGTCGTACCGGAGGGAATCGCCAAGGAGAATGGGACTTTTCTCGTATGGCCCCCCTTGATGAAGGGATCGGGAATCGGGCCACGAAGAATCTTGTCGTAAGGCAAGCCGAATTGCTTCGTCTCTTCCTTCAACACCATGCCCTGCGCATCCTTGGCGGTCAGCACCAGATAGAACTGCTTGAGCACCGGGTCGCCGTCAGGAAAGCTATGAGGGAGGCTGCCGATTTTCACCAACGCCGTGCCCTCCACTGCGGAGGCGGACTTGGTGGTCTCAAGATCCAGGCGGGGCATCCATTCGGCCTGTAGGTTTCGATTCCTGAGAAGGGTGCCGGGAACGACCACGCCGCGGAACCAATGGCGCCCAATGGCGCGAGTCATCGCACCGCGTCTCGACGTGGAACTGCCGGTCGAGGGTTCCATATGGCAGTCCTGGCACACCGTGCCCTGCAAAATCTCTCCGGCTAGGTCTTTCTGCGTTTCATCCTTGACCTTATCGAAATGGCAGGAGGCGCAGTAGTTCGCACCACGGAACAAGTCGGATTGCGTTGCAGGATGAACGAGATTTTCCTCGGGGTTGGCATAGGGGCCGTAGATCATCTTGCCCGGCTCGATCTTGAACGACGGTGGAGAGTCCGATGTGTGCTCCACGCTCTTGATCAGATGGCAGGAGGCGCAACCGATCCCTTCGATTTGCGGCTTGCCAGACAACACTTGCGCCACAATCTTCTCGACATGTTGCGGGAACACCGTGGTCGACGGCGCATGACAGGCGAGGCAGCGGCGGCGCTCGTCGGCCGTCGGATTGGTCTGCAGCCAGACGCCCAACACCGTGCGGAACACCGGCGACTCCAGCGACGTGCCATGTAAGAGCGCGGCATCGACGCGGCCAAATGTTTTCAGATCCGGCGTCTGTTCCCGCACGCCTTTCCATTCCTCATAATGCCGATCGTGGCATTGCTTGCAGTCTTCCGATCGGATGAAGATCTTTTCAATTTCAGACACCCAGTCAGCCGAAGCCGGAGCCTCTGCCTTCTGCGCCATGGCCCGGCCATGATACAGGCCGATGATGCCCACGATGAGCAGGAGGAACAGACCTATGGCGATAAATCGTTGTGGATCCCGCCTGAATCGTGACATCTTTAATCCCGTCTGCATCCGACGAAATGGAAATTCACACCCCACCCGACCGGATCGCCCGGGTCAGCCGGTTCATAGGTCCCGACGGTGAAGTTACATTCCTTCATCCCGTGCTTGATCGCTTTCCCGAAGTCGAGCATGTTTCTGATCTCAGCCTTGTCGATTTCCTTGATGATAGACCGGACCTTGATACCGGCATAGTCAGCGCGCGAGTTCCCGATCACTTCAAACACCGCGACACCTTGCGCCCGTTCGAGTTTCAATTCTTTTTTGATGTCCTCGTCCACGTCTCCGACGATCACGCCAAATTCTTCACCCAGCCTCGCGGCTTCATCCACGGTCATCGGCTCCTGATTCGCCGCACTCACCGTCGCCGGCGTAAGGCCGCTTAGCACCCCTATGCAGAGACCGACACACAAACAAAAGGCCCTTCCGCTCTGAAGGGCCTTTGTGTGAGCACTGATTGAATCGATTCGAACATCTTCCAACGTCCGTGCCTCGTACTCTTATCCCACCAAACAACTTAGAGCTTTGCAAGCGGGTCGATCACGAGCTGAAACCAGGGCGCGACAGCTTTCTGCCCATTCCGCTCTTTGTTCTCACCGTTCCACACGGCAAACGACACGGTTTGTACCCGGCCAGGAATCAGCTTGGCTTCGTTCTCTTGCTCTTCACTCACCAAGGGTCTGCGCATGACGACATGCCAGACCCCGTCTTTCCACACAGCTTTTCCCTGGACACGGCCTTGTTTTTCTTTTGTCGTCAGGGTACTAAATCCCCCGCCGATGAGATCCTCGACCGAAGAGACCCGGCGCGGAATGACTTCAAACGTCCGCACGCCGTCTTTCGCTTTCTCAGACGTCTTGGCGGCCCGACGATCGATATCGCTCTGCCAATCGGCCTTCCAATGCCAGATGTTGATGTAGTGATCGAGTTGGCCCATGCAAAAGAACGCGGGCGCATCGCCGAGCGGCAGCCCGATTGCGACGCCGTCTCGAAAAGTTCCCGGCGTCAGGCGGTCGTTCTTTGTGTTGTCCTGCCATTCCAGCAGAAAAGCGATCTCGGTGCCGTTATGGAGCGACCGCACCGTGAGGGCTCGTGCGGTCGGCTCAGGCCAGACCGGCCTGGTAATCACCTGACCGCTCAAGGGAAGAGTCATTGGCGCAACCTTGGCCCAGGCCGCATCCTCGGGACCCGTCGGCAGCTCTCCCTCAACGAGGCGCGCGCGAATCATCATGCCCTCGGAACTGACTAGGGGCACGTCGAAGCCCACTAAGAGGCCAGCGGCAACCAAAATGAAGAGGAACAGCAGCAGTAACGGGCGGGAAGCCAGCTTCGTCGTCGTACGCACCATGCAAGGTCCTCGGGTGACTGGCGCGAGCACATCGTCATGGGCTCAGAATACCACAAAGCCCGAGCGACACCAAATCCGACTACAAGCGAATTGCTACCAGAGCTTCACGCGGCGGATTTTGTTTTCACCCCGTTCGCAGATGTAGAGGTAGCCCTGGGAGTCCAGCGAGAGACCGACTGGAGAGTTGACGACGGCCTCCACTCCGAGCAGTCCGTCTCCATGCTTCACGGTCCCGGACGATTCTTTCGCCACGAAGCGCGCGGCGCCGCAGCCACCCATATTCTTGTCTTCGTAGCCGCTGTCTCCGTTGCCTGCAACCGTGGTAATCACGCCGGTCGCAACGTCGACCTTCCGGACGCGATGGTTCATCGTGTCGGAGATGTAGAGATTATCCTGCTGATCAACCACCACGGCTTCCGGCGCATGAAGCATCGCTCTGATGGCCGGCTTGTCGTCACCGTCATAGCCGTACCGGCATACGCCAGCCACGGTTGAGATAATGCCGCTCTTGAGATCGATGCTACGGACGCGGTTACTGCCCTTGTCGACGAAAATGATATCGCCTTTCCCATTCACCGTCAGCCCCACGACATCGTAGATGCGGGCCTCGATTGCGGGCTTCCCATCGTCGAGATACATGGACATGTCGAGTCCGTCCGAACAGACCGGCATAAGCCAACCATGGTCGTCGCTAAAATCGATGCCGATCGCATCGCCTGAGAGCACAACTAGATTCCGCGCCACGAGCGGCTGCTCACGGGCCTCGTCCTCAGCCGTCCATGCTCCGGCCACGGTCGTCACCATGCCTGTCTTGGGATCGTAGCGGCGGATTCGATGCGCCTGGGTATCGGCGATATACATCACATCGTTGGGGTCGAAGGCGATGGCGGCGGGCCAGGTAAGATTGGTCTCAAGAGCCGGGCCATCTCCGTTGAACCCATGCTGCCCGGTGCCGATGATCGTGGTGATGATGCCGGTCTCACGATCTACTTTTCGAATGCGGTTGCTGCCGGAGTCGCAGATATAGAGGTCGTTGCGGGAATCGAACGCAACATCGAGCGGCAAGTAGAGCCCCGCTTCCCCGCAGAGGCCCTCGTCGCCGCTGTAGCAGGTTTCGCCGATGCCGGCAAAATTATGAAGCATGCCTTCCTTAAGATTGACCCGTCTGATGCGATCGGATCCGGACTCGGCAAAATAGAACCAGGTCTCGTCCTTGTCGAGCGCCGCGTGATGGGGCAATGGAATCCCCGACTTGACCGCCCGCTTTCCATCGCCGGTGCTCCGGGCCTTGCCGTTGCCTGCGAAGGTTTCGATATAGCCGGTCGCGAGCTGCAGTTCGGTTTCCATATAGCTGTGGCCCTAATCCCGGCTGATTAGCCGCGTGAAACTGATTGAACCGCCTCGGCTGGCTGCACCACGGGCGCTGCGGCTTGCACCGTAGGGGCCTGAATCGCTTGCTGCGGAGCCGCGACCGTCTGCAGCTGCGCCTCTTGCGCCGCTTGCGCTTCGGCTTCGATCAAGTCTGCCTCATGCACGGACTTCTTGAAACCCTTGATCGCCTTGCCGATCCCTTCTCCCAGCTGCGGCAATTTGCCGGCGCCAAAGATGATCAGCACGATGAAGAGGATCAGGATCAACTCTGTAAAACCAAGACTCCCAAACATGGTGTGTTCCTCCGTCTGAATGGGTAACTTAGGATGCGCTGCTCTCTTTCGCCCGTTTGGAAAACCGTTCCTTCAACCGATTCCGTGCCTGCTCGGCCTGTTCGAACATCTTGGCCTTGTCGTAGACACTGATCAAATTATAGTAGGCCAGCGGTTCCTCAGGATTCTGCTCAACGGCATCCTCCATCACCTTAATGGCAAGATCTGTCTTCTTGTGATTCAACGCCAACTCCATCAGCTTGAAACTGCCCTCCAGATGCTTCGGGTCTAGTTCGAGCGTACGGACATAACATTGAATGGCCATATCGATGGTGTTGTAGTCCGAGACTTGGGGATTATCGAGTTCGACATAGACCCCGGCAAGATTGTACCAGGCCATGGGATCGTCCGGTGTGATCTCCACAAGACGCTCGTAAAAACTTTTAGCTTCCATGAACTTCTTTTTGTCGGCATAGACCCGCCCAAGATTGAAGAGCGCCAAGACATCGTGGGGAAACACATCGAGCGCATGCTTGAACTCAACTTCCGCTTCGTCTGTCATGGCTTTCGTCGCGTAGATCGTACCCAAATTCGAATAGTACATGGCGAGCGACCGATTCATTTCTGCACGGAGGCCCTCTGCCATCTCAATCGATTTCTTGACCTCAACGAGCGCATCGTCCATCCGGCCTTTGCTGAAGTACAGCTCGCCCAATCGACAGCGGGCCTGGAAATCGTCGGGCTCGGCTGCTAAGAGTTTTTCAATCTCAAGAATTTCTTCATCGGGGTTCAGTGGCTGATCGCCTGGATCGATAACAGCCTGGCTTGGCTCAGAAACAGAGGCAGTTGGTTCGTTCATACGATTCCCTATAGTGAAAATGTTCGCTAGATATGTCCACCCACCAATGAATCCGGCGTGCCGATCATCGAAGCATTCGTCGCCGGTGCCGAATCTGTTGCATGACGCCGATACCGGTCCATGGTCAAGAGCATCACGCCAAGCACCACCATCAGCGTCAAGTTTGAATACAAGAGCGCATACCCGGCAATAAACATCAATCCAATCCCATAGCCGGCGAGTCGTCCCATGGTCAGCAATTTAATGACCGTGTACGACCAACACAACAAGCCTGCCATGTAGAGCGCAAACGGAAGGAAAAATGTGTAACCCATGCCGAACTGAAAAATCCATCCGATGCCGTCCGCCGCCTTACGAATGTTATTGGCCATCCCAGGGTCATACCGATTAAGCAGAAAATCTAAGAACAGCATGAAGGTGAAAATGGATACGGCAGTCGCCCAAAACCAGATGGCACGACGGCGTTGCCGCTGATTGCGCGTCCGGAACGAGACGCCCCGCCCGTAGGCCCAAAACACCAGAATGCTGGACAAGACCATCAGCGCCTCGCCGCCGCGATGGGCCTCGTACACCAACGGCGGAGCCGCCACGGTTCCGATAAAACTATAGATCGTGGACACGATCTGGTAATACAACCAGCCCCCGATCCCCAGGAGATAGGTGACGCCCATCGCGCGATGCGACCATTCAGTATGCGTGGAGAGGTACTCCACCATCAGACAAATCAATGCAACCACGGCCACGAAGTTATAAATCGCCGATCCCAAGAAGGCTGGAGGAATCAAGAGGAAGCCCACCGTGAGGAGCAACAAAAGCACCACAGAGGGGATGACGATTATATTCGAGCCCACAAACCCGCGACCGGCCATCCGATTGACGACAGCCACGCCCAAGGCGAGAAACAACAAAATCGCCACAACGTTGAGCAGCCATTGCCCGATCTCCGTCAGTGCCGTAAAAGTCGGAATAATCCACTCATGTGTCTGTGCCAACTTGCTGAGATGCATCCCCAGCCGAGACACAAGCCGATAGAGGATCAATTCCGAGAAGGACACAATCAGGACAAGCTTGATCGTGTACTGAAACAGCAGTGATTGATCGTTGATCTTCCCCGTTATCCGGTCGATGGTGGGATTCGCGTCCATCACTCTGTGCACCCTTGAGAAAAATACGAATTATACCGATCGAGAAAAGGCAGAGTCAGCGTCGTGCAGAACAGGCTCATCACGACCCCGCCGGCTGCGGCACGCCCACTTCTTGGGCCTTGGCCCGTGCGATATACAACAGTCCGTCCGCCATTGAGTAATTGAACGGCAACTCGCTCACGACTTCGCTGACCTTTTCGTAAACATGCTGGTACAGGATTTCCGCTTCATCTGGCGTCATGCCTTCCGACACTTCATAAAAGAATCCCAGGCTGAGGTCTTCTGCCGACGGACGCATGATGCGCCGGATTCCATAGCTGCCAGGATCGCTCATGATCGGCGCTTCCTTTTCCAAATCGAAGAGGCAAGGCTGGCACGAGAACCCGTACGATTCGTTGAGCCGCTTGTTCTCGACGATAAAATTCATCGTTTCTCGCGCTTCTTCTTCCTTCTCGGTCGGGAACCCCACAATGATATAACAATGCACCGCAATTCCCAGGTCGACACAATCGTCGGCAATGCGCCGCACCCACTCCTGCTTGATCCCCTTCTTCATGAAGTCCATTACGCGCTGATTGAATGACTCCAATCCGAATACGATCTTCAAACAGCCGGCATCCCGCATCAATGCCAGGAGGTCACGCGTCAGGTGCTTCTCGAATCGCATTTCGCAGGTCCATTTGATGTCCAGCTCCTTATCGATGATCTGCTGGCACAATCGTTTGGTCGGCGAGAGGGCAAAACACTCGTCAGTAAAGAAGAACCGTTTAGCCCCATAGCGCTGCTTTAACCATTCCAACTCTTCGACGGTCCGTCCCGGTTCTTTCTGCCTAAAATTCTGGTGATCCAGCGTAAGAGCACAGAAGGCACAATCCTTATAGTAACAACCTCGCGAAAACTGCACGGGCAACACCGGTTCAGGTGCCAGATACAGTCCCAGCGGAAAGCCATCGTAATTGGGAGCTGGCAACTGGTTAATATTTTCAGAGTAAAACGGTTGATTGACCGTAATCTTTCCGTTTTGACGATAGATCAGGTTAGGAACTTTGCTGAAATCTTTCCTGCCATCTAATTGATGGACCAGTTCGAGCAACGCCGTCTCGCCCTCGAACACAATAATATCGTCGGCCAGATCGAAGAGGCTCGGACAGCGTCGCAAGTTGTCGACCAGTCTGGTGAAGATGCTGCCGCCAATGGTCAGATGGATGTTAGGCGCAACCTCCTTAATCAAACGACAGAGTGTCAGACCAGGGATGATCTGGGAGGTCGCCGTAATCGATACGCCGATTAAATCAGGCTGATCACCGACAATCGATTGAATGAAGCGCTCACGAAACAGCTTAATATAGGGGTTCTGGGTTTCATCCCTGATGATTTTCATCAGATCTTTAGACGAATAGATAGAGCAGCCGCCGAACTGATTGTCCACAACCGTCAGTCGAGTCGGGAAATAGACCGTGGAAAGTACCTCCAGCCATTTATCGATGAGAAAGAGACTTTCCTTGTAGGATTCGATATCGTAAAATCCCTCGCCGCGAAGGGTTTCCTTGGCCGACTCAATCCGATCAATGAGATAGGGAAAGCGGTCTAGCGACTCCACGACTCTCGCCAAATGCTCGGCACTTCCCGGACCGGTTTCACCGGTTCGATCACGCTCCAGTGCTCGCTGTTTGTCGACCAACTCCTGATAAAGTTCTGCCCCGTAGGATTGTGTGATCACTCCATCTAAGAGTTCGATCCCAAGATCGCGCTGGGAAACGTTGGTGACACCACCCTGCACTAGAAATCCCGTCAGTGAGGGAAGGCTCAGGTACGGCTGTGAGGGATGCCACGTTGGAGGAAAGAGCAGTGAAACCTTCATGCTAAATCACCATCAACTGGAGGGAAAAATTAGGCAATTTTTCAAAAAAATTCGACAATGTTTTATACACTCCGACATCAGCCAAATGCAACCCTATGAGGCCATTCTCCTCGCCTAGACAAGGGCGGCAGCTCATTGCTGATGGGCGACATCCAGCCTTCCACCAAAAAAGAGAAACCCCAGCCCAGCTTCACGCTGGGCTGGGGTTTTCTTTTTGACTCCTACTCCTACGCTATCCGCAGAAGGATGGTCTCTCAAAAGACAGATTTCCCTACTGAAGCTTCAGGGTAAACCAGGTGGAGAGCGCCTTCATGCCGTTACGCTCGACGTTGTTGCCATCCCACACCGCGAAGGCGATGGGCACAGACATTCCCGCCTTAAACTGGGTATCGTTGGCATCACCGGTTTCCAACGAGCGCTTCACCACTACGCGCCAGGTCGGGCCAGAGTATCCACCGCCCTTGACGGAGCCTGATGGCTCCCACACGCCGTTTCCAATGACATCCTGATGCGCTTGCGTGGTCAGGGTGCTAAAGCCATTCGCGTTCAGATCCTCAACCGAGCTCACACGCAACGTTGGATCAGACATGATGTTGCCCGACCAGATACCAGGATTGAAAGGCCCAAGGCTCCGACCAATCCGATCAGGATAGGTCACGCCGCCAGCGGGCTCCTCGAAATAGTAATCCCAGAAAATGCCAGGATATTGGTCGTCCACATCCCACATACCCGCGCTGTCCTTACCAAGATCCTTCTGCCATTCTGCGTTCCACCGCCAGATGTTAGTGGTGCCGCCCGACTGACCCATACATTGGAAGGGTGGCGCACCAGCCGTATTGACCGGAAACATCACCGCAGCCTGATCCCGGAAGTCCTGGGGACCGATGGTCGTATCGTTCTTGGTCTGGTCATTCCACTCCAAGCGCATACCAACTTCTTTGCCGTTGGTCATGGCTTTCACGAACACCGACTTCACCGAAATGTTCGGGTGCATCGGGGTAGTGATCAGCTGCCCACTCAACGGAACAATCACGCCAGGCACACTCTCCCAAACCGGGTTTGCGCCATCCATGGGAATCGCTCCCTTGATGGCCTTCGCCGGAATCGTGACCGGTTGGCTGACAGCCAACGGCACCTGCCCGATCGTCAGCATCACGCCGACGATCAATGCAGAGAGAAGAATGCCAAACACCACACGCTTACTGTGTGTCTGCACTACTCTCATAGGACTACTCCTCC
>Ga0163152_10005409_pt1 | contig 15032 bp, 12 predicted proteins | sample OliLakLV19MP8IB2_FD_148635 | JGI IMG/M metagenome (GOLD analysis project Ga0163152, IMG submission 148635) | Freshwater microbial mat bacterial communities from Lake Vanda, McMurdo Dry Valleys, Antarctica - Oligotrophic Lake LV.19.MP8.IB-2 | ecosystem: Environmental > Aquatic > Freshwater >... | reverse complement strand
GGTCGGAGTACGTGAGCATGGTTGTTGACCCAGCAACGCCCGGACACCGAGAACGCGGTCCCTTCCCCTGATCCCCATTTGGCCCCATCTTCACCGACGAGAACCAAGGGCTCGTCGAAGATGAATTCATCAACGTAATCGACGATTCCAGTTGCGCCGTAATACGGGTACTCGCCGGCGCGGCGATCCTTCTTGGTTACAGGCCGCCTTCGACTGTCCAAGATCTCGCAAACGTCGCCAAGCGACTTGCTCTCCCAGTCCGTCATTCCGCCACCAGCGCACGAATCGCTCGCAGCACCTCAGCACTATCCGCATCCAGCGCCGCAATCTCATCAAGGATCTCCCTCGGCGACCGCAGCACCACCGCATCCCCACCCTTCGGATTCTTCACCGACAAGTCAAACGTCGCCGCATCAATGCCCGCCACCTCCACCGACCAGCTCTGCGGCGAGTCGGCAAAGGACTTCTGCCGTTCAATGAAATCGACAAGGTCATCGTCATTGAGCGGATTGGTCTTGCCCATGTTCCGCCCCGGGTTGAGCTGGTAGTACCAGACCCGGCGCGTGGGCGCGCCCTTCTCGAAGAACAGCACCACGGTTTTCACGCCGGCGCCCTGAAAGGTGCCGCCGGGCATGTCCAGCACCGTGTGCAAGTTGCAGCTTTCCAGCAGCAGCTTGCGGATGCTGGTGGACGCGTTGTCGCTGTTGCTGAGGAAGGTGTTCTTGATGACGATGGCGGCGCGGCCGCCGGCGCGCAGGCGCTTGATGAAGTGCTGCAAGAACAGGAAGGCGGTCTCGCCGGTCTTGATCGGGAAGTTCTGCTGGACCTCCTTGCGCTCCTTGCCGCCGAAGGGCGGGTTGGCCAGGATCACATCAAAGCGATCACGGTCCTGGATGTCGCTGATGTTGTCGGCCAGGGTGTTGGCGTGGATGACATTGGGCGCTTCGATGCCATGCAGGATCATGTTCATGATCGCAATCACATAGGCCAGGCTCTTCTTCTCCTTGCCAAAGAAGGTGCGCGTCTGCAGCGTGTGCAGGTCGTCCGTGGTTAGACCGGGCTGGCGCGACAGGTAATCGAAGGCTTCGCATAAAAAGCCGGCCGAACCACACGCGCCGTCGTAAATGCGTTCGCCGATCTTCGGGTCCAGCACGCGGATCATGGCGCGGATCAGCGGGCGCGGCGTGTAGTACTCGCCGCCGTTGCGCCCGGCGTTGCCCATGTTCTTGATCTTGGCTTCGTACAGGTGCGACAGCTCGTGCTTTTCGGTCTGCGAGCGAAAGCGCAGCTCGTCCACCAGATCAATCACGTCGCGCAAGTTGTAGCCGCTCTGCACCTTGTTCTTGATCTCGCTGAACACCTCGCCGATTTTGTACTCGATGGTGTTGGGGCCGCTGGCGCGCTGCTTGAAGCCGGCCAGATAGGGAAACAGCCTGCCGTTGACGCAGTCGCGCAGGTCATCGCCGGTCATCGCGGCGTTATGGTCGAGCCGGCCATCAGCCGCTTTCGGCGCAGCCCAGCCTTCCCAACGGAAGGGCTCGGCAAGAATGAAGCTGTAGGCCTTGCCTTCCAGCGTCGCCTCGGCAGCCTTGTCCTGCTCCAGCGCGTCCAGATACTTCAGGAACAGCAGCCAGGACGACTGCTCGGTGTAGTCCAGCTCGCTGGTGCAGCCGGCATCCTTGTGCAGGATGTCGTCGATGTTCTTGAAGGTCTGTTCGAACACGATTCGGCGCTTCCTTGCTTGACGTTTGCTTGTTCCAGTGTGCGCGGGTAATGCGCGACTTCCCGCAGCGCGTTGGTCGATCTGGATGCGGCGCGACCATCGGCAATGAGCAGCCAATAAAAAACCCCGTAAAAACGGGGCTTTAAATGTGTTGCGGTACGTCTGGTGTTGTCTTATTGGAGGCCTGGGTCGGAATCGAACCGGCGTACGCGGCTTTGCAGGCCGCTACATGACCACTCTGCCACCAGGCCGGAGGCTGCCGTTGGCGTGACCGCCGAGGGCGTTGACTCGTTGAACGCTGTCACTTTGAACGGCAGACTTTCGCTACCAAAAGAAAACCCCGGCTTAAACCGGGGTCGTCTCAAATATCTGGAGCGGGAAACGAGACTCGAACTCGCGACCTCGACCTTGGCAAGGTCGCGCTCTACCAACTGAGCTATTCCCGCACTGAGCCGCGCATCTTACGGAATGGCACAGCGTTGTCAACATGTTGCAATGCGGAAGAAGACGATGTTCGGCTATTCGCCGTCGTTGTTGGCGCGCATTGCCGGCCACGCGGCGCGCAAATACACGGCACCCGACCAAAGGGTGAGCGCTGCTGCAATCGCCAGCAAGGCCTCGCCGAGCAGAAATATCGGGATCGGCCCGAGGTCGACGCGATACAGCAACATCACCAGCGCGACCATTTGCAGAATGGTCTTGATCTTGCCCACCAGGGCCACCCGCACGGTGTTCCTCTGACCGATCTCGGCCATCCACTCGCGCAGCGCCGAGATGGTGATCTCGCGGCCGATGATGACAGCCGCTATCAGCGCCATGAAGATGGTGTTGTGGTGCTGCAAGATCAGGATCAGCGCCACCGCGACGGCCAGCTTGTCGGCCACCGGATCCAGAAACGCGCCGAATGCCGAGTACATGTTGTAACGCCGGGCAATCCAACCATCCAGCCAATCGGTGATCGCGCCCAGGGCAAAGATCAACGCGGAGGCAAAATTCGTCCACTTGTAAGGCAGAAAAAACACCAGCACCAGCACCGGAATCAGCGCGATCCGGAACAGCGTAAGCAAAGTGGGGACGGTCAGGCGCATCAGTTGGCTCGCTGGCTACCCAGGCAGTTGCTGCTGTCGATCATGCCGAACCGGTCTCCTCAAATCCATGCAAGGCACCATATACACGGCGTGCCAGTTCAGCGTTGATGCCGTCGACGCGGGCAATCTCTTCGATGCCGGCCAGTTTCAACCCCGCCAGCCCGCCGAAATGCTTCAACAGCTTAACCCGCCGACGCGCGCCGATGCCTTCAATGGATTCCAACACACTGGTTTCACGCGCCTTGCCACGGCGTGCCCGGTGACCGGTGATCGCGAATCGATGCGCTTCATCGCGCACTTGCTGGATGAGTTGCAGGCCGGCCGAATCAGCACCGGGGCGCAGCTCGCGGCCGTCGGCCAGAATCAAGGCTTCGTGGCCAGCGCGGCGCTCGACGCCTTTGGCGACGCCAATCACCGTGATGCCGCTCACTTCCAGTTCGGCAAATACGTCCTGCGCCTGCGCCAACTGACCTTTGCCACCGTCGATCAATAACAAATCGGGCAGGATGCCTTCGGCTTGGCCGCGACGGAAGCGCCTGAGCAAGGCTTGGCGCATGGCGGCGTAGTCGTCGCCGGGCTCGATGTTGCTTATGTTGAAGCGCCGATACTGCGCGCGCGCCGGACCTTCACTATCGAAGACCACGCACGAGGCCACGGTCGCTTCGCCTTGCGTGTGGCTGATATCAAAGCACTCGATGCGTTGTGGCGGCGCTGCCAATTCGAGCAGGACCTGCAATGCAGTCAAGCGTCGCTGCTGCGCGGCGCTTGAGCTGCGCTCAGCGGCCAAGGCGTGGACAGCGTTGAGCCTGGCAAGATCCAGATGCCGCGCGCGCTCCCCGCGAACCGAGTGGGTCAGGCGCACGCTGCGACCAGCGCGCTCACTGAGCACCGATTCAATCAGTTCGCGATCAGCAATCTCGCGATCAAGAATGATCTCGCGCGGCGGCGGAAATCCAAGGTAATGCTGGGTGACAAACGCGGCCAATACTTCGGCCAGATCATCCACCCCATTCAGGCGCGGCCAAAAGCTGCGGCTGCCCAGGTTCATACCATTGCGAAACGACAGCAGCAGGACGCAGGCCTGGCCACCGTCGATGGCGCACGCCAACACATCGAGATCGGCATCGTCTCCATTCGCATGATGACGCGCCTGCACCTTGCGCAGGTTGCCAACGAGATCACGCAGCCGCGCCGCCCGCTCAAAATCCAACAGACCGGCGGCCGCGTCCATTTCGCTGCCAAGCTCATTGGTCAACTCGCTGTTTTTGCCGTCCAGAAACAAGGCCGCGCGACGCAGGCTGAGCGCGTAGTCGCTGGCGCTGATGAATCCCACACACGGCGCGCTGCAGCGTTTGATCTGATATTGCAGACAGGGGCGGCTGCGATTGCGAAACACACTGTCTTCGCAGCTGCGCAGCAAAAACAGCTTATGGATGGCGTTGAGCGTTTCGCGAACGGCCGTCGCCCCCGGAAAGGGGCCGAAGTAGCGATCCTTGTCGCTGCGGCTGCCGCGGTGAAAGGCGATCCGGGGAAACGTCTCGCCCGCGGTGATGCGCACGTACGGAAAGCTCTTGTCGTCGCGCAGCAGCACGTTGTAGCGCGGCTTGAGCGACTTGATCAGCTGGTTCTCGACCAGCAGCGCCTCGCCCTCGCTGCGGGTGACGGTGATCTCGATAGCGGCGATCTGGGCAATCATCGCGGCCAATCGGGGCTCGCGTGCTGAGCCGCTGAAATAACTGGATACGCGCTTTTTCAGCGACGCCGCTTTGCCGACATACAACACGCCGCCGTCGGCGGCGAGCATGCGGTAGACACCAGGCTCGGCAGTCATGCGACGGGTGGCGCCGCGGCCGTCGAATGCCGCGTCCGTCGGCATTGACTCGGCCTCGGTCACGCTCACTCGCCGATAGGGATTCGGCGCGCTGATTTTGCTTCGGGATCGATCCGCAGCACCTCATGCGCATTCGTGTTGGACAGGTATAACGAACCCTGACTCACGGTGATGCCCATGGGCTCGCTAAGCCGATAGTCGAGCTCGAATCGCCGCACCTCACCGCCGCCAAGTCGCAGCATCCGCAGGCAGCAGTTGTAGCTGTCGACCACCCACAACAGTGGCGCGCGCGGGTCCAATGCCAGCCCGTTCGGGAACTGCAACATCGCCGATGCGCGGCTTCCGTCTTCATTGCCGAATGAAAAAACACCCTGCCCCACCAACGTTTGTACTTGCCCGCTGCCAAGGTTGAAGGAACGAATTGCCGAACTGGCGGCGTCGGCGACATACAGCGTCTGCTGCACCAAAGCCAATCCCGACGGCTGTGCGAACGACGCGCTGTGCGCTGGGCCGTCACTCAAACCCAACTGGCCGGAACCCGCCAACACCGACAACTTGCGTTGCACCATGTCGTATTCCCACACCTGATTGGCGCCGGCCATGGCGATGAACAGGCGATCCGAAGAACCCACGATGTCACAGGGCAGATTCATCGCTTGCTGGCGCGGGTCAGCCTTGCCGACGCTTGAGAAATCGCCTACCCGACCGGTGCCAGCCAACGTTTCCACCTCACCGGTCAGCAACTTGATCCTCCGCAGCGAGTGGTTGCCGCTGTCCAGTACGTACAACAGGTCCTTGGTAAGCCATAGCGCACGCGGCGAATTGAAGCCTGCCTCACCGCCCGCGCCATCTAGGTTGCCGGCGTTGCCTGATCCAAACTGCCGCAGGATGCGACCTTCAGGCGTGCATTCGATCACCCGATGATGGCCGGAATCAGCGACGTAGATGTGGGTTGCTGTGGCCGCCAACCCCATCGGAAATTGCAGCGGCTGGCGTGGCTCGGGGCGCGATACCGCTTGCACGCTGTCGAACACGCGATCAGCCGAACCCGCTTGGTCGAGAATCTGGTTGATTCGCTTGTCCAACGCATCGCGCTGCAAATCTCCCAGCACGGTATGCACCACCTGCCCATGCAAATCGAGCAACACGACCGTCGGCCACGCGCGAATGCCGTAGTGCTGCCAGGTGATGAAATTGGGATCGTGAGCGACTGGGAAGCGCACACCCAATCGATTGATGGTTTTCAAGGCCAGGCGTGCTTGCCGCTCGGCCTCGAACTTGGGCGTATGGATGCCGATCACCATCAGGCTGTCCGAGTGACGCGCCTGCAGGAAGCGCAAATCTTCCAGCACATTGCTGCCATAGGCAGAGCCGGCGCTGAAGAAGACAAGGGCGACAACCCGACCTCGCTGGGCGGCAAGCGTCACCGGCGGCGTGTTCAGCCACTCAAGCGAACTGGAAAACTCTGGCGCTAGACTCATGCGTTGGGCTCAAATGCTCGCGTTTACGTTGTTGCCGGATGGAGTTTTGTGATGGCTCGCACAGCCGCCGGCCGATTATGCCTGTTCGCGTGAGTCTGTCCGCGTGGATTGGCCCGCTGATAAGCGCAGCTTGGCGACCAGTCCCTCGCTTGCACCAGTCAACAGGTCGAATACGTTGTCGAAATCGCGGCGGTCGCCGTAATACGGATCCGGCACCTCGCCCGCGGATTCTGTGCCTGCCCAATCCAGCAGCAACGCCAATTCGGCACGCGCATCGTCGGGACGCAGGCGGGTGAGCTCGGCCAGATTCTGCCGATCGGCGGCCAGGATCAGATCGAAGCGATGGAAGTCTTCGATACACACTTGCCGCGCGCGCAGGTCATCGATAGGCGTGCCGCGTTGTTTTGCCACCGAACGGGCACGCGGATCAGCGGGCTCACCGGCGTGATAACCCAACGTACCGGCGGAATCGACCTCAATGCGCAATCCAGCCGCCGCAAACGCCGCACGCATGATTCCCTCGGCCAAAGGCGAGCGACAGATATTCCCCATGCAAACGATAAGAATGCTGTTCATGGCCTGGTTTCGCCTCTATTTGAGCGGCTTCAATTCTGCTGAAAAAACCCCCAGTGGAAAAGAACCCGCAGTGGAATGGTGGCGGCGATTGCTCTTGCGTGAGCCGTCGTTCTTGCGCGAGCCCATGCTCTTGTGGGAGCCCATGCTCTTGTGGGAGCCCAGGCTCTTGTGGGAGCCCAGGCTCTTGTGGGAGCCCAGGCTCTTGTGGGAGCCCAGGCTCTTGTGGGAGCCCATGCTCTTGTGGGAGCCCATGCTCTTGTGGGAGCGGCGGAAGCCGCGAATGCTCTGCCTCATGGCCAGATTCTTCGCGGCTTCCGCCGCTCCCACAAATGCATGCGGGCCGCTGAGCGACCCCCATGCCGAGTTTCCACACTAAGCCTCACCTAATCTGCCAAACGCGCCGCCATCAACTCCCTTACCCGCTGCAAATCCGCAGCAGTATCAATGCCCGCCGGAATTGCCACCGGACTGATCGCCACCGCGATCCGCCAACCGGCTTCCAGCACACGCAGTTGCTCAAGCGACTCCACTTGCTCAAGCACACCCGTCGGCATCGCAGCGAACTCACGCAACGCGGCAACGCGATAGGCATACAAACCGACATGGCGCAGCCAATGCTGTCCAACCAGGCCGACGCGATCCTGCACAAAGCGGTCGCGATCCCACGGGATTGGCGCACGACTGAAGTACATCGCATCGCCCACCGCGTTGCGGACCAGCTTGACGCAGGCCGGGTCAAACAAGCTGGCGGAGTCATCCAACGGCACCGCCAACGTCGCCATCGGCGCGGAACTGGCATGCAGGCAGAACGCGACCGCGCGAATGGCAGCCGGCGGTGCCAAGGGTTCATCCCCCTGCAGGTTGACCACGATGCAATCGTCCGCCCAGCCTTGCAGGACCGCACATTCGGCTAGTCGATCCGTGCCGGAGACGTGGTCAGCGCGGGTCATTTGCACTTGCAAGCCAAGTGGCAAAACCGCATCGGCGATACGTTGATCGTCGGTCGCAACAATCACAGCGGACGCACCGGCTTCGCGCGCTCTGCGTGCAACGTGGACGATCATCGGCTCCCCCGCAATATCAGCCAAGGGCTTGCCCGGCAGCCGCGAAGAGGCGTAGCGGGCCGGAATAGCGACCACAAAATCGAACGTATCAGTCATAGCCTGGGCTTTGCAAAGGTCAACAAGCGTGCATGTACAGCATCAAGGAACGCCGGATCCAGCAAACAGTCCGCCGGCACGCAATACCAATTCGGACGGCTGAAAGCGCGGCACTTCACCGCGTCTTTTTCAGTCATCAACAGTGGCCGGCCATCGTCAAATCCAAAGTCGTCGGCGTGGAAGGGATGATGATCGGCAAACGGATACAGGCTGGCGATCACGCCCTTGCCCGCGAGCGCAGCAAAAAAACGCGCCGGATCGGCAATGCCCGCCAATGCATTCACCGCTTCGCCGCGAAAACTGTCCAGCCCGCGCTCACCTTGGCCGTCCAGACGCACCGCCCGCTCGATCTGCAAGGCCATCGGCCACGCATCAGCGATGAGGGCCGCGACACGTTCATCCGCTGCGCCCACCGCGTGCGCATCGCCATTCAACACTCGAAAGTCACAGCGCGGCGCTCGCGAAAGCGGCTCACGCAGCGGCCCCGCAGGCAACAAGCGAGCATTGCCAAACAGACGCCGACCATCGATCACCAACACCTCGATGTCGCGCGCCAAGGCCAAATGCTGCAACGCATCGTCAGCGATCAACACATCCACATCGCTCACCTGCCGCAACAACCGCCCCGCATCCGCCCGCCGCCGCGCCACCGCCACCGGCACCCCGCTGCGCTCGGCAATCAAGCACGGCTCATCACCAAACAGTGCCGGATCAGGCGCAGCTGGCAGCAAACTCGCACGCTGCGCGTTGCCGCCAAAGCCACGCGACACCACCCCCGGCCGCCAACCGCGAGCACGTAACCCTTCCACCAGCCCCAACGTCAGCGGGGTCTTGCCCGCACCGCCCACGCTCAGATTGCCGACAACCAGGACTGGACAGTCAAGACGATCCACCTTGAACACGCCGCGCCGATAAAGCGCCTGCCGCAGTGCTGCCAAGCGAGCAAACAATGCCTCCAGCAGACGGAGAACCAGTCCGGGCGCGACGCCGCCGTACCAGCGATTCTCCAGCCATGCGGTCAGGCGTTGTTTGTTCATCGACATCCGCCATTCTGTATCGAGCCATCGCCCGTGTCGCGATGGTTGCAAGCAGAAATGCTTGAACCGATGGTGAGGGCGATGGTGGCATAGCTGGGATGTGGACGAGCTTGCTGGTGCCGCTAGGTGAGGGTTCGGCGATGGCCGGATCTCTGCGGTGTTGCGGATCGCGGCGTTGAATGGGCAATGTGGCGGCTACACAGGAGCCGCAGCAGACATCACCACACTGACTTTGCGGGCATCGGCGATGAATCTACGCTGCGTGCAGGGCCAAGCTGGTTTCTGTCAAAGCGCTGTAAGTCGGAAGTGAACCTGACCCCATTCTTGTTCTTGCCGGGATGACGAGCCTTTGAAGTGAACCTGACCCCGTTCTTGCCGGATCCCGGCTTTTACCGGGATGACGAGCCTTTGAAGTGAACCTGACCCCGTTCTTGGTTGTGGGAGCGGCGGAAGCCGCGATGCGCTTCGTCGCCGGATCGAATCGCGGCTTCCGCCGCTCCCACAAGTGCCTCATGCAAGTTTGAGTTCATGGGTGGGTATCAAATCTTGAGCGGCGGCCTCGCGGCTTGGTTCGCCCCCTTCGGCACCTCAGGACAAGCTTCGATACCTCAAGGTGAAGGGTCAAATTTTTGGGATAGTCAATCTATTGGAGCTTGCTCCGCTGATGCTTGAAGCCTCGCCACGTGTCTTAGGAAGAGCAGCCGAGCAAGCTCGGCTCTACAAAAGATTCGCGAGATCGGAGAGGTTCGCGAGGTGCGAAGTCCCCGCGAGGTACGAGAGACTCGCGAGGTGCGAGAGATTCGAGAGTTGACTGGGCTTTGCAAAGCACGATCCACGGCAAACGCGATGGTTGCCGCGCTGCGGCTGGTATCACCGCAGGCTCTCCCAAAGCGCCTCGAACTGCGCGGTGAAATGACCGACCTGCACTGGGTCGTCGGTGGAAACCAGGTTTTCTTCGTTGTAGAGACTGGCGCTGCGCGTCCAGTTGAAGCTGCCGTTGAGCAGTCGCTGGCCGTCAAACAGGGCGAACTTGTGGTGCATGTGGGCATCACTGCGATCCAGCGCGACTTCAATCCCTGCATTCGCGAACTGAGCGATATCGCTGCCCTGATCCGTGCGTTTGTCGTTGTCGCTGATCAGCCGGATAGACACACCGCGCCGATGCGCAGCGAGGATGGCCTCGCTGATGCGGTCATCGGCGATGGTGAACACGCAGATGTCCATGCTTTGACGGCAACCGTGCAGATGCCCAAGCACCGCATCAAGACAGGCGTGGCCGGGGCTGAACCAGACTTCGGTGCGCACTGAGACCTGCGGGTAGGCTTGATCGATCGCGCGCACCACGTCTTCGAGCCAGCCGATCAGCGCCGGCATGGTGGCCGTCGGATCGCCCGCGTAGACGCGCTGCTTGACCAGTTTGAAGGCGTGATTACGCAACTGGCGAAGCTGGTCGACACGCAGCGGGCGCTGCCGCAGTGCGGCCGCCAACTCGCTCTTTTCCGCCGCCGAAAGCAGCGAGTCGGCGATGCTCAGTTCAAGCTGTGCCAGCAGGTGCTGCATGCTGTCCTCCCGTTGTCATGCCAGCCCGCATCGACGTCTCCCTTGCGGCGGGGCTTTGAGCATCTTGCGCTTTGACTATCTTGAGTCATGCTCGGTCGCGGCGCGCCTTCGCGGCTACCGCCGCTCCCACAAGGGCGTGGTGCGACGCGAATTGTGAGTTCAGCTTGTTGATCCCGGCGTTGCGCCCTCGTCCCGAAACTGCATCCGGTGCAGCACCGCATACAGGCCGCCACGTGCCAGCAACTCGCGGTGGGTGCCTTGCTCGACCAAGCGGCCTTGATCCAGCACCAGCACCTGGTCGGCGCGCTCGACGGTCGCCAGTCGATGTGCGATGACCAAGGTGGTGCGATCGGGAATCAAGCGATCCAGGGCCGCTTGCACCAGCTGTTCGGACTCCGAATCCAAGGCAGCGGTGGCTTCGTCGAGGATCAGGATCGGTGCGTCTTTGAGTACCGCCCTTGCGATGGCTACGCGCTGGCGCTGACCGCCTGACAAGCGTCCGCCGTTTTCGCCAATCGCCGACTGCATGCCGTCGGCCAATCGATCAATGAACTCCAATGCATTAGCGGCTTGCGCGGCTTGCCGAAGCAGTTCGGCATCGGTGTCTGCATCCCGGCCGTAACTGATGTTGGCGGCGACACTTGCATCGAACAGCATGACCTTCTGCCCGACCAAGGCGATTTGTCGCCGCAGGTCGACCAAGGCGTAATCGGTGAGAGGTGCGCCATCGAGTTCGATGTGGCCCGAGTCCGGCTCATAGAAGCGCGGGATCAAACGCACCAGGCTGGTCTTGCCTGAGCCGGAGCGTCCAACGATGGCAGTCACCGTGCCGGGCTTGGCGCTAAAACTGATGCCGGCAAGCGCCGGCTGCAACTGATCGGGATAGCTCAGGCTGACATCGACAAACCGCAACTCGCCGCGCGCACGCCCAAGCGGACGCGTACCGATGTCGGACTCGTCGGCGAGATCCAACACTGAAAAAATGTGCTGGGCTGCAGCCAGACCACGCGATATCTGCGCCTGCACGGTGGTGATGCGTTTGAGCGACGGCAACAAGGCCATCATCGCGGTCATCAGCGAGACGAACTGGCCGGCATCCAAGCGCGCTGCGGCCGCTTCGCGCCCGGCGACGAACACGATCACCGCCAACGCCACCGCCGCCAGCAGTTGCACCGCTGAGGATGACAGCGCACGCGTCGACTCGACCTTGACCTGCAAGCGCAACAGGCCGCTGGCCAATCGGCCATAGCGCTGCAACTCGGCGGCTTGCGCGCCGTATACCTTTACTTCTTGCTGCGCGGCCAAGGCCTGCTCGGCACCGTGGGTCATTTGCCCGACGCGATCCTGAATGGTCGTGTTGAGCTTGCGATAGCGTTTGCCCACTACCGCAACGATGCCGCCGATCAGCGGACCGATAACAAACATGATCAGGGTCAGTTTGGGGCTGTGCCACAGCATCACCCCGATCAGACCGATGATGAGCAGACTGTCAGTCACGATGATCTTGATCGCGTCGCTGCTGGCTTGCGCGACTTGCTCGGTGTCGTAACTCAATCGCGAGACCAGCACGGGCACTGGCTCGGCATCCAAGCGCGTGGTCGGCAGCCGCAGGTACTTGCCCAGCAAGGCCAGCCGCAGATCACGAACCACGCTGCGGCCGGCGCGAGCCATGCCGTAATCGGTGGCAAACGTGGCCAAGCCACGGGCCAGAAACAGGCTGACGATGATCAGCGGAAACAGCAGCGCTGCCTCCGGATCGCGTTCGATAAAGCCGTCGTTGATCAACGGCTCCATCAGCGAAACGAATGCGGTGCCGGCCGCGGCCTCGATCACCATGCCAAAGACGGCCAAGGTCAGCAGCGGCCAGTACGCTTTGGCATAACCCAACAGCCGCCCATAAGTCGACCACGTTGTCGGCCTGGTCCCCGCCACCGGCGCGTTCACGGCGGAGTGCTGCCCACCGTGGCGATAGACACTTTTTCGTAGCCAAGCTGGCCCAGCACATCGAGCGCGGTCACCACCGATTGATGCGGTGTGCGCGCATCGGCGCGCAAGCTGACGCCGCGACTCGCATTGGCAGAATCAGCGCTCGCGCCGGCCACCGCCAGAATGGCTTGACGCAATGCCGGCCCGTCTTTCTGCAGTACTTCATTGCCGCCGATGAAGTAACGACCCTCGGCATCGATGATCACAATCAAGGGCTCGCCGGCTTCGGTGGCGACGCCGCTGGCTTCTGGCAACTGCAATTTGATCGCGCTGCGCTGGTCAAAGGTGGTGGTGACGACGAAAAAAATGATCAGACAAAACACCACGTCGATCAGCGATGTGAGATTGATCTCGACCTCGTCTTTGGGCCGTCCGCTGCCGAAGTTCATCGGCAGACGCTCAGTGGGGGCAGGCTCATCCGCAAAAGCTCATGAGCGCTTCGCTCACTTGCCCGCACGACGCCCGCGGGCGACCGGTGCCCGCGGTGAGCCGGCTTCCAAGGTGTCCAGCAGCGCAATCGCCTGCTTCTCCATTTCAACCACCAACTCGGACACCAGCCCGCGGAAATAACGATGAAACATCAATGCCGGAATCGCCACGCACAGCCCGCCTGCGGTACTGATCAGCGCCTCGCCGATACCACCTGCCAAGCGGCTGGCATCACCCACACCGGTTTCAAGAATGCCGAGAAACATGCGGATCATTCCGAATACGGTGCCCAACAGTCCCAGCAAGGGCGAGATGCCGGCAATCGTGCCCAGCGTATTGAGAAAGCGTTCCAACTCATGAGTCACGTGGCGACCGATGTCTTCGACCCGCTCCTTGATCTGCTCGCGTGGCTTGTGGCGCATTTCCAAAGCGGCGGCAAGCAGTTCGCCAAGCGGCGAATTCTGCCGCAGGGCGTCCAGATGGGCGGGCTCAAGTCGATGCTGATTAGCCCAATCGCGCACCTCGGGACCCAGCGTCGGCGGAATCACTTCGCGTCGACGCAAGGTCCAGAAGCGCTCCAGGACGATTGCTGCAGCGAGCGCCGCGCAGGCCATGATCGGCCACATTGTCCAGCCACCTGCCTTGATCAGCTCCCACACGCGATGCACTCCCAATGCGGCGCGGCGCCGCTGGCAAAAAGCTGCCGCATCTTACCGTGACCACGGTTGTGGGTGACGCCAGTCGCGGTTGCGCACGGCCGTGGCGGACAAATCAGGGCGAAGTGTGCAGGCTAGGATTGGCATCTTCGATTTCGTGCCAATAGCGTCGATAGGTGCTCCGCCGATGGGCGAACTCGACCTCCCCATCACGTCGAATCAGGACATTGATCGCACCGCTCTCAACCGTACCCATGATCGCCGCGTCGGTGGCTAGATAGCGGTCGATGACATCCGCGCGCGGATGCCCGAATCGATTGCGATGCCCGCTCGCAATCAACACGAATTGCGCTGACACCGCCTCCACAAACTGCTTGCTCGATGAGCCGGAACTGCCGTGGTGCGGTACCACCAACAGGGTCGAAGCCAGTGGCTTGGCTTGCTCTCTAAGCAGGCGCGTCTCGATGATCTGGTTGATGTCACCAGGCAGTAGCGCGCTGCCACCCACTGCTTGCACCCTCAATACACACGACGAATCGTTGCCCAACTCAGGGAAATTCTCAGGTGGATGCAGCAGCGAGAAACGCACCTCGTCCCACACCCAATCAGCCAATCCCGCGCAGGTTGCTGCGCCTTCAACTTGCTTGGGTTCTCCGCTGAGCAGCAAGCCCGGCGCGAATGCACGGTTGACCGCACCGGCCCCGCCAGCATGATCGTTGTCCGCATGACTGATCATCATGGCGTCCAAGCGACGCACTCCGAGTGCACGCAACGCCGGCACCACCGCGGCTTCACCCAGATCCAAGCCTCCGGTAAACGCTGGGCCTGCGTCGTACAGCAATGCGTGATCACGGGTTCGAAGCAATACCGAGAGTCCTTGGCCGACATCGATCACAGTCACCGACAACTCGCCGGCAGCCAGCCGCGGCTGCATCGGAAACAGCAAGGGCAACAGCAATAGGACGGCCAGCGGTTTGCCGGGGACACCGCGCGGCAGCAGCAAGCAGACGCTGCCCAACAATGCCAGCAACACCGCCCACAGGCTTGGTTCGGACAAGAACACCTGCGCCCAAGGCAATGTTTGCAGCCACCCTGCCGCCCACCACAGTCCGTCCATCAACCACGCGGCAGCACCCAGCAGCGCGGCGGCCAGCGGGGGCCAAGGCAAGAACGCCACACCCAGCAGGGTCAAGGGGACTACCAGCAAGGTCACCAGCGGCACCGCCAACAGATTTGCCAGCACGCCAGCCAGCGAGACCTGTCCAAAAAACCACACGCTGAGCGGCAGCAAGCCCAGACTCATTACCAGTTGCGCCCGCAGCAAGCCATTCGCCCAACCGGTCTCGGCGATCGAGCGCGGCATGCACATAATCAGCCAAGCGACACCCAGAAAAGACAGCCAGAAACTGGGGCCAAGCAGGGCCAGCGGATCGACGGTCACTGCTGCTATGGCGGCCAGCGCCAAGCCTTGACTTGGCAACAAAGCGCGACGCCAGAGCACGGCC
>Ga0163152_10005407_pt1 | contig 15033 bp, 6 predicted proteins | sample OliLakLV19MP8IB2_FD_148635 | JGI IMG/M metagenome (GOLD analysis project Ga0163152, IMG submission 148635) | Freshwater microbial mat bacterial communities from Lake Vanda, McMurdo Dry Valleys, Antarctica - Oligotrophic Lake LV.19.MP8.IB-2 | ecosystem: Environmental > Aquatic > Freshwater > Lake... | reverse complement strand
GGGGGAGCTCCCGCACTTGTGGGCCGGCTCCGGTGGCGGTGGCGGCGGCGACGCGTGCATGACGTCCAGCTTCCCCACCTTCCCCTACAACCCGACGTCGGACGAGATCGGCAGCGGCGGTGGTGGCGGCGGCGGCGCGCTCATGATCCTCGCGCTGAGCGACATCATCTTCGGCGCGAGCGGACGGCTCGACGCGTCGGGTGGTACGGGTGGCGGCGGCGAGAACACGGCCGGCATCAACCGCGTGGGCGCGGGCGGCGCCGGCGGCTCGGGCGGACACATCGTCTTGCAGACCCGCGGCGCGCTCGATTTCCGCGCCTGCATGGGCGGCATCAACGGCGCGCGGCTCTGGGCCTTGGGCGGTCAGGGCGGCGAGGGCCGCGACGGTGTCGGCGGCGCCGGACCCAATGGCGTGCCGAGGCCCCCGGACCAGGACTCGATCAACCTCGTGCCGCCGTTCGACCCGGCCTGCCTGCCGACGAGTCCGCCGGGCATCATCAACTGGGTCGGCACCGGCGGCGACGGCGGACCGGGCGTCGTGCAGCTCCACGTGGGCACGCTCGACGACGTCCTGTCGCCGACCGCGCCGGGTGTGACCTTGTCGCAGATCGTCTCGCCGCCGCCCGTCGGGGCGGACACGGTCGACACGCCTCCCACCTGGAACCAGCTCGTGACGAGCTTCGGGCCGCTCTCGAGCTCCCGCTCGAAGTGGTACCCGATCGCCTTCCCCTCGCCGCCGGTCGACTTGCGCTTCGCGGGCACGGGACCGGACGGCAAGGTGCTCACGAACGGCACCGGACCGAACGCGCGCGTCGCGCTGCTGCCGCCGATCGCGTCCGGGACGATCCAGAACGGGCCCAATCCGCCGTACCTGCAGCCCGATGGTCAGACCTTGGTGATCGACTCCGCGAGCCTGACGGACGACACCTGGGCGCTCGATCCAGAGTTGCTCGAGAACGCAGAGCTCTCGATGCGCAACGCTTCGGGCGTGAGGCGCTTCGAGATCGGGAACGTGCTCCTCGGAACCCAGCTCTCGCTCACGATCACCGAAGTGGGCGCGCTGTACGCGTACGGGCCGGGCGACACGTTCGAGCTGCGCCCGCGCTACTTCAGCGTGGTCACGAACTCGACGCCCAACTGGCTGCCGGGTTCGGCCTCGATCCGCATCACGTTCCAGGGCGCGCCCTCGGACGGCTTCGGCGGTGCGGACACGTCGATGGCGAGCGCGTGGTCGCCCGACATCAACACGCTCGAGAGCGTGCCAGGCCTGGCGTTCCTGCGCTTCCAGGTCGACTTCGACATGGCCACCGACGGCTCGGACCTGACGCTGGCCAGCCCGCGCCCGAGCCTCGAGTTCCTGAAAGTCGTCTACCGGCAGTAGACAACGGTGTCAGACACCGTTTGCCGCAAGTCGGACAGCGGTGTCAGACACCTTTGCCCGGGCAAAGGTGTCTGACACCGGTGTACACCGATGGGGCTTCTCGCCATGATGGCGCGCCCCGCGCATGCAGTACGGCTTTCTGATCGACCACCGCCGGTGCATCGGCTGCCATGCCTGCACGGTCGCGTGCAAGGCCGAGAACGACGTCCCGGTCGCCAGCTTCCGCACGTGGGTCAAGTACGAGGAGAAGGGGCGCTTCCCGGCGATCAAGCGCCACTTCGCGGTGCTACGCTGCAATCACTGCACGAAGGCGCCGTGCGTCACGATCTGTCCGGTCAACGCGCTGTCGAAGCGCAAGGACGGCATCGTCGACCTCGACCGCGACGCGTGCATCGGGTGTCGCGCGTGCATGCAGGGTTGCCCGTACGACGCGATCTACCTGAACGAGGACTCCGGGGCAGCGGAGAAGTGCCACTACTGCGCGCACCGCGTCGAGAAGAAGCTGGAACCAGCCTGCGTCGTCGTGTGCCCCGAGAGCGCGATCGTCGCCGGCGACCTGCACGACCCGACGTCGCGCATCGCGCAGATGGTCGCGACGAATCCGACGCTGCTGCGTCGCACGGAGCAGGGCACGGGTCCGAACGTCCACTACTTGGGCGTCGAGCCGACGATGCTGAAACCGGGTCGCGCCGAGCGGCCCGAGACGTACATCTGGAGCGACCGGCCGCCGCACAAGCCGGACGCGTGGCCGGCGGAGATCGCAACCGATCCCGACGTGCGCACGGTGCTCGACGCGGGCCACAAGGTCGAGTGGGGCTGGCACGTCGCCGCCTACCTCGTCACGAAGGGCATCGCGGCCGGCGCGGCGATCCTGGCGCCGTTCGCGGCCGCGAACGGCCTCGCGGGCTGGGCCGGCGCGTGGCTGCCCGAGATCCTGGCGCTCGCTTTCACGATCGTCACGACGGTGCTGCTCGTCGACGACCTGGCGCGGCCCGCCAAGTTCTTCCGGCTGATGACGCGGCCGAACACGAGGAGCTGGCTCGTGCGCGGCGGCTGGGTGCTGTCGGCGTTCGGCGCGACGACGTTCGCGATCCTCGTCGCGCGATGGTTCCAGCTCGACGCCGTCGCCGACGCGCTGCGCTGGGTGAACCTGCCGCTCGGGCTCGCGACCGCGGGCTACACCGCATTCCTGTTCCAGCAGTGCGAGGGCCGCGACCTGTGGCAGGGCTCGCTCGTGCTGCCGCACCTGCTCGTGCAAGCGGTCCTGTGCGGCGCGGTCGCGCTGGCACCGTTCTCCGCCGCGCCGGCGCAGCTGGCGCTGATCGCCGTCGCCGCGGCATTGCTGCACGCGGCGTTCGCCGCGGCCGAGCGCATGAAGTCGCACCCGACCGAGAACGCGCGCCAGGGGGCGGCGTTCCTGGGCACGATTGCAATCCACGGCGTGCCGCGCGCGTTCCAGTCGTCGCTGGTCGTCGGCGCGATCCTGCCGGCCGCGCTGGCGATGGCGTGGTGGGCGCTGGCGTGGCCGATCGGCGTGCTCGCCGCGGTCGCCGCGTGCGCATTCGCGGGCCTCTACTTGTACGAGGCCGCGTTCGTGCGCGCGGGGCAGCTGCCGCCGCTCTCCTGACGAGCGCGAGCGCTGCGATCAAGGCAGCAGCGCGATGTCGCGCACTTCCGGATCGGTGCCCGTCGGCTGCCACTTGTCCGTCGCCAGCTTCCGGAACGGGTTGCTCCCCCACAGCCCGAACACGCGCTCGCCCGATGCCGGCACGCGCATCCGGAAGTGCCCGTCGGCTCCGACGCGTGCTTCATGGCTCAACCACGTCGCGTAGCCGTCGCCTGCGAGCTTGACGCTGAGGTAGGCCAACGCACCGATCGCTGCGGCGGACTCCTTCTCCAAGCGACCGTCCAGCATGACGGTCTCACGGCCCTCGAAGGTGCCGCCGACGAAGCGCGGCCGTCGCAGCACGAGGTGCGTAGGTGGGTCGGCCGGCGGCAGCTCGAGATCGAACGTCACCTTGCAGGGAAGCCGATCGGATCCGCCGGTCTGGTCCACGACGCGCACACTCCAACTGGCATCGGCGAGCCCGCGCACCTCGAATCGACCCTCCGCGTCCACGTGGACGATGGATGATGGGGTGCCCTTGCTCTCGAAGATCAGGACGAGGTTCTTCAGGGGCGTCTCCGTCACCTCTTCGCGGATTTCGCCGCGATAGCCGCGATCACCCGTGCGCAGCCGCACTTCGGCTCCGTCGGGCGCGCCTTCCGGCATCGTGACCCAGTGCTGCGCACCGTTGGGCGCGACGAGCACGAAGGTGCGTTCCTCGGAGAAGTCGATCGGCACGCGGCCATCCGCCCGGATGTCACCACCGCCCCCGCCGCTCCAGGCGTCGCGCCGCGAGGTCCAGCCGTCGACCGTGCCGTCCTCGACGACCAGCCGCGCGAACTTGGGCTTCGCGCCGGGCGTAGTGAACTCGACCTGAGTCGTCGCTCCCGGCAGCATCTCAGTGGTCCGCTCGTCGTCGGCTCGATAGCCCGAACCCGAAGGTGCGTAGCAGACGCCGACTTCGAGCGGGCCCGCGGGAAGGCCTTCGAACCGGGCGATTCCACGACCGTCCGTCGTGCCGCGCGAGACGATCGCTTGTGCGTCGCGGATCCTCACGTCGTGCGACACCGCCGGCTTGCCGTCGATGTCGACCATGTGCACGAGGAGCGTGGCTGAAGCATCGAGGTCGACGTCGATCGAGGATGCGCCCGGCACATGCAGCGCGCGGACCACGCGCGTCCCCTTGTGCTCGACGACGATCACGAACCGTCCGTCCGGCAGCGACAGCTCGAACTTGCCCTCCGCATCCGTGACGACGCCCACGTGCGGGATCGCGTCATCCCCCTGGTCTTGCAGTCCGTACAGGGCCTCGCTCGCAAGGACTCGCGCCCCGGCCACGCCGACCGGACCTCGGCGCACCTGTCCTGCGATCGGTGGCGTCACCGCGCGCACGAGATCGATCTCGACGATTCCGGGGGCCAGGAGATCGGGGATTCTCGTCGATTCCCGCGCATAGCCTGGCACCCAGACGCTGCACACCGACTCGGAATGGTAGAGGGCGGCGTCGCGGTTGAACGGAGGCTTCGCGAACTCCGGTGTCAGCTGCAGCCGGCCCTCCTTCAGGTGGAACCAGCCGTGCTTGGCGGATGCGAGCGTGGACGTCATGCGCACGCTGACGAATGCGTCCTCGATCGGCGCCTGCGTCGCAGCATCCCGCACGAGCAGCGAGAGCTGGGAAGCCAGCACGATCTCCACGGCGCCCTTCTCGTCGAGGAGGTCGATCCAGATGCCCGGCTTCCGGGCCGAAGGATCTTCGGGCCGCGAGTACCGTACGACGTACCAGCGCGGGTCCAGAGAGTTCACGAAGCCCAGGTGCGCGTCGGTCGCGACGTCGAAACGGCCATCGCCGTCTGTCCGGATCGTGATGCGGCGATCCTGCTCGTCCCGTGCCGGAGTACTCGACGATCGCAGGCCCTTCGGCGCGTGGGCGTAGAAGGACAGCGCGATGGAATCGCGGACTGGCGCGCCGCTGTTGTCGACGATCGCGCCGCGCATGCGTCCCGCCTTCGACACGTAGATCGTGTGGTCGGATTTCGGATCGACCCCGTAGCCGCGGTCGCGCGTCACCAGAGTCCGCTGCGCGTAACCGACGGCATCGCAAGTGAGCAGGCCGTCCGTGCTCTCGGCCGACAGCACGAAGCGGCCTTCGACGTTGCTCACGGCCGTCGCGATCGGCGGCGCGCCGTTCTCCGGCGCGGCGCGCACGGGGATGTCCTCGAGGTCCGCCAGCATCGCCGGCGTCAGCTCGCGCTCGAACCATGGCCAGGGTAGCGCGGACTTCAGACGCCAGTCATTGTCGTCGACGCGATCCCAGTAGCGCGCGCGCAGCGCCGAGAAACGCATCCCGATCGGCGCGTACAGCGCGATCTTCGCGCCGGCGACCGGCTGATCGGTCTCGGCGTCGAGCACGAGGCCGCGCAACGTCTCGCGCTGTTCGGTCACGGCCGCCGGATCCGCTCCGGGAGCGCCCGCGCGACGTTCGTCGATCGCGGCGGATCCCGGCGTCGCGATCGGGACTTCCACCGCAGGCTCGGACAATTTCAGCGGCTTATTCGCGACAACTCGAGGCGCGTCCGGCGTCGCCGGATCGCGCCGCATCACGAGGAGCGCCGCGATGCCGGCAAGGAGGATGACCACGGCGACGACGAGCTTCTTCACGACGAGTCCTCCCCCCACGAGTCCAGCCCCCACCATCGCTCCGGGTGCGAGCCCGGTCGCGTGCGCCAACACGTGCGCCCGCACTGCCTCGAGCCCGCGCGACGGCACGGCCAGGACGAAGAGCGCGCCGGCCATCCCGGCCGGCAAGGACTTGCGCAACATCTCGCGCGCGCGGTGAAGCTGCACGCGCACAGCCCCGGGGCTGCGGTCGAGCACGTGCGCGATGTCCGCCGCTCCGAGCCCGTGGCGCAGATGCAGCAGGATCGCCGCGCGGTAAGGCTCCTCGAGAGCGTCGACGGCGCGCGCGAGCTCGCCCGACAGCTCCTGCCGCGCCGCTGCGTCGAACGGCGTCTGCGCATCCACGATCTCGTGGAGGTCGCGCGACGCGAACCGGCGCGCCTCGCGGCGCAGCTCCTGCGCGTGCCGCACGAGGATCCCCGCGAGCCAGCGCTCGATCGGCCGCTCGGCGTCGTACTGTTCCGCGCGCTCGAGCGCGGTCAGGAACGTCTCCTGGACGAGGTCCTCGGCCGCGCTCGCGTCGCCGACCAGGTGCACTCCGAAGCGCAACAGCGCCGGCGACTGTGCGTCGAAGACCCGAGCGAGCGCCGCCACGTCGCCGCGGCTCCGCCACCGTTCGAAATCTCGGGCTGCTCCGTTCAAGCGCGCGTATCGCGTTTCGGAGGTCCGACGTTACGCGAATTCCGCAAAGTTGTGCCGGTGCGCCGGACCCGGCCTGTCGGGCGGGTCCGGCCGTCGATAACCTGAGCGGCCCATGCGGCTGCGCGGCGTCCTGCTCTTGCCCTCCATCGCGGTCGGCCTCCTCCTGGCCCCCCTCGCGCCCGCTCGACCGGCGCCGCAGTCGGAGACGCGGATGGAGTTCCGTGCGGGCGACGTGATCGCGCTCGTCGGCAACGCGCTGGCCGAGCGCATGCAGCACGACGGGCAGCTCGAGGCGCGCTTGCAGCTGCGCCTGCCCGAGCTCGGCCTCTCGCTGCGCAACCTGGGTTTCTCGGGCGACGAGGTGGCGATCCGCCAGCGCACGTCGGGCTTCGGCGAGCCGGACGAGCACCTGGCGCGCGTCGGGGCCACAGTGGTCTTCGCGTTCTTCGGTTACGTCGAGTCATTCGGCGGAACCGAGGAGCTGCAGCAGTTCCGCACGGACCTGGAGCGCTGGGTCGACCACACGGTCGCGACGCGCCGGCTCGTGCTCTTCTCGCCCCTGCCGTACGAGGACCTGGGTGATCCGCTCCTGCCGGAGGCGGTCGGGGAGAACGGGCGCATCGCGCCGTACGCCGCCGCGATGGCCGACGTTGCGCGCGCGAAAGGCGTGGCGCTCGTGGACTTGATCGCTCCGATGCAGGCGGCCTACGCGCGCTCGGCGGGGCCGTTGACCATCGACGGCATCCATCTGAATGCGCGCGGACAGCGCGAGCTCGCGGCTGCGATCGAAAGCGCTCTGGTGGGCGACGAGCGCGCGTCGGCACAGGACTCCGCGCGCGAGCATTCGATCCTCGCGCTCGTGCGCGAGAAGGACGAGCTGTGGTTCCAGCACTACCAGGTCACCGACGGCTACAACGTCTACGGCGAGCGCTCGAGGCTGGCCTACGTCGACGGCGTCACGAACCGCGATGTCCTGCAGCGCGAGCTCGAATGGATCGACGCGCGCTGCGCGAACCTGGACCGGCGCATCTGGGAGGTCGCGCGCGGTGAGCAGCCCGCGAGCATCGCGGACGTGCCCGTTCCGCCGCTGATTTCCGTGGTGACCAATCGGCCGGGCGATGGTCCGGGCGGCGCGCACGTCTTCCTCACCGGCCTCGAGGCGATCGGGCGCATGAGCCCGGCCACCGGCCTCGACGTCGGGCTGTTCGCCGACGAAGCGCGCTTTCCCGAGCTGGCGAAGCCGGTGCAGATGTCGTTCGACACCCGCGGACGCCTGTGGGTCGCGGCCTGGCCTTCGTACCCGCACGCGCGGCCCGATCAGCCGGCGCACGACAAGCTGCTCGTGCTCGAGGACACGGACGGCGACGGGCGCGCCGACACGTGCAAGGCCTTCGCGTCCGACCTGCAGAACCCGACGGGCTTCGAGTTCTGGAACGGCGGCGTGATCGTCGCGAACGCGCCCGACCTCTTGTTCCTGCGCGACACGGACGGCGACGGTGTCGCGGACCAGCGCGAGCGCATCCTGCACGGGTTGTCGTCGGCGGACACGCACCACTCGGCAAACAGCTTCGTGCTCGGGCCCGACGGCGCGCTCTACTTCCAGGAAGGCATCTTCCACCGTTCGCAGGTCGAGACGATCCACGGCACCATCCGCCAAAAGGATGGCTGCGTGTGGCGCTACGAGCCGCGCACGCGGCGCGTCGAGCGTTACGCGCCGTACGGGTTCCTGAACCCGCACGGTCACGTTTTCGATCGCTGGGGGCAGGACTTCATCACCGACGGGACCGGCAACGAGAACTTCTTCGCGCTGCCGATCACGGGTCATCTGCCCGCTCCGGTGCAGCACGCGCCGACGCAGACGTTCTTCAAGCAGAGCAGCCGGCCGGCGGGCGGCACCGAGATCCTGTCGAGCGCGCATTTTCCGCCCGAATTCCAGGGCGATTACCTGATCGCGAACGTGATCGGGTTCCAGGGCATCTTCCGGTACGGCATCCACGACGACGGCTCGGGCTTCGGCGCGGTCGAGCGCGACCCGCTCGTGCACAGCTCGAACGCCAACTTCCGCCCGGTCGACATGGAGGTCGGGCCGGACGGCGCGCTGTACTTCCTGGACTGGCAGAACCCGCTGATCGGGCACATGCAGCACCACCTGCGCGATCCGAGCCGCGACCAGAAGCACGGGCGCGTGTACCGCGTGACGTGCCGCGGACGCCCGCTCTCGAAGCCCGCGGCGATCGCGGGGCGGCCGATCGCGGAGCTGATGGAGCTCCTCAAGTCGAGCGAGGACCGCGTACGCTACCGCGTGCGCATCGAGCTGTCATCTCGCCCTTCGAACGATGTCGTAGAGGCCGCGCGCGCGTGGGCGAACGCGCTCGACGACTCGGATCCCGGGCACGAGCACGACCTGCTCGAGGCGCTGTGGGTGCAGCAACAGCACGCGATTGTCGATCGCGCGCTGCTGGAGCGCGTGATGCGCTCGCCCGAGCCGCGCGCGCGGGCGGCGGCGACACGCGTCGCCCGCCACTTGCGGCGCGAGCTGGGCGGTCCCCTGCCGTTCCTGCGCGCGCGCATCGAGGACGATCACCCGCGCGTGCGCCTCGAGGCGCTCGTCGCGCTCAGCTTCGTGCCGCGCGCCGAGTCGGCCGAGATCGCATTGCGAGTGCTGCGCAAGCCGATGGATCGCTTCCTGGACTACGCGCTGACCGAGACGATGGCCGCGCTCGAGCCGGAGTGGCGCGCCGCGGTCGCGTCGGGCGAGCCGTTCGCCGTGCAGGATCCGCTCGGGCTCGCGTGGGTGCTTTCGCGGACCGACACGGACGTGCTGATGCGACTGCCGCCCAGCGAGGCGCTCTACGAGCAGTTGATCGAGCGCTACGGGCTCGAGACGGCCGACTACGTGCGCGCCGCGCGCGGCCTCGCGGCGATGCACGCGACGGATGCGGCCAGCGTGCTCGTCGCCGCGATCGAGCGCGCCGACGCGCAGGACGGTGGCCACACCGACCACCTGCTGAGCGGGCTCTTCCAGGCGCTGGCCGAGATCGCGGCAGCCGACGGGCATTCGCCGATGCGCACGCTCGATCCGGGAGCGCCGTCGCTCGCGCCGTCCTACGCGCGGCTGGCGAAGGACGGTCATCGCGCGTCGACGCGCCGCCTCGCCACGGCGGGCCGGATCGACCTGGGCGGCTCGGTCGACTCGGCCTGGGACGAGGCGGAACGCTCGCCCGCGGCGTTGTGCGAGCTGCTCGAGGCGCTGCCGCACGTGCGTACGCCGGGCGCGGCGCAGGAGCTCTTTCCGCGCGTCGTCGCGCGGCTCGAACGCACGCCGGCCAAGTCGACAGCGGACGGCGCCGTGCGAGGCCGCTATGTGCGCGTCGAGCTGCCCGGCGCGCAGCGCACGCTGACCCTGGCCGAGGTCGAGGTCCTGTCGGCGGGCACGAACATCGCGCGCGCGGGCAGCGCGACGCAGTCGACGACGAACTGGGGCGGCTTGCCCGAGCGCGCGATCGACGGCAACACGAGCGGAGCGTGGCCCGACGGCGGGCAGACGCACACGATCGAGAACCATCCCGACCCGTGGTGGGAACTCGACCTCGGAACGCCGCGGGCGATCGATCGCATCGTGCTGTGGAACCGCACCGACGAGGAGTTCGAGCGCCGTCTCGACGGCGCGGTCGTGGTGGTACTCGACGGCGATCGGCGCTCGGTGTTCCAGGCGCAGGCCGCGCAGGCTGGGGCGTCGTTGTCGTTCGAGCTGACGAGCGCGGATGTGCGCGTCCGCCGCGCTGCAGCACGCGCGACGAGCGCGCTGGCCACGTCGCCCGAACGCGCGTCCGCGGCCGTAGAGGCTCTCGCCGCGCAGTGCAGCGATCCGGACGTGCGCGCGTCGGTCGTCGCCGCGCTCCGTTCCATCCCTGCGGCGCGCTGGCCGGGCGGATCGGAGCGCGAGGTCGCGCAGTCCCTCCTGACGCTCTTCCGTTCGCAGCCCGCCGGCGACGTCGAGCGCGACGTGCTGGCCTTCGCGGACGAGCTCGCGGATCCAGAGCGCGGCCTCGACGCGACGCTCGCGCGCGAGCTGCGCCTCGCGCGCCGCCGTGCCGGCCCGCAGGTCGCGGTGATCCGGCCCGTGCCCGACAGCCTGCTGTACGACCGCACGCAGGTGACGGTCGTCGCCGGACGTCCCGTCGAGCTCGTCTTCCAGAACGTCGACATCATGCCGCACAACCTGGTCGTCACGGCGCGCGGCGCGCTGGCGCGCGTTGGGATGGCGGCCGAGCGCATGTCGGCTTCGCCTGACGCGTGGTCGAAGGCGTTCGTGCCGGACTCTACGGACGTACTGCACGCGACGCGGCTCCTGCAGCCGGGCGAATCGCAGACGCTCGCGTTCACGGCGCCGGAGGAACCGGGCGACTACCCCTACGTGTGCACGTTTCCCGGCCACTGGATGCGCATGAACGGCATCCTGCGCGTCGTCGCCAGCGACGCCGAGATCGACGAGGCGCCCGTGCCGACGGCAGCTGTCGCCGGCGCACCTTCGCGCCCCTTCGTGCGCAACTGGACGGTCGCGGACGTCGCGCCCGATCTCTCCAAGTTGGCACAGCGCTCGCCCGCCGCGGGTCGCCGCGTCTTCGAGACCGCGTCGTGTCTGCGCTGCCATGCCATCGGCACCGAGGGCGGCACGACGGGCCCCGAGCTGCGCGCGGTCGCGCAGCGCTATCGTCCGGACGAGCTGCTGCTGCACGTGCTCGAGCCCTCGCGCGCGATCGCGACCGAGTTCGTCGCGCAGGTCTTCTCCACGACCGACGGCCGGATCGTGGCGGGACGCGTGCTGTCGCAAGACGAACGCAGCGTGCGCGTGCAGGTCGACCCCTACGGCGGCCCGCCCGAGGATCTGCTGGTCGAGGACATCGAGGAACGCGCCACCTCCGCGGTCTCGATCATGCCGAGCGGCCTGCTCTCGACGTTCCAGCGCGATGAGATCGGCGACCTGATCGCCTACCTCGCCTCGCTCAAGCCGTAGAGCGGCTTCAGCGCGGCTGCCGCGGTTTCTCGGCGTCCATCGCGGCTTTTTTCACGGACCAGGCCAGATCGGCGGGACGCACGCCGCGCGTGTAGGTGCCGAACCCGAACGTCGTGGGCTCGAACTCCCCCACCGTGTCGGCGCGCGAGGCCGGACCGATCTTTTCCTCCAGCCCCATGCCCCAGTAGGTTGCGTTCACGAGCAGCCGGCGCAAGTCGTGCGAGCGCAAGTCGATCGAGGCACCGATCGTCGTGCCGATCACGCGCTGCTTCTTGCCGTCCTCGAGCGCGCGCTCGCGCACCCACGTGATCGGCATGCGCGGCGTATTGCGCGCGTCCTCGACGGGCTTCGACGTCCGCTCCATGCCGGACAGGATCGAGCCTTCGAGCAGCACGACGGCGTCCTTGGGCAGCTCGCGGATGCCGTACACGTCCGTCGTCCCCCACACGTCGCTCACGCCGCGCAGGATCGGGTGCTCGCGCGCGGCATCGGGGATCACGCCGAGCGTGCTCTCGGAACCGTGCTTGCCGTGGTGGCTGACCCACGTCTCGCCCAGGACCTGCTTCCCGAATCCACCGGGCCAGTCGGCGCTGTCCCACGACCAGCGCGCGTAGGGGCTCTTCGAATCCTTCTCGTAGGCGAACGCGTGCGTCGCGGTGCGGATGCCGAGCACGGGCTTGCCGGCTTCGACGTACGCGACGATGTGGCGCATGTCGTCGTCGGGCAGCTGGCGGAAGCGCGTGAACAGCACGAGCATGTCGGCCGAATCGAGCGCCTCGAGCCCCGGAATGTGATCGCGCCGGTCGGGATCGATCAGGCCAGTCTCGGGATCCTGGGAGAAGAGCACCGTGCAGCGGAACCCGTGGTGCTGGGCCAGGATCCGCCCGAGCTGCGGCAGCGCTTCCTCGGAGCGGTACTCCTCGTCGCCCGCGACGAGCACGACGTGCTTGCCGCGGCCTGGGCCCTGCACGCCTTCATAGACGACCCAGCGCGCGTCCTTCGCCGCGGCCGGCGCTTGAGAGGCCGGCGCGGCGTCCGGGCGCGGCTCCTGCAGCGCCGGCGCAACGGCCAGAAGGCACGAAACGAGCGCGATCCAAGTGCTCTGCATGCGGGTCCTCGTCGAGTAACCTACCGCGCCCGCCGATCGGGCGGAAGCGCGCTCGCTTGGGCGGGCGCGCGAGGATCGCAGCGCGTCAGCGCGAAAGGAAGCCCCCCGTGATCGTGCGCCGAACGTCCCGCGAAGAGATCCTGGCGAAGCTGCGGCTCAAGGTGGAGCGCAAGATCCCGATCTTCGTCGCCAGCGCGGGCAGCGGCCTCGTCGCGCGGCTGCTCGAGAAGTCCGGCGTCGACTGCGTGAACACGTTCTCGGGCGCGCGGCTGCGCGCGAACGGCATGGGCACGATGGCCATGATGTGGCCGATCCTCGACTCGAACGCGCAGACGCTGCAGTACACCGAGCAGGACATCCTGCCCGCGCTGAAGGGCGACGCGTTCGTGTGCGCCTGCATCAACGCCAACGACCCGCTGCGCGACATGCGCGCGGTGCTCGACCGGCTGCTCTCGATGGGCGTGTGCTCGGTGTCGAACATCGGCCCGTCGCTCAGCTACGTCGACAAGGACAGCGAGATCTACCGGGTGCTCGTCAAGAGCGGCATCACGTTCGAGAACGAGGTCGAGATGCTGGCGCTGGCCAAGGAGATGGGCCACGTCACCGTCGGCCTCGCGTTCGACATGGAGGACAGCCTGAAGCTCGCGAAGGGCGCGCGCCCCGACGTGTTCTGCTTCCACGCCGGCACGACGAAGGGCGGGCTGACGGGATACGACTCGGGCGAGACGATCGAGGGCACCGCGCGCCGCACGGAGGAGGTCTACCAGGCCGTGCGCAAGATCCACCCCGACGTGATCCTCGTGGGCCACGGCGCCGCGATGGAGACGCCGCAGGACGCGCAGTACATGTTGAGCCACACGTCGGGCCACGGGTTCTGGACCGGGTCGTCGACGGAGCGCATCCCGATCGAGCGCGCCGTGTCGGAGACGGCGCGCGAGTTCGCCGCGCTGCGCTTCAGCGAGAAGCAGCCGGCGAAGAGGTGACGCGCATGTCGAAGACCGTCGCCGTCCTGGCCACGCTGGACACGAAGGGCAACGAGGCGGATTTCGTGCGCCAAAGCCTCGCGCAGCTTGGCAGCGACGCGCTGCTCGTCGACATGGGCGTCGTCGGCGCGCCGGGGACGAAGCCGGACGTGACGCGCGAGGAGGTCGCACAGGCCGGAGGCAAGCCGCTGGCGGATGTCTTGCGCAACCCGACGCGCGCCGACGCGTCGCCGGTGATGGTCGCGGGCGCCACGCGCATCCTGCTGGAGAGGTTGAAGCAAGGCCGCGTGCACGCCGTGCTCGGCCTGGGTGGCACGCAAGGCACGTCGAACTGCACGCACGTGATGCAGGCGCTGCCCTACGGCTTCCCCAAGGTCATGGTCTCGACCGTCGCATCGGGCGACACGTCCGCCTTCGTCGGCATCAAGGACGTGACGATGATGTTCTCCGTCAGCGACCTCTTGGGCCTCAACCCGGTGACGCGCCGGATCCTGGCCAACGCGGCCGGAGCGGCGCACGGGATGGCGCTGGCCGGCGGCACGATCGAGGTGCCGCACGGCGAACGGCCCACGATCGGCATGTCGAACCTGGGCGTGCTGACCGACGGCGCGATGATCGCGCTCGAGCTGTTCCGCAAAGCCGGCTACGAGGTCATCGTCTTCCACGCCGTCGGCTCCGGCGGCCGCGCGATGGAGCAGATGATGCGCGAAGGCCTGATCGGCGCCGTCTTCGATTACGCCATGGGCGAGATCGCCGACGAGGTCTTCCACGGCCTGCGCGCCGGTGGACCGGATCGGATGACGGTCGCGGGCGATCTGGGGCTTCCGCAAGTGATCGTGCCCGGCGGCGCCGAGCACATCGGCCTGCTCGTCGAGGCCAACACGGTGCCCGAGCGCTGGCGCGAGCACGCCTACGTCTTCCACAACCCGATCATCTTCGCGCCGCGGCTCTCGGGGGACGAGCTCGTCCAGGTCGCGCGCGAGGCGACGAAACGGCTGTCGCACACGCGCGGCAACGCGGTATTGATGATCCCCTTGCGCGGCGTCAGCCGTTACTCCGTGCCCGGCGGCCCGCTGCGCGACGCCGAGGGCGACCGCGCGTTCTTCGCGGCGCTGAAGGCCGGCGCGCCGAAGTCGGTCGAAGTCGTCGAGGTCGACGCGGGCGCGGAGGATCCGGCCTTCGTGAAGGCCGCGGTCGATCGCTTGATCGCTCTCATCGAGCCCACGGCCGCACGCGGCCCGCACTGATGCCATCGGCTGTGCGGCGTCAGGGCACCGCGCTTCGTGAGCCGCGGCGAGTTGTGTGACGGGAAAGCCGCGGAAGGTTCCGGACTCTGGCGTCCGCGCATACCCCCGCTGCAACCGCTGCCTCCGCCCGCGAGCGGACGACGGGGAAAGGTGTCTGACACCCTTGTTTCCTGGGCTCGTCGCGTGCAGGGACGAGGAGTCTGACATTGTTGTTTTCAGGGGATTGCAGGAAAGCGGCCGGTCGGGGCCTCCTCCGGGTGTGCTGAACGGGGCCTCGCGCCCCCCAGCACACCGGAGACCCCATGACTGCTCAACCCATCCTCTCGCTCTCACTCCTCCTGGCCCTCGCGGCGCCGGCCCTCCAGGCCCAAGG
>Ga0163152_10005404_pt1 | contig 15039 bp, 2 predicted proteins | sample OliLakLV19MP8IB2_FD_148635 | JGI IMG/M metagenome (GOLD analysis project Ga0163152, IMG submission 148635) | Freshwater microbial mat bacterial communities from Lake Vanda, McMurdo Dry Valleys, Antarctica - Oligotrophic Lake LV.19.MP8.IB-2 | ecosystem: Environmental > Aquatic > Freshwater > Lake... | reverse complement strand
CGGGCCAACTGCTCGAACTGCAAACCTTGGTTGCGGGCGCGGTCGAGCGCAGCCTGAATTTGGCGGCAGGTGAGAAATGACGCGGTATCTGGACGCGCTGGCACGCGGTCACGCCGGGAATCTCCTGCCGCTGCAAACCCTCGTGGCGCTGGCCGTCGAGCGAACTTTGGATTCAGCCCCGTCCTGTTTCCCCATTCCGTTCTAACATCAATCGGGGGGGACCTGATCAAGAACGGCGCTCTGACAATCACGGGGCCCAAGGAAATTTGTCGCCGATAACTGGACTTGCAAATCCCAAATACCAAGTAATCGCGTAGCCGATTGGGTAGGCTTGTCCGAAATACCTCGTGATTATCGCTTGGTCACTGTCACGACTGGAGACCCCTAAGCCGGACAGCCATATTCCCGCCTGCGTCTCAGCGCCGTACCCAATTCCATTATAGTCGTCTGGGTTATTGGCATTGTAAGCGATTCCAAGCGCCGAACTGCCGGAAAAGCTGAATGATCCTGCTAACGGGTCTGCTGCGCCCGCAGGAAAATACCCTACCGTGAAATTCAAGCGTCTAGAAAAATAGGTTTGCAAATAAAAGGGTGTCAGGATCGTATCGTGAGAAGCTCCATCAGAAATGCTGCCGAACGCATTCCCAAATCCAGATGAAAAACCAACCGTATGAAATGCTCCCTCTAACTTTCCGCTTTTTTGTGCTTCTTTGATTCGCTGTTCAGCGTTTAGCACAGTGTAAGTGTACATAGGGACTGCAATCATTGTTGCGATCCCGTTGATAACGGCCCCCCAGATTCTTCTCGCATTGTCCGCTTCTAATGCATATTCCCCAAAGACAGATCGTCCGCTGGGATCTTTAAATGCCACCGGGTTGGCGGCTGCATAGATATAGGGATGCCCGGTAAAGGGCACTTGCTCTGTTCCCTCCTCAGTATCCCTAGTGAGAAACCTACCCAATTCCGGCTGATAAGCCCTTGCGCCCATGAGGTAGATTTGTGCGGCAGCGTCATAAAGACTTCCATTAAAAGCTGGTGACAATTCCCCGGGACCGTCGGGTTGGAGCTTCCGTCCAAATGCATCGTAGTAAATGTTTTGTGATAGATTTCCCGATTGATCGGTGAAGAGCCAGGCACTAGCCATCTCGTCAGAGTGACAATAGTTGGTCCTGCTGGACGTGCGTTCCCAGAACAATGCATTGCCAGTACGTCCCCAAAGCGAAGCGAGATTCCCGTTTGCAGAATATTTTGCGATAACTACACCTCGACCTCCCTCAATATCTGCTACGTAGTAGTCAATAACGCCGTTAATTGAACGTGAAAATAGATTCCCGTCTGGATCATACGCATAGCGAATGATTTTTGCCTCCGGCGTTCGGACTTCGGACAAACGATTCTCATCATCGAAGGAGTATTGCCAAGTATTGGACGACTCGGTTCGCTCCAACATTTCTCCGTTTCCGCCAAACCGAAATTTCGCAATCCCTCGCGCCAGAATCTCGTCGTTCGGCCCGTAAGCGCTGTTTTGGCGAATTCCCGAAATAATTTCGGATACTCGGTTTCCAACCGGATCAAGAAAATACTCCTCGTCTAATCCGAGACTGGCAGATTTCTGTGACGTCAAACGTCCCGCGTCATCATAACCATAGCGCACGTCCCCAGTACTATTGTCATTGATATTCGTTAAGTGTCCTTCTGGACTAAAGTTGAACGTTCTCATGCCCACAATTGCGTCGTTGGATCGCGTTACTGCGATAGAAATCAAATTGTTAAGTGCATCATAAGTCCTCAATGCCAAAATTCCATTTCCACTGCGAATTGCCATCTGGTTGCTACGGGTTACCGAATCAAACGTCACTCCATTCCCATAGTTATCGTGGAGCGCTGAGAGCGTTCCTGAGGGAGCGTATCGAATTCCCAAAGAAACGCTGCGAGAAGTGACGTTCGTTTTTCGACCAAACTCATCATAGTGGTAGGTCACCCTCAGTCCGCCTGGGTAAGTCATCGCAGAGAGTTTTCCCTTGGCGTCGTACTCGTAACCAAACGCGCCGCTACGGTTGGTAACCGATGTAATGCGACCCTTTAAATCGTACGTGAACTGCTTCGCCAAAACCCCATTTACGGACAAGGCTCGCAATCGCCAGAACTCATCGTATTCGGTCACATTCGTCTGACCAGCCGCACTAATATTCGTCGCGACCAGGCTACCGCCTTGATACCAAAAGCGATCTGTGTTCCCTGCGGGCAATATTCTGGATATTAGACGGCCCTGATCATCGTAATTCCATCGTGTGACATGACCATTAGAATCTTTTTTCGTAGTTCGTTGCCCAAGGTGGTTGTAATCAACCTCGGTGATGTGGCCGTTGGCATCTGACACACTCTTTAGTTGCCCATCGCTGGTATAGGTGTAGGCAAGTGCTCCAATTACCTTTGCATCAATTTTTTCTATGCGCCCGCCGACGTCAGTCGAAACGCCGAGCGGTTTCTGGCCGGGAACATTTACGGAACTTGGAAAATTGAATGAGTCCTGAAGGACGGTAATTGCGGAATTTACGCCGTTGCTTATTTGCGCCACCCTGCCATTTGAATCCAAGACAAAATCCGCCCGTTCACCCGTCGAATTTTCGATCGCCGCCGGATTCTTGGAATCAAGAGGTCCATTTTCGAGAATGGCTTGCCTATCAAATGACCATTGCGGACTATAATGAAAATGATTGGTGCCATCATTCACCACATTTTCCTTTTCAAACCCGTTGGCATCGTAAATATGCGCGACACGAGTCCCGTCGACCTTGGTTTCGCTTGTAATCCTGCCTAATTTGTCATACGACGTAGTCGCTTCCCTTCCGTAGCGGTCTGTTTGAAAAACCGTCCTATTCATTGCATCGAATTGGAAACGAGCTTCGGTCCCGTCGTCGAATAGTTGCACGGTTCGATTACCCTCTGCGTCGTAGCGTAACTCATTTGTTCGACCAAGTGTGTCTGTCTGCTTCGTCAGCCTTCCAGCCGCATCGTAAACGGATGAAATCCTGTAGCCCGTTGGGTCTAGCGTCTCAATCAACTGTCCAGTGCGATCATATCTAAAGTGCTCCTCAGCCGAGCGGGTGCTTCCATCAGTGCCCTTAAACAGGCGCCTAAGCAGTGTTTTTTGGCCGAAAGCGTCATACTCATACTCAGTAACGCGGCCTTGTGGCGTAAGGCGTCTTGCCAGGAGTCCGGCAGGAGTATAGGCGAATGTGTTTGTATTCCCGTAAACGTCCACGTGATTGGTCCTATTGCCGAAATGATCGTATGAATATCGATCGGTGCCACCTTCCGGATTCACTTTGGTTGTCTGTTTAGCCCGCTCATCGTAGCGGTATCTCCAACTTTGGCCGGCCGGATCTCGGATCTCCAAAATGGCACCTCTGGAATCGCGAGTCAGTTGGGTCACTTTGCCAGCAGGATCGGTGACCGTCACATAGTTGCCTGAAAAGTCGTAAGCAAACCGGGCTGTCTCCCCGTTCGGATAGATAATCCCAGTAGCTTTTGTTGGGTTTTTCGCATCACTAAACTGAAACTCCGTAGTTGTGTTCTCCGGACTGATTACTTTGATGAGATTGCCTAGGGTATCATAATAAAGTGTTGTCACGTTGCCATTGGCATCCGTGAACGTGCCGATGTTTTGAGCGGAATCGAAGTCTTGGAGTGCATTATTACGATTTGCGTTCTTTATGCCAATGAAACGTCCTCCATCATCGTATTCAGCTTGAACTGCGCTGTTCCCAAGCGGGTCAATGATGTTTGTCAGGTAGTGGGCCCGAGCAGTGTGGTAGGCGTATCGAGTTAGGTTGGTGCCCTGATCGGTGAAGGTTCGAAGATCACCGCCGCCATCGTAACCGTACTTCAAGGGATTGCCGGTTGGGTCTATGACCTGAGTGATACGGCCCATTGAGTCGCGGACGAAAGTCACCTGCTGATCGATGGCCGAACTGCCGGCCAATCGGTGGAAGATGCCGTCACGGGTGAAAGTCAGCGTATTGCCGTTGAGGTCAGTGACTTTTTGCAGGCCAAAGCTCTGGTTATAGTCGTATTTCAATCCCTCCTTTGTCGTCAATCGGAAGGCGCTGGGATCGTAGGAGAGGAAGTTGAATCCGCTTAACCCGATGGAGCCGTCACTATCGACGTGCAGATTGTAGTCGGCGTTATCGAGCGCGCTCAGTGTATCGTAAACGCCCGGATCGGACTTGAACCGGGATTTGTAAACAGCGCCGAAGACTAACGACCCGTCGGCGACGTACGGCTCAAAGGTAAACCCGACGCGCCTGCCATCAGGATTTGTAAGGTAAACGCGGGATTTGGTCGAAAGCGCCGCTTCATCTCCAAACAGTCCACGCCCGAAGTATCGCCCAGTCTTGAGAATCCGGGCATCTGCCAAGCCAAGGCTCCAGCCGTAACCGAAATCACCAATACGCCGCGAATCGCGGCTGTCGTAGATGCGTCGGAAAGTGATGGGAATCCCGGCCACGGGAATAGCGAGATCGGTGAACTCCAAGCGGAACTCGCCGAATTTTAGATTGCCGGAAAGATTCACCACCACACCCTCAGTGCTCATGTGGCGATTAATGTCCGTTGCCGCCACACGGATGACGTATGAGTCGTTGAGCAGAATGGTTGGATCAAAGCGACACAACGTGGCATTGGTAATGCCGAACGTTCTCGCCGGAAGGGTGACGTTTGTTATCGCCTGGAAGAACAGCCCCGGATCGGACAGATCGACCTCCACCCCGGCCGTGTCGGACGTGAGTTTTGCGAAGGAAACTTCGTAGGAAACCAGCGGTGAGCTATTCGCTATCGTAGCGATGACCGGGGTTAGCGCTGTAACGTTGGCACTGTTCTTCGGGTCGAGGATAGTGATCGTCGGGAAATTCGGGTCGTTCCGATTCACGACGTACAACTGATTCGTTGCCGTGCCAGTGTTGCCCGCGGCGTCAGTCGCAATAGCTGTGAAGTTAACAACCCCAACCGCCGCAACCGGGAGAAGCCCCGTTCCATCCGTGACCAGCGGCACGACATTGCCATTGGCATACAGCGCCAGTGAGGTCACGCCGACGTTGTCGGTCGCTCGAACACCCACTGGGACGGTCGTATTCACGTCCGCCGCGGGATGCCCTTGCGGATCGAACAAGGTGGACCTAACGAAAAGTGTCACCATAGGTAGCTCCGTATCTGCGCCGACGTTAACGGCGTAGCTCTGTCTAGCGAGACCGCCAAAACCATCTGAGACCGTGACAGTCACGGGATTAAGGCCGAGTTGTGTAAGATTGGGTGTCCACGCTATGCGACCCAAGGCGTCGATGGTCATGCCTCTGGGCGCTTGGGAAACGGCGTAGCTCAACGCGTCGTTTTCGGGGTCGAATGCGCTCACGTCGTAACGGTAGATGACATTGGGAATGCCGTTGGTGCGCGGGGTGGAAACGATTTGTGGAGGCTGATTGGCGCGAACGGTGATGATGAAACGTTGAGCGGCGCTGGAACCTGCCGGGTCTTTAGCTACAAGGATGAACTCGTTTGCCCCAAGTTGCGAGAAGGTTGGAGTCCAACGAACGACCGCTTCTGCCAAGCCTGCGCTTGAAGTTGTGGGAGTAAGAGTGGCACCCGTGGGCAGCACCAACGACTGAAGAGTGAGGGCGTCCCCATCCGCATCGGTCGCGCGGAGAGTGTAGGTGTAAGGTCGATTTACCGTGGCACCCAAAAATGGACTGGAAAGAATGACAGGCGCTTTGTTCGCTTTCGAGTTGGCAACGTAAAGAGTATAATTCTGCGTGTCGCTTCCACCCCGACCATCACTGACCCTGACTCGGATGAATTGCGCCCCAACTTGATTCGTCGTGGGTGTCCAGCGAATAAGTCCATTGGTCGAATTAATCGTCATGCCGGAAGGTGCGGGACTCGCGAAGTTCCAACTGAGTTTGTCACCGTCCGGGTCAGTGGCGCGCGGAGCATAGAGATATAGCGTGTCCGTATGCGCTTCGACGGGCGGGACGGAGCTAATCTGCGGCGGGCGGTTCACACAACCAACGTCGATGTTGAAACTCTGTGTGGTGCTGGCGGAGAAGATGTCTCGCGCTTCGATGATTACATTGTTGGTTCCAAGCTGATCCAGGGTTGGAATCCAAAGGACTTTACCACTGGCAGAATCAATGGACATCCCCACTGGTCCGCTCACCAAGTTCCAAGTCACCGGATCACTGTCCGGGTCTGTAGCAATGGCGTCGTATTCGTAAGTTTGTCCATCCGTGGCATTCAACGATGGACTGGAAGTAATCTGCGGCGCTGAATTGCTTAGAGTTGAAGTGACATTGAGAACAAATTGTTGCGTGACTATTCCGCCGGGCCGGCCATCGCTGACCGCCAGAGATACCGGGAATTGTCCAAGATCGTTAGGAGTCCACAAGAGGAGTTTAGAGTTGAAAGTTGAGGGTTGTGAGTTGGTCAGGCTCATACCGGCCGGGCCGCTGACAAGGGAGAAGGCGAGCGGGTCGCCGTCCACATCCGTTGCTTCGGCGAGATAAACGTAGGGGAAACCAATGCGTGTTTGAGTGCGCGGGCTGGTAGTAAACACCGGCGCGTGATTGGGCGCAGAGACAACAACGTCGAGATCGAACACCTGCCGAGACTCAGCCCCCTCGGAATCGCGCACGACGATTTCAATCCGGTTAGTGCCGATGTTCGTCAGAGCGGGAGTCCAGTCGAGAACGGCGGAATTGAGAGTTGAGGGTTGAGAGTTGAGCGACATTCCCGCTGGTGCGTTTGAGCCAAGAGAGAACGTGAGGGTTTGACCCTCTGCGTCCTGAGCGCGGACAATGTAGCGATAAGGCAAGTTCCTCACGGCAGGGTTGGGAGGGAAAGACGTGATTATTGGTGGTGTGTTTGGCGCAATGACTGTGACCTGGAACGATTGCAGTGCCACGCCGCCGCACCCATCCTGCACACGGAGGATCACGTCATGCACGCCGAGTTGGCTCAACAATGGTCGCCACGCGACGATGCCGGTATTCGTCTCGACCAACATGCCTTCCGGGCGGACGACGAGGTCAAATTGTAGGCTGGCATCAGAGTTACCGGAAGCGAAGGCGCGATACAGATAATTGCTTTGTGCGGGTGCGCTGCTCGCCGGCTCTGTGGTAAATTTCAGTTGAGGAGGACTTCCGTCTGTTGTGGTCGCAACCATTTGGAAGTCAACGGCGTCGTGAACAACACCGGCGGGAACATAGACGGTATAGGGCAAATGCCGACCGTCGCTTACCACCACGTCATCTAAATAAATATCCACAGACGCGGTAGCCTCAGAAGTATCCTTGAAGATCAGAGTCGTGGTCGGACTCGTCGCGATAAAGTCCAGGCCTTGCAGTTTCCACCCCACGCCATCTGGCATACTTCGCATTGATGCGATCACTAAGCCACTTGAATCGACGGCAGAAACAGTCAACGCCATAACCCCCAATCCGAAGCCGTCGCGCGCTATGGCAAACGAAACATGGTAGTTGTGTCTAGTCTCCGTGCAGAGAACTTGAGACAAAACCGCCCCTGGGGAAGTGTTTCCTCCGTTAAACACTAATTCTAAGTCACCTTCTGAGGGAAAGAATTGTTCGTCGTATGAGTTGCGCTCCACCGCGAGGAGTGACTCTTGACTATCAACGTGCCAACCGGGGAGATCGGTCCAGCCATTGCTAATGGTGACAACGCCAAGCCAATTCGGCCTACTTGGATCAAGCGGAGCCATGAGCGCATCAAATGATCCGCGCAACCTCTCGAAGCTGCCGTTGAATGCTAGGTTCGTCTTTACGTTCAGCCAACGCCATCCCTCCGGAGGCGTTACTCCCAAAAGATAACAGCCGGGATTCAATCCCAGGATTTGGTAAAGTCCATTCGTGTCAGAGATGGCAAATGGCTCACACGAGTCCTGGATGTTGTTTTCGTTCAGATCAATAAATACCACCACGTTGCTTGACCCAAAATGGTTGGTCGGCATTTGCACAGACGTATTGGCGTCTCCGGCAAAAACTTCACCTCGAATACCACCGCTTACTAAGTAAGGTGCTGTTATTGAAAAAGCCTGCTCATCAACACCACCTCGACTGTCCGATGCTCGAACGACGACGACGACCGAGGGAGGCATAACTTGTTCTGGTCGGCCGATAATCATGTCATCAAGACCGAAGCTGTCCGTTGACGCTGGTGGGAAGTTAAGCCTGATCCCTGTGAAGGGATTTGTGACATCAATCACCCCGAAAAAAAACACTGACCCGCTAATTGTGCTTCCTCGACTGTGAGCAACCAAGAGGTTCGTTACCGTGCCATCCGCTCGAAAAATCGTCACACTCAGTTGTGCGCCGCCGTCACCAAGATCAACAGCGAAAAAGCCAAATGCGGACTGCGGAGTGCTGAAATCGAAGCCAAAGGTGCCCGTCGGCCCGGAATTGTGGAGAAGATTCGTCCCGGAAATCGGATATGCTCCATTGTAGGTGGTCTCTGGCAAGGACTTGATAGTGGGAGCGCCGCTGACTCGAATCAGTTCCGACCCCACTACTAGGTTGGTTGGCGAAAACCCATCGAGGAAACCTTCAAAGCTTTGACCGAGCACGTTGCGGAGCCTGCCAACGAAACCATCCCGAGCGGCAGCCGCGTTCGGTATCATCGGCAGCCGCACGGCGTCGTCGATTGGAGTTCGTGGGTCATCCGAGAAGTTAAGATCTTCTCCAGAGAACGTCTGAAGTCCCGGCGCAAATCCGTTCGAGCCCGCCTGCGACGTGTTCCAGGAGATCAGTCCGGTGGTAGAATTGATCGTCATTCCCGGAGGCGCTTGCTTAAGCGAATAGGAGATGGTGTCGGAGTCCGGGTCCAACGCATCGACGTCGTAGCAGTAAGTGCCACCGTGAATTGCAGACTCGAGAGGAACCGTGATGATGATCGGCGCGCGATTTCCTTCAACTGGCAAAACACAGATGACGTAGGCCTGTGTATTCGAGCCGCCGCGACCGTCAGTGACCAGCACGGTCAGGTTGTGCAGGCCGATTTGCTCGGCGTTGGGTGGCCACACGATGAGGCCAGTGCGGGGATTGATGACCATGTTCGTTGGAGCGGCGAGCAGTGAATAGGTCAGTTGATCGTTGTCGGGATCGGCAGCATCAGCCTCGTAAACGTATTCACCAGGGCGAATCACTCCTGTAGGCAGGACCGTTCCTCGCCCCGCCAAACTGAGAATGCGTCCCTGCGCATCCACATTGACGATGTTCAATCCTAACGTTGCGTCGAAGACGTTGTGTGAGGCGTTGCCGTTCACATCGGAATCACTCAGGCCCAGCGCGGCACCGAAGGCACTGACACTGTTTCCTGCTTCCGTTTGATCGAGCGGCGTGCTGGTCACAACAAACGGCAGGAATTGAAATTGCCCACCTCGCGGTGTCAGGTGTTGGCCGTTGTTGCTCTCGGCGATGGCGTAAAGGCCTCCTCCTTGGTTGAGGAACTCGATGATGTCTGACGAACGAGCATTGAGGATGTCCAATTCCTCCTGACGCAGCAGGCCTCCAAAATCTGAAGCAACGACCAGCGCAGAATAGCTTGTTCCTAACTGCTCAAGTGCGTTGCTAAGGGTCGTGTAATCGTGATGATCGAAATCCACGCCAAGTTGGTAGCCGCTCGCAATGATCCCGTTCACACCGCGAGTATGCCCGGAAGGAACGCTGTCTTTGGATTCAACGAATAGGAATTTTCTGATCCCGGCGGCCGTAAACCGATTGAAGTTTGAGTCGGTAATGAAGTTGATCGCGGTTGTGTTGAGTTTGCGCGCGCCGGGCGTGTTGCGGCCGAGGGTAGCATGAAAATCTGGATCGTGTCCGGTCAGAAAGATCGAACTGGAAGCACGCACGGTTTCGCCCGCGAAGACATGCGCCACAGTCACGGGCGTAGAAACAAAATACGGCGGACGATTCGACGGCGGGTTGATGACGCTCAGGAGGTAGTGCTGTTCGGCGATGCCGCCTTTGCCATCATCGGCGCGGAGGCGGATGTCGTGGGTGCCGAGTTGGTTAGTTGGTGGTTGGAAGGTGAGCGTCGAGGCATTCAGCACCATGTCGGTGGGGCCGGTGATCAGCGAATAGGCGAGCGCATCGCCATCCGGATCAATGGCGGCAAATGGATACGTGTAGGGCTTGCCGACGATGGCTTCCAGGCGCGGAATCGACGTGAAGTAAGGCGCTTGATTCAACTGGCCCAGCACGACGAGTTCGTAGGTGAACTGAACTTTGTTGGGATTGTGGAAGGCGAGAGTCCGGCTGAGAGAAGTTTGTTGCCGGGCGAGCGTTCCATTCGTCAGCGTCGTTGAGAAATCGTAGTAGGAGATGCCGTCGGCGGTAACTCCATCGGCAGCGAGAAGGCGCACGGTGGGATCGCTGATGTGGGTGACGCCAACATAGAACGGGGCGCGGACGGGATAGGTGCCACCGTTGCGCAGAGCAAGATCGGCATAGAGGGTTGTGGTCCACTCGTTGAAACTGGTGCGACCATATTCGGGTTGCACGCTGGCGGAGACGACTTGGAGAGTAGAGGAGTTGTTAGGACAGGCACCCTGGAGGATAAGTGTGTTGGTGGTGGTTTGGCCGAAGAAATCGGTAGCCGTCACCGCAACCGTGTTCAAGCCGGGGCGGATTTGGACGGCGCTGTAGTAGTTACCCGCAGGGTCGAGCGCTTCCACGGAAGCACCGTTCAGCGTGACGTGTGTGATAGAGTTGCCGACGACAGACCCGCCCGGCGCACTGGGTTGCGCGGCGGTTGCCTGACCGCTGAGAAGGATGGTCGCGCCAGGAGCGAATACAGTTCCGGGCGCATCGGTAACGAGCGCTGGAGGCGGAACAGCGAGGACGGTGATGTCCTGGACGGTCGGGGTGGTGTTAGTAACATCCGTGCCGAGGGTAACTTTGATTTCCAAGTAGCGGCCCAGGCTGTAGGGCAGCGATTGGCCGGGAACCACTTCAATCTCCGGCAAACTAGGAAGGGTCCCGCGCGCATCCGAGGCTCGAACCTTCAGTCCCACAAACGTCGCAGTGGGGGTGTTGCGCGTGAGATCGACGGTGCCCCACACGGTGCCGCTCCTGCCGCTGTCCACAATTTCCGTCCAGGTGCCACGACGGGCGCTTTCAATTAAAACCTGACCGGTCATGTCTGAATACGTGTAGGGCTCGCGTCCCGTCACAAGATTGGTGATGACCACGTTGTTTGTAGGATCGATCTTCCAGGCACGGTCATCGTTGATGGTAGTGGTCCAAATGAATCCGTCTGAATCCATCACGGTTGCCGCAGGCCCGCCACCAACGGCAACTATTAGACGGTTGGTGAGGTTGATGTGAGTGCTGTCGAACATGAACTTGATGAGACGATCATGGCTAGTGCTGGCGACCCACACATTTCGACTTCGGTCAACCGCGATGCCGCGTAATTCGTTTTCACCGGAGGGAACTCCGTAACGATTGATCGAACGGGTGGAAGGGTCGTAGCGCACGAGAAGCGATTGCCACTGTGACTGCCAGATAACCCCGTCTGGATCGACGGTGATTCCGTAAGGATTATCGATGGGAATCCCTTCAACGAAACGGCGGGTTGCTATGTCAATATGGTGAATCTGATTGGCGTCACGACCTGTGCCCCATAGTTGTCCATTGTGGCCCAAAGCCGCGCCGTAGGGGCGACTATTAGGCGTAGGAACGATTGCAAGGAATGCACCATCGGAGCCTCGATACACTTCGTATTGGCTGAGGTTCCACAGCCCAATCCAAAGATTATTGTCGCCGTCCACGGCAGCCGCCCGTGCGAAGCCATTGTTGACAAGATTATTGGGAAAGTTACGGCTCCGACCGACCTGAACCGACAAAGCGATTCTCTCATCATCCGGTTGACCGTCGCTGTTGGCATCCCAAGGGACAATCTCATCAGAATCAATGCGCCCATTTCCATTGCGATCCTCGGAACTGTCCAGTTGGCCATTGCCGTTCCGGTCAATGAAATCCGTTTGGAGAACCTTGATTACCGAGCCGGGGCGATCCGTGACGTCGGCCATACGGTTAGCGACCCACGCGTTGCCATCCGCGTCCACTGACGTGCGAGACGGGTTTAGACGAGGAGCCAAGCTCTCCGGCCCCGTTCGATATCGACCCAATTCGCGTCCTGTTCGTGTGCTGAATTTGGAGACGGTTCCTTCGCCATGGTTGGCAATCCAGATAAATGGAAAGGTGCTCGGCTGGCCCACCAGTTGTAGTTCGCCAGGCACAACCGCTGCGGTCACATTGAAAAGAGTTCCCTGCTGGAGGTCGGCGGTGCTCGAAAAGATCAGGCGGCCATTGGCCGGGAGGACGGTGTCGATGTTTGTGATTTCAGGGACCGGCACGTTGCTGGCGAAGAAATTGGTAGGATAGTTGGCGACGGAGGCAACCAGGCCAGCGGCGCGTGGGCCATCCGCGCCGGGTGGACAATCCGAATTGGTCGAATTACTTAGAGCAGCGACGCCTGAACCACCGCCCAGCAGCGAGAAAGCAGTTGACGGCGAACCGTTGAGGTTTAGGGAGGGGTCGGCGACTTTCAAACGGACGTCTGTAATTCGGATGGTAGTGTGACGGTCACGGTCGTTGTTCACGAGGCGCAGGATTAGTCTCGCGCTGGAGTTAGGAGCAAGGTGGCTGACGTCAGCGAATATGGTTGAGAGTTGAGGAGTGAGAGAGGGCTGGAAAGCAGTGCCGGGCGCGGCAAATGGCGATTTGCCATCGGAGTGGTTGAACAATGCGGCGGGATTGGCCGGAAGTGTTGAAGGTGTATCTACGTTGGCCGGTGTGACGCTGGCACTTCCCTGGATCGTGAAGGTAAGCGGGCGGCCACTGGCATCGACGAGCGCGGCTTCGAAAGCGTCGCGCATGAGGTTAGTGGCCGAAGAATCAAACGTTGGCGCGCTGTATTGAATAGTCAGCAGACCTGGGGTGGGGGGGATGGCGAAGGATTTCTCCAACGTGACGGTGAACGATTCTCCTTCTGTCATCACGGCTTCGCAGTTTGCGAAAATAACTGAACCAAGATTTGCTGCTGGCGCGACACTCACAATCCAGCCAATGCCGTTTGGAAAGAAACACTCGCCTTCCTCGAGGACAAAAGAGAGCCGGAAGGTTGAAGAAATGTTTCCATTAGTTTCGACGGTTCGCAAGACGAGGACATTTGTGCCGAAGAGAAGAGGGCCACCTTTAATTTGCGCCAGACGATTGGAACTAAAGCGAAAGTTGCCGTTGATAGTCAGGTCAGAAGTGACAATCATAAAATTGGTTGGCACGACGGAAATATTGGTGGTAAGCGCGGCACGAAAGCTCGCGGAATTATTCGTGCGAAACACCGTGCCAGAAATGGTCGGGTCGGAAGTGATCGAATCCGTGGCGCTGGTTCCGGTGTCATTGGCCAGCGCAGCAAAAATTCCGGGCTGTGGAGGGAAGATGGTGAAGTAATTTGATTGGAACAAAGGAAGGTCATTGGAGTTAACGATTCCATCGCCGCTAAAATCGAAGCGTGGGTCAAAACCGATTTGGTTCGACGCACGTAGCCATGTGCTCTTGAACCAGTAAGTGTCGGCAAAATCGACGTCGCGATCACCATTCACGTCGCCGGAATAGCGATAGAATTGAAACGCCAGCGGGTCGCCCGGCGTGCCACCCGGGACGCCGATCAGCGCGTTGCCATTGGTGTCGGTAACGGCGGGGGAGGGAAGCCCGGCGAGCCAATTGCCCGGCGGCAGTGAACCTCCTGCTAAACCGGGAAAAGTCCAAGTGGCTTCGCGGGTAAGTGAGTTGTAGGAGAGCGCGAGGTTGGTGGAAGGTAAGTTTGTGCCTGTGGTAAGGTTTTGGAGAAGGAGGTTAGGGCTGGCAATGGCTACATTCGTATTAAATGTAACGGCGAGATTCGTAACCACACTGCGGCTGACATCGCCGTGGTTGATACGAACCTGGGTAACGACGGGCTGCGCCCATGATGTCAGACAACTCGTGGGTGAGACAATCAACGCAATCTGAATCCAAACAATAGTCTGCTGGAAAAAATTGAGCGGGCGATATTTTTTCATAAAAGCGTTGGGATCGCAGTTGGAATGAAATATTTATTAGAATGAGAAGATGATTCCGGTATTGAGAGACCAGGTTTGGCCTAGATCGAGTGTGACCGAGTGGTTTCCGGCGCGTTGAGAGAATTCGCTCAGATGTTGGTATTCACCTTGCAGAAACAATCCGAGATGTTTGGTCAGCATTAAATTAAAGCCAGCATCGATATAACCTCCTACGAACGCATTCACGCTGTCATTGCTTCCGTTGAGCGCGGCGATGGAAGAGTCGGGGAGGGTGACAGTCTCGCGAAAGCGAAAGTTTCCGCTGGATACACCCCACGCAATGCCACCGCCTGTTTGGAATGAGATGCGCCGGGTGAGCGGGATTTCAATCCACGGGCCGAGCTTGAAGCCGAAAATATCGTCGTCAAGCGTTCGACTGCCGGAAATATTAGCGGAGCCGGAGGCCGAGAAGTCGCGCGAAACGGGATGATCATCAATCACCGGTGCGGGTCCGTTCAGTCCCTGATCAAATGTTGCGGCGTATTGCCAGGGACTGCCTCCAGCGGGGGGAAGAATTCCACCCAAAGCATAAGTATCGGTGAGTCGTCTCACGGAGGGTGAAAGCGCGTGACGGTCACTGATGCGGATGTTCATGTAATTAAACGCGAATTTGAAACCAAAGGAGGCGAATTCTCCGCGTTTGAGTTCGTGAAGCCATGCGAGTTCCACACCGGCTTGGGGATCATCGGCGAATTTACGAGAAGAAGCGGAACTGATCTGATTAGCGTGTTGCAGTAAAGTATCGTTGCCGGGAACCTGGGCTGTGTCCCGATAGCCCCAATACCAAGTCAGGTCTTGGGCGTTGCCGTCGGCATCCACGCGAACATAGCCATCGTCGTAATTGCGGTTGAGTGCGCCCCCGGAAGGTG
>Ga0163152_10005403_pt1 | contig 15042 bp, 16 predicted proteins | sample OliLakLV19MP8IB2_FD_148635 | JGI IMG/M metagenome (GOLD analysis project Ga0163152, IMG submission 148635) | Freshwater microbial mat bacterial communities from Lake Vanda, McMurdo Dry Valleys, Antarctica - Oligotrophic Lake LV.19.MP8.IB-2 | ecosystem: Environmental > Aquatic > Freshwater >... | reverse complement strand
CTCTTCGTCTGCCGCAGCGGCTTCGCGTGCATCGACAAGAGGTGCGGCGCTCGTTTGGTTGATTTGTGCCAATGCGCTTGTCCGTTCGAGGAGAAGCGTTGCCGTGCTGCGGGCCAGCACAGCCCCGGAAGTGCCGCGCGACTCCCACGAGTAACGGATCTCGAGCCGGCACAGTGCGTGGACTTCATCCTTGCAAGCCTCGACCTTGCGTTCCTCGATGCGCCACTCCTTGCCAGCCTCTTCCACGGGTGTGCCACGCAGCACGAGGGAAACCAGATCAGCCGCGGCCGCAGATATCGGAACTGGCCAGCCTGGGGTCATTTCCAACCGCCAAGGTGTCCTCGTCGCCCGCGCGAGGAAGGAGGCACCCACGCGCCCGAGATCGACGGATTCAGCGGTGGGTGCTTGCCGAAAATAAATTTCCCGTGGCGTAAGCGCAAACAGTGTTCCAGCGCCTTCTTGTGTCGCGGAAATCTCCGCTTTGAGATCGAGCACAGGCGCATAAGGGAACAGGCCACCGCGCACGGCCTCGTCTGTCACGCGCCCTTCCATGTGCTGACGCACGCGGTAGGTGCCTTGTGGCACTAGGGCATGGGACGCACTGGATCTAAGTGCCGCCTCGGCCGCCGTGGGCGTCTTCTCGTTGGTTGAAAATACACCGCCAGCCTTCGTGCGCACGTAGGCAATTCCGATGACGGAAGAGATCGCCCCTATGCTCGCGCCAAGCAGTGCAAGTTTCGTCCACGAGGTTTTGCGCGGGGAAATCATGGCGTGCCGAACCTTTTCCAGTAATCCGTAAGAGGCCCTGCCTCCACGGCCGCGAGGCTTGCGAAAGCTTGCTGTTCAGAGGCCGCGAACGAATCCGCAAGCGCGCCCGTGCGCTTGACGAGCTCTTCCACGCGCCTGCGCTCGTAGGCATCAAGGTCAGTCGCCTGGGAGTCTTCCAGGTCGGCATCGCCCGAGAGCGCGATGTGCTCGGGTGAGGTGATCTTCTCGAAAGCCACCGTGTGACCGAGGTCTTTCTTGATGCCGTTCCACGCATAGATGTCACGCTCCCACCGCTTCTTGAAAGGAGGCAGTGGGATGATGGCTTCGAGGAAGGCGTAGAAGCGACCCGAGAGAAGTTCGATGCTCGATTGCGAATCGACCTTTGCTGTCAGGCGCGGCTTGCCGTTGTCATCGAGATGCAGAGCTGCAAGGCCAATGAGCGCACTTCGTGCCTCAATGACTTTGAGAGCGCCACCCGCACCGGCAGAGGCCACGGCCACATCGACGCCGACCTCCGCGTAGGCGTCACCGGACACCTTTGGGATAATGGCGACACTCGCATGCATCAATGAGGCTCGAAATTGGCCCTCGACGCCTGCATTTCCGCTCACGCCGAGTTTTGCCGACATGGGAACAGGCCCGACCATGAAGCGGATTTTGGTTGCGACATTGGTTATCGGGTAGGAGAAACTTTTGCTTTTTTCGAGTGCGGGAGTGTCGAATTCCTCTTGCCATACGGTCTTTCCGACCAGCCACAGCGAGGCATCGCCTTTCACGTTCCCAAGTTTCGAGGCTTCCGCGAGTCCGTGCGCTTTGAGGATGTCTTGCTGAATAGAATCGAAGATGCGCACATTTGCGTGTGCGTTGACTTCGGCGCGTATCACTTCCACGTTTCCGGCAAGATCAAAAAACGCATCGGCGTTCACCAGGAAAGTGTCTTTTTTCCCGTAGCTCGCGCTCCAATCCTTGTGCGTCTTGGTCTTGAGATCGTTGCGTGGTGTGAAACTCGGAACCAAGATCGGCTCAAAGGCGGGGGCCTCCGCGCTGCCTGCGGGCACGGCCTGGCGGAACAGGCGCGCAAGGGAGGGTTTCGCGGCGTCCGCGGCCGCAGTTTTCGCCATTGCACCGGCTTCTGCGGTTGTGAAACTCGCGGGCATGTAGCTGCGATCCAGATCCCGAATCGAGCCCACGATCTCTTTGCCCTGCGGTGTGAGCACATCCGTGGGAACCACGGTTTCTGCGACTTTGCCGAGGTTTTCACCGCCTGCCGTGAGCGAGAGCCCCTGCGTGGCAAGTCTCTTTTGCAGGTCATCAATTCCTTCGAGATACTGCGGCACGGGAATGCTTTTTCCGCCTGCGACCTTCACCACATCAGTGTCTTTGAGGCCCAAAGCTTTGCGGTAAGCGTCCTTCACGCTCACAAATGGGATGGCCGCATTTGCCAGCGAGCGTGTGAGCCCCGGAGCCAGGTCTCGCGAGACAGGCTCGTCTGCGCGCACGGCAGAGGCCAAAAATGCCACGCCGGCCGCAGCACCCAGAACGGAAACCGAATGAGAAAAATTGGGTGTGGACATCAGCGGGCTCCTCGCGTGGGCAGGCGTGCGGCCTTAGCCCATGCGTCTTCGTAGGAAACAAGATCCGCCTCGCCCATGGCGAGCACGCGGGCCTTGGGAATGCGCGCAAGCCATTCGGCTAGGGAGCAATCGAATTTCTTTCCGCCTGCGGCGCAGTCGATTTTCGCCAGAGCCGCCTGTTTCTTTGCGAACTGGAACACGAAGCCGGGTGCTGAGGACGGATCGCGCCAAAGGACGTCTGCGCGCGCGCGTGCCGCGCTGCAGGCATCGTTCAGGCGCGCAATTGCGTCGTCACGCACGGGCTCAAAGGCAGAAACCGACGTCAGGTGGGCCTTGACCTGTTCGCAGGCCGCAGCGATGCGCGTGGCGCTTTCGCGTGTGGCATAGGGGCGTCCCTTTGCCACCTCATCCTTGAGGCGCTCCACCTGCGCTTCGAGCGGGGGAAGCAGGGCATCGAGCGCGGCGAGTCCGGCGAGCCACGTTTTCACGAACGCCGCTTTCGTCTGCCAGGCGTCCACGCGGTTGGTTGAAAGCCAGCTTTCAAGAGAAAGCTGCGCTTTTTGCCACGCGGGTTCCCAAGTGGCGTTGATTTTTATCTCTAGATCCACAAGGGCCGCATCAAGCTTTGCAAGCGAGGAAAGCGTGCGTGTGGCGAGGTTCTCCGTGGCCACCGCTCCTTGCGTGTAAAGGAGCGCGGCGTGGTCGGCCTTCTCGGCCATGTCGAGGCGATTTCTCTCCATGAGAATCCGACTGCGCAGATCCGCAAAGCGCGCTTGAAGGAGCGCACGCGAAACCGAAAGGGACGTGCGGGTGTTGGCGACCGAATCACGCAGCACATCGTATGTGGCCGCGCTCGTTCCAATCCCATTCACCGCCGCATCGAGGCTCGACACGAAAACGGTGGCCTCCTGCGCGAGCGTGCGGGCCGTGACGTGCAGGGAGTCAGAGTCGGCCACAACTTTGGATTGCGAAGTTTCGATGGTTGAGGCGAAGCCATCCATGCGCGACACATGCGTGGTGCGGCGTGGCAGATCCGCGCCAGCGTGGGCGATGACAGGCAAGATGGACAGGGAAACAAAAAGCGCGCGTGGCGCGTGAAATTTACTCATGGCAGGGAGATTCCTTTCGCACGCAGACGTGCCAGGAGTTCCTGAAAGCGTTGTTCAAGCGGTTTACGGTTCGCTGCAAGCGCGTTTGCGATCTTGCCGAGCGCGGAGCCGTTTGCCTCAATGCGGGCGCGCGTTTCGTTGATGTCAGCCTGCGAGAACACAGGATCGCCGTTGAGGAGCCCCGTGACGATGGCGAGGTTTCCGCACTCCTCGAAGGTGTGCGACCAAGTGTCGGGGTCGGGCGTGGGCTTGAGTGGGCATTCGCTGTTGCGGGATTCACTGCCATCCGCGCCCACCGTGACCTTGTTGAAGTCAGGAAGCGGTGGAATGTGCTCGGTCGTAAGCGAGGCAAAGACGCGCTCGAGGTCGGCACGCGAGGTTGTCTGAAAACGCACCTGCTTGTCGAAACGTGAGTAGATCGAAAGATCGCTCGTCAGGCTCGTTTCGAGGGAATCCGCGTGCGTGCGCAGCGAGAGAAGCACGGCCTCATAGCCACGGCGCAATGTGACAGAGCGGATATGGAATACGGAGGTGGCAAGGAGATTGTTTGCGCCACTGACGCTTGGAAAGAGATCGACAGCGAGATCGCTGCCGGATGACACAGGCACCGGGCATGTCGTTGTTCCGTTTGTCAGAGCGCAGCGGCTGCCGTTGACCAGGACATCCACGCCGAGCCCCGGCGCGTTGATGTCCGCTTCCACCTCCACCACAGTGCCCATGGACGCGGTCACAAGGCGGTCCAATCCTCCAGGCGGAACGCCGCGAGAGACAGGAACACTGACGGGAATCGTGCAAACCTTGAACGAGCCTATACCCACGCGCTTGCAGTCGTTGAGCAATTCGATGTTTGCCGAGAGCTTCTCAAGCGGAGGCAGAGAGAGCAACGCGATCTCATGGTCAATTTCGACTGAAGATGCGTGTGCGAACGAGGTGGGCGAGAGCAGCAATGCACTTGCGAGACAGACACAACGAACGGCAACGGCATTGGCTCGTTTTACAGTTCTCAGAAATTGAGTGATCATTCTTCAGTCCTTGGAGTGAAGTGGTGATTATTATGGGCGAAAAAGCACGAAGAGACTCAGGGCCGCTCAAGAAAAGCGGCCTAGGAATGCTGAAAAATTGTCTGACACGTCCGCAAAGAGCGGCGTCGATGCTTTTTGCGTGAAAAGAAATATAGGCGAGAGGGAACGAGCGAGTGACGGATTATCCGAGGAGACCGAACAAAGCGTCAGCCGGGATCACTTCTTTGCTTCGCGGTAATCCTTGCAGCCGTTGTTGAGTGGTCGGCTTGGAGAGGTGACAGGGCAGTGGACCTCATCCTTCGGAAGATTCGCCTTTCCTGCGGTGCGAGAAAGGTCTTCGATTGCAAAGAAACGAAGGTTTGAGTTGTTAGCGAGAAACGACGCGTCCTTGATGGAATTGCTCGGGACAACCAAAGTTGTCAGGTACTTCGAGTTTTTTAGAAACGAAATGTCAGTGAAGCTGGATTTTGAAATTGACAGCGTTTGCAGGTTCGTCAACGAAGCAATCTTTTCTTCTCCTCCACTGGTTGGACCGCTGATGGACAGCGTTTCCACAAACGGAAGGTAGGACAACGGTTCAAAAGAATTGTACAGCGTGACGCCCAGAGTGGCTTTGCGTGTCTTGGCGATGATGTCGAATCGACCGGAGCAGGATGTCTTCTCAGTGGTGTCGGCCAGGGATTCGTAAACGTAGCCGAGCGGAGTGCCAGGTGTAGCCGCTTCGCACGCCTTCACGAATTTCGGCTTCAAACTGGGATCGATTGCCATGGGTTTAGGTTTTACGGGAGCGCTTTCCGGCGCGACGACAGAGTTTGGATCGCGCGGCTGCGAATCTTCGCTGCTTCCACATGCTCCCAGGACACAGCACAGAATCAAGGATCTTTTCATGGGGATTCCTCTCGTTGGGCCTTAGAGACCGTTCATTTTCTTCGTGATTGCAGCACTTATGCCGCGGACAAGCGCAGGGCACCACTGTTGCTTGACGTTGTTTTCCATAGCGGCAATCTGCCCTGGCGTCATCTGCGTCCCCCGGCCGCGCCAGTAGGCGATGACCCAGGGGCCAAACGATGCGGCGCAATTGTTCGAGTTGGGCTGCTCTTTCAGAGCATACGTCACTCCATTTTGGACATACAAAAGTACGATGTCGAAAGCTGGGGCAGCACCAGCAGATTTTGTGAAGTGGAATGTCCAATCGCTCTGGTTTGTGATGCAAATCTTTGGAGAGAAGGTTGTCGCCTCTGTTTGCGGGATCCCCTCCCAATCCTTGTATGTGTAGCTCGCTGTCACTGCCCCGATCGCCGTCTTCGTGTCGGCGCAGGCCCTTTGCAATTGCGCCGCGGTGAGGGGGACGGTGGCCTGCGCGAAGGCACTCACTCCAGGTGACAATGCGCCGAGAGCCGCAGACAATGAGAGTGCTGCATAGGTCTGTTTCATTCCGTGTCTACTCCAGAATTTTGAAAAGAGGGAAGGCTTTATCAGGCAGAGTGTCTGTTCAGCGTGGAGCAGGGACGATGACTATTTCACCTTGTGGACGCCCAAAGAGCCCGCCGCAGCTGCAGAAGGCTGAAGACGCGGAATCGTTTGGGATGCCCATATAGGTTTCGGGATGATTGCCGGCGGAGTATTCGGCGACGGCACCTCCATAGTTCGGATGTTCATAGAGATAGAGGTAGCAGCCTCTTGGAACTTGGACCGAAGAGATCTCGTTGTCAGCATTGCCGGCAGATTTTTGAACCGTCCTGCAAGCCTGGGCGCGGCTCACTCTTTCCTCTCGACTCGACTCAAATGCCATCTCATCTTGAGGAGCAGGCCACTCTGGATCACATTGCTCCTCCGTGTACTTAAAAATAATTGCTAGGAAATTGTCGACTCTCGTATTCGCGGGGATGTCGAATGACAAACCGCCAAAGTGTGAGTGCTGAAAAAGACGGCACGCAGGTGCGCCCAATGCTTGGGACGCAAAAGACAAAGCAGCGGCGAAGGCCATGAAAGCCATGGCTTTGGGAAGCGTTTTCATTATGTTTTTCCTGAAAATCCTCCGTCATGTATGACGGGGAATGTTTTGTTACTTTATTCCACGATAATATTTGCAGGCATCGTTGACAGCCTTGCGTGCCGAGCGAATGGGGCAATGTTTTTCGTCTTTGGGCAGCGTTTCTTTTCCATTGGCGTTTTTCAAGGACTCGAATGCGAAGGTCCGAAGGTTGGCGAACCCCGTAAGGGGAGCGAGGCTTGCGACAGGTGTGCCTTCTACTGCAATCGACGAGAGGTAAGGAAGAGACATTAGGAACGAGAGATCCGTCACGTCCGAGAAGCTGATGGAAAGCACTTGAAGGTTCTTCAGCTTTGCGAGTTCGGGCTTTTCCTGAGCGAACGGGCCGACGATTTCGAGCCGTTCGACAAAGGGAAAGAACGCAAGAGGTGCGAGTGGGGCCGTGTCTCCAGTGCCCAGTGAAAGCGCGCGCTTTGAGGCGACCACGTCGAATGCCGCACCGCAGGTGGTCGTCGAGGTTGTCTGAAGGAGTGTGGTGTAGAGGCGCTTGGTGGGTGTCCCTTCCGCTGTCAGCGCGCCGCCGCACTCCTTCACGAATTTTGGTTTCAGCGCCGGATCGATCTTGAGGGGCACGGGTTTGACAGGTTCTGGTTCAGTTGCCTGCTGCGGCGCACGTACCGGCGTATCATCATCGTTCGAACCACAGGCCGACACGGCAAGAGCAGCAAGGGCAGAAACGAAAATCTTTTTCATGGACCGAATCCTCTATAATGAAGCCTTATTTGCCGTTGATGCGTTTGAGGATCGCTGCTGAGGCGGCGTCCACCATGGCAGGACACCACTGGGTCCTGGCGTTGTTGTTCATTGCTTCAACCTTCGCGGTTGTCAGCTGGAAGCCTTCGTTGCGCCAATACGCCACGAACCACTTCGAAATTGCTCCGTAGCAATCGGCTTTGCCGGCGATTCCAGAGAGCACGTAGTCTGTTCCCTTCTGATCAAATCTGAGCCGGATCTTAGTGGGCGGTGCCATGCCGCTGCGCTTTTCGAACTGCATCACCCAACGAGGTTCGCCAGTGGCACACGAAGCCGTGAGAGGAACGAAAGTCACGGACTGTTTTTGCTCGATGCCCTCCCAGTTCTTGAACGAGTAGTTCGCTGTCACTGGACCGATTGAGGACGCCATCGAGTTGCACACTGCCTGCAGCCGTGCGGCATCAAGGGGCGCGGTGCTTTGGGCAAAGGCGCCGAGACAGGGAGCGAGAAGTCCAAGAAGCGCGGCCGTGCGCGCGGCGGTAGCGAGTGAGTGAAACACAGAAGCCTCCAGGTCAAGTGGGCGCTGCGCCGTTTTTGTATAGCGGGCTTGTGGCCACTGATATCCACGCGAGAAGAAATCAGCAATTGTCCCTGTGAAATAGGTCGGCACGATGATAGGAGTCGGTCGTTGCGACGACTTTTCATGTGAACGGATTGATGCGAGCGGTATGAAGTCCTGTTCAAACCAAGAAAAATACAAGACCGTCTTTAGCGCGCGACCTTTGAAAGGCCAACGCCTCGACCTTTACCTGGCATGTCTCGGACCGTTGCATGGCTCTGGAGGATCTTCACGAACTCTCCCTTCGTCAGCCCAGGAGTGGAATTCCTACATGCCTCGACCCGTCCGAAGAACTCCGGCAGTGGGATGGCGTCTGCGCCTGCGCTTTTGAGAAGGCAGCGCTCGAACAATGCGGCTGTCTGCGAGGTTGTGCCACCCGGGGGGGTACTTTCCACGTTCGGAATCGGAGTCGGCTCGGTGGACTTTCCAGAGCCGCAGCCTGCCACGAGCGCAGAACCTACAATCATTGCTTTCCACATGTGTCAAACCTCAGCATCTTCGATGAAGACTGTTTGGAAAAACGATCGAACATCCCCACGGTGGGTGAGGAGCTGTTTGCCTGCGAGGTGGCACGATTCGGGACTAGGCAGTCTATCCATGCGGTGTAGGGTATCTCTCCCTGCGGTGTATGAAAGGTCACAGTCCATGTCAGCCATTCGCCAGAAACCGGCCTTTCGTTCAAGAAAAGGCGCGTAAAGAGTTGCTCTCCTAGTGGAGCCAGGTCCCAGGAGCCAAAAATATATCCGTCCCGAGGTTCGAAGTCGGTGTCTCCAAAGACCGCTAGAGAGGTGTCCCGTTGTGGATCGGGCGAGAGGATGTCATCGATCGTGATTTGACCAAGCCCCGAATCCAAAGCAGCTCCAAAGGTGACGTCGGCGTGCTCGAAGTCACGATCAAGCTCTGGCAACGGGCGGCCTTGGTTTGCCCGCAACATACGGAGCTTTTCGAACTCGATTTTTTCCGCATCGTTGGGCCGTGGATCTTCCGCCACGAACATCAAGACAGGATTAGGGACATTGATGAGAGCGACAACCTCGTTGCCGTGTGAGAGCGGGGCAAAGACAGACTTCTTTCTGAGAAAGGTAAGAAGAGGCGTACCGTCGACTTGGCGCTCGAAAAAACTGTACCTCTCGCACCAACGCTCATCGCCGATGACGCCCTGACAATCAAAGACAGGAAAGATATCCGCACTGGCCGTGTTCAGGACGCCGAGCGAGGCAGTCGCTAACGAAAGTCGAAGCGCGGCTTTTTTTAATGCGCGCATGTGGTAGTTCCTTTTAAAGTGGAGCATGTGCTGGCGATCCACTGAGCCAGAGAGCGGATGCGTTCCAAGGGAAGTGATGCAAGACTCGCAGGCATTCCAGGTTTGGAGCCCACAATTCCCTGCTCGATTTCGCTTCGTCGCACAAGAAGCCGCGTGAGCAATCCTTTCGGGCCATGCCGTTCAACATAGGTGGTCACACCAGCGGGCGATGCGAGAAAGAGCTGCGCCGCACGGTGGTTTCCCTCGTGACAATGGACGCAACCTCCTTCACGAAGAAATCCTGTGAGTGAGAAAGGAGGGTTCGCGCCGGTCGTAGATTTCGCCTGCAATAGACGCTGCGCTTCCTTTCCTTTCGTTACAAAAGAATGATCGACTCGAGCGATGAGATTTCTCCTCTCGCTCTCAAGCGTGGCTGCAATCGCTCGCGCTTCAGCCTGCGACAGGCTGACCCTCGGCATTCGCCTTTGTCCATCCGTAGGTATGGCTCCTTGCGCATACGAATAGAGCCATTGGGATGTGAACAACGCGAGATGAAGAGGTCCACGTCCTGCAGGTCCATCCGCCAAGCCATGACAGGGAGCACACTTTTGGGAGAAGACATTCGCTCCCTGTCTCACTTCACTTTCGAGGAGTGGCGCCTTTAGCGTATGATCGATCCGTGGAAACGGAATCATCGAACGTCCATCTGAACGCGTGGGAGGATGAGCGATGAAATCCCGCACTCGCAAAGAGTCGATTCGTTCGATTCCTGCAACCTTCCACGCCGGCGCGGAGGTGGCATTGAGAAAAGGGCCGTGGCCTTGCGCGAATCGCTTCATTGCAGTTGCCGAGTACGGCAGACCGAAGGCACGGTTGTCTTCCCCTTTCTCAATCAGGTTTTTTCCGATGTCGGCCATCTCGGCATGGCAGCCATAGCACTGCATCTCGCCCCATTTGCCGACGCCGAATGAGAAACGCGCCGGAGGCAGATTGCGCGATTCGGAATGGCAGCTTGCGCACTCACCTGTGCCCGAAGGGAGGCCAGTCAGCAAAGCAGGAACAGCAAGAAGGGCAAGCCACGTCGACACGGCAGGACGTCCTTTCAGTTCAACTTGATTTCAATATCCACTGGATCGCACTTCACGGTAGGACCAGGGAGAGCCGAGCGTGAGAACGAGATTTTCTGACCGTCAAGCCGCGCGTTCGCCATAAAGTCGATGACTGCCTCCTTCGGATTCTGCGTCTCCAGCAGCGCGGGTTCCTTGGCTCCAAGACTCGATGTGTCGTAGACGAACGACCAAAAGTCAGCGGAGAGCAGGTCGCCTGCTGACATGAACGCGTTCGTTTTTTCAAGTCGATCAAATAATCGACGCGGGTTGTAGGAGACGCTCTTTGCGGAGCAGGAAAAAATCGTTCCCACTGGCTCAACCGGGGTTTCGTCCCGAAGCGCCTTCATGACTCTTGCCTCATCATCCGGGTTGAAGACGAACGAGACAAAACACAATTGGGCGTTCGAGGCGGTGATGACGGGTTTCGGCGGAAACTGCTGGGCGCGTTCTCCAAGGAGAGCAAGGATTTCGTCCGAAGGCTTGCAGAACTCACCGTCCTTCGTCCTTGGTGGATTGCGGGCAAGCTGGAAGCCTTTGGCGCGGACCTCCGCTTCCACGCGCAGTCGGGTGGCCTCGTTTACTGTGTAGGAAACCACAACCTGGCGGAGCCCAGAAAACGACTGAGAATCGCCCACGGTGCGATCGTATTTCCGATAGAAGACGACGCCGTCTTGAAGGCCACGCATTGGCACGAAGACGTAGCCGTCACCTTCGATCTGCCTTGCGTACTCGAGAGCGGGATCTCCACGCCCCGCAAAAGAAAGCGCAGGAAAGAGCAAAGCTGAAAGGCCAACGGCCGTAAATCTGTTCATTAAAAAACCTCGTGGTGGAAAGAGGCGACATTCATTGAAGGCGGCCGCCAGCGGGTTCCTCATCACTGACCGATGAGAGTCTTGCAGCCAGAGTCCTCCATGTTCCACCGCACAGGCAAACCGAAGCCCCCACTCACACACTGGATGGTCATGTCGGTGTGCGGCTCAAATCTACGAAAGCCAGGATTCCAGACGATGCTGCGAATTTCGTTGCGCGTGTAGGTCCGCTTCTCGAGATTTGCGCGGGCCACGAAGAGGGCGTTCTGCCGTGTGTCGACATCTCCGAGCTTCGATTTGCTCATATCGCGCACCTCATTGAACAGTTCAGCCTGAAGCTGGTCCTTGGCGACATTCACCACGTCGATGAAGTCTTTGTCGTTGGTCGCAATGGGAGTGGGCTTGCCGTCGTCGCCAATCCATTCGATCTTGACGCCGCACTCATCGGCATTCTTGCAGCCCGCGATGTTCTCGAAAAAGGCTCTGATCTGCACGTCCACGCAGCGACCATCGTGGAGCGAAACGAATGCGTCGGCGCGCTCGAACAGCTGTTTCCAGTTCAGAATCAGGCGAGCCTGACGACTCTTTCGGTTGGTCTTGATCTTCCAGGCCGTGGAAGCGGTCACGATGTCCCAGCTCGCACCAGTACTCATCAAGGAGCGAGCGTTCGCTGTCCAGTTGGGCGTGAGCATCCCCGAAAAAACGACGCTCTGGCCGACCGTGCTTCTGCCTAGAGGCAAAGTGTTGAGCTTCGCCATCATCTCCGTTTCAATGTTGTAATCCTCATTCGCGGACTGCCGAGTTTTGCAAGAAGGGTTCATCACTGGCTGTCCGTTGGGGTCTTTGAAGCCCGTATCAATCGTGGTGCAGCTCACGTCAATGCGACCGTCGGAAGCGACATGCCCGTTCGCGATGAATCGTGTGGTTGCCTCGACCACGGGGGCTGGGACCACACGATAGCTCATCGCATTCGCTTCCAAGATGAGTGCGTTGAGTGCGCCCACGTCGCCGACGGGCGAGAGCACGCCAGTAAACGAACCAAGTTCACGGCCGGCAAAAAAGCCGTACGTAGGAATGATCCCAAGCACATTGAAGCGCGGCAGCGGGCTTGTGGAAAGTGGCGACTGAACTGCCAGCGCACCGAACTTAGGAATGAAGTACAGCAGCGAATCATCATCGCTGTCAGTGAGAAGTTCAAAGCGACTCGTCACGAAGCCGGAGAATTGAGCCCGTACAGGCTTGTCACCTGGATCCATCGGCGCAGCGTGCGCGGAGATTGCCAAAAGTGAAACGATGGAAAGTAGGGTGGATGCGAACTTTGGGGCATGGCCGTGCATGAGATTAACCTCTTCTCTAGGATAGAATAGAGCCAATATATCCCCGCGTTTTATTTACGCAGTTGGCTTGAGGCCACTGATATCCACGCGAGAAGCGATCAGCAAATGTCCCTGTGAAATAGGTCAGCGCGCTGATAGGAGTCGGTCGTTGCGACGAAGATTCATGTCAATAGAACTGTTACTTTCCGAGAGGAACTCAGACGATGGCAAAAGAAATTGTAGGTGAGATGATAGACGAGTGGCTCACGGGGCACTCATCGCGCTCCGTTGCTTTGCTCGTGAAGCTCTCCAAGGTCAGCGACTCCGCGCTGCGCCGCATTCGGGACGGAAGTCAGGTCGCAAGCCTCGAGTCCATTGTCGCCATTGGATGCGCAACGGGCCAGCACGATAAAATGCTTGCCGCCGTGGAAACGTACTACCCTCATTGCGTGAACTTCCTGGCAAAAATCGGCGTTGCCGAGGGACCGCAGATAGAAGGCGATCCTTCCGATCTCTTAAGCAGCAGCGTGGCCTCGGCCATTTTTATCTCCCTACTCGCACGCAAGAGCCTCACAAGAGCAGCCGTTGGCGAGCAATTCGGACGCAGTGGCACTGATGTTCTCGAAAAGCTCGTGTCGTTGGGCATAGCCCGCGAAGACGATCACGCTTTCGTTCCCATAGCTCCGACTTACACATACAAAACAGTCCAAGAATTGCTCACACTCATGGGCACACTTGTCTCAAGCTTTGACAAGGCATCCGTGGGAAGCCACACTGCGCGTCTCGGGATGTTGACGGATGCCCTTGACCCACAGGGGTGCGCCGCGGTGCAAAACATCCTCGACAATGCAATGGCACAGATCCGAGAGGTTATGGACAAGCACGCATCGGTCTCTGGCGAAGTCATTGCGGTGTCCGTCATCATGCAGCCCGTGAAGTGAGGGATAAAATGAACTCGAAACGCTTGTCGTTGGTGGTGTTTTTCTCGTGCTTGTTCAGCCTGTCAGCCCACGCGCGCTCGATCGGTGGTTTCGTCGTCGCGCCAGACTCCATTGCAGGCACTGCGGAGGAGGGCCGTGTCCTCTTTGTTGCGGACGCCACGTTCTCCCAAATCACGGCAAAGGCGAAGATCGGCGACACCGTCGAGATCGAGGGCGAGCAGTATGAAGTCCTCGTCAATCTTCCCAGTCAGGTTCTGACAGTGATGGACAAACGCACGCGGTCGGAAGTGCGTGTCATGGTGACGGCCGCGGCGCAGAAGAAGTGACAGAGCGGCCTGCTCTCACCCGCCCTTAGGCAGCGTGAACGTGAAATCGCTTCCAGAGGAATGCGCCGGGTTGTCTTGCACAAAGATTTTCCCGTTGTGCGCTTCCACGATCCACCGTGCGATATAAAGTCCAAGTCCCACGCCGCTGCGATCGTTCTTGCGCAGTTGCGAAAATCGCTCAAAAATTGTTTCTCGGCGATCGACCGGTATGCCCGTTCCCGTGTCGATGACGCTCACCGTGATGCCCTCGGCGCCCTCTTTCAGCACAAGACGGATTTGACCCTCAGCGGGTGTGAACTTGATGGCGTTGCTCAGAAGGTTCGAAACCACCTGCCGGATGCGGTCGGCATCAAAATGCACGGAACAAGTGAGTGCTGGAATGTCTTCGCTAACAGTGATGTTTTTTTTCTTGGCAAGAATGTCAAAGCCACGAAGGATGTCACGGAGCAATACAGTGAGGTCGCACTTCTCTCGATTCATGCCAAGAGTCCCGCTCGCCATATGTTCCACATCCAGAAGGTCGAGGATGAGGAGATTCATGTTCGTGGTCTGGCGGCGGATGGCGTCAATGGCCCTGAAGACGGACGCCTCGTTTCTTTCCGACGGACTGCGCAGCAAATGTGCGAGTTCGTCTGCGTACATCATGATGATGGACAGGGGACTGCGCAGATCGTGGCTTACGATGGAAACAAACTCATCTCGCGTGGTGACGGCGCGCTTTGTGAATGCATGCTCCGAAAGTTCGTGGGCGAGCTTGCGTGCAGCGACCTGAGACGCTTCGTCTGTGACGGTCCGCTCGTGCCGAAGGTCTTCGTCCGTCTGCAGCCTTTCGACGCGAAAAAACTCATCCGCGCGCTTGGTCATCGACTCACGTTCCCGTTCGATGGTCTTGTCGGCTTCCTGTCGCTCTTCGAGCATCTGTGAATCCAAAAGAAGGCGTTCGCGAGCGAGGTTTTTCGCAGCCGGGCTTCCGGCCTCAGACTTTGAGTTATGGTCTGCCCCGGTCCGAAGTTCATCGACCTTGCGATTGGCCTGCTTGCGTCGTTTCGCCGTGGCGTCGTCCGATTTCTTTTCTTCCGAGCGGGCTTCTTTTTGGAGCGACAGGTCGGTTTTTGATCGTTCGGTTCCCAGGCTTTCGTCTGTCTGTGTTCGGGCGGCCTTGGGTTCAGCAGGACGTGCCTTACGCATGAACTCTCCAAACTTCGATTTCGCAGAAAGCGCTTTCAACCGCCCGGACACACGGACTCCAACTCATCGCTGCGCCGCAATCTCGTAGTGCTCCAAGTGGTAATCCGCCATGGCACGCACGGCAACGCGTTTGGCAAAACGGCTTTTGATTTCATCCACGAAGTCAGCATCGTCCTCGAGCAGCCTGTCAGCCACCTGCGGGTGAGCGCGCACCACGAAATTTTCGGCGCTCACCTTGCCAAACTCGCGCACGAGCTCACGGATGATATCAT
>Ga0163152_10005399_pt1 | contig 15047 bp, 9 predicted proteins | sample OliLakLV19MP8IB2_FD_148635 | JGI IMG/M metagenome (GOLD analysis project Ga0163152, IMG submission 148635) | Freshwater microbial mat bacterial communities from Lake Vanda, McMurdo Dry Valleys, Antarctica - Oligotrophic Lake LV.19.MP8.IB-2 | ecosystem: Environmental > Aquatic > Freshwater > Lake... | reverse complement strand
GCGTCGGCGTGCCGGTGAACGACAACACCTGGGCATACGACCCGTCCGCGGACGGCGACGGCAGCGGCATGTGCTGGCTGACGCAGAACACCGCCGGCAACTCGGACGTCGACGGCGGCGCCGTGGAGCTGCTCTCGCCGGTCCTCGACCTCTCGGCCGCGGGCCTGGTGCTCGAATACGAGTACTACCTGAACCTGACGAACCAGAACGGCGCAGACCGCCTGCTCGTCGAGGTCAGCACGGCCGGCCCGGGCGGTCCGTGGACCGCGCTCGGGTCGCACACGACGAACGGCGGGACCTCGTGGCGCCACGCGCGCTTCGACCGGGCCGCGTTCCTCTCCGCGGGCATCACGCCCACGGCGACGTCGCGCCTGCGCTTCACCGCCAACGACGGCGGCACGGCCAGCATCGTCGAGGCTGGCCTGGACGGCCTGCGCATCTCGAGCGAGAGCTGCACGGCCGTCGGTGCGAACTACTGCACGTCGACGCCGAATTCCTCCGGCCAACCCGCGATCGCGAGCGCGACCGGCTCGGCCAGCGTGGCCGCGAACGACCTCGTGCTGATCGCCACGCCCGTGCCGCCGGTCGCGGCCGGCATCTTCTACTTCGGTCCCAACGCGATCCAGGTGCCGTTCGGCAACGGCGTCCGTTGCGTGGGTGGCTCCAGCTTCCGTCTCGGGATCGGCTTCGCGGTCGCCGGCGTGCTGACGCGTCCGGTGAACAACACGGTCCCGCCGTCCTCGACGCACCTCCTGCCTGGCACGACCTGGAACTTCCAGGCCTGGTTCCGCGACCCGCTCGCCGGAGGGTCGAACTTCAACCTCTCGAACGGGCTGAGGATTCCGTTCACGCCGTAGGCGTGAACTCCCGGCGGCCGCCGGCCGCCGGCGACCCCCCCAACCAGAGGGGGTTCGCCGGGGCCTCAGTGGGCGCGAACACATCGATTCCAAACGCGGCCGCTCCTGGCACGACCAGGGGCGGTCGCGCTCGTTCGTGGACGCTTTGTCAATCGGCGCGCAGCAGCGTGGCGACGGACTCGACGTGCAGGGTTTGCGGGAAGATGTCGAGGACGCTCAGAGCGCGCAGGAGGTAGTTGCGCTCCTGGAAGCGGCGCAGATCGCGGGCGAGGGTGGCGGGATCGCAGGCGACGTAGCGCACTTCGCGCGGCTTCGCGGCGGCGATGCCGTCCACGACGTCGGGACCGGCGCCGGCGCGCGGCGGGTCGAGCAAGATGAACTCGGGACCCAGCCGGGAGGCGCGCGTGATCCAGCGCGCGACGTCGGCGACTTCGGCGCGCACGCGCGTCAGCTCGGCCGCGGCGACGTTGGCGCGCAAGCGCTCGACGGCGGCCTTGTCCTCCTCGACGGCCAGGACGAGGTCGAAGGAACGCGCGAGCGGGAGGCTGAAGAGCCCCGATCCGGCGTACAGATCGAAGGCCAGCGCGCCGCGCGCGCCGAGTTTCGCGGCGCGCGGCGCCGTGGCGCGCGCGACAAGCGCCGGGAGCAGCGCGCGGTTTCCCTGGAAGAAGGTGCGCGCGCCGAACTCCAGGTCGAAGCCGTCGACGCGCTGGACGACGCTGCCGGGCTCATCGACGGTCCGCCCGTCCGCGTCGACCAGCTCGATCGCGGTCGTGCGGTCGCCGGCGGCCAGGAACGCCTGTCGCGCGGAGCCCGGGATCCCGGTGCGGCCGCCCGCCGCGGCGGTGACGATCGCTTCGAGCTCGGGCACGAGGACGGGGCACTCGCGCAGGGCCACGACCTCGTGCGAGCGCGTGCGGAAAGCGCCGAACGTCGTGCGCCCGCCGGCGTGCTCGAGCTGGAGTTCGGCTCTGGACCGCCAGCCGTACTCGGGCGAGCCGATGACCTCGACCTCGAATTCCGGCACGATCGACGCGATCGAGCGCAGCGCGTCGAGCACGAAGTTGCGCTTCGCCGCGAGCTGCGCCGGGTAGGCCAGGTGCTGGAGCGAGCAGCCGCCGCACGCTCCGAAGTGCGCGCAGCGCGCAGCGCGGCGGTCGGGCGAAGGCTCGAGGACCTCCTCGACGACGGCTTCCACGTGCCGCTTCGCGCGTCGCACGACACGCGCGCGGACCCGGTCGCCGGGCAGCGCGCCCTCGACGAACACGACGCCGCCGTCCGACCGGGCCAGGCCCGCCCCGGTGGCGATCAAGCGCTCGATGCGCAGGTCGAGCACGTCGTCCTGGTCGCTCATGTCGTGCAGCGTACGACGCGGCGGGCCGGAACGCGCGGGCCGTGCCGCGCGTAGCGACACGGCCCGCACTGATCACCGACGAACCCGTCAACAGGCTGCTAGAGCGCCCATTCGACCCTCATCCCGTTCGACAGGTTGAACGTCGCCGCCGTGCAGAAGGCGGCGGCATTGCGGTACCACACCTGGTAGTAGCGGAAACCGCCGGGCGCCGTGATCTGTCCCTTGATCGAGATCGGCAGGTCGCCACCGCCGGGATAGGACGACGTGCCCAGCGCGTTGAGCTTTGTACCCAACCGCACGAGGCCCGGGCCCACGCAGCGCTTGCCGTCGCCGAAGACGACGCCCATCCCTCCGTTCACCTGCGTGCTGCCCTGGAAGTACAGAGCGGAACTGCTGGGCATGCCGCTGCCGGAGATCACGAGCGAATCGGCCGAGAGCTTGGAGATGCCACTGGCTTCGAGCAGAGCCCCCGCGGGGTTCACGGAGTTGCCGCAGCCGTGGCCTACCGCGCCGCTGTTTCCGCACGGACAGGGCAGGCCGCTGCCGTCGCCGAAGCAGTACGGGAGGCCGTTCGCGAGGTCGGTGCCGACGGTGGTCACGCCGCGAAGCGTGAACGACGACAGCGACTGGCCGCGCAAGCGCGTCGAGGTCTTCGCGCTCACGGTGGCCGTCGCCCCGTCGGCCAGGATGCGCAGCTCGTCGGCCACGTAGACCGCGCCGTTGATCGTGAACTGCGTGCCGGCCGGTGAGCAGGCGACGAAGCACTCGAGCCCGCCGCCCAGCTTACCGAGCTTGGCGGGCCAGGCCGAACTCGTGCCGACCTGGCCGGTGTGGCCGGGGAGGTCGAGCACGACCGTGCCCTGATCGAGCAGGACGATCTGGTGCGTCAGTGAGCCGATGTCGGAGAAGTCGGCGAAGACGTCGAAGAAAGCCGGCCTGCGGCGGTACTGCACCGAGCCGATCGGCTGGTCGTCGACGCCGTTCCGGATGCCGAGGGCCTGGCAGTCGAGCGCGGCCCCAACCGGAGCCGTTCCGGCGGGATCGACGTCCAGGAGCACGTTCCAGGTGCTGGACCGGCCCAGGTCGATGCTGACGCCGTCCTGACCGCTGGACCCGATGTTGTTGACCGGCAGCCGCCGCTCACCGATGGGCCCCGTCTCGACGTGGATCAGCGAGTTCCCGAGGTTCGCGCACGGCTTGTACTCGAACTCGATCTTCTGGTAGTTCAGCGTCAACGACCCGGTTCCGCCGACGGGACCGAGATTCCTCGCGATGACGTCGACGGTCGCGATCGAGTGCGCGTCGCCGGGGACGTCGGCCACGAGCAGGAGCATGTCCCCTGCGCAGGTCGTCCCGCTGATCGTGAACGTCGTGCTGGCGCCGAAGCGGAAGCCGCCGAAGCTCTGGATGACGCACGTCGGGACGAGGTTGCCACCCGCCCCCGAGCAGCACGCGCTCAGCGCCGCCGAGGGCGAGGCGCCAAAGGACACGCCGCAAACCGGGACGCCAGCCGAATCGCACGTCCACTGCAACGTCTCCCACGGATCGCAGCCCGTGCCGGCCGAGCCGACGTCGGGGTTCGGCTTGTACGTGGGGCCGCCCATGCCCCCGATCGGCGCGGCACTCGCGACCGCGGCGCCGCCGTTCGAGACGGGAAAACGCCCGGTGAGCTGGCCGTGGTCGAGCACGAGGTAGGAGAACCCGCTCGCGCCCAGCCCGAGCGCAGTCCCCGTGATCGTCCAGGTCGTTCCGGTGTGGATCGCCCGGTTCCCGATGTAACGCGTGCCCGGCGGCAGTCCGTTGAGGCGGACCTGCATCTCGATCCCCGCGCCGTCAGGAGCGGACGCGATCGACTCCCAGCCGGTGTCGAACCCGTAGGACTCGCCGAGCGCGATGCTGACGCCGTCCTGGCCGCTCGAGCCGATGTTGGAGACGGTCAGGTGGCGAGCCGCGGGGTCGTAGCTCAACGCGGCGGCGCCGCGCGGGCTGTTCGAGAGGCCGAAAGCGTCGGTCGTCTGGGCCGCGGTCACGGACGCCAAGGCGACCGCGACGAAGAGCAGGGTGGGGAGTCGCGACAGCATGGAAATCCCTCCAGGTATGGGTCGAGCGAGAGCCCGGGCTGGAATTCGAGCCGGAAGCACCCGGGTGTCGGCGGTCGCGCCTCACGGCGTCGAGCACGTCTACCCATCCAGCTTGAGACTGCGCGCCGGCCGCAGGACAGGGAACGTCGAAAAACTCGCGCTGTCGGACGTACGGTCGGAGCTCCAGCGCCTCGCTCAGCCTACGAACCCCCGGCCCCGAGCGCCGCTCGGGCCACGCATCCGGCCCCTGGCGCCGCTCGGGCCACGCAGAACGAGGAACCTGCCGATCGCCGTCGAGGAGGCCGGGCGGCTAGGGCATCCAGGTCACCTGGTGGCCGTTCGTCAGGTTGAACGTGTCGCTCGTGCAGAAGGCCGCCGCATTGCGGTACCAGACCTGGTACGTGCGCACGTCGCCGGCCGCGTTCGCACCGCTCACGGAGATCGCGAGATCCCCCGCTTCGGGGTACTGCGAGGCGCCGCCCGCGTTCGCCTGTGTGCCCAGGCGGCGGATCGAGCCACCTGCGCAGCGCTTGCCGTCGCCGAACGCCGCGCCCGAACCGCCGCTCACCTGGCTGGTGCCCTGGAAGTAGAGCGCGAAGCTGTTCGGCATCCCGCTACCCAGCAGCGTGAACGTGTCGGCCGAGACGCTGGGCGTCCCCGCGACGCCCAGGTGCGCGCCGTTCGCGTTCAGCGAGTTCGCGCAGCCGTTGCCGGCCGTGCCGTTGTTCGCGCACGGGCAAGCCGTGCCGAAACCGTCACCGAAGCAGAACGCGATGCTCGTCGCGCCGCCTGGGACCTCGACGTTCGCCAAGGCTGCCGCGGGTGAGCCCGCGCGCCACAGACCGAGCGAGCTCGTGCCGGCGACCGGCGCGACGTCCGCGTCGAAGCGGAAGTTGTAGGCCGTGCCCCAGCGCAGCGCATTCGCACGCACGTTCGTGCCCTCGGTCTGCGTCGCCCACGTGAGCGTCCCGGCTGCGTTCGTCGCGGTCCAGTCCGAGCCGTCGAAGGCGATGTTCGAAGGGCCGTCGCCATTCCTGTAGAGCACGCCGTGGAAGCCGATGTTCGTGATCGTCGCGCCGCCGACCGGGATCGCGAACGTGCCGCCCGAGCGGTGGCTGTTCAGGTTGTGGACCAGGTATTCGTAGTGGTATTGGCCGCCGCCCAGGCTCGTGACCTTCCAGGCCACCTCGAACAGGCCGTCGCCCGCGACCTGCACGTCGGCGCGCGACACGCCCGGCTCGCACAGGCTCCAGGCCTCGATCGCCGCATCCTCGCGGTGCGTGTTGCCCGTGAAGGCGAAGTTCCCGCCGCTCGCCGTCAGCTCGCGCCAGCTGGCATTGTTGTTCTGGTTCCCCGCCAACGCGTCGTCGGGCGTGATGTACTGCGACTCGCCGAAGTAGCGCACGCCGGGCGAGGTGTCGACGTCGGCCGTGGCGAACTCGAGCCGCCGCGCCGTCGAGCCGGACCAGCCCGGGTTCGCCGGCGGGTACGTGAACGCGCCCGTCGAGGCGTTGATCTGCCAGCGCGGGCCGAGGCCATTCTGCCCGCCGTTGCGTTCCGCCGTGTAGGGATCCGAGCAGCCGACGCCCAGGTGCGTGCCGTCCGTCGCGTTGCAGGTCGTGCAGCACAGGTTCCCGCTCAGCGCGTAGAAGCCGTGCTTCAACCAGCTCTGGCCGATCTGCTCGAAGCGGCCGGAGCCGGACTGCACGCGGTAGCGGTAGAGGTTCCCGCCGATGGCCGGGTGCTGGTTCGTGCCGGCGAACCAGTTCAGCCACACGTCGCCCAGGTTGCAGGACGTCGTGCCGATCGAGATCGCGTCGAGACCGCCGGTCGGGTTGTAGTTGGCCGGGCCGGTCATGTCGCCGACGATGACGTCGGGGCCCGTGTTCACTCCGCAAGGCACGGCCACGTCGATCGTGATCGAGCCCGTTCCGCCCGAGCCGCCGCCGTACGAGCCGAGCTGGATCACATAGCTCGCGCCGGCCGTCGTCGTGAACCCGATCGTGGTCTGCAAGCCGCACGCGTCGTCGTTGCAGGCCAGCGCGCTGCTGGTCGGGCACGACGAGCCGGTGTACGCCGCCAGCATCGTGTCGAAGTTGGCCTGGCCGCACGTGCTGACCGTGTAGTTGCCGGTCGTCGGCGCCGTCCATGCGAACCACACGTCGCTGCCGCACGGGATGCCGCACACGGGCTGGCCCTGCGAGCCGGTCGTGGCGGACGTGCTGTTGAAGGCGAACGTGCCGGTCCCCGAGATCGAGGTCGGGCTTGTGCAGGAGTCTGTGCCCTGCGCCAGGGCCGGGGGCGAGACGGCCGCCAGGGCCAGGGTGAGGTGGAGCAGAGGACGTTGGACGTGCATGGTGATGGATTCCTGCCTGAGGTGGACGAGCCCTCGAAGCCTACCAGGCGCCCGTGACGATGCGGCAAGCCCCTTGCAGCGGCCTGGAAACGGCCGGCCGGGTCCTCCCCGGCGATCGCGACCGCCCCGGGGTCGCGCGGGCCCCGCGCCTGCGCCGCCCGACAGAATGAGGGCGCGCGGTGCCCGCGCGCGCCCTACCATCCGGCCGAGACGATGGCGCCCCCCCTCCTCGCTCTCGCCGCGCTCGCGGCGCTCGGTTCCATCGCCCAGCTTCCGCAGCACGAGCTCTTCGACGGCCGGCGCCTGGACAAGGCGCGGTTCGAGGGGCCGCCGGGGACGCGCACGCCGCGCGGCTTCGAGATGCAAGGGCTCGGGACGTCGCTGGCGAGCGAGCTCGCGCTCGGCCCGGGCGACACCGGCGTGATCGTCCGTCTGGCCGTGCTCGAGCGCGGCGCCCTGGGTGCGGCGCTGCGCATCGAGGACAGCGTCTTCGGGCTCGACGGCGAGAAGAGCGCGCTCTTCGTCGATGGCCCGCTGTTCGAGAACCGCTACGCGCGGGTGGCCGACGGCAGCGCCTGGTACACGACGGGCAAGAGCTTCGAGCTCACCATCCGGCGCGTCGCAACGGTGCTCCAGATCGCGATCGACGGGAAGCCAGTCCACCAGACGAGCGTCGGCACGCAGGCCCTGGGCCGCGTCGCGATCTTCCCCGGACGCGGGCGCGTGGTGGTCGAGCGTTTCGCGCTGGAAGGCTCGGTGGTGCAGCCGACGGCCGTCGCGCGCGACGACAAGCTGCACGCGCAGGTCGAGGCCGCCACGCGGCGAGCGATCGACTGGCTGCTCGCGGCGCAGTTGCGCGACGGCTCGTGGCGCCACGTGCAGCACGGCTTCCGCGGCGGACAGACGGCGCTGTGCGCCTACACGCTACTGCGCTGCGGTCTGCCGGCCGATCACCCCTCGGTGCAGCGCGCGTTCCTGTTCCTCGACCACGTCGAGCCCGGCGAGACGTACAGCGCCGGCCTGATGGCGATGGCCTACGAAGCGTCGGGAGACCCGGCACGCCGGCCGCGGATCCAGGAGCTGGCCAGCACGATCGCGAGCTGGGACCGCGGCGGCCACTGGAGCTACCCCAACGTGCACGAGAACGACTTCGCGATCTGGACGACCGCGCCCAGCAACCCCGACCTCTCGAACACGCAGTACGCCACGCTGGGTCTGCGCGCGGCGCGGCACGCCGGCGTCGACGTGCCCGACAAGGTTTGGGCCGGGATCATCGACCGCACGCTCGATCTGCAGGAGACGTCCGCGTCCTCGGCCGATACGCGCAAGTCCGGGCGCGCGCCACCGGCCGGCTTCCGCTACGCGGTCGGGTTCGGCATCAACCTGTCGATGACGGCGGCCGGCATCTCCGTGCTCGAGATCGCACGCCAGGCGTTGGGCTCGAAGCTGCGCGGCGACCGTCTCGTGTCGACCGAGCGCGCGATCGAGGCGGGCGTGGCCTGGCTGGACGAGCGCTACACGCCCGAGGGCATCGAGGGCGGCGACAAGATCTGGCACTACTACGCCCTCTACGGTGTCGAGCGCGTCGGCACGATGCTCGACATCGAGGAGATCGGCGGCCGCGAGTGGTATCCGGAGGGCGCGCGCTGGCTCCTGAAGAACCAGTCCGATGACGGCTCGTTCGGCGTCGGGAAGCCGTTCGGCGTCGGTCCGGCGCACGGCGCGCAGGAGGAGGCGGACACGTGCTTCGCGCTGCTCTTCCTGCAGCGCGCCTCGCGTCCGACCGTGCGCACGGAGAGCTCGTCCTGGGGCGTGCGCGAGGTGATCGACCCGACCGAGGCGATCCGCTTCCGCGCGCGCGGCGACACGGACGTCATCCTGTGGATCGACGGATTCTCGGAGGCGTTCCTGGCCGCGAGCGGCGGCGCGGCCGGCCTGCGCCTTGCGCGCGTCGAGTACAAGGCAGGCGATCGCGTGCTGGCCACCGTCACGGCCGATCCGACCGTGGCCTGGGACGGCCAGGGCTTCGCGGTGCGCCACACGTTCGACGCGGCCGGCGCGCACGCGCTGCGCGCGCGCCTCACGTTCGTGGAGCCGCTGACGCCGCTGGGCGAGACGTCTCCGCTGAAGTCGGCCGAGTCGCAGGTCGTGACGGTGCGTTCCGCCGGCAGCCTGGAGCCGTGGATGCACGAGGCCGCGCTGGCGCGCGAACGCAACCTGCTGCTCGCGATCCCGCCCAAGGCGGCGTCGAGCTCGGCCAACGGCGGGGAAACCGTCGACAAGGCCGTCGACGGCCGCGAGGACTCGCGCTGGGTGTCGGCGCTCGACGACGCGGCGCCGTGGGTCGTGCTCGAGCTCGCGAAGCCGGTCAAGGCCGACACGCTCGTGCTCGGCCAGGGCGGCTGCGCGCGCGACTTGGCCGGCCGCTACGACCGCATCACCGAAGTGCTCGTGCGCGTGAACCGCGAGAAGGAGCCGATCGTGTGGACGCTGCCCGACAGCGAGGTCGCGCCGGCCGTGCTGCAGCTCGGGAAGATCGGCCCCGTCTCGCGCCTCGAGGTGCGCATCTCGAAGCGCGCCCCAGGAACGATGTGGAAGGGCCACGTCGCGCTGTCCGAGATCGCGCTCGAGAAACGCGGCGGGTAGACATCGGTGTAGGTAGACAACGGTGTCAGACACCTTGTCCTGACCACCCGGGAGTACGCCCGTCGCCGCACGGGGACGCCCGACGAGGACGCTCGCGCGCCGAGTACCCACGGAAACCGGGCCGGGAGTCCTTCGGCGCGGGAGCACAGCGCCCGGAACGCCGGCACGTCCTTCGCCTGGATCGCGCGTCCGCGGCCACACGCCGCACCAGGAGACCCACGATGTTTGCCCGCCTGCCCCTCGTCCTTGCCAGCTTCGCCGCCCTGCCGCTCCTCGCCGCCGACGCTCACGCAGGTGGTGGCGGAGGTCTCTCGATCGGCTTCTCGAAGCACGGCCGCCACGGTTCCCTCGGCGTCCAGATCGGATTCCCCGGCCGCGGCTACGACGATTGCGCGCCGCGGCCGCCGCAGTACGGAGGCCACTGGGAGACCGTGTGCGAGCGCGTCTGGGTTCCCGGCACGTGCGAGCAGGTGTACGTCCAGCCGATCTACGAAACGCGCCGGGATTCGTGCGGCCGTCCCTACCAGGTGTGCGTGCGCGCCGGGTACTGGAGCACGGTGCAGCATGCGGGACACTGGGAAGAACGCTCGCGCCAGGTGTGGCGCAACGCCGGCTGGTCGCACCGCCGCTGAGAGCCCGTGAAGAAATCGATCGTACGGGCTCTCTGATCTCGTTGGCGCCGCTCCGCGGCGCGAGAGGCTGTGATTTCTTCACAGCCTCTGAGAGGCCGAGAACAAATCGATCGTACGGCCTCTCGGATCCTGTTGGCGACCCGCAGCAGGTCGATGACGAGGCCTCTCTGATCCTGTGACGCCGCGCCCGAGCGCGCGGCGCACGCACACCGGGCGGGACGTTCTTGGATGGGGGTCCCCTCGGCTCGCGCCCACACCGCGTCGTGCGGTGGGGGCGCGCTCTCGTTGCAGCGCCGGCGCGCCGGCGAGCGCACCCGCGCTCCGGGGTTCCCTAGTTCGGCGCCAGGAGCACCGACAGGAACTGCCCACGCGCATCCGTGAACGCGCGCTCGACCGCGAACCCCGACGTCCCCGCCAGCTCCTCGACCTCGGCGTCGGAGTACTTGTACGAGTCCTCCGTGTGGATGCGCTCGTCGCGCGCGAAGCGCACGTCGAGGTCGAGCGCTCCGAGGTGGACGACCTGGTCGCGCAGGCTCTCGAGGTGCATCTCGATGCGGCCGGCGCGCTCGTCGTAGATCGCCACGTGGCGGAACGCGTCCGGCTCGAAGTTCCCGCCCAGGTCGGCGTTGATGCGCGCCAGGAGGTTCTGGTTGAAGCGCGCCGTCACGCCGGCCGCGTCGTCGTAGGCGCGCTCGAGCACGCGCGCGTCCTTGCGCCGGTCGACGCCCAGCAGGAATCGGTCGCCGGTCCTCAGCCGCGCGCGGATCCCGGCCAGGAAACGCGCGGCTTCGGCGCGATCCAGGTTGCCCACGTTCGACCCCAGCCACAGGACGAGCCAAGGCTCGCGCTTCTCGGCCGCCAGCAGCGCGATCCCGTCCTGGTACTCGGCCGCGACGCCGCGCACCTGCATGTCGGGGAACGCGGCGCGCAGTTCAGCCGCGCTCGTGCGCAACGCCGCCGACGAGATGTCGACCATCGCGAAAGCGGGCTTCCCGCCGCGTGCGACGTGCGCTTCGAGCAGGCGACGGGTCTTCTTCGCCGAGCCGCTGCCCAGCTCGACGATCGTCGCGGAAGGCGTCACGGCGCCGACGATCGCGGCTGCGCTCCGCTCCAGGATCTCGTCCTCGGCGCGGGTCAGGTAGTACTCGGGCGTGGCGCAGATCTCCTCGAAGATCCGCGAACCCACCTCGTCGTAGAAGAACCGGCAGGGCAGTCGCTTGCGAGCGGCGCTCAGCCCGGTCCGCACTTCCCGCGCCAAGTCCACCTGTCCGTCCCCGGACGGCAGCACGCGCAGCGAAGGCTCGGCGTTCATCCGTCCAGTGTGATCTCCGCGAGGAGCGCGCGCCATGCCGCGCGCTCGACCGCCGGCTCGAAACGCGCGCGGACCGCCCGCGTGGCGCGCTGCAAGCGCCGGCGGAAGACCGGGTCCGACTCGGCGCGCGCGAGGAGCCGCGCCAGACCGCGCTCGTCCCCCACGCGGAAGTAGCCGGGGTGTCGCGCGCCCAGCATGCCGACTGCGGCCGGAATGCGCGTGCACAGGCAGGGCCGATCGGCCACGAGCGCCTCGACGAGCGCGACCGAGCCGCCCTCGGATCGCGAGGTCTGCACGAACAGGTCGGCCGAGGCCAGCAGACGCTGCGCTCCGGCGTGGTCGCGCGGTCCGATCCAGCGCCAGCGCGACGGCGGCCGCGAGAGCCGGGCCGCCTCGCGTGCGTGACGCGCGTCGAGTGCTTCGCCGGCGTGCAGGATCTCGATCCGCGACTGCACCGAGAGCCGCCGCGCGGCGCGCGCCGGCAGGAACGGGTCCTTGACGTCGCGCAGGTGAGCCAGCGCCACGACGAGGAACCGGTCCGACGTGCGCGCTCGCACGCGCGGAGGACGCGGGGCCGACTGCAGGATCGAGACGGCCTTCGCGCGCTCGCGCGCGGGCACCGTCTTCAGCGCCTCGGGCTGCAGCACGACGATCTGCTTCGCCAGGCGCAGCGACGCGGCCACGCGCGGATCCCGCTTCCCCTTCGCGTAGAGGTCCGTGCCGGTCAGCACGACGACGATCGGGCGACCGGGGTGCGCGCGCGCGAACGCAGCGATCGACGCGTGGCTCTTCCCGGCGTGCAGCGCGACGAGGAGGTCGTGCACGCCGCCCGACCAGCGCTCGACGACGCGCACGCTGTGCCCCAAGGAGCGCAGGATCGCAGCGTAGCGCAGCGCCGTGCGGCGGTTTCCGCGCGTCGTGCCGGGCGCGGCCGGAGTCGCGATGGCAATTTTCACGGGCGCACCCCGGCAACCCTGCTGCGCGCGCGGCAATGCTCGCGGCACGCCACCCGGGCGTGCGCAGGACGCGTTCAGCGGGCGCGGGTCGTCACGCGCGGATCGTACGGACGCGCGTCGCCCGCTGCCACCTCGTGGCGCGCGGCGGCACGCTGCGTTTGCACGGCGACGGCCCGATCGGTCATCGTGCGCGCATGCAACCGGTGCGACCGCTGTTCCTGGCCGGCCGTCCGCTCGATACGGGGCGCGCGCTCGACGTGCGCGACAAGTTCGGCGGCGCGGTCGCGGCGCGGGTCGCGCTCGCCGGGCCGGACGAGCTCGAGCACGCGATCGCCGCAGCCGTCGCGGCTGCGCCCACGATGCGCGCGCTGGCGCCGTACGAGCGCGCCGCGATCCTCGCGCGCTGTGTCGTCGCGTTCACGGCCCGCGCCGAGGAGCTGGCGCAGAACCTGTGCACGGAGGCCGGCAAGCCGATCCGCGACGCGCGCGGCGAGGTCACGCGCCTGATCGACACGTTCCGCATCGCGAGCGAGGAAGCCACGCGCATCGGCGGCGACGTGCTCGAGCTCCAGGTCTCGCAACGCGCCAAGGGCTACCGCGGGATGACGCAGCGCGTGCCGGTCGGCCCGTGTGCGCTCATCACGCCCTTCAACTTCCCGCTCAACCTGACTGCGCACAAGGTCGCGCCGGCGATCGCGGCCGGCTGCCCGTTCGTGCTGAAGCCGGCCAGCGCGACGCCGCTCGGCGCGCTGACGATCGGCGAGGAACTGGTGAACGCAGGCATGCCGCCCGGATCGTTCTCGATCCTGCCCATGTCGAGCAAGGACGCCGGTCCGCTGGTCGAGGACGAGCGCTTTCGCCTGCTCTCGTTCACCGGCTCGGGCGCCATCGGGTGGGACATGAAGCGCCGCGCCGGCCGGAAGAAGGTCGTGCTCGAGCTGGGCGGCAACGCCGCTTGCATCGTCGATCGCGACTGGGACCTGGACGACGCCGTGAAGCGCATCGTGTTCGGCGCGTTCTACCAGTCGGGCCAGAGCTGCGTGAAAGCGCAGCGGATTCTCGTGCACGCCGACGTCGCCGAGTCGTTCCGCGCGAAGTTCGTGGCCGCGACGCGCGCGCTGATCGCCGGCGACCCGCGCGACGAGCGCACGTTCGTCGGCCCTCTGATCGAGGAGGCCGAGGCCGTGCGGATCGAGAATTGGATCCGATCCGCGGTCGCGCGCGGCGCCCGCGTGCTGTGCGGCGGCACGCGCCAGGGCGCCGTGATGGAGGCGACGATCCTCGAGAACGTGCCCAGCGACGAGAAGCTCGTGCGCGAGGAGATCTTCGGACCCGTCGCCGTCCTGTCGACGTTCCTGGACTTCGGCGCCGCGCTCGACGAAGCAAACGACAGCCGCTACGGGCTGCAAGCGGGCGTCTTCACGAACCGCCTGGATCACGCCCTGAAAGCCTGGGACCGGCTCGAAGTCGGCGGCGTGATCGTGGGCGACGTGCCGGCCTGGCGCGTCGACTCGATGCCCTACGGCGGCGTCAAGGACTCGGGCTTCGGGCGCGAGGGCGTGCGCCACGCGATCGAGACGATGACGGAATTGCGCCTGCTCGTGCTGCGGACGCCGGAGGACGGACGATAGAGTCACTGGCGATGCTCTCTGCGCTCCTCCTCCTCGCGTACCTGAACGTCCAGGACCTCACGCAGCCTGTCTCGCGCGTCCCGAGCTGACCCGTCTGACCCGGTGAAGGGCGCGCGGTCCGTGCGACCGCCGAAGACGGCGAGTTCGACCGCTGGAACACCAGCCTGCGCTGGATCCCCGACATCGACGTCGACCGCGCCAAGCTGCGCGCGACGCTGACGTACCGTTTCACGTCGACGTTCCAGGCCGGCATCGAGCTGAACCCGCTCGATGAGAGCGCAAGCCCGCTCGCGAACTGGGTCGCGTTGCCGGAGCAGGACGCCTGGCCGGCGCTGGTCCTGGGCACCAGCTCCGACCGCATCGGCACCGACCACGGGCAGGCGTTCTACGCCACGCTCAGCAAGGACCTCGAGCACGCGACGGGGCTGCCGATCGCGCCCTACGCCGGCGCTTCGTACGGCACGTTCGACGACGAGCTCGTCGCCATCGGCGGCTTGATGATCCGCTGGTCGGAGAAGATCGCCACGTACTCGATGTGGGACGGCCACAACTTCCACAACCAGCTCGAGTACGACCTGGGCCACGGGCACGCGATCGGGCTGATCGTGGTCGAGCTCGACGGCGACTTCTCGCTGGGCGTGAACTGGAGCTGGAACTTCTCGATGCCGTGGGAGCGGGACGAAGAGGCTCCGTAGTTCCGGATAGCGCGCGCGAGGCCCGCCGTCAGCGCGGCGCCGGCTCCATGAGCGTCATCACGCACAGCGCCGTCGCGTAGAGCGCGCCGCCGTGTCCGTCCGCGCCCCAGCGGTCGGGCACGAGCCAGCCCCCATTCGTGCAGGCCCCCTTGGTGCCGTCCTGGAGGCCGAGGACCACGTCGCTCAGCGGCGGGTTCCAGACGTCCCACAGCGCAGCGGTCGCGCGCGGGCTCGACGGACCGTCGTACATCGCCAGCGCCAGCGTCGCGGCGTGCCAGTAGTAGTAGTCGACGGACAGCCGATCCTCCGAGATCGCAGGCGGGTCCAGCAGGATCTGCTTGGCGGCCTCGCCCAGGTACGGATCGGAGAAGTCCCCCGTCGTGAGGATGCGCGTCAGCATCGTCAGCGCCGACATCGCCGCCGGGTGGTAGACGAAATGGTCGCTCTTGCCCGTGACCTTGGCGCCGGCGCCCTTGACGTCCAAGTACCCCGCCATGCCGTTTTGAGCGGACACCGAACGCGCTCGC
>Ga0163152_10005395_pt1 | contig 15054 bp, 16 predicted proteins | sample OliLakLV19MP8IB2_FD_148635 | JGI IMG/M metagenome (GOLD analysis project Ga0163152, IMG submission 148635) | Freshwater microbial mat bacterial communities from Lake Vanda, McMurdo Dry Valleys, Antarctica - Oligotrophic Lake LV.19.MP8.IB-2 | ecosystem: Environmental > Aquatic > Freshwater >... | reverse complement strand
GCCCATCAACCGTTGACGAAACTCTTGGAGGAATTGTAAAGGTGCGGTCATCTGCCGAATCATCGGCAGATTTCAGATTTTGGGAAGGCCCAAGCCTAAGTCAGCTCGCATGGGCTCTAAACTTCAGTAACTTGTAACCGTTGCTGTAAGCCGAATGTGTTGATCTGGCCAGCTGGTTCAACTAGCGAAGAGCTTTACTCGAACGTTGGACGGCAAGCCGCGATCCAACCCATCCCTCGGCGTTCGACGTATGGGCCAGTGCGGGAGGCAGGGCTGGGCGTTGAAGCTGCTCGGTTATTGGCGCCGGCGCGCCACTGGGCCAAAATCTCGCACGGCTTTCGCAAGCTCAACGCCCAAGCGATGTATGCGGCTCTGTGCGAGCAGGAGCTGGGCGACGAGGCCGCGCGGCTCGAAGTGGCGCGCCACCTGGGCCACAACCGGGTGCGGATGATGGTGCAAAGCTATGTGGCAGCGCAATACCAGGGCGATTGACATGTAAACGACAGGGTGGCACAGTCACGTTTTGATTACGGCACCCAATAATTGAAGGCAACTGTGGTCAAATGCGAGTCGACAAGCGGATCGGACGCTGTAGGGAGCGGGTTATAATGGACTTTGGTTAATAGGGCCACCAGAGGACAGCCTTCATGCAATCTATCTTTCAACTCTGCCAACCGCGAGATGAAGTCCTGAAAGGCGAGCTGCGCGAGGATATCTTCGCTGCGCGACTACGAGATGTCATGGATGAATCTGCTGACCCAGTTTATGGGGACGCGGCGGTATTCTTTGACAACACCTACCCTACAACTGGCCTCAAACACCTGCTGAAGGACGCGCTAGGTAGATTAGTCGGCGACGCCGCTGGCACCAATGCCATTTTGCGGCTAGAAACAGCGTTCGGCGGCGGCAAGACCCATAACCTCATCGCGCTCTATCACATCGCTAGCGGCGGAGCACCGGTAAAGACTGTCGCTCAACTACTTGATGCCAAGGTCAAACTGCCGAAACCAGGCGAAATCATGGTCGCCGGCGTCGTCGGATCGGATTTGGATCCTACACTGGGTTTAGATCACGCGAAGGACAAGGTCAAGACTTACACCCTATGGGGCGAGCTTGCCTACCGCCTTGGCGGACGAGCGGGCTATGCCCTGGCGCGTCAGGCCGATGAAGAAAAAACGGCGCCCGGCACTGGCCTGTTCGAGTCGCTCATTGGCGACCGACCGGCGCTCATCATGCTAGATGAAATTGCTCGTCATCTGCGCGTGGCCATCGCCGTACCCACTGCCAACAAGAAATCCAACCTAGCTGACCAGAGTGTAGCCTTCATCATGTCTTTGCTAGAGTTTGCTGCTAGCAAAGAGCGCTGCTTGGTTGTGCTTACTTTAGCCGGCGAAACGGACGCCTTTGCTCAGGAGACCGAGGGCCTTCGGCGCAGCCTGGCGGAGGCGGGGCAGGTATCGGCGCGCCAAGAGAGGGTCTTGACGCCAACTGACGAGAGCGAGATCCCTGCGATCGTCACGCATCGGCTGTTCAAGGCCATTGATCGTAAGCAAGCCAAAACGATCGTAGAGGCTTACGGGCAATACTACGCGCGCATGCTGGAGCGCGATGCTGACTTGCCCCAACGAAGCGCTCGGGCCGAGTACGCCCAGGAGATGGCCGCGGCATACCCCTTTCACCCGGAGCTGTTGACTACACTCAGCCGCAAAACTTCTACGATCCCAAATTTCAACCAGACCCGAGGCGCCCTACGCCTCCTGGCTTGGACAGTTAGGGCTTTATGGGCTGAAAAGGACCGACAGCCTGACGTCTGGATGATTCATCCGCACCATGTGGATCTCGCGCAACCGCAAATTGCGGAGGACCTGACCAGCCGCCTTGACCGCCCAAAGTTCAAGCAGGTTATTGAGGCCGACATCGCTAGTGTGCTAGCGGGGTCGAACGCCCATGCGCTGGGAGTGGATCAACCGCTGGTTGCGGCTGGCAAGCCACCATACGCGCGCCGGCTAGCGACGGTGGTCTTCCTGCATAGCCTAACACAGGGTATTGCCAGCGGCGTGGACCCAGCTGATCTAATGTTGGCAGTTTTAGAGCCGGGTACTGATGGCGGAGATGATCCACCGGTTGTCAAGCGGTCACTGGAAAGGCTGTACGACAGCGCGTGGTTCTTAGAATACGACGGCCACCGCTACCGGTTCAAAACCGAGCCTTCTATCAACAAGATCATTGCCGACGAGATGGCACATGTTGGCACTAGGACGGATGCGTTTGGGCAGGAAGCCGCCGAACTAAGGTTGTCAATGCGCGTTGGCGCCGAATTTGCAGATGGACTGGAGGTTGGCGGACAGGATTGGCAGACAATGCTGGATGTGTTAGCGCATTTGCAGGTGGGTAAGATGACTCTAGAGGCTGTGCCGCTGCTGGATGCGAACGGGACGCCGACATGAAAGCGCTCAGTGTTCGCCAGCCCTGGGCCGAGCTGATCATGCAGGGCCGTAAGACCCTGGAATTGCGCACGTGGACGGTGAGCTACCGTGGCCCGCTGGCGATCCATGCGTCGCAGACCGTGGAGCGTGAAGCCTGCCTCGCGCTTGGGCTGCAGCCGGCCACACTGACAGCCGGGGCTGTGATTGGAGTCGTAGACCTAGTTGATGTCGAGACGCTAAATGCGGCTGCATTAGCCGCGCGCAGTGACGAGCACCTGGCAGGCAATCGCTTCGATTCGCCGACATATGGCTGGCGGTTGGCCAATCCTCGACCGCTGGCGCACCCGCAACCTGCCCCCGGACGAATGGGGTTGTTCAACGTACCGGACACGCTAGTTAAGCTTGGCACGAATGGGCACATAGCTCCCAGTCCAGAACCGCCGCCCGCATTGGAGACGGCTTGGAATCCTGAGTGCCCATTCGAACTGCGCGTGGTGGCCGAACCGGCGCATTCGGGAGCGGCGGATTACCGATTGGTGCTTCAACAACGGCTGATGGAGGCGACCTCGGCACAACGATCACTTTACCGCCAGACGCCGCCCCATATGCAGTCGGTTGTGGAAGTGAGCGGCGCTACCCTCAGAGCCGTGGCGGACCATGTGCTGGAAGCTTTGAGACGCTCTGGCTACAGGGCGACTGACCTCCGCCCAGGCCGGCGTGACCCCTTCCAACTGAATGAAGAGACTGGTGTCCGACTGGGGTTATTATTCTTGGCTGTTAAGCCGTTGAGTAAGTTGGATCGAGTGGAAGCCATCTCGGGTGGGCTGCGGAACATGGCCAGCGAAGAGGTCTACTATTGGTACAGCAAATGTACCGTTGGGCCGGGCGCGGAGCGAGCGCAGAAGGCTCTGCGCGTGTTATTGGCTGCCGAGTAAGCCGGTTGCGCAGACGCGACGTTCTTACTATACTCTAACATACAGGCGGCTTACTCGACAATGGTAAGCAACAATTTCAGCCAGCAGTCAGGGGGCCCTGATCGCCCGGACCGGCGTACTAGCGCTGCCGGGGCCGATTGTTTGTTCCCCCCTCTTGTCAAAACGACACACTCCACTTGCTGACTGCTAGCGGGCAATGCCCGGCAAAGGCTTGCCAGCAGTAAAGGTTTGACTGCCCGGGCCTGTCAGGAGGAAGTCGAATGGGCACTGCGAACCAAGTCGCGGCGGAATACGAAGCCATCGTCCAGCTGTGGGACAGCACTGTCGCCCCGGAGCTCAACCCGCTGATCAGCCTGGGCCCATCCGGCTGGCAGGACTATACCCTTGTCTACGTCTTTGACCGCTTCTGCCACTTCATCGTGGTCGAAATCGGTCACAAGGGTTGGTCCGCTAACTTCCCGCCCCTGAGCCGCGGCGACAAGGCCAAGCGGCAAGGCCAGTTCTCCGATTTCTTGCGCCAGTACCTTCCCCGTTTGGCGCCGACACCTGAGCAATTCCGTCAAGAACAATACCAGTTCTCGAACCGTCTTGCGAGTAATCGGCGTCCCACCGACCCTGAGGTCATGGAATTCTTCCTTAAATTGCACGCAGTCAGCGCTGGATCATATTCGTGGAAGCGGCAAGATGCGGTTGAAGCAGCCGCTGCTTCCGAACGACGAAGATTGTTGGAGCTCCTGAATGATCAGCAACAGCCGCTTCGACGGCGTATAGAGCAGGCACTGACATCACCGCCCAGCGGGCGCAAGATCAAAGGGCTTGGTCCTTCAACCATCGCCGAGATCCCCGGATGGTTGTCGGTACATAGGCCGAAACAACTCCCCATCGTCAACGGTAAGTTTGTTATGACGCTTGACCATTTGGGGATATACACGGCGGCCGGTAGCTGTTTTGGAACGAGTTCGTCGTAACCGATCTCAGGCTCACCGCCCAAACCGCGGATTTTGGGGCAGATCCAATGGAATACGAAGCATTCTCGGATGAGGTTGAGCAGCAGGTGGAGACCGGACTGATGGAGCCCGGACTTTCCTTAACCTGGCACTACGATGACGCCGGGTTCTACGGTTACGTGATGGTAGATGGCGGTCCTAGTGAACTCGAGGCGGCAACACTAGCCTTGCGTCGGCAAGGTCTGGTCATCATGATGACCGGTCGCAGCTTCCGATCGGCCAACAATCGCAAGCGTTACGACTGGTACGTTCGAGTTGGTCAGAAACAAGGAGTCCGCCTAGTAAAGCCTGCTCGACAAGCCATTTTTTTGGCACTACAACCGCCGGGTGTCACCGAGCCCCCGGATGATATGGTCCTGATCCTGGAGCGACGTCTCGAAGCGCAAGCCGCTGAAATTCAGGCGCTACGAGCAGAGAAGGCGAAGGTTGAAGCCGATGCGCAACAGGCACGCGGGGCCGTTGCCAGGCTCTCCAATGATTATGCCTTGCTACAACGGCAGTACTTTTCGCTGAACGCTCAGCGTCAGGCCGAACAAGATGAGTTGGAAATGCGGCTGGCCGAGATGGACGGCCAGTTGGCGGCGCTGAGTGCTCGGTTAAAAAACGCCTCGACCCACGATGAGGCTGCCTTGCTTGTTCTAGCAGAAGCTGATTATCAACAGGCCAAGCTGGCATATGAGCGAGAGCGCCAACAGCTCGAGTCCCAGATGGTCACCATTGACGGCTGGGGCAGGGAAATGGAGGACTTGCGGCAGCGCCTTATTCAGGCGGAAAACACAGGCGTAATGGCAAATAGCAAGACAGAGGAGCTTCAAGCGGCGCTTGACCAGGTGAGGCACGAAGCGGCCGACCTGCGCGGGCAACTAGCTTCGACAGGTGACGTAGTTCCTGAAGAGGGTGAACTAGCCCGTTGGCTCGGTGCACTGCTGCCAAATGTGCGCCTGGTGCGGGGCTGTGAAAGCATCCTGCTGCATGAGTTCGCCGACCCCATACACGCAATCAAGGTGCTGGGTCAGATGCAATCGCAACCGGGCAAGTTGAACGGAGAACGTGTAGAGGGCGCAAAGCCCTGGCGAGAATTGCGCGTTTCCACTGGCCAGGATCACACTGGACGCATCTATTATGCGAAGTCCAATGCGGACGGTTATGTTGCCCTGATTTCAAGCAAACATGAACAGGACCGGGGCGATATTGATTATATGAAGCGTTACAAGTTCTAGAAGCTGGTGACTTACGTGGACCCAGAGATTATAGTGCATGTGCCGGTCTTTACCATTGGCTATGGCAACCGGACAATGGAGGCGTTTTGCGAAGCCCTCGAGCGCCACGAAATTGGCTATCTGATTGACGTGCGTTCGCGGCCCTATTCACAATTCAAGCCCGAGTTCTCTCGCGAGAGCCTAGAGGACACCCTGCACCAGTGTAATGTTCAATACGTATTTATGGGTGAAATGCTGGGCGGCAAGCCGGCTGATCCCACATGTTACACCGATGGCCGGGTGGATTATGAGAAAGTTCGGGCCACACCGCAGTTCAAACAGGGTATCGATCGCTTGCGCACGGCCTGGGACAAACAGTTGCGGGTGGCAGTGATGTGTGCCGAAGGCAAGCCAGAGATGTGCCACCGTTCAAAGCTCATTGGCCGAGAGCTAACGGCGCAGGGTATTGAAGTGGCACATATTGAAGAGAGCGGCGAGCTGGCCACTCAGCTGGCCGTCATCAGCAGGATCACCGGCGGACAGCTGCCTCTGTTGGGTGATTCGCCGGCTACTACCCGCTCTCGCCAGATACGTCGTCCCCCAAAGACGGAGGAATGACAGTGCCACGGCTGGCGACTATTGGTGTGTACGGATTTGACGAAGCCGGGTTCTTTGCAGCCCTGCAGCGGGCGGGCGTAGATGTGTTCTGTGACATACGCCGGCGTCGCGGCGTGCGCGGCTCGGCCTATGCTTTTGCCAACAGCGCGCGCTTACAGCACCGACTGGCGCTGGTCGGAATTCGGTACTTCCATTGCATAGAGTTAGCTCCTGGCCTTGAGATGCGGCGCCTGCAAACTAATGCCGATGAAGTCAGTGGCATCGCCAAGCGCAATCGCGCGGTGTTGAGCCCAGAATTTGTGGAGGCATACCGGCGCGAACAACTGGCGAATTTCGACTCAAGCGCGTTCCTGGCGCAGTTTGGCTCAGATGCCACGAAAGTCGCTCTATTCTGCGTTGAACGGGAGCCGGCTGCCTGCCACCGGTCGCTGCTGGCTGAGCGGCTGGCCCTCGACCTGAGCCTAGAAGTGGAGCACCTGTTACCATGAAGATCCTGATCGTCTCCAAGACCCACGTTAAGGGCATGGCCTGCGTTGGCGGGCTGGATTTAGATCGCAACCGAAGTCTGCGTCTGCTGCAACCCAACGGCTCGAATCAGCCGCCGAATACTGCGCTGGAAGTTGGGGAAGTTTGGGACATGACATATAGCGCACGCCCTGACGTGATTCCACCGCATGTTGAGGACGTGTTAATCGCAAGTCAGAAAATGATCGGCAAACAACCCCGATTGAAAGAGACACTCTTGGGGGAAGTGACACTGTGGCGAGGCGGGCCGCAAAGCCTGTTTGACGGTCAGGTGCAGTTTACCCTCAATGGTAGCGGTTACATCTCACATCGCACAGGTGTGCCGAGTTGCAGCACTGGTTACTGGATCGCCGACGCCGATCTTGATTATGACCCCGAGACGCGAAGGTATGTATGTGCAGACGGCCCGTGGCGCTTTAGTTACGTAGGATTTGCCCTGCCAGTTCCAAAGATTGCGGAGGGGAGCCTCATCCGAGTTTCCCTGGCGCGGTGGTGGCGCCCAGACGACATGCCCAACATGGAAGAGAGGTGCTATGTGCAACTCTCTGGCTGGTTTGAGTGATGGGGGCGCACCCACTGGCCGGATTCGGAAGCCGACAGCATAAGTGTGGCAATGGCAACTGTGCTGGTAAATTGTTGACCACGATACCCGGTTTCCAGCGAAAGACTATTCTCATGATAGCCCGGAATGGATAAGCATCAAGACTACTACGATCCGCCTGAAACACAGCAGTTGATCGGCCACATGGCGGAACCAATGGACCGCCTGGACGAACAGCTAAGCATGCTGGAAGAGCTCCTGGTGCATGTCGGGCCATGGATCAATGTTCTTCCGAATGGGAAGAAGCTTCAAGAACAGGCTGCCAAGACTAGTCAGCGTTTGGGTCGGGTCACGATGAATATGATGTCTGCTGACCTGAATCGACTGGAACGCACAGATTGGACCGCTGGCTCCATAGACCGGGTTCTGCATTTGCAACTCATCCGCCGGTTCTACGTGCTGCATCTATTGCGTTGCATGGATCGAGCTTTAATGCACGAGTTGACGCGGGCCAGGCTGGTGCCCGAGGCGCTCGTGCGGCGCGTGGTGACGGCGATGCGTCAGAACCAGGCCTCGGGCTATGAGGATATTCGGGCAACTTATGGTATGGAGCCGGAGGCGTTCGATTTTCACCTTGATCAGGACGTGGACCTGGTGGAGGCGCGCACCTCGGCGTACCTGTGGCTGCTGCTTTCCGGCAAGTTTGGTGAACAGGCGCTGCTGAAGAGCCGCAGCGGCCGTGAATGGCAATTGGCGCGAGCCGACCTGCACGCGCCGGGCGCTTACCCGGCGGCCATTGGCAAGGCGGAATGCTTGAGCATTGAATACCCGGTGCTGGTGCACTGCCTGAATGACACCAAGCTCAAACTCACGGCGCTGATGGCCGCGGTGGCTTGCCAAAAGCAGGTCCCCCCGATGCACTTGGCCCAATACTTGATGCACTTGGGACGCTCCACTAAACTTGACGAGGCTACCATAGCCAAGATAATCACCAGCTTCGAACTGGCTTTCAAGGCGATTGGCTCAGACCATCTAGATAAGGCTCTGCCGAAAAATTACTTTTCCGTTTGATGATCCGGTTTATGTGGTGCAATCACGTAGTTCCAGCGCGGCAAGACACGCCGGCGGCGCAGATTGATTGCCGCTTTTTGTTCGGCGGTGATCTTCTGGCCGGTTGGGTACGTTTTTCGATCCAGCCGGGCTTGGCAGCGCAAGCCAGTCTCGGTGCGCGTCGTGCGAATGAAATTAAGGACCGTGGCATAGGTCACCAGGGGTTGGCCCGCCCAATTGCTTTCGACATGGCAAAACAGCTTGTGTTCAATCGGGTTCCATTTGGATGCGCTCGTCGGCAAGTGGGTGACCAAGAACGTCAAGCCCAACTCGTCGGCCAGTTGCTGCAACCCGAATTTCCACAGCCAGCAGCGGTTGCCGTTGGCGCCGCCACAGTCCGCTTCCACCAATACATGCTTCTTGCCGGCGTAGTGCAACTGTCCGTCCTGCAACCACCAGGCCCGCAGGGCCGCCACTGCAAAAGCTGGTGTCTGGTGACTGGTTCCCACCACCATGAAGCCTTCATTCCGCCCCACATCGTAGATCCCGTATGGGATGGCCACGCCATCGGCCTGGCTGGGATAGTCACTCTCCAGCACCACCAGTGGCTGCCGCCGCCAGGTGCGGCCCGGTTTATTGAAGTTCCCGATCAGTTCCCGTTGCTTGGCATCCACCGAAATGACCGGGAATCCAGCCAAAAGATAGGCCCGCCGCTGGCGGGTCAGGTAACGCATCTGCTGGTCGCGATCTGGATCGCGCTTCTGGTTGAGCCGCTTGCGATTGGCGCGCAGGACATAGTCCTGCTGGACCAGCAAGCGCCGCACCGTATCTGGCCCGACCTGAAAGCCCCGCCGCTTCAAGGCCTGACTCAGTTTGCGCGAGGTCTTACGGGTCCACTTCAGACCCTTGATCGGGTCTCCGGCGGTTGCATCGGCAACCAACTTCTCCAGCGCCTTCAGCAGATCCGGCTGTTTTTTTCGACCAGGCGCCGGCCGGCCCCTGCCTGGCGCAAGCGCCCGTGCAATCGCGCTGTCTCAACCCGGTTGACTTCCTCACGACCACGCCGGATCGTCGGTCGGCTCAGTCCAGTCATCTGGCTGAGCAACGCAATACTACCTCGACCCCACTGCAAGGCCAATAGACCGACAAACCGCCGCCGGCTCTTCTCATCCAACGTCGCCAAGATCCGATTAATCGCCCGGTGTTCCTTGGCTATGTCGCTACGCGGATGTTCATGACAGGCCGCACAGGTACATTCATGACTTGGTCGTTCTCGACACTGGTTGCTCATCGATCCCGGTCCGGCCAGGCTCTCTCGGGTCAATTCTGAGCTGGCTTGCGGCTGGGAGCATACTATGAAACGGAAAAGTTATTCTTCGGCAAGGCCTAAGCGCCGCCTGATCATCACGGCCACCAACGACACCGAGCGGCTGGATGGACGCTACGAGAAAGAAAAGACCTTCTTTGAAGAGTTGTGGAACCGCGAAGCCGAGGCCCCCTCGCCCGGTGTGACCCTGGCCGATGCGCCGGCTGAGACGCCAATCATTACCGCCGCCGTGAATGTGGCAGTCCGTGATGACACGGTCGCGCTGGCCGCCGCGCAGGCGCTGCAAGCCAAGCTGCAAGCCCGGCTGGGCGGAGTCCAGGCGGCATTGGCACTAGACTGGTCCGGCGCCTGGGCCGAAGCCTTTGAGTATGCCGCCCCGGAGTGTGAAGCGCTGCTGACTGCCTGCCGCGCTGCTGGCACGGCCGCGCCGGTGGTGGGCTACGAGTTGGCCAACGCGGCCGGCCGCGTGACTGGGCAAGCCGAGCTGGCGTGGCCGGCGGCGAAAGTCGCGGTCTTGCTGAACGACGAGTCGACGGCGGCGTTCGCGCCGGCCGGCTGGCAGACGTTTGCCTCAGCCGACCTGGCTGAGGTGCTGGCGGCGCTGGCTGGGGGAGAGAAACGCTCATGACGACGGTGGCCGTCTCGAAAGACTTCCTCGCGGCCTACAGCCGGCTGCCGGGGCCGCTGCAAAAGAAGACGCGCGAGTTCATGGACCGTTTTCAGGAGAACCCGAGAGCGGCGGCCATTCACTACGAGCCGATTAAGGACATGCGCGACAAGCGGGTGCGCACGGTGCGGATTGATCTGGCCTACCGCGCCATTGTGCTGGCTCCCGACCAGGGGGACGTATTCATGCTGGTCTGGGTTGACCACCATGACGAAGCAATGGCGTGGGCCAAGCACAAGGTCTTCGAGGTCAATCCGGCCACGGGCGCTTTCCAGGTGTACGACACCATTGAAGCGGGCCGTATCTCGGCGCCGCCGCCCAAGCCGCCGAAACCCGTTGAAGACTATGGCCCCTTTGAGGCCTTCTCCGACGCTGATCTGCTGCGCGTGGGGCTGCCGCGCGTGCTGGTGCCGGCCGTAAAGGCGCTGCGCAGCGCTGACGAACTCGAAGCGCTCAAGCCGCACCTACCGGAAGAGGCCTACGAAGCCCTGTATTGGATCGGGCACCTCGGCTATTCCGTTGACCAGGCATTGGGGGAGCGCGAGCCTGCGCCCCGGCCAGCCCAACCGGTGGACGCCCAGGACGTGGCGGCCGCGCTGGCTCATCCCGACAGCCGCCGGCGCTTTGTGGTGGTGCAGAGCGCCGACGAGCTCGAGCAGATGCTCAACGCGCCGCTGGCCCAGTGGCGGGTGTTTCTCCATCCCAGTCAGGCGCGGCTGGTGCGGCGCAACTTCGCCGGGCCGGCACGTGTGCTGGGCGGGGCGGGCACGGGCAAGACGGTGGTCGCCATGCATCGCATTCGGCACTTGGCGCGCGAGGTCTTCCACGCGCCCGGCGACCGGCTGCTGTTCACGACCTTTACCCGCAACCTGGCTGACAATATCCGCGCCAATCTGCGCGGCCTGTGCGGCGACGAGTTTGACCGCATCGAGGTCGTCCACCTGCATGGCTGGGCGATGGGCTACTTGCGCGGGCAGGGCGTGACGGTGGAAATCGCCTCGAACGCCGACCTGCGCGCTGCCTGGCGCGAAGCGCTGGCCGCGCACCCCGGGCCGTGGCCCGAGGCGTTCTACCGCAGCGAATGGGAGCGCGTGGTCCAGGCCCAGGGGCTGCGCACCCGAGATGAGTATTTGCAGGCGCTGCGGGCCGGCCAATCCCAGCGGCTGACGCGGCCGCAACGCGACCAGGTGTGGCAAGTGCTGGACGCCTACCGGCAGCGGCTGGCCGCCCAGGGCAAGCGCCAGTGGCTGGATGTGATCCGCGCCGCGCGCGAGCGGCTGGCTGCCGCGCACGCGCAACCCTACCGCGCCGTGGTGGTGGACGAGGCCCAGGACCTGCACGCCGAAGAGCTGCGGCTCATCCGCCAACTGGCCGCCGAAGGGCCGAACGACCTGTTCCTGGTCGGAGACGCCCATCAGCGCATCTACGGCCGGCCAGTGGTGCTGGCGCAGTGCGGCATCAATGTGCGCGGCCGGGCCAGCAAGCTGCGCCTTAACTACCGCACGACCGAGGAGATCCGCGGCTGGTCGGTCGGCTTGCTCGACGGCCAAGCCGTTGACGATCTGGATGCCGGTCTGGACACCGCCCAGGATTACCGCTCGCTGCTGCATGGCCTGGCGCCGGATGTGCGGCCCTTCGACACAGCGGAAGGCGAGTTGGAGTTCATCGTCGCGACGCTGAAAGACCTGATGACCGCCGTACTGGCCGAGAGCATCTGCCTGGTGGCGCGCACCACGCGGCTGCTGACCGGCCACTATTTGCCCGCGCTCAGCGCCGCCGGGCTGCCGGTCTGCCTGCTCACTCCAGACGCGCCCGATGCCGGCACACCCGGGGTTCGGCTGGCGACTCTGCACCGCGTGAAGGGCCTGGAGTTTGCCCACGTGCTGATTGCGGGCGTGAATGACGGCGTGATCCCATTTGAGTCAACGCACGCCGACACCGATGACGAGGTGGCCGAAGGCGAGCTGCGCGAACGCTGCCTGCTGCACGTGGCGGCCACGCGGGCGCGGGATACGCTGACCATCACCAGCTACGGCCAGCCGAGCCGGTTCCTGTAGTAACCGACTGTCTAGCAGGGTCGAGGAACGCTAATTGGCAAGGAGACGAATATGGCTGGCCGCATCTACGTCCGCACGCAGGGTGTCCAGGACTGGCAGCGCCTCCTGGCCGAGCCGGTGAAGCACTGGCGCACGGGGTACTCCGCCAGGGCGCTCGCGCATTGCTGGGAAAGCGCCTCAGGTTTTCCGCCGGAGATCGCCGCCCTCTTCGCCCAGTCGGAGGTGCCAGCGTTTGAGAATCTCGAACTCCTGCTGGCGATACCGGAGCACAAAGTCATCCTGCCGCCGCGCGGCGGTCATCCCTCTCAAAACGACCTCTTTGCGCTGGCCCGGGCCGGCGATGGCCAGTTGATGGCCATGACCGTTGAAGGCAAGGTCTCCGAGCCGTTTGGGCCCGCGCTCAAGGAGTGGAACGCTACAGCGTCACGTGGGAAGACTGAACGGTTGGCCTTTATCCAAGGTGAACTTGGCTTGACCGGTGAACTCCCTGGACATATCCGTTACCAGCTCCTGCACCGGACCACCTCGGCTGTGCTGGAGGCCAGGCGCTTCAATGCGCCTTACGCCGCAATGGTGGTGCAGTCCTTCAACCAGGCCGATGTGTGGTTTGATGAGTACGCGGCGTTCCTGGCCTTGTTCGGCGTATCGGCCGCTGGCCATGGACGGCTGCATTTTCTGCAAGAGATCCAAGGCGTGCGGCTCTACTCCGGGTGGGCGCGTGGGGAAGCCAGGTTCCTGGCCGCGTAAGACTGTATCCGCCAAGGAAGGGCGTCGGCGCCGCCCGGCTAATGGGCTGCGCGACCAGCAGACGCACGAGGAGCAATGAGTGGACGACACCACACCGGAACAACTATCACGCGCTCAGGGCTGTTGGCTCGGCCAACTGGCCGGGGATTCCTTAGGCAGTCTGGTCGAGTTTCGGTCGCCCGCCGACATTCGCCGCCAGTATCCCGATGGGGTGCGTGAACTGGCCGATGGCGGCACCTGGAACACGCTGGCTGGCCAGCCGACGGACGACTCCGAGATGGCCCTAGCGCTGGCGCACACGCTGGTGCGCGATGGCCGCTACGAAGTGCCGTCCGTGCGCGCCGCCTACGTGGACTGGCTGCATTCCGATCCCTTCGACCGTGGCAGCACGGTCACGGCCGGCCTATCCGGGCGTCCAAGCACCAGCAGCCAGGCCAATGGGGCGCTCATGCGCATTAGTCCGCTCGGGATCTTCTGCGCCCGGCGCGATCCGGACCAGGCGGCGGCATGGGCGGAGGAGGACGCCCGCCTGACGCACCCCCACCCGGTCTGTGTTCAGGCCAATGCGTTGTTTGCAGTGGCGCTGGCGCATGCCATTCGCACCGGCTGCGATGGCGCGACCCTCTACCAGCATATCCTGGAACGGGCCGCAGACTTGCCGGTAGCCGCTCCGCTGCTGTCAGTCATTCGCGATGCGGCCGCGGCGCCGCCGGCGGACTACGTCCACCAGCAGGGCTGGGTGCTCATCGCCTTTCAGAATGCCCTGTGGCAGCTGCGGCACGCGCCCACCTTGGAAGCTGGGGTCGTGGACACGGTGATGCGGGGCGGCGACACGGATACCAACGCCGCCATTGCTGGCGCGCTGCTTGGGGCGGTCCACGGCCGGGAGGCGGTTCCGGCGCAGTGGGCGGACCGGGTGCTGAATTGCAGGCCGAGCGCCGGTGACCCGCGCGTCCAGCGGCCCCGGCCCGAGCGCTTCTGGCCGGTGGACGCTTTGGAGTTGGCTGCTAAGTTATTGGAGGGCTGAACGCGATGCTGGCCAGTGTACGCTGGGCTACAATAGTCGCCGAGGTAGGATTATGGCAACTGTTACCGTAACCTGGACTGACCTTCTGGGCTGCCAATTGCAGACCGCCACCGGCGCGCCGTTCACAGTCGTGCGCGTGTCGGCGACGCATGTGGCTGTCCGCCCCAAAGGCGGCCGGCGTGACTACGCCCTCTCCATCCCGCGCGAGCTCGAGCCGGCCGTGGGGGTCTATGCCGCTGGCAACCTGCCGGCGCCGACCGAGCTACGCCACTTGGGTGTCCGCTCCGTATACACGTCATACGCCTGGGGGATCTTGAAAGCTGTCGTACAGGATCGGATCGGCGTGCGGGCGGTGGCGCGGGCCAAGCTCAAAGACTTTGTCGGCACCTGGGTCATCACGGACATGGCGGACATGGGTGATGACTATTGGGCAGACGAGCCGGGGGAACCCACCCTGCGGCTGGAAGTGCCCCGGGGCAGTGAAGGCTTGTGGGGCGGGTACGAAATCGGCCTTTCGTCCGGCCGCATTGAGGGCGATCTGCGCGAGTTCGGCGGCGAGCCGGTGGTGGTTTTTGGTTACGAAGGGATGGACGAGATGGATCCCAGCAGCGGCGGCGGCTGGCTGCAATTGCTGGACGCTGCGCGCGGTACCCTGGAAGGCGAGTTCATGGGCGCGCTGGGCCGTTTCCGAGCCAAGCGCAAGGCTCCAGGCAAGAAGCCAGTCAAGAAACCCAGACGGGCGCGTGGGCGGGCTATTCGCCTGCGCTGACAATTGCCGCCCATGAGTGGCTGAGGACACCGATGAGCGAATACCAGTACTACGAGTGGCAGACCATTGACCGTTTGCTGTCTGAGGCTGAGCAGGACGCGGTGGACGCGCTCTCCAGCCATATCGACGTGACCGCCAGCCGGGCGGTCGTCACCTATG
>Ga0163152_10005393_pt1 | contig 15058 bp, 22 predicted proteins | sample OliLakLV19MP8IB2_FD_148635 | JGI IMG/M metagenome (GOLD analysis project Ga0163152, IMG submission 148635) | Freshwater microbial mat bacterial communities from Lake Vanda, McMurdo Dry Valleys, Antarctica - Oligotrophic Lake LV.19.MP8.IB-2 | ecosystem: Environmental > Aquatic > Freshwater >... | reverse complement strand
CGCGATCGCGGGTCACGCACATCCGAACGTCGTCGCTGCCGTGAATCGTGCAGCTGCTGGAGGTTTGGGGTTTGGCGCGCCGACCCCGGGCGAAATCGATCTCGGGCGTTCGATCATCGAATCCATGCCGACGTTGGAGCTGGTTCGGATGGTCAACTCCGGTACCGAGGCCACCATGTCGGCGATTCGCGTGGCGCGGGCCTACACGGGTCGACCCAAGATCTTGAAGTTCGCGGGTTGCTATCACGGACACTCCGACGGTCTCTTGGCACGCGCGGGCTCCGGTGCGTTGACCTTCGGGGTTCCAGATAGCGCGGGCGTGCCGGAAGCGATCGCCTCCAACACGCTCGTCGCCACGTACAACTCAGCCCAGGAAGTCGCTGCATACTTGGCGGCATACGGCGATCAGATTGCTGCTGTCATCATCGAGCCGATCGCGGCCAACATGGGGATCGTGGAGCCGGATCAGGCGTTCCTGGATCATCTCCGCGAAGCTACTCGTGCAGCCGGCTGCCTATTGATCTTCGACGAAGTGATCTCTGGATTTCGGGTGGCACGGGGGGGCGCGCAGGCCCGTCTCGGGATCGAGCCTGACCTCACGTGTCTGGGGAAGGTCATCGGCGGAGGTCTGCCGGTCGGTGCATTCGGCGGTCGCTCCGAGATCATGAACCAGTTGGCCCCGCTCGGACCCGTGTATCAAGCCGGAACGCTTTCGGGGAATCCGGTTACGATGGCGGCAGGTCATGCCACGCTGTCACTCCTCGATCCCGCCGCCTACATTCGGCTGCAAGAGCTGGGGGGGCGTGTCGCCGTAGGTCTCCGAGAGACCTTGGCGCGTTTGGGAGTCTCCGGATGTGTTCAGCAGGTCGGTTCGATGTTCACGCTCTTCTTTGGCATCGAGCGAGCAGCGAATCTCTCCGAGGTGGAGAGAGCCGACCGGGATCGTTTTCGACAGTTCTTCTTCGCCATGCTCGAGCGGGGATTCTATCTGCCGCCCTCGCCCTTCGAGGCTGCGTTTCTCTCCCTCGCGCACACGGACACGGATGTGCGGGATTTTTTGAGTGCCGCGGGGGAAGCTCTGGCGGCCCTCAGGTGATCGTCTGGTGGATGAGCAAAGGAACCCCTCTCAAGACAACGCATTCTTCCGGTACGCAAAGTACGGGACAGTCGCGTTCGAGTTCCTTGGGTCGATCGCAGCTGGAGTTTTTCTAGGGAGTGCGCTAGACCGCTGGCTCCAAACTGAGCCTTGGATGGTCATGTGCATGACCATCGCCGGTACGGTCATCGGCTTCTATCGCATGATCCAGATCCTCCTCCAATTTCAGCGCAATCAATGAATCGTAGACTGACTCGAATTCAGGGCCTCGTGCTGTCGTTGACCACCATGCTGGCGCTTGCCGCCATGTGGTCGGACGCGACGCGGCCCTTGGGTATCGTCCTTGGCGGTACGGCAGCCTGGTTGGACTTCGTGGTGCTTCGTAGCTTGGGTTCGGCGATGCTTTCCAGACGCCCAACCACCGCTCACCTCGTCCCAATGGCGCTCGCGAAGTCCGTCATTCTGATTACGGTGCCAGCGTTTGCTTTGTTGTTGCCGACGTCGCTGGTGGACGGTGTTTCGTTCGCCCTAGGAGTGACTGCGCTGCCGGCGTCGATCGTGATCGACGCGTTGCTGCCGATCAATCCGGACGCGAAGACAGGAGAGCTTTAGGATGGAGCACGGGTTTACTTGGGTACAGCAGATTCCGGGTCTGATGCTTCTCGAACCCCACACTGCGACTGCAACGCTGGTGATGGTCGGCCTCGTCCTCTTTGCGCTTCGTGCGCGGCAGCAGCTCGCAGCGGTCACGGATCCGGTGGTACCCGACTCCGGGTTCAGCGCCCGCAACATCGCTGAAGTCCTCACGGAATTCATCAGCAATCTCTCAGAGAGTGTGATTGGGCACGACGGCCCCAAGTACGTGCCTCTGTTCGCGAGCCTGTTCTTGTTCATTCTCGCTGCCAATCTGATTGGGCTGATACCGGGATTCACGCCGCCGACGGACAACTTCAATGTGACGCTCGCGCTCGGCGTGGTGTCGTTCGTGGCCTACAATTACTACGGTCTTCAAGCTCACGGCATTGCCTATCTGAAGCAGTTCATGGGCCCGTTGCTTCTGTTGGCGCCGTTGATGATCGTCGTAGAGTTGTTCAGCCACCTTTTCCGCCCGGCCTCGCTCGCGATTCGTCTCTACGGCAACATGTTTGCGGACCACCTGTTGCTGGCCATCTTCACGGACCTCACCAAAGTCCTCATCCCAGTGATTTTCTACCTACTCGGGACATTCGTATCCTTGGTGCAGGCACTCGTTTTCACGCTTTTGACGATGGTGTACGTCGGCTTGGCCATCAGCCACGACCACTAGTCGTCATGTGTTCCACCCGATTCGCGTCGGTGCTGCACGTGGAAGAGGATAGATGGGATGGGGCGGCGAGTACGCGGATCCTCAACTAGGAGGGCAGTACGCATGTCGAAAGTTCTTCGAGTTTTCTTCTGGATGTTCGGAATCATGCTCATCGCGACCCCGAGCTTTGCCGCGGACGGTACCGGTGAGGGCGGTTTGATCGCTCTTGGCGCTGGCTTGGGCATCGGTATCGCAGCGCTCGGAGTCGGACTCGGTCAGGGACGCGCAACCGCCGCCGCGATGGAAAGCATTGGACGTAATCCGAACTCTGCGGATCGCATTTTCGTTCCGATGATCATCGGTCTCGCGCTGATGGAAGCCCTTTGTCTGTACGCATTGGTGATCGCGTTCTTCCTGCAGGGCAAGATCGGCTAAGGGCAATAAATCACTGAACCGCGACTTTTCCTGAGCGCGGTGCGTCTACACGAGGGGCGGGGAAATGTTTCCCGCCCCTCGTTCGCTTTCGAGCACTAGAAACTTCTTGGGTTTCGACTGACGGTTGAGGTATGGTTCGCCAACCGACGCTCCGAAGCTCCTGATTACTGATCGGTGAGGTGGTGGGGAAAGGAGGCCGCGGTGGAAGCGATCTCTGGAGCAGCAAGAAGTGTGGCATTTGCGGCGGGTCAATTCGTAGGTGGTCAGCGAATAATACTCGCCGCGATCCCAATCGAGGACATTCATCCGAATCCGCAACAACCCCGGCGGTTCATTGCTCCGGAAGGTCTCGCTGAGCTGACTGAGTCCGTACGGCAACGCGGGATACTCCAGCCCATAATCGTCAAGCGCGAAGGCGACAGCTTCATGATCATGGCTGGAGAGCGGCGCTATCGAGCTGCTAGAGCCGCAGGTCTCTCCGTGATTCCGGCGATCGTTCGAGATGACGATCCGAACGAGATCGCCCTCATCGAGAACCTACAGCGCGAGGATCTGACGGCGCTGGAAGAGGCCGAGGGATTAGGTGCCATGGTGGCGCGCTACGGGTACACGCATCAGGCCCTCGCGCAGTTGCTTCATAAGAGCCGCCCATACGTGTCGAACACTCTCGTTCTCACGCGGCTTCCCGCCGAAGTGAAGGCCGAGCTTCATCGCTACCCGGCGATCTCGCGAGAGATCCTCATGGCGATCGCGCGCCAGGGCTCTGAAGTGGAAATGCTGAAGCTGTGGCGACGGGTGAAGCTCGCGAACCTATCCGTTCACAAGTTTCGGGAATCTCGTCGACCTGAGAGCAATTCCATACGTGCCGGTGAGCTGATGGCGGCGGCGCGAAGAATGAATCGGAAGCTGAGAACGTTCGCCACAGTCGATTTGGAGGCCGGCGAACGGCTAAAGCTCGTCCGCGTGCTACGCCGTACCCGAAAGCGCGTCGATCAAATGCTGACCGTCATCGGTTCGGTCTGAGATCGTTCGATCGTTTAGGCCGAGCCTTCTTCGATTGCTCCGGTCAGGTAGCAAAGGGCATTGAACACCAAGTCCCAACGTCCTCTATCGATGTAGCGTCGAAGGTCATCGGGTCGGCACGAAAACTCGGGCAAGGTCGAGGTCCATAACTCGATTGGCTCCCCCTCGAGGTAGTACGTTCGTTGCGTGCGTGAGGCATTCATCCAGGTTGTCCCCCTGGCCTTGAACTGAGCAAGGTCCGAGCCACGACGAACTCGCTGTAAATTCAGCGAACCGTGAGGAGGGCATGGAAGTTTCCGAGGCAGGTTTTGGACAGAGGGCCAGGAATACGTTGCTGAATGGGCGGGGAGAAGGGTCTCTGCTGCCAGAGAACGCCTTCTCCCCTTTTGGAAGGTAACCAAGAGGTAGAATAAGGAGATTCATCCAGCGGAACAATCGCCTCGATTGGGTAGACCAGGGGCTAAAAATACGTGAGAAGTCCAGTCCCTCTTCCCCGGGATCCGACGGCTCGACAACTACGTTGCCCCGGACTCCGATGTCGGGCGATTCGTTGCCGTCAACAACAATTTGCTTACCCGCCGACCTTTCATCTCGATGACCTTCGCGCTGTAGTTGTCGAGATCGATCAGGTCCCCGATCCTCGCGATCCTCCCAAGCCGAGCAATCACGTAGCCGCCGAGTGTGGTGCTTTCATTTTCGGGTGCCGTGAACCCGAGTCGTGTGGCGATTTCCTCGAGCAGCACCAACCCATCGACGCGATAGCCTTCCGGTGTCGCTTCCATGCGAGGGGCTTCGGCATCGAACTCGTCCTGAATCTCTCCGACGATCTCCTCGAGAATGTCCTCCATGGTCACCAAGCCCGAAGTGCCTCCATACTCGTCGACAACGATCGCCATGTGTACCCGTCGTTGCTGAAAGTCGCGCTGTAGCAGTTCCAAAGGACGGCTCTCCGGGACAAACAGAATGTCCCGTTTGATCTTCAAGAGATCGGCGGTGTCCCTCAGGCCCTCGACTGGTTGAAACAAATCCTTGGCATGGATCATTCCAATCACATGATCGATGTCATCATTGCAGAGGGGATAACGGGTGTGTTGGCTCTGGCGAATCGTCTCGAGATTCTCCGGCAATGTCCTGAGGGTGCTGAGGTACACAATGTCGGCGCGGGGGACCATGATGTGCTTTGCCGAGCGGCGAGTGTAGTCGAAGACGTTCTCCAGAAGCTTGCGTTTGGACGCGGATAGCGTGCCTGTCCGGTGTGATTCGGTCAGCAACAATCGAAGTTCCTCTTCCGAATGTGCCAATTCGGACTCGGAAGCCGGCGCGATGTACAGCATTCGAAGGAAGAAGTTCGACGACGTGTTCAGAAACCAGAGCGCCGGATAGAAGACTCGGTAGAAGAGACGTAGAGGCGTCGATACGACCAGTGACGTTTCCTCGGGGCGCCGAATGGCCAACGACTTCGGAGCCAACTCGCCAAGCACGATGTGGAGAAATGTGATCAATGCGAACGCGATCGTCAGCGAAATGCTGTGAATCACGCTCGGAGACCAAACCCCCGTTGCAGTGAGCAACGGCGTCACCAGGCTCGCGAAGGCGGGCTCGCCTATCCATCCGAGCCCGAGGCTCGCCAAGGTGATTCCGAGTTGGGTTGCTGACAGATACGCATCCAAGTTCTGGATGGCGTTCTGAACAGCGGCCGATCCTCGCACTCCCTCCCGCACCAACTCCTGAACGCGCGTCGAGCGCACCTTGACGATGGCGAACTCGGCGGCGACGAAGAATGCGTTCAACAGGACTAAAAGGGCGGCGAGTAGAAGGTACGCTCCAGTGCTCATATGGTGGAGCCGTTCCCCTTACCGCGTTGCCCGAGAGGCCCGAAGGTGACTGTCGTGAGGAGCGCCCGCATTACGCGTGGGGGCGGACTGTAGCCAATCGTGGACTGCCCTCGCAAGTCCGCCTATTTCAGATGCTGACACCTCGTTGGTCCGTGGTATAGGCTCCGTGGGAGCGAAACCGAGGAGGGTGCATATGCGAAGGGTTATGAGGACGGTCATCGCTACGGTGGGAGTGGTTGCACTTGCGGGGCCTGGGTTTGCTTTGTCCGAAGCGATTGGTCCAGGCCGACCGCTCGGAGAAGGCGGGTTCGCACGACAGATCAGAATGAACCCCGAGCTGCGCAGCTTCGTAGCCTTACGCGGCTTTCCTGATTGGGTCGAAGAAGTAGAGGTAGATAGTACACGGCCCCTCGATTCGTACGAGCTCAGGTTGTACTACCTTCGGCTCGACCGCGAAGTTGCTTTCACGCGCGCCTACATTCTCGGGCGCCCCCAAGTAAGTCTTCGCCTCTCCGATCGTCCGATCGCAGCGGCGGATCGTGCGAGGATCGAGGAGGCGTATCTTGCTGTCGATCCGGCTCGGCGCGCGGAACTCGCTGCCGACCGCGCGCTGGCTGCTGCCGAGCACGCGGAGCGTGCTGCCGATTCGGTGGAACGTCTCGCCGACCAAGCCGAGCAGTTCAGCGAGCGCATGGAACGCGATTTCCACCGGCGTTTGCGTAAGTAGCACCCATACTCTGGGAGGGTACCCGATCTGACCATGGTCAGATCGGGTACCCTCGCATTGTTTTCGCGGAGCCCCGCACATCTGCATGATCGGATCCCTGATCGCGATCACCCGCCTTACCAGTCACCTGCTTGAGCAACTTGCAGGCGAACTTCGCAGTCTGAACTGGTCCAGTCTCACGAGCATGCGGTTCCAACCAATTGGTTTGACAGTGTTTTAAGCTACACCAGCGCGTTCATGGACCAGCACCACCCGCGGGCGTCGGCCCCCGTTTGACGAATCGAAAACTAGTCCATCGCGTGGCACGGAACTTGGTCAACAGGCAGGGCAGACACCGTCTGCATCTCGAGAGGAGATCTCCTGCATGTTCAGCCACTCCACCCCCGCCACCACCCCTTCCATCCGGCCCGCCCTCGTGAGTGACATGCAACTCGACTTCCGGAGCTCCTACGAGACTCTGTTTCTGCTCGTAGAACTCTCCGATGCGATGAAACGAGGTGTTCGACACTACCGGTTGGACGGAACTCCCCTGGATCGCCTGAACAACGTCGTAGAGGCCTTGATCTTCGACGGTGAGGTGTTCTTCGACGACGCCAGCAGCGCAGCACCACTCGGTCACTGACCGAATAATCGCACCGCGCGCGGCAGGCAAAAAAAAGGTGCGCGGCGCAACCAAGCACCGCGCACCGAATCGACTAACCCGCGAAGTCTCTACGCGCTCTTCTTCAGATACTCGCGCGGACCCGTGATGCTGTGTCGTCTGCCGTTCACCCGGCGGAACGGGAAGCGGTACACACTCGGCTGGCCCTGCCGGATTCGTGTGAGTTCGGCCAGCTTCCAGCGGGCCATTCCGCTCCGTAGGTATTCAGCCTCGAGGTCTAGGGCGGCGCAGACGTTCTCGAACGAGAACGGCCAGTCCTCAGCCTCAGCGCCAGAGGCCCACGATTCCACCTCTTCAACGAGGCGTTGGCTTCGACGGGTATCCGAAATCGCGTGTCGCTGAAACGTGGCGATGGCTTCTTCGAGCACCGCCAGCATCAAGCGCTTCTCCGGCTGAAAGGCTGCGTCCGATCCTACGCGGTCGAAGTATTGCGCCGGCACCAGAGTGTCGGGCTCGAGGGGAGTCGAGGTCCGCTCTTCCGTCACTGCGCTACGCAATTCCATGACGCACTCCTTTTGCTGAGATCGAGCTGTCGCGCGGGCTGCTTACCGCTCGCGGCTGCAGAATGCAGATCGCATGCCAGCAAGTCCGAGATCACCAAACAGTTGTAGAAACAGGCATTTTGCCAAGTCCCCGGCGGCCACTTGGCAGTAGACCCATCGCAGGTTGGCGATGAAACGAGACCGAGTTGATGCGAAACACCACAACGGAGATACCTGGCGTCACTGGCTGGTCGAAAGGCGCTTGAGACCCAATACGCGTTGCGACGAGTCTGCGATCTGCTAGCTTCCGGCCTCCAATGTCGGAATTCAAAGCCGGGGACGATCCGACCGCGCTAGAACCAGTCGGAAACGTGGCCGATTTGGTCCGCTACATCGCCGTGGGCGCGAAACCGAAAGAGGAATGGCGCGTCGGGACCGAGTACGAGAAGGTCGGTGTACTCCGGGAGAGTGGGGTCGCTGCACCCTTCAGCGGTGAGCGGGGCATCGAGACCGTACTCGAGCGGCTAGCTGAACGGTTTGGTTGGGAGCCGAAGAGGGAGCGTGGTCGCATCATCGCGCTCTATGGTCGGGCCGCAAACATCACGGTGGAGCCGGGAGGCCAACTCGAGCTCAGCGGAGAACAGTGCGCCAGTATTCATTGCGCTCACCAAGAGCTCATGCAGCACATCAACGAGATAGTAAGCGTCGCTGCGGATCTTGGAATCGTGTTCTTGGGCCTCGGCATTCAACCGGTTAGCCCGGTCGAGGCGATCGAGTGGGTACCGAAACGTCGCTACGGCATCATGGGCCCGTACATGGCGCAGGTTGGAACCATGGGCCAGCGCATGATGAAGCAAACGGCCACTGTCCAAGCGAACTTCGACTTCGGTGACGAGCGCGATGCGATGCAGAAGTTTCGCGTTGCGATGGGCTTGGCCCCGCTGATCTCGGCGATGTTCGCGAATTCTTCGATATCCGAAGGCCGGCTGAACGGCTTCATGACCCTTCGTGGGCACATCTGGACGGATACGGACTCGGCGCGATCGGGAATGCTGCCGTTCGCATTCTCACCGGACGCTGGCATCGAAGATTACGTCGAGTACGCGCTCGACGTTCCTATGTACTTCATCATTCGCAACGGGGACTACGTCGAGACCCACCGAACCTTCCGCCAATTTCTTGTGGATGGCTGGCAAGGCGAACGAGCTACGCTCGAGGATTGGGCGCTTCACCTGACGACGCTTTTCCCCGAGGTCCGGCTGAAGCGCTACCTCGAGATCCGAAGCGCCGACAGTCAACCGCCGGAGATGATGTTGGCTTTACCTGCGCTCTTGAAGGGAATCCTCTACGAGTCGGATTCTCTTCAGGGCGCGTGGGATCTCGTACGGTCGTGGACGTGGGCCGAGCGGCTGGAGCTCTACCGCGACGCTCATCGCGAAGGCCTGCACGCCCGTATCCGCCGCATCGCACTCGGGGAGCTGGCGCGCGAGCTCGTCGAGATCGGGGCAAGTGGTCTCCGCCGCCAGGCTCAGATCAACGATCGTGGCGAAGATGAACGGATTTATTTGCACCGCCTCGAGGAACTGGTTCGTCACGGTAAGTCCCTTGGTCGTAGCCTTGCCGAGCTGTGGGCCGGCCCCTGGAACCGTGACGTGAATCGCCTGATCGAGCACACCACGTACAGAATCCCGACGTAGGCGTTAGCCCTTTTCCACCTGCTAGCTGGCTCTACTGGCCTACTGGCCTACCTGTGACAACCGTTGCCACCCAGGTTTACTCGTCGACCCCGTCTTCGCTATATTTTCGCCCATGGGAGGTACGGGGATTATCCGGGTGTTGACACCAAGTACCGACCTGTAGTAGACCTATGTCCATGCTGACGCTGAAGAAACTCGAATCAAAATTCCCCACCGAGGATTCCTGCAAGCAGTTCCTGAAAGAGCAACGTTGGCCGAACGGCGTCTTCTGCCCTCGGTGCGGGAACGGCCGCGTCTACAAGCTCAAGAAGGCCTGGCACTGGCAGTGTAAGGGCTGCACACCGAATGGCTACCGCTTCTCGATCATCACGGGCACCGTCTTTCAAAACACCAAATACCCCTTGAAGGCCTGGTTCACGTGCGCCTTCCTGATCCTGACGGCCAAGAAGGGCATTAGCGCCCTCCAGATCCAGCGCGTGATGGGAAGCGCCCTCACGAAGGGCCAGGGCTCCTACGAGACGTTCTGGTACATGGCGCACCGCCTCCGGGCCGCGATGGAGAACGACGAGTTCAAGAAGCTGGCGGGCGTGGTTGAGATCGACGAGACGTTCATCGGTGGCAAGGAAGAGAACAAGCCGCTGAAGGTGCGCGGCAAGGCCGTCCGCGACGGCTCGACCTCCTTCCGGGGCAAGGTCGGCGTGATTGGCGCCATCAGCCGCAAGGGCAACGTGACGTGCCAGATCATCGAGAACATGGACACGCAGACCGTCGGCGAGTTCGTCAAAAAGACCGTGTCAGACGAGGTCGAGTTGATCGCGACCGATGACCACGTGGTCTACGACAAGTTCGCGTGGGGCCCGGGCCAGAAGCATGAGAGCGTGAAGCACTCCAAGGACGAGTATGTGCGCGGCGTCGTCCACACGTCGCACATTGATTCCTACTGGTCGCTCATCAAGCGCGGCATCATGGGCAACTTCCACCACGTCTCGCGGAAGTACCTCGGGCTCTACCTCAACGAGTTCACGTTCCGGCACAATAACCGGAAGAACGAAGAGGTCTTCGCGACCTTGATTGCGTGTGCATGAAACGGCCTCGCAAACCTGCCGCCGCCCGGGCCGCACCAGCCCCCGCCCGGGACGCAACTGCGTCTCGCTCTCCAGTGGAAGCATCCACCGTGGATGAAGCGACCATGGCGGAGGGGGATTTCGAGAAAGCGATGAAGGCACTTCTGGCGGTGCCATGGAACGCGGACAAGTGGCGCGCGACTCGCGAATCAGAACCCACCGCCGATCGGCGACGCACGCGCGCGGCTCCAGCGGCGACGACCAGCGCGCAGCGAGGTTCGCCGGGTGTTCGCGCGAACAAACGCCGAACGCCGCCCGCGTAGGCATTGCGTAGGAGTCGGCGAGTTGTGCAAACTCGCGGAGTTGCACGATACTTTGCACTCGTGTTGTTTCTTTGTGTTAAGCCTCTCGGCCAGATGGGGGGCGGATTGGCCGTGCCCCATTGTCCACGCGCTGGAGTCGACCCCCTGGCCCGAACGCGCGGGAGCCCCGAGATGAGCGATCGAGACCTAGAAGAGCTTGTACGGCAAGCGAAGGACTGGCCCGTGTCGGACTCCGAACGTGAGGAGCAGCGACGGAGCTTCGCGTACGGCAACACCCACTTCGAGAACGAGCGGATTACGCGCGCCACGGTTGATCGTGCTGCCGACTCCCTGAAGCCGGGGGATGCGAAAAACTGAAGTTCAGCGGGATAGCCGCCCCGCTTCCCATCAGCTTTTCAAGGACGCCGCACAGAAGGCCGAGCTCGAAGCGCGCAACGGCCTGCTACAGTTCGACCGCGTCTTAGCTCTCGCGGACGATGCGGTCGCCAGTGGGAAATTCAAACTTCGCCCTTCGACACTCCAAGAGTTTCAGCGCATCACCTTCAGGACATCTACACCTGCTCCGGAAACTATCGGACGGGTCCGGTAACGATCGAAGGAACGGGGCACCAGCCACCGCCGGCGGGCGACGTCTCAAAGCACGTCGAAGACCTCTGCGACTACGTCAACGACAATTGGGGCGAATCGGCGATCCACTTAGCCGCATACGTCATGTGGCGCGTGAACTGGGTGCATCCGTTCATGGGCGGCAACGGTCGCACGTCGCGTGCGGCATCGTACCTCGTGATGTGCGCTCGCCTCGGTCAGAAGCCCCCGGGCGGGCTCACGATCGCAGAGCAGATCGTCGCGAGCCGCTTCCCCTATTACGACGCCCTCGACGCTGCGGACAAGGCGTGGGGCGAGGGGCGGGTCGATGTCGCCGAGATGGAGGGCCTACTCAGCGGAATGCTCGCAACGCAGCTTCTGTCGCTCCACAAGGCGGCGCTGGCGAAGGGTTAAGTATCCCCGTCCGACGCCAGGGCGCGGAGGGAACCTACATCTTGGGGCTACAGCTTGCCTCCCATCACCCTATTGTGGTTAGCCATTACCCGCAGCACCCCTCACGGCAGTCTCGCACATCTGCATGAAATGCGAGGTTGATCTAGCCGACGTCGGCGGGTACATAGGGTGACTTGGCTGGCGCGTGGTGGGGGAGAACATCGCCGAAAACGAACTGTTCCGGTGATGGCGATGGTGAACGTCTATCGCGTCAGCGAGACGAACCCATGAGCCTGCATGATCTTTTATCGACCATTCGCACGGCGAACCGTCGGTCAGCCAGCCTCATCGCATTGCGGGGGGTGTTCGCAGATTACCCCCGCGAAGCAGGTGCTTACCTAAATGGCATTCTAACGGACCCTGAAGTCACTACAAGGGCCAAATCCATAATATTGTACCATTTGGAGCAGTTCGGCCTCCTTCCTGAAATTTTCGCTGCGCACGAGAAAGAGATGCGGACAATGATCGATAGTGTTGAGCGCGCCATTGAAAGAGATGAGGAAGACGGGATCGATCCTTTTTCGGACTCCGGATCGTCCCATGCTTAACGCCCGCTCCATGTCTCGCGCGATCGATCATGGTGCGGAAGAACGTCGCCAGTTCGAAAAGTCTCAGCAGAAAAAGAAACGTCGAGAGTTTGACCGCGAAAAGGACAAGCTGAATGGCGTCTTGCGCGAATTAACCGCGCGGATGAATGACGATCGATCGCCGGAAATTCCAGCGACCCTGGTCGTCAAACCCACGAGTCGCCTGGCCGGTACAATCGCTGCGCCTCCTTCGAAATCTTACGCGCACCGGGCCCTAATGGTTGCAGGCCTGTGTGATCAGAGAACGATAATCAAGAATCCACTCATTGCCAGTGATATTCTTGGTACCGTTCAAGCCTGGTGGAGCCTCGGCGCCACGGTCGAATACGACCGAACAGTAAACGAAATTTCCATCCAGGGGGTCCGCCAGCCTCTCCCTAGGGGGGAGGAGATTTTCGTTCGCGAGTCTGGAACCACGCTTCGTTTCGTGTTGCCCGGACTCGCTTTTTGCACGCAGGGCGTGATCGTGCAGGGGAACGGCTCGCTGCTCACTAGAACGAACAATATGATTGTTGGTCCCCTTAAGGATCACGTAGGGATGGATGTTCAGGGCAGTACAGACCGCAATTGTGTGCCGCTTGCGGTGAAGGGCATGGGCTACCTGCCGGTCTCCGACGTGATTTTACGGGGAAATCAGAGTTCGCAGGTTGTGTCGTCATTTCTCATGTGGCTCCCGCTTGCTAAGCGGAAATTTTGGGCGAGAGCTGGCCTAGCGCCCCAATCTAGTACTATTCGCATTGACGGCGAATTAGTGTCTAAGCCATATGTTGACATCACTATCGACGTGCTCAAGTGGGCCGGCATACGGATCGAGGGCACTTCTGGCTCTGGCTATACTGTGCCCGCAGAGCAGCACTTCACTCCTAAGGATAAGTTTTTCCGGGTTCCAGGGGATTATTCATCCGCAGCGTTTCTTCTGGCAGCGGCGTGTCTAATGCCATCGAAGGTGACCGTCACCGACCTTCAAGCCGATGCGCAGGGCGATAAGAAAATCGTGAGTATCTTAAAACAGATGGGTGCTAACATCACTCACGAAAATGGTGAAGTGACGGTCGTTGGCCCGGCTAAGCTCCATGGTATCGATCTGGATTGTGGCGACATACCGGATTTGGTTCCAATCCTTTGTGTGCTCGGAGCTTGTGCCCAAGGGACGACTCGCCTCACAAATATAGCCCATCTCAAACATAAAGAATCCGATCGCCTCGCAGCCCCCACAGAGCAGTTGCGGCGCATGGGAGCCAAGATCTCGTATTCAGACGATTCTATTACGGTCGAGCACTCAACTCTTGTCCCTAGCCGTGTAAGCTCGAAAGGTGATCATCGCCTGGCCATGTCACTTATGGTCGCCGGCTTGGTGTCAGGGGGCGTTGAAGTAGAGGACGCGCGGGCAATTGCAAAGTCTTACCCACGATTCGTGCGCGACCTGCGTGCGCTAGGTGCTCAAATCGACGCGTGAATTAGGTTAGCTGTTAACACAACCGAAACCTGGACCACACAGACCACCGGCTTTTTAGTCGCGGTCGTTGTGGGGCGCGCACAGCCCCACTAAGGCGACCTTACGATCGGCGGCGTCAGCGTCCCGTCTGGCGCAGCTCGTGTCTACGCAGGAGCCCCCTGCGACCGCCATATCGCTCGGGTGCCAACGGTCGCAGCCACCGTTGCGGTGCCGGTCGAAACAAGGCTGGCAGAGCCGCCGTAGCTCGCCGACGATGATTGGGTGGGGCATGTGGTTCTCCTCCGACCCCTGAGCCTACGGACTTCCAGCCCATCAGAGAAACAGCCTTCTCGCCCAAGGTTTCTTGAGTCCTGGACATCGTCGGGAAGACTAGGGGGAGCCTCGCGCCGTCCGTCAGGCCCCAGCGTGGCTCAGCGATGGCGAAGCGTCGCCGTCTAACGGCAGCACGGAACGGCGCGAGTTGTGGCGGACTGTCCACTTTCACGGACAATGGGTCAACCGACCGCGAAGCGATTTCGTGCCCTGTTTCGGCGCGGCCGTATAGCCCTGGCCGGCGTTGCGGAGGCGCGCCCGGACCTCGTCGGCCGCCGCCACCCGCTGGTCATCCGTTACAAGCGGTGATGCGCGTGCGCGATCCAGAGAAGCGCGCACAGCGCGAGAAGCGCTACACAGACATCGACGACTATTTCCCCCGGCGTCCGCTCGCGGTCGAAGCCAAAAAAGCGGGTTTTCCACGACTCGAAAACAATGATCGGGACACTCAGCAGCACCAGGCCAAAGTAGCCGATCAGTGTCTGGCTAAGCCATTCAACAATCCCGTCAGCCCAAGGGCCGTGGCCGTAGAGAAGGAGTGAGCGGACGTAGGTGGCGATGGCGGCCGTTGCTACCATGACTGACGCTGTCCGGTGCCGCGGAGGGATCGTTTCGGCGGCGGTTGCAAGCAATCCCAGCTCGCCCTTGGGGGCCTTCGGCATCCGCCGGAAGATAGCATGGGGCTTTGCCTAATAAGTCGCCGCCGACTCGCCTTTATTGGGCAGGTCGCGGTGTTGTTGGGCAGCATCTCGCTCGCACTAGGGGGCGAGGTTTCCGCCGGGACAATCCGCGAACCTCTCCTCTTTGCGCTCCCAGTAAAAGCAGAACGTCGACCATCGACCCTGAAAATCGTCAGCGTAGGTGACGGTGCCACTAACCGAGAACATAAGAGAGTCGTTACTCACTGCCTTGCTGGTTTCGGTCGATCGTGAACACGTAGATCGGACCATCGTGAACACGCCGATCGGTTGATCGTGAACGCGCGGATCGGTGATCGTGAACGCCTAGATCGGTCATCGTGAACGCCCGTGGTAGCC
>Ga0163152_10005391_pt1 | contig 15060 bp, 11 predicted proteins | sample OliLakLV19MP8IB2_FD_148635 | JGI IMG/M metagenome (GOLD analysis project Ga0163152, IMG submission 148635) | Freshwater microbial mat bacterial communities from Lake Vanda, McMurdo Dry Valleys, Antarctica - Oligotrophic Lake LV.19.MP8.IB-2 | ecosystem: Environmental > Aquatic > Freshwater >... | reverse complement strand
CGGATTGCCGCGCGCGCCCGCCGTACTTGAGTGCCAGGAGCCACGTGCCGTTCGCGCCCGAGCGGTACGCGCCCAGCGCCGCGACGCGTGCGTATCCCGGCGCGCGCGCGCGGCAATCCGGGCAGCGCGTGCCGTCCGGCAGCACGGGCGCGATCGCGGCCGCGCACCGGCCGCAGCGCGGTCCGGCGAGGCCCGTCTCGAAGCGGTGCTCCGCGCAGCCCAGCCCGTCGCCCTCGTCCTGCGCACCGCACAGCGCGCAGCGCGGCGGCCAGAGCGCGTCGACGAGAGCGGCCCGCAGGTCGGCGTGTCCCACATCCACAGGACGAGCGGGAACGCGGCCGGTTTCACTCCTCGGGCTGGATCTTCGACCGAATGCGCACGGAGCGCACGCGGCGGTTCGAGACGTCCACGGTCTCGAGGAGCACGTCGCCGGCCTCCAGGATCTCGCCCTTGCGCGGCAGGCGGCCGCCCGCGAGCCGCACGCACAGGCCGCCCAGGGTGGTGACGTCGTCCGGTTCCTCGAGCTCCATCTCGAGCGCGCGGTTCACGTCGCGGATCGACGCGGTGCCCTGCACCAGCGCGGCGCCGTCGGGCTCCATCACGATCAGGTTCTCGCCGGCCTCGTGCTCGCTCTCGATCTCGCCCACGATCTCCTCGATCAGGTCCTCGAGCGTCACGATGCCGGCCGTGCCGCCGTGCTCGTCGACCACGATCGCGAGCTGCGTGCGGCGGCGCTGCATCTCGCGCAGGAGGTCCATCGCGCCGGTCGAGTCGGGCACGAACCAGCAGGGCCGCATGATGCTGGCGATCTCGATCGGCTTGCCGTCCCACAGTTGCTCGAGCACGTCGCGCCAGGAGACGTAACCGAGGATCTCGTCGATGCTCTCGCGGTAGACCGGCACCCGGCGGTGGCCCTCGACCAGGAACGCTTCGCGCAGCTCGGCCATCGCCACGCTCTCGGGCACCGCGATCACGTAGCGGCGGTGCACCATCAGGTCGCGCGCGGTCAGCTCGGTCAGGAGCAGAGCGCGCGAGGCGATCTCGCTGGCCTCGGGGTCGACGCCGCCCTTCTCGCCGGCCTCGTCGACGATCGCGACCAGCTCCTCGCGCGAGATGCGGCCCTCGATGAAGGAAGTGTGATCGCCGAACAGGCGCAGCACCGCGTTCGAGGACAGCAGCAGGAACCAGATCGCCGGGCGCGCGACGACGGCCAAGAGCTCGATCGGGCGCGAGGCCAGCAGCGCGTAGCGCTCGGCGCCGCGAAGGCCCAGCGACTTCGGCACGAGCTCGCCCAGGACGAGCGAGAGGTAGGTCACGAACGCGACCACGACGACGAGCGCGATCTCTTGCGCCGCGGCCGCCAGCGGCTCGAACTGCGCGATCAGCGGCGCCAGATCCGACGCGAATGCCGCGCCGCCGAACGCGCCGGCGGCGGCGCCCACGAAGCTGATCGCGACCTGCACCGTCGCGAGGAGGCGCTCCGGGTTGCGCTTGAGGCGCAGCGCCGCGGTCGCGCCGCGGCTGCCGGCGTCGGCCAGCTCGGAGAGGCGCGTGGGCCGCACCGACACGAGCGCGATCTCCGCTCCGGCGAACAGGCCGTTCAAGACGGTGAGCCCGACGAGGATTCCGAGCTCGGTGCCGACGCCGAGGGCCATGTCAGCTCCGGCTCCGCCGCGACGGCGCAAGCACGCGCGCGGGTCTCACGTCACCCATCGTGCTGCCCCCGCTCCGGATCGACGCGGCGCGCCGTCGTCGCGATCGGACCCGTGCGCAAGAGCGGCGGGAGACCGGTCGCGCGGCGTACGCGCTCGGCGTACGACGCGACGGAGTCCTCGGGGCTGGCCTCGACGCCGAAGAGCTCGCCGACCTCCTTCGTCAGCGCCGGATCGGCCTCCAGGTCGCCGGGCGACGCGAGCAGCCGCTCGCGCACGTAGCGCCGGAACGCGCGCGACGACCACACCCAGCCGACGGCCAAAAGGACGCCGGTCGCCAGCGCGACGGCCGTGACCTCGAAGCCGGGGAAGGACGGCACCGCGTCGGGCGGCCGCGGGCGCAGGCGACCGAGCAGCTCGAGCCCGTAGCCGGCCAAGAGGTAGAGGAATCCGATGCCGACCTGCAAGCGCTGGAAGATGTGCTCGCGGATCGCGACGAGCGGCGCGCCGCGCGCGCCGAAGCGCTCGGCGACCAGTTCGCGCGGATGGCGGAAGAGCAGCGCGTTGCCGAGCAGGAAGGTGCCGCCCAAGAGCAGCACGAGCCCGACCGAGCCCCAGTCCGGCTCGAGGTCGGGCACGGACAGCAGGGCGAGCGCGCTCGGGAAGTGGCTCACGGCGGGGATCAGGTGAAGATCGCGATCAGCAGGAGCCCCCACAGGATCACGCCGACGACGACGAGGCTGGCTTGCGCGAGCTTCGCACCGCCCATTCCCTGGTCGCTCGCGGCGACGCCTTGCAGGCTCTCGACGCGCTCGAGCGGGATCGCGCGCTCCGGAAAGACCTCGCTCGGGCCGTCGCCGCGCCAGGCCAGGATCGGCGCCCCCTCGGGCTCGTAGAGCGGCCGCTCGACCTCGTGCGACGTCCCGTCGTCCAGCACGACGCGCACGCGCCGCTGCACGTCGATCACGTCGGCGGTCCAGGGTTTCGGGATCGCGTGCCAGCTCGTGGTGTGAGCGCATGCGCCAGCGATCAGGAACAGGGTCAGGGCCAGGAAAGGACGGTTCACGGCGCGCGAGCGTAGCGCGCGCCGGGCCGCGTTTCGCGGCCCCAACATTGCCGTCGCGCGAGCGTAGCCAACGCGGGCCTCGTTTCGCGGCCCCAACGTTGCCGTCGCGCGAGCGTAGCCAACGCCGGGCCGCGTTTCGCGGCCCGACCGCCACCGTCGTGTCTGGTTCGACCGCCGCCGTGTCCGCCGCCGGTTCCGCCGCCCTGCGTGTGTCGGCCTCGTTCCCGGAACCGTACTTTGGGCGCGCCCATGACCCAGCCGCCGCCTGCACCCGGTCCGCGCACGACCCCCGAGGTCGTCCTGCAGGTCGCCGCGCTCGCGCGGCTCGAGCTCGACGCCGCCGAGGCCGCCAGCCTGGCGCCGCAGCTCGACGCGATCCTGGCGCAGTTCCAGGCGCTGACGCAGCTCGACCTGACCGACGTCGAGCCCATGGTGACCGCCGCCGCCGGCGAGAACGTGCTGCGCGAGGACGTGCCGCAGACCTCACTGCCGGTGGACGTCGTGCTGGCCAACGCGCCGGCGCGCGTCGGCGACTTCTACCGCGTCCCGAAGACGGTCGGGGGCGACCTGTGAGCGCCGCGCAACCGCCGGGCGAGATCGAGCTGCCCGACGCGACCGCGCTGGCCGGCCGCATCGCGCGCGGCGAGCTCAGCGCGCGGCGCGCGGCCGAGGAGTGCTTCGCGCGCATCGAGCGCTTCGACCGGCGCTTGAACGTGTTCCTGAACCTCGACCGCGAGGGTGCGCTGCGCCGCGCGGACGAACTCGACGCCGCGCGCGGCCGCGGCGAATCGCCCGGCGCGCTGCAGGGCGTGCCGATCGCGCTCAAGGCCAACATGTGCCTCGAGGGCGTCGAGTCGAACTGCGGCTCGCGCATCCTGGCGGGCTACCGCGCGCCGTACACCGCGACGTTCGTGCAGCGCCTGATCGACGCCGGCGCGAACCCGGTCGGCATGACGAACATGGACGAGTTCGCCATGGGCAGCTCGTCGGAGAACTCGGCCTTCGGACCGACGCGCAACCCCTGGGACGAGACGCGCACTCCCGGAGGCTCGAGCTCGGGCTCGGCCGTCGCCGTGGCGGCCGGGCTCGTGCCGCTCGCCCTGGGATCGGACACGGGCGGCTCGGTGCGGCAGCCCTCGGCGCTGTGCGGCATCAGCGGGTTCAAGCCGACGTACGGGCGCATCTCGCGCTACGGCCTGGTGGCGTTCGGCAGCTCGCTGGACCAGGTGTCGCCGTTCGCGCGCAGCGTGCGCGACCTCCAGCTCGCCGTGCACGTCATGTCGGGCACGGATCCGCGCGACTCCACGTGCCTCGACGAGCCCGCGCTGAACGTCGAGGAGGGCGGGGTGAAGGGCTTGCGCATCGGCGTGCCGCGCGAGTACTTCCCCGAGACGCTGCCGCAGGCCGTGCGCGCGGCCTGCGATGCAGCGCTGGCGAAACTCGAGAGCCTGGGCGCCGAGCTCGTGCACGTGTCCCTGCCCTACTCCGTCCACGCGATCCCGACGTACTACGTCGTCGCGACGGCCGAGGCCTCGAGCAACCTGGCGCGCTTCGACGGCGTCCGCTACGGCCTGCGCGTCGAGGGACCGGGATCGCTGCAGGGCCTGTACGCGGCGACGCGCGAGGCGGGTTTCGGCGCGGAGGTGAAGCGGCGCATCCTGCTCGGCACGTTCGTCCTGTCGGCCGGCTACCACGACGCGTGGTACGGGCGCGCGCTCAAGGTGCGCTCGCTCCTGCGCAAGGACTTCGAGACAGCATTCGCCGACGTGGACGTGATCGTCGGGCCGACGTCGGGCGAGGTCGCGTTCCCGCTGGGGTCGAAGAGCGACGACCCCGTGGCGATGTACTTGTCGGACGTGCTGACCGTCCCGGCCAACCTGGCCGGCGTCCCGGCCGCCAGCATTCCCTGCGGCTTCGTCGTCGCCGAGGGCGTGCGCCTGCCCGTCGGGCTGCAGATCATCGGGCCGCAGCGCGGCGATGCGCGGGTCCTGCGCGTCGCCCACGTGTTCGAGGGCGCAACGTCGTTCGCGCGCGAGGTGCCGCCGCTCTGGGCCGGGAGGCCGGCGTGAATCCCACGACCACCTCGGCGGCCGAGACCGGCTACGTCTCGCCCGCCACCGGCCGGCGCTGGATCCCCGTGATCGGCATCGAGTGCCACGTGCAGCTCGGGACGGCGACGAAGCTGTTCTGCGGCTGCGCCTACCGCTTCGCTGCGCCGCCGAACTCGCTGACGTGCGCGGTGTGCACGGCGCAGCCCGGCGTGCTGCCCGTGCTGAACCGCGAGGCGCTGGCCCTCGCGGTGCGCGTCGCGCTGGCGCTGGGCGCCGAGGTGCCGCGCCGCAGCAAGTTCGACCGCAAGCACTACTTCTACTGTGACCTGCCCAAGGGCTACCAGATCAGCCAGTACGACCAGCCTTTCTGCCACGGCGGCGGGATCACGCTCGCGTCGGGCAAGCGCGTGCGCCTGACGCGCATCCACCTGGAGGAGGACGCCGGCAAGGCGATCCACGACCGCGGCGACATGACGCTCGTCGATTTGAACCGCGCCGGCGTGCCGCTGATCGAGTCGGTGACGGAAGCCGACATGCAGAGCGCCGACGAGGCGCACGAGTACCTGACGGCGCTCAAGGAGATCCTGCAGTACACAGGCGCGTCCGACTGCGACATGGAGAAGGGCGAGCTGCGCTGCGACGTGAACATCTCCGTGCACCTGGCCGGCGAGCCCTGGCGCACGAAGGTCGAGATCAAGAACCTGAACTCGTTCCGCCACGTCGCCTCCGCGATCGAGCACGAGATCGCCCGGCAAGTCGAGGTCTACGAGCAGGGCGGCGCGATCACGCAGGAGACGCGCCTGTGGGACCCCGAACGCAACGAGACGCGCACGATGCGCAGCAAGGAGTCGGCGCACGACTACCGTTACTTCGCCGAGCCCGATCTGCCCGCGTTCCACGTCGACGAGGCCTTCCTCGACCGGCAGCGCGGGATGCTGGCGGAGATGCCGCACGCGCGCCGCGAGCGCTACGCGCGCGATTTCGGGCTCTCGCCGAAGGACGCGGCGGCGCTCACGCACCGGCGCGTCGTGGCCGACTTCTTCGAAGCGGTCGTGCGCGTCACGCAGAAGCCCAAGGAAGCGGCCAACTGGATCCTGAACGAGCTGAACCGCATGGTCGGCGACGCCGAGCTGGGCTACGCGACGTTCGACGAGATCCCGCTCAAGCCCAGCGATCTCGCGACCGTGATCGCGTTGGTCGGCGACGGCACGATCCAGACGGCCGGCGGGCGCACGCTCCTGCGGGCGATGGCGCGCACGGGCAGGAGCGCCCAGGTGCTCGTGCCCGAGTTGGGCCTCGAGCAGGTGCAGGATTCCGGCGCGATCGAAGGCTGGTGCCGCGACGCGCTGGTCGGGAAGGACAAGGTCGTCGCCGACGTGCGGGCCGGGAAGCCGAACGCCATGAACGCGCTCCTGGGCGCGGTGATGAAGGCTTCGGGAGGCAAGGCCAACGCGCAGGCCGTGCGGGAGACGCTGCAGAGGTTGATCGACGCCGGCCCTTGACGCGGCGGGGCCGGTGGCGCGGGATGGAAATTCCTTCGGTCGAGGGCGACGGTAACGTTCCGTCGGCGCCGGGCGGAGAGGGACATGGAACGAGACCGACCGCACCCGACCCCTGCGACGCTCGAGTCGCTGTTCCTGCGCTGGCGCGAGAAGGACGACGCCGAGGCGCTGGGCGAGATGCTGGCCCGCACCGAGGCCGAGCTGATCGCCGTGGCGCGGCGCCAGGCGCGCGACGACGCTGGAGCCTGGGACCTCGTCCAGGAGGCCTGGGTCACCGTGCTGCGCGAAGGGCACAAGTGGGACTCGAGCCAGCGACTCATGCCGTGGCTCGTCGGGATCCTGACGATCTGCGCGCGTCGCGCACGGCGCGTCGACGCGCGCACGCCTGATCCCGATCGGCTGGAGCAGCGCGAGGTCCTACCGCCCGACGCCGCGGTGCCGGCCGACGAGGTGCGCACGCTGATCGAGCGCGGCCTCGGCAACGTCTCGACGTTGTACGGCGACGTCGTGCGCATGCACCTGTTCGAGGAGATGACGCACGCCGAGATCGCCGAGCGCACGGGCCGCGAGCCGGGCACGGTGCGCGTGCAGGTCTTCCGCGGGCTGGCGCAACTGCGCAAGCATCTGCCGTCGAGCCTGTCGCTGGGCGTCGCGATCGTGGCGCTCGCGCCGCGCAGCGAGGCCGCGCGCCTCGCGCCGGTGCTCGACACGGCGTTCGGCGCGGGCCCGGCGATCGGCCCGGCGATCGACGCTGGCCCGGCGATCGGCGCTGGCGCGCGCACGGGCGCCGGCACGACGAGCACCGCGGCCAGCGTGGGCGGTCTCGCGGGCAGCGCGCTGCGCTGGTGGCTCGGCATCGCCGCGGCCGCGACGGTGGCCGGCGGCGTGTGGTGGGCCACGACGGATGCGGGTGAGCGCGACGCGGGCAGCACGCCCCAGCTCGTCGCGGGCGAAGCGCGCACGAAGCCCGCGCCGGAGCCGTTGTCGGCCGGCGTGGAAGACGCGCAGCGCAGCGTCGCGAGCGCAGCGGCCGCCCCCGACACCGTACGCGCGCCGCCGCCCGGCGTGTGGCTCGTGGGCGAGGTGCGGGGCCTCGACCGGCTGCCGCGCGCCACGTCGACGGTGACGCTGCGACCGGGCGGGACGAAGCGAGCTCCGACGACCGAACGCCTCGAATTGACGGCGCGCCGCGCGGAAACGGCGCGTTTCGAGATCGACCTGACCGCCTGGTTCGCGCCGGGATCCGCGGCGCCGCGCGACTTCATCGCGCTGCTCGACCATCCGCACGCTCTGCCGGCGCGGTCCTCGCAGTGGCTGTCGGACGAGCGGCTCGCAGCCGCGGTCGCCGCGGCGGCGGCCGGATCGACGCAGCGCTTCGAGATCCCCGCGCCCTTCGACCTCGTGCTGCCGACCGCGCGCGTGCACGGCCGCGTCACGACCGGCGTCGGCCTCGATCCCGCGCTGCGCACCGCCGACGCGGTCGTGGGCCTCTTCGAGATCGACGAGCGCGGTCAGCCGGCCCTCGAGCCGATCGAGGGCGGCCGCGTGCGCGCGGACGGCACGTTCACGCTGCGCGCGGCGAAGCCCGGCGCGCACCGCGTCGTCGCGGCGCTGCCGGGAATCGGCTCTCGGCCAGCAGACGCCGCCTTGCAGCTCGTCCTCGCCGAGGAGCGCGAAGTCGGCGAGCTGGTCGTAGAAGCGGGCGCGCAGATCGCCGGCCGTGTGGTGGGCGTGGGCGCGGCGGGCGGGAACGACCGCGTCAGTTTCGGACCGATCGAGAAGTCGCGCATCCACTCGGCGCACGGCGTGCCGCTGGCGTGGCTCGGCGGACGCTTCGAGACCGCCGGTGGAGACGTCGACTGCGCGGCCGATGGCACGTTCCGGATCCCGGGTCTCGCGCGGGCCGAATACCTGCTCCGCGCGGGCAGCGGGCCCGGCTTCGGAACAGGGACCGGAGTCACGCTGGATGCCAGCGTCGAGGGCGCGAGCCCGCGGCACGCGCTGAGCGAGCAGCGCGTCGTCGCGCCGGCCCAGGGCCTCGTCCTGGAACTCGCGCTGTTCGACGTGATCTTGCGCGTGACGGGCGGCGGCGCGCCGCTGGAGTTCGCGCAGCTCGAGAGACACGCCGACGGCAGCTCTTCCAGCCTGCGGACCGATGCGGAAGGCCGCGTCACCCTGCGCACGAGCGGCATCCCGGGACCGGTCCGCCTGCGTCTGTCCAAGGTCGGCTGGATGTCGAAGATGGTCGACCTGACCCATGTGAGGTTCGAGCCCGGCGCCGAACTCCACGTCGATCTCGAGCCGGGTCCCGCGCCGGCGGAGCTCGTCCTCGACGCCGGAGCGATCTCGCTGGCCGGCACGGTGTTGACGCTCGTGCCCTGGGAATCGACGGACGAAGCGCGACGCGAGGAAGCGCGCCGCAAGGGCGGTCTCGGTGTTGTCGAGGGCGCGACGATCCGCAAGGTGACCGAGGGCGGGCGCCTCGACGCTCCGGTCGAGCCGGGGCACTGGTTCGCCAGCCTCCAGATCCTGCGCGAAGGCGTCTCTCCCGAGCTCGAGTACGCGCGCCCCGCCCTGTTCGAGCTCGATCTCGCGCCCGGAGCGACGGTGCGCCACGTCGTGAATCTCGAGCGCGGCGGTCGCTTGCGCTTCCAGCCGATGGCCGCCGTTCCCGGCGTCACCGAAGCGACCTTCGAGTTCGAGAGCGCCGATGGCGTCCGTGTGTCGATGCCGCTGACGAGCCTCGTCCTGCGCGGCGACGCGCGCCAAGGCCGCAAGACGACGAAGGACCGGCTGGCGCTGGGCGTCGGAGCCGAGAGCGCGCTGCTCGAGCCCGGTCTCTACACGCTGCGCACGACGGTCGGCGCCAACACGACAACGCGCACCGTCGAGGTGCGCACGGGCGAGACGACCGTCGTCGAGTAGACAGCGGTGTCAGACACGTTGTCGCGACAGCGGTGTCAGACACGTTGTCGCGGGTTCACACGCGTGTCACACGCATGTCAGACACTTTGTTCCGGCCTCGCACGATCTCCCGAGGCGAGTGGACAGGCGTGTCAGACACGCATTGTACGCGTACCGTGCCGTGACGGTTACGCGGAGCTGGCGGTAGAAGTCTTCAGAACCTTCGTCGGACATCCGATCGCTCTACCACTGCACAGCACGCTACACAAGCGAGCCGCCCGCTCCTCAAGCGTGTGTTAGGCAGGCAGGAAGCTCAACCGCAGCATCTCTACCGTCCCTTCGCGCGCTCTATTGCCAAGTTACGTCTCTGCGCTCCCCTAGCACCCACGTCCGAAGGGGTGGGAAGCGAGGGTCTGCGCGGATTGGCTCAATGAGGATCTCCGTGCCGGCCGGAACGAAAGGAACCAGCCAAGACCCGTCCTCCAGCCGCTCGACGATTGTCGGTGAGCCCGAAGGTAGCCAAGGGGCTTGGTCGCGCCAGCCCACCACCTTCGCCCTCAGGGGCGGAAGGGCCTGCTCAGCAGATGCCGCACGCACACACACGCCTGGACCGTTGAGCTCTACAACGACTTCATCCGGCGGGACTTCACCAGGACTGCCAAACCGAGCGAATGCGAATCCGCTAGGGAGAATGGGCTGAGAACGCATGCTCCCTAGGTCGCCGCGTAGTGACTCAGATGCAGACGTCGCACACACAATCCAAGGCCCAGCACCCAAGTAGCACATCGCGGTTCCAGGCTCTTCGGCGCTTGGTATTAACGCAAATTCACCCTCGGCGGTGTATACTAGGGAATTACCGGCGGCCATGAACGGACGCCCGCGATCTCGCAGTTGCATTCGAGTTGGCTTTGCGCCGAACTCAATGGTGGCTTGAGAGCGCTGCCCTGATGCGACGATGATGTTTCGGCTTCGAAACGCCCGCGTGGCATCCGCGCGATTTCGAAGCACACTCACCCTGTAGAGTCCAGCGGTAAGCCGGCCAAAGCTCGCTCTACCTTGGTCATCCGTCGCCTTCTCAACGCGCGAGGCGTGCCCAACACTAGTCCGTGAAATAAGTTGTACAGGGGTCGAGCAGGGAATCCCCCCTTCCACCACAATCACATCAACGGCTCCTGTAGGAGCTATGTTCCATTCCACGTCAGCTCTGACGCCAGCCTGTACATCGATAATCTTCGAGTCTGCGTCGTAAGGACCGCCACCCTCTATATAGAGCCCCCACTGCCCCGCAGCGAGATTGGCGAACTCGAACGCTCCCTTGGACGACGTCGTCGCCTTATGCGAAGTCCCATCATCCGGTTGACCCAGTGAAAGGACTCGGACAACCACCGCCGCGCCCGCCACGGGGGACTTCTCATCACCTTCTGTTAGAGCGCCCGCTATTGCCCCGACTCCAATGGGAAGCCGGCCCAGCTTGACACATTGACCAGCTTGCAGGTTGACGTTTGGCACTTGCCCACCAGCGTGTCTTTCGAATGAGACGAAAACGTCGAAGAGACCCACGGGCAACATATCATACTGGTACACACCCGGCCGAGGCGAGATAGCCCTGGTTACGCCCAACCACAGTATGTCGCTACGCTGCACCCGCGTGGTGACGGGACTTAGCTCCACCGACATGAGGTCGAGCGGCAACGCCGGATCCACCTCGAACTCAATGGAGGCTGTCCGAGCGCTTGGGTCTAGTAGCAGCGGAGGGCAAGGCACCGTCACGCGCACTGAGTCGAGCGTTGCTTCGCGCAACCTCAGACAGACATCCACCTCGCCGGGAAGGACCTCAAGTTCAAAGGTGTGCTTGTCATTAAGGTACTTGCGCGCAAGCACGCAGCCATCCCGCTCAACCGCCACCTCGAGCCCGCCGTACGACTGTGGTCGGCCAAATGGACCGGGCAACAGCTCACCGGTCAGCGTGGCGGGCGCCTCGACGACCACGGTGCCTACGTCTGTAAGGGGAGCTTCGACGACCACATGCCGAAGGCCCTGACCTGGAAGGTCGATTACCCAGCTCTGGGGCCCTGCCGCGACATCAGGGAACACGAATCGCCCCTCTCGGTCCGTGAAGGTGCGAGGAGGGCCGAAGTCCCCCATCCCCTTTGAGGCCAGGAATACCGCAGTGCCCTTCGCAGGGCCACCATCACGGAAAACCACTTGGCCTGTTAGAGAAGCACTAGCGGGCAACCGGACTTCAATACGATGCCGGCACGTATCGGTTGGAATCTGGGTCGATTGGCCAACCTCGCCCTCAGGCGCGTACACCGCTACATACAACGGCTGTCCGCATGGTAGGCGCGGAACCGTTAGTGTGCCGTCGAGCCCGGTGTCTCTGCGAAAGGCAAACTGCAGGTCTGGGTAATCGCTCCACGCGGCCGCATCCACCAGAAGCGGCCATATTGGCGGCCGCGTCTGGGCTCTTGGTCCGCCAAGCCACATCGCGGGAAATACTTGGATGCGCGCTTGAGGCTTAGGCTTGCCATCGGCGCTTAGAACTTGGATGTCTAGGCTGCCCCCCGAATCGACCTCAAGCCACCGAATGCTTTGGAACTCCCGGGTGGCTTCGAGATCAGCAAGCCCAAACCGCTTCGGGAAGAAGGCATCTCCCCACGCCTCAATGTAGTCAACTTCTCGCGGGACGCCGAGCTCAAAGCGGCCGTCCTGGTCTGTATGGATGGAGCGCGTGGGCGCGCCGTGTTGGACAAGCCGAATCTCAGCTCTTGGGAGTGGCAAATGTGTGGTACGAAGCCTTAGACCAAAGCTGATGTCATGTGCGACGGCGGCTGCTGCGGGTTCGGACCCTCCTTCTGAGGCGCGCTCGGGTTCCTCCCACACAACGGCGGATAACGTGTGAGGCTGGCTGGCATCCGAAGGCTGCGCCCCCATCCCCATCTCAGGCGCAGTACTTCTGGGAATAATCCAGAGGGCCGCCACTACCACACACGACAGCGCCGTCAGCAGAAGCAGCGCCTTTCGCCGTCGGATTCTCATGGCGCGGCCTACTTCGTGCTCTCGGGCCCCTGCGCTACGTCCTTAGTAACGCACGCCCCAACGAGGGTAATCTTATGGCTTCTTTTTCCGTGCGCCAGAACAACCGGCAGCTCGAAGATCCCGCATTCCTCTGGGCGATGTCTCAGGCGGACGTTTAGCGTCTTGCGCTCTGGGTTCACTTCCGAGGCAAGCGCGACCTGGGTGGACGCGTCGGCCAGAGAAAGGCCTTCCCCCAACTCCGGCGCCGAAGGTAGCTCGAGCTCGACCTCGCCGTCACTTCCTTGGGTGATGACCCCCAGCCATAGCCGGCGGGGGTGCGTCTCCATCGAACTATCGGGCAGCAGCGTCAAGGCGATGCGGTCGGTAAAGAGCAACGTACCCCCCCGGGCCTGAAGCGTGTGCCCCTCGGCCCAGTACTCGTCCCAAGGAGCAAGCGGCTCGATGGAGAGTTCCTGCGTGCGCAGCGCTTCTCCTGTCGGGAGCGTGAGCGCTTCTATCTGTCCGGTCACGATTCGAAATCGAGCGCTGAGGGGTATTGCCTCAAGCTCCGGTGCAGGGAGGCCGTGAAACCCTTTCGAGGTAACTTGGACCCGCTTGGGCCTCAAACCCTCACCCGCACTCCACTCTAGCGCGGCCGGCTCAACATAAAGGAGACCCGCCACACCAAGGTCTGCCTTAACTCCCAACTTGAGCGCTTTGCCCCCCGGGGGCTCACCGTCAAGGACGAGAACCGAGGCCTGAAACACTCCGGACCTTCCTCGTACGTCCGCACGTATAACTAGCTCAGTCTGCCCGCCAGGCGGAACGACGGGGTCCTTCGTCGTTACCTCAGTGCACGTGCAGGAGCGTGAAACGCGGCCCATTCCTACCGGTGAGGACGAGCGGTTGCCAATTATGAACGTGTGCGAAAAGACGGTACTGCCTTCTTGGGCGCCGAAGTCGCGGACCTCCGGCCCATCCACAACATAGAGCGCCGCCCCCAAGGACTCTTCTGCGTCAACCGCCTCCCTGCACCCCATACCTCCCAGAAGCAGGGCAACCACAGGTAGTAAGCCTGCAACGCGAAGCGCCACATGTACCCCCGACAGGTTAACGACCGCCACCGGAAGACTCGTCGATGATTTTGCCATCAGGCAACAGAGTGATGTTGCGTAGGAAGGCGGGCACCCCGTTATTCAGCTGGATACCCGTCCGGTCAACCCGTATTGACGCCGTCAGGTTCTGTTCCCAGGGGCGGAATAGAACCGTGCCCTCGACCCCGACCCACAGATTGGACGCCGCTTCGTGGACTTCTGACACCTGCGTGCGCTGCGCAAGCAAGAAGGTCTTCCCTTCTAGTTCCAGCTTCCACTCTGCCTTGACTTGGGCGGGGTCTGTTGTTCCGCTTGGCTGAATATAGGTCTCTACTTGGCGAACCAAGCTATGTTTTCGATCCACGTACAGCACATAAGGGAATGAGTACCCAGGGGGAGGCGCCTTTTGCGCCTTCGCGCCGCCGTCCTGGTCGCAAAGCACACGGTCGCATTCTACGTCCCCTACCCGTCCCTTCTCCAGTACACGAAAGTCTGAGAAGTTCTCGAGATATGTGGACCAGAGGTGGTTGACCTTGAACAGTCCAAGCTCACCGGGCATCAGTGGATCCGCGAGGAGTTCCCCGAACACCCGGGGCGTTACTACCTCGGCAGAGAACTTTACCGGCTCAGCCGACCGGAAGGCGGCTAGCTCAGACCACTCCGCTGCCGATGTAGCTTCATGCGTTCGTGCGCCATCCCAGATCACATGCGAGAGGGTCGGCCGGGCCTGCAAACACCCACTCAGCACATAGGCCATGCGATGATTGCCCTGACTTGCCCAGGTTCCTCTCAACGTCCGTGAACACCCCGGAAGTTCCATGCGGGCTTCAAAGGGCAACACGACGCTCTCTATGCAAGAGTCGCGCGCGGCAATAGGAGCGAGAACCGTCTCTACCCGGGCGTCCCCACCCCAGGGTTTGACGGTTCTCGCATCTTGGGCAACCGCCGGCAGGCTCGCCACGCAGGCAAGCATAGTCGTCAACAGCATCATGGCAGCCGGCACCTTTCTAAGAGACCCGAGGCTGGGCGGGGTCAGGGCGTCAGAGCGCAGTTGGGGTTGGTGGTACCGCAATCGCCGCCGGGGAATCCGATGCAGACGAAGCCACCGAACCCGTCGGACCCACAGCTGCCAACGATGCGCTCCCCGCACGCGACGGGGTCACCTCCTCCAACGGCGCACATCTCGTTGAGCATCTCCTTGCACTTGCGCACGCGCCTTGCGGGGTCAGTCGTACACCTCTGACACTCCGCTCCTAGGGAGGTGCAGTTCAGGCCGATGTTGCACTCCTCGCGAGCAGACACGCTCTTGCACTTGAAGCCGGGGACAGGGTCCACATCCCCTAGCGCGAAGCCCAGCGTTGCGACGGCGGCCAGGAGCAGAAGCGATATACGAACGAGCATCGCGATCTCCAGTGGAAGGTGACAGGCGACCGAGAGGCGTGGCGCGTAGCGCCATGTACCGTCCCGGTGGTCACGGATTCTCTACCCCTCACAACAGGGACGCAACCCGGCTGCGCAGAAAACTGGCGCTTCCGGGTTTCTTGTGGGTAGCTGACGCCGCCCTCGGGTAGAGATCGAGGCCGCCGAGATGGAAGTAGATGGCGTTGCGAAAGCGCTCTCGGTTGCGGAAGCCGCAGGCCTGCTTCTGATCCACTGGATCTTGGCGTTCTGGCTCTCCGAGCCCGCGTTGGTGACGCCGAGCACGATCGCGTTGACGATGCCCCACAGGCGATCGCGGATCGTACGCGCAGCGCGCTTCATCGGCTCGAGCCG